>FRDC01000418.1_pt1 | contig 70940 bp, 75 predicted proteins | sample 1106171 | NCBI WGS metagenome assembly FRDC01 (sample SAMEA3930566, study PRJEB13176) | freshwater metagenome | biome: Drinking water system; feature: drinking water; material: water | place: Singapore | collected 2014-12-20 | reverse complement strand
ATATCAAACTGTTCAGTTTTTTAGGATAGGGTCAATAAGAAGAGAACATTTGGATCAATGGATTTGGCTTTAAGGCTCTCTGTTAGTTTATCAATTTGAGTTTGATTAACTGGCCAGTTTGCGTCCCAATTTAGTGGAGAGTGCTCATGAATTTCAGCGGCTCGTCTGATTTCGAAAGGACTATTAGGATCAAGAGTACAGTAGATAATGTCGTTCATAATCTAACTTCCGCTTTTTGTCCTGACGGACTCGGAAAGCAAATCTCAAACCCGTTGGAGTCTACGGCAATGGCAAGTTTTATTCCTTCATTTGGGAGGGAAGTGGGCGCAAGTGAAAATTTAACGCCTTTACTTATCGGGTAACTATAAACTTCATCGACATTTTCAACATTAAAGCTGATCGAAGCAGCACCCGCGAGTGATTTATAAGGAGTAATTTCAGATCTAGAGTTGTCTTTTTTTTGCCGGAGTGAAGGGGTGTTGTTGTTCCAGTATTTTAACTTTTCCATATCACTTTCTAAATGAAAGTTCCCACGCGAAATTGATTTTTTCATTTTTAGGAGTGGATACTTCTTTTCTGCGAGCAAAAACCAGCGTTAACGGATTTTTTGTATCGCGAAAGGCAAAGCTTTCGTCCTCTTTTAGGAAACTTTCTACGATTGAAGTTACTTCATTTGGATCTAGATCTTTCACTTGAGATAAAATAATTGCGGCAATTTCTTTTGCGACTTTAAGTCGAACGAAGGCGCCTTTTCTTTGCAATGGACTCTGGTCAGCTTTAGAGAGAATTGATTTCCACTTGTCTTCTGTATTTAGTGTCACTTGATCTTGGCATAGGCTTGTAGAGAAAAAGCCAGATGCTACTAGATCGGCCCCTCCTTCAGTTATTTTTTCTGTAATCAAGTTTGTCAATTTATTTACAGGTCCATCAATAGTAGGGCAAATCGGCCATTTAAGGGGATCAGTAAATGCACTGACTGAAGAAAAAAGAGCCAAAGAATACAAAAGTTTTTTCATTTTACGGTCTTATTCTCTTCGGCCTTAAATAAATATGGAAATACCACCACAACTGATTTGTTGGTGTGGTATTTGGGCATTTGCCAAGTTAAAGCCTGATTCGTAATACATTTGTGTAAGGTTTCGTCGTTAATTTCGGATTTTACTATTTCAGCCCCAGATATTTTTTGATCAAAATATTTAAACTGAAGAGTTACCAAACCCTCTTTTTTTCCTTTTTCTAAATACTTTTCATAACATTCCTTGACCTCTGGAGAATGACTTTTTATTGCAGATCGAAGTGCTTCTTTATCTGCCGAATCCATTTTCTCGCCGGTCGCACAAGCCGTTGCTAAAAAGATATTGGAAACAACTAATTTTTTCACTAGTGATCCTTTATAGCTGTCAATGAAAATGAAATGTTTATTTTTGCACAGTGGCCAGGGTTTTTTATCAGAACGCGAATCTTACTTCTTTTCCCTTCAAGAGAAGGAATAGTTGACCAATCTGAAGCGGCTTTAGCTCTTCCGTCTTTGACATGAAAGTACTTTGCAGTCGGTGAGTCGTTTGTTTCACAGTCACCAACAAATTTCATTTCCGATCTAAAGCTGACAGGTTTTTTGTAATCTCCCGCGTATCCAGCTAATAACGGAAGCTCGATGCCGATATCTTTTCCTTTAAAACGATCGGTCTGGTATTCGAAATCAACGCTTCCACCCTTCCATTCTCCAGAAACAGTTTCATTTATTGATAATTCTTTGGAAGGGAGCATGTAATATCCAGCGGTGTTTGCATTGGCATCATCCGGAGTTGGATATTCGCCTGCGTTTTCAAATTGGCTGCAGGCCACGGTTGAAATACTCAATAACGTTATCAAAAGTTTTGTCACTTAATGACCTCCCAAGAGTTAGAAGGAGCAGATTTATTTATGGCGCTTCCTAGGTTCACACCTATCTGAGTTGGCGAGGTCCCCGATTTTACTCGGGGACCTCATTGGTTGCGGGGGCTGGATTTGAACCAACGACCTTCGGGTTATGAGCCCGACGAGCTACCAGGCTGCTCCACCCCGCGACAAAATATTAAATTTGGCTAGACAATATAGGGGATGTGTAAGTGGGTCAATGATTTAAAGAGGAGTGTTTTTATTACTTTTTGCCTTACAAATCGCGATTTTTCCTCGTTTGATTCAAAAAATAAGCATTCTGTTTAACAGCCTTATATCCTTGCAATTGCTTTTCTCCCTTTTTATTGGGAAATCTCCGATATTGATAAGCACAATCTTTGCTACATAGCTCATTAGTTTTAGAATTGTTCGCGCAGCTGTTGCAAATCTTATAGTGCGTATCACACCGTTTACAGTGTTGTATGGTTTTTGCCGGTTGACCACAGTGAGGACAAAACGCATATGTGGCGCTCGGCCTCAAGTTTTGATCAACGGCTACACGCTCATCAAACACAAAGCATTCGCCCTCGAATTCACGATTTGGATATTCTTCGAGGTATCTTAAGATTCCGTCTTTAAGTTGAAATACATTGCTATAACCGAGGTCTTGCGCTTCTTTGTGAGCCTTTTCGCAACGGATTCCGCCCGTACAGTACATCAATATTTTTTTATCTTTGGGAAGGTTGAGCTCTTGGAGTTTGTTTTTAAACTCCGTGAACTCATCAATTCTTAAATCGATAGCGTTTTTCATCATTCCTAAATTGTTTTCATACCAATTTCTTGTGTCTACGATGACCGCATCTCTATCCTTAATAGCTTCATTCCACTCCGTGGGCGTTAAATGCTTTGGGTTGTGCGCCTCGGGCTTATAATTTGGGAGGTTAAGCGTGACTATCTCTTTTCGAATGGCCACTTTGATGATGCGAAAAATTTGTTTATGGCTATAGGAGTCCTTAAAGTCTTTGTCTGTCAGGCTAAACCATTTTTTTATTTCTTCTTTTAACTCTCTAAAACCCTCTTCTGTCGGTGCGCAGATCGTGGAATTAATTCCTTCCATGGCAATTAACATAAGACCTTTAATATTTCGCTTTTTAGCGAAATCTTTAAAATGCTCTTGGGTCGCTTTTAACTGTTCTTGTTTTATAGGAATAAATTTATAAAAAGTCGTAACAAAATACTTCATAGAATCCCCCTTCCAAAGATGGGTCCATAAGTACATTTATTATGTGCTTATTTAATTATTTTTCGACAGTAGGGGATTAAGATGACTTTGTCAAAATGGATTTATTACGGAATGCCAGCTTGCCACGCGGTAACTTGATTTTGCATGTTCTGGCCAATAGCTGGGGTTATCCCATTGTGAGAGCCACCGATGATTTTCATAACTATCAAATTTTGCGAAGGCGTGACATTTTCTAAAAGAATATTTCTTTGAATCAATATTTGAAACGAGCTTTCTGGGTTCGCCGCCACGCCAAATTGGGGTGCGCCAGGAACTCCAGAGCCATGGCAGCCGGCGCAGTTCTGTGTTATCACCGGAAAGACAGTAGTTTTGAATCCTTCAAAATTTAAAGCGTTTAAATTTACGCTAGAAGCTTCGGTTGAATGTTCAGGTTCTATAAAGGCACAGTTTTGAAAGCTTATTACAACGATTAATAAAATGGCTAAAATCGTAAGAAAATTATTGGTCCCTTTCACTTCATTCCCCCTCATTCCACACTATCCTTATCGGCTCGTGACGCGTCAAAACTTAGACCATCATCGAGAAAATGTTTAATTCCCTGGAAACAGAGGAGAATCAGCGTCTCATTACGAGACTTTTACTTTTTTATTCTTGTGATCGCGGTCCACAAGTGTCTTTAGCGCTAAAAATGCTTCGCGGTTATAGGGACGGCCTTGAACGTTTTCCATATAACTAATGGCTTCAAGAGGTGATTTGGCTTTACTAAGGTTGATATTTGGAAGGGTAAGATTTACGAAAGCGTTGGCAATGGCTACCACACGTGCTAGTGGGTTCATACGAACCTCACGCAAGCGGCGCGGAAAACCCTGGCCAATTGAATTTTCATGGTGCTCATAGACCATGGCGATAACATCATCAGGAATATTTGAAACACTTTGTAAAATTTGAACCCCACGATAGGGATGTGTTTCGTACTCGATCACTTCATCGTGAGTATAATCAATCCTTGGCTTATTTAGGAGCTCTGGCGACAATTCTTTTTTGCCAATGTCGTGAAGCATTCCGCCTAAAGCGATTTTTTCTATTGTTTGATCTTTTTGCCAATTAAGTTCGCGTCCAATCATAGCGGCAATTGCGCTAACAGCAATACAATGATCTACGAGGCGGTCTTGCGAAAGGGTAAGGCCTGACATAATATGAGAAAGTTCTGGTTTCTGATCGACCATTTTAACAATGGAATTTGTGATGGCCCGGGCGTGAGAATAACTCTCGTTCGAAAATCCGAAGCGCTCAATTTCCGAAAAGACACTATTTGCTGTCATTGCTAAAATTGAGGCCTTTGATTTTGGTGGAATATTGTGCGGTGGTCCCGCTAAAAAAGTCTGGGCCGTGTGCACTGTTCGTGTGACAAATTTTCTATACTCTGTCTTCCGAACCCAAACTTCTTCCAAATGCGATTGAGCTTCACTTGATAACCTCCTTGTTGAAGCCGCCATTCCTGCTTTGATAACAAGCAAGAATTTACCATTTGGAAGTCTCACGTAGAGATCGAAGGGAATCCTAGGAAGATCGGCAAATTCCTTGATTGAAACCGCAACGAGTTGGTCTATACTAGGGTCCATGATTTCTTATCGGCCGTCTCATATTATTACTTGATGCGAGGAATGGGTTATGTCGGCTCCTTTAAAAATAACTAATTTAGTAAAAGATTACATAGGGATACGAGCTGTTGATGACGTAACATTTGAAGTCAAACCTGGTGAGGTTTTTGGTCTCTTGGGTCCTAATGGAGCGGGGAAGACCACGATCATTTCAACGATCACTACACTCGAAAAGCCCACTCAAGGTCGAGTCGAAGTTTTTGGCGTCGATGTGACTCGCGAACCTAAAAAAGCTAAAAGTTTTTTTGGCGTTGTACCGCAGGAGATTGTACATCAAGGCTTTTTTAATATTCGTGAAATTTTGCAAATTTACTCGGGATTTCACGGAATTCTTAACAATGAAGAGCAAATCGAATATCTACTCGAGAAACTGGATCTCAAGAATTATAGTGGACGTATGGTAAAGCAACTTTCAGGTGGTATGAAGCGTCGACTTATGATTGCCAAAGCCTTAGTTCACAAACCCAAATTGCTTTTGCTGGATGAGCCAACTGCAGGAGTGGATATTGAACTTCGTCACAGCTTATGGGAATTTGTTGAAGAACTTAGGCGTGGTGGAATCACAATCCTCTTAACAACCCATTATTTGGAAGAGGCCGAGAAACTTTGTGACCGTGTCGGGATTATTCACAAAGGAAAATTTGTTAAAATTGGTCCAACAAAAGAGCTCGTGCGCGAGTTAACAGATCGGCAAATACGTCTAGAATTAAAAGACGGTACTGTACAAACGTACGCGATACCGTCGCAACAAAAAATTGGCGATTTTTTTGTTAAACACAATGTTGCGGTTGAAAAAATTAGTGATATTCAAATCGAAGAAGGAAGCTTGGAGCAGGCGTTTCAACGCTTGATAAATCATGACTAGTCAAAGAGATCTTGTATGGACGCCGTTTTGGGCTCTTACGTTTCGTGAGGTCAAAAGATTTTTAAAAGTGGCGGTGCAAACCGTTTATATGCCGATTGTAAACTCAGGACTATATTTATTGATTTTCGGGGTGAGTATCGGCCAGTACATTACTCTGCCTAACGGACTTCCGTACTTAGCTTTTTTGATTCCTGGTCTAGTCATGATGGGAGCGCTCAATAACGCTTTGATGAATTCTTCATCAAGTATTATCACCGCTAAATTCTCGGGTGAACTCGAAGACATTCGCGTGGTGCCGCTGTCGACTCAAAATATTGTATGGGCGATGGCTTTTGGAGCCTTGGTAAGGGGATTGCTTGTTGGTATTGTTACTTTCATTGTGGGCGCTGGGTTTTATTGGCTGCAAATAGGAGACTTACTGTCTATTAAGCATCCGTTTTTACTTTTATATTTTTTATGTGTCGGCAATCTTGCCTTTGGAAAACTAGGAATTGCGGTCGCTATTTGGGCGCGAAATTTTGACCATGTTGCGACTGCAACCGCATTAATAATTACTCCTTTACTTTATTTGGGCGGAGTTTTTTATTCACTAAAAAGTCTTTCACCATTTTGGCAGACAGTCTCGCATTTTAATCCGCTTGTTTATATGATTAATGGTGTTCGTTATGGGATTTTGGGTGTGAGCGACGTTAATATCACTCTTTGTGCCGTTATTGTGGCAATTGCTCTTATATTTAGTCACGTTTTGGCTTTGGCGAGTCTCCGTTACGGATCATACAACCGATGGTAAGGGCCGCTTAACGCTTTTCAATAGTTTTTACAGGCCTTGCCTTGATTCACTTCTGCCCATATAACATAGTTTATGTTTGAAAATCTTTCCGATAAACTTGTCGGTACACTTAAAAAAGTTCGTGGCCAGGGGCGCATCACCGAAAAAAATATTGAGGAAGCGCTCCGTGAGATTCGTTTAAGCCTCCTTGAGGCCGATGTAAATTTTAAAGTCGTGAAAGACTTTCTAGACCGAGTAAAAATAAAGGCACTGGGGACAGATGTTTTAAATTCTATTTCCGCTGGCCAACAATTTACGAAAATCGTTCATGATGAATTGGTTGGAGTCCTTGGCAGTACGGCTGTAGAGTTGAATTTGCGCGGGGATCCGTCGGTTGTTATGGTGGTGGGGTTGCAAGGGTCTGGTAAAACAACATCGTCAGCCAAACTTGCTCTTCATGTCCGAAAAAAATTTTCAAAAAAACCGGGACTTGTTCCTGTCGATGTCTACCGGCCAGCTGCCATTGAACAACTAAAAACTTTGGCTAAGCAGCTGCAAATTCCTGTATTCGACACCCAAGAAGGTATGCGTCCCACTGATATTGTTGCGGCAGCCATGAGTTGGGCACGAAAAGAAATGATTGAAGTTTTAATTCTCGATACAGCAGGCCGTTTGCAAATCGATGAAACTCTAATGAATGAGCTCGGCGATATTAAGGAGACCACAAAGCCTCATGAAATCTTACTCGTCGCGGATGCCATGCTGGGGCAAGAGTCTGTGAACGTTGCCAACGGCTTTCATCAAAAATTAAATTTGACGGGCTTGGTATTAAGTAAAACCGACGGTGATGCCCGCGGTGGAGCGGCACTTTCAATTCGCAGTACTACGGGAATTCCTATTAAATTTTTTGGGACTGGTGAGAAAACAAGTGAATTTGAGGTTTTTCATCCGGAAAGACTTGCCTCAAGAATATTAGATATGGGCGATGTCCTCACTCTTGTCGAAAAAGCGCAAGAAGTGGTTGATGAAAAGACGGCGATGGCGCAGGCCAAGAAGATTGCAAAAAATAAATTTTCTATGGAAGATTTCTTGGGTCAGCTCCAAATGATGAAAAAACTTGGCGGCATTGGAAGTTTGCTTAAAATGTTACCCGGCGCTGGTCAAATGATGAAGGGTCTCGATGACATGACGCTTCCCGACAAAGAGATAAAAAAAATCGAGTCAATTATCTATTCTATGACTCGTGAGGAGCGCCAGAACCACAAAATCTTAAATGGTTCACGTCGCAAAAGGATCGCTAATGGTAGTGGAACACAAGTCAGCGATATCAATAAGTTCGTCACGCAATTTGAACAAGCACAAAAGATGATGTCTGGTCTTATGAAGATGGGAATGGGTGGTAAGGGTAGATTCCCATTTTAAATCTTGAAAAAGGTGATTTTTTCTTATAAATCCCTTAACTTGACACTAGTCATAAGGAGAAATTGATGCCTGTTGTAATTCGTCTATCGCGCGCTGGAAAGCCACATGAACCATTTTATCGTGTGACTGTTGCAGATTCTCGCCGTCCCACCTGTGGTAAATTCATCGAAGTTATCGGTAACTATATTCCCACTCCGAAAGGTAAAGCGAAACGCTTAACGTTGGATTTGGAAAAGGCCAAAGCTTGGATCAAGAAAGGTGCACAACCTTCCGAAAGAGTTAGAAGTTTAATTCGTGATGCTGAAAAAGGGGAGTAGGCGATGGATCACACAAGTTTAAAAGACCTCGTTGAGTTTATGGCAAAATCACTCGTGGATAGTCCTGAGGAAGTCGAGGTCAACGAAGTAATGGGCGAACAAACAACCGTGGTAGAGCTCAAAGTTGCAAAAAACGATCTTGGGAAAGTGATTGGCAAACAAGGCAAAACTGCGCGTTCAATGCGTACAATTTTAAATGCTGCCAGTACCAAACTTAAAAAACGTAGCGTCTTAGAAATCGTTGAATAAAAAAGTTTCTGATTTTATTGCCGCCGGTTATGTGGCCGGCGCGCATGGTATTCGAGGGGAAATTATCCTGGTTTCCCAAATTAATGATTTAAATTTATTAGATGATTGCATTAATGAGGGGATCTGTCTTGGTAAAGATGAAAAAGTATTGTCTTTAGCAGTAGATTCTATTCGGCCCCATAAAGGTAGTTTTTTAATTTTATCGAGAGATATTACTGACAGGAATAAGGCAGAATCTCTAAAAGGCTACTCGTGGCTTATATCTAAAGAGAAAATGGTATCGAATGAACGTGAGAATATATTCTTACACGAGATAGAGGGATTTACCGTTGTCGACAATAGCAAGGGTGTACTGGGTAAAATAGTCAGTTTTAGTTCTAATGGAGCTCAGGATTTAATTGAAATTATGTTTCTTGGCAGGAAAGTTTTTATTCCTCTTGTTAAAGCCTTCCTAGATAAAATCGATTTCAAAGAAAAGATAGTCCATATGAAACTGCCACCCGGATTGGTAGATTGGACTAATGAAAAATAAGCGCTTTTGTTCTGATATATTTTTGGGCAAAGTTTGACTTGTTTTTCTAAATCCTGCATCTTAAAGCTTCTATGAAATTTAATATCATCTCCATATTTCCAAATATGCTGAAAGCAGCTCTCTCTGAGGGGATTGTCGGTACTTCCGAAAAAATTGAAGTGGGTGTCACTGATTTGCGTGAATTTACCACTGATAAACATCGTAGTATTGACGATAGACCTTTTGGCGGCGGCGATAGCATGGTTATGAGGCCAGAGGTCGTGCGTGAGGCGATTTTGAATGCAAAAGAAAAACTGCCGAATGCTAAAGTTATCTATCTTTCTCCACAGGGCAGAAAATTCAATCAGAATACCGCACGTGAGCTGTCAAATCTTGAGGAAATCATTTTGTTAAGTGGCAGGTATAATGGCGTGGATCAGCGTGTTTTAAATTCTTACGTTGATGAAGAAATCTCTATTGGTGATTATGTTTTAAGTGGAGGAGAGCTTGCTGCACTTGTGGTCATTGATGCGGTTGGAAGATTAATTCCTGGAGTATTAGGAAATCAGGAATCAAGTGAAGTCGATAGTTTTTCTAATGGAATTTTGGAGGCGCCACTATACACACGACCAAGAATATTTGAGAATCAAATGGCTCCTGAAGTACTATTCTCTGGCGATCATAAAAAAATTGAAGAATTTCAAAAGTGGGCAGGGTTTGTAGCTACCTATTTAAAACGTCCCGATCTTTTAGAAAATAAAAACTTAAATGAACTTGGAATCTAAACTCTCGATCGCTTTAGTTCATTATCCCGTCGTTGATAAGGCTGGCGATAAAGTTGCCACAAACGTTACGAATTTTGATGTCCATGATATTGCACGGGCAGCACAAGTTTATGCTGTCGAAAAATATTTTATTATTACGCCCATGAAAGAACAGCTTATGTTTGTGTCTCGCATTCTAGATCACTGGCGCGTTGGTTTTGGTGCAAAATTTAACCCGATGAGAAAGACGGCCTTAGACCCTGTGTGTACCGCTGAGAGCCTAGAGGGGGTGATAAATAGCTTGGGGCCAGAGGTTTGTGTTGTCGGCACATCTGCTCGAAATTTAATCAAAGATAAAACTATTTCTTTCAATAAGTTAAGAGAGGATATTAAGGTTTCAGCGCGCCCCTATCTGTTGTTATTCGGTACAGGATTTGGACTCCATGAAGATGCTATTAATCTTTGCGAAAAGATATTGGAGCCTATTACTGGTGTGGGCCCTAAAGATTATCGGCATTTGTCAGTCAGATCAGCTGTGAGTATCTGTCTTGACCGGCTACTGGGGTCATGGTAACCACTTTGTTTACGCTAGTTTTAACAAAGGTTTAGGTATGGCAGACATCATTAATACGGTAGTTCTCAAACGGCACAAAGCGCTTACAAAAAGTAAGAAACTCATCAAAGAAAATTTCGGTGTGGGCGATACAGTCACGGTTTATGTACGCGTACGTGAGGGTGAAAAGGAGCGTCTTCAAGCCTTCAAGGGTGTTGTTACAAAAGTTGCTGGCAGCGGATTCAATCGTAAATTTACAGTTCGAAAAATGTCCGCTGGTGTCGGGGTTGAGAGAACTTTCCCAATTTATTGTCCTTCGGTAGATGAGGTGAGCGTAGAAACAAAAGGTCATGTGCGACGTGCTCGTCTTTATTTCTTACGTAACCTAAAGGGTAAAGCTGCACGTATTGATTCCGAACTCGTTGCAGGCCTAGGTATTGAAGAGTCACAAGAAGCAGCTCAACAACAAGACGAACAAAATCAATCTGCTGTCAATGCCTCTGAAGAAAATAAAAAGTCGTAAAAACCCTAAACCAAACTCTTACCCATGGCAAATTTTAGAACCAATGCCTGTCATCGGTGTCGATGAGGTCGGGCGTGGTTGTCTTGCTGGCCCCGTGTATGCAGCAGCTGTGGTTCTAGATAAAGATTTTAATTTTAAAAAGTATAAATATACGGATTCAAAAATTATTTCCGCCGAGCGGAGAGAAGAATTGGCTGTTGATATCAAATCCCGCTTTAAGTTCAGCATAGGTATTGCAACGGTCGAGGAAATCTTTGAATTAAATATTTTATGGGCGTCGATGTTGGCCATGAAGAGAGCGGTTCAAGGTTTGGGAATCTATGTCGGGCACGTGATTGTCGATGGCGACACAGAAATTCCTGATCTTGGTTTTCCGCAAACGACAATTATTGATGGGGATTTTTTAGCAGCACCGATTTCAGCCGCAAGTATTGTCGCAAAAGTAGCACGAGATAATTTTATGCGTGAAATGGCCAAAAAATATGAGGGCTATGGATTTGAAAAACACAAAGGCTATGCCACAAAATTTCATACCGACGCCATTAAAAGCCTCGGGCCCACAGAACTCCACCGTGCGAGTTTCTTCGGAGTTAAAGAATTCTTGCCAAAAAGGTCTGAAGTCTGAACTTCTCGTTGCAAAATATTTTAGGGATCAAGGTTATGAGTTAATCTCTCAAAGACTACGCACGCCATTTGCGGAAATTGATTTGGTGATGCGAAATTCTTGTGAGGTGTTGCTCGTCGAAGTAAAGTCACTATCAAATTACGATTGGTTGGTTTTTCGCGTAGGTTTGCGCCAAAAGATAAGACTCAAAAGAGCATTAATCTACATTCAGACTAAATTTAACTTACCAGTTCGCTTTCATTTAGCAGCCGTGACCAAGGGCGAGGAAATCGAAATTCTTGCCGATTTCTTGAGTTGACTCATAGGGATAAAGATTCAAAACTTAAGATATGAGAGTTCTTCTAGCTTTAGCGTTTTTATTTGCAGGCCCAGTCCACGCCCAGCAACAAGTCGGCCCCAGCAAAGAGTTTATTACGAGTGTGACTTACGGTGTATTAGCAGGAACTCTTGTTGGCGTTGCAAGTCTAGCGTTTACGACCAATCCCGGAGAAAATTTAAACAAAATTGCACGCGGTGCGAGCCTTGGACTGTATCTGGGTATTGGTTTAGGTTTATATGTTGCTTACGGTGTTTCAGACGGCAATGAAAATCAGGATGTTGTTGGGATATTTCCAGTTATTGGGAATCATGGCGTTGAAGGAGCTAGTGGTTTTTATACCCTTTCTTTTTAAGTCCCGTCAAAGCTCATATTAAATTTTGCGGTCATTGAGACTCCAACATCTCCAGTAGGCTTCACAATTTGAATACCTAGGAGAATACAGTTTCCAGGGGGTTTAATGCCAAGGTCGGCACTCCAAGAAACGATATTGTGTGACACAAAGTTATAGTCAGGGCCTCCCCCAAGATTAAGATATTTTGAGATAAAACCAATACGAGGTGAAATCGATTCGTCGCGTGTTCGGTAATCAATATCAGTGGTAATGTCCGAAATCTTAAAGGCCTGAGTATAAGTAACTTCTGCGTAGTTCCCGTAATTGTTAAACGTCTTTATGCGCAGGGACGTGTTGATAACGTTGTGATAGGGAAAATATTTAAAGAGCGAATTGGTTTCAAAGTTATCGAAGCGAAAATCGAACAGAGATGATATTTCTGACCATGGCTTATTTTGAGTTCCTTCAGCAAGCGTACGCACGCGACTGGCTTCAATAAAATCATAGGTTTGCCAGAGTCTAATAGTACCAATTTGTTTATAATCATTGACGTTATTATAGACGCGCTTTCGAATGAGTTTGTTAGCTAACATAAACGTAACCAGGCTACGATCAAAAATTCTGTCGTTGTAATCGAATTGCAGTTTATTTGCACCGTAAAAGTCCTGCGCGTCTGTGACAGACTGGTTTTGGCGGAAGTTTACCGCATCGGCGCGTGTCCCAAAAAATTTATGATCTGGTTGATAAATAAGAGGAGTATTCGTCCACATAATTTCTGGAACAATTTCATGTTTAATTTTATTTTCTTTGCCTTCGTAAATTCTGTACGTCTTGAAACGCGAAGAAATCTGCGTCTGTAAGTAGCGGCGAGAAAAAGTGGACTCAAAATCAGTAGCTGAAAGCGGGAATTGGTAATAGGTTTCGCGATAGCTGATGCTGGGAACGATGTCGAGGGCTTGTCCCGCGCGGAAAGTATAGGAAATGGTGGGCTGGAAGTCTAATCTTTGCCCGGTTCGAAGGAAGTCATAATCAGGCGAGAAAGTGCCGTCGGGTAGGGCTCTTTTTTTGCGACGAAATTCTTTTGATGGAGAATCATCAATTCCTGTTTTACAGAAGGATGAGTTGCCACCCTCTGTGTCACCTGAACCCCAATCACAAACGTCGTCCCATGCTAGCGAGTTTCGGGCAAAGTTTACGTACTGCGAATCAAGTTTAAACGAAAAACCGGTATTTCCGATTGGGCGCTCAAGGAATGAAAACCGAATCTCAGGTAAACGATGAACTGCATCGTCGTTATTGGAAATCGATTTTTCTTCTAATAAATTCGTATACATTGTGGAATCTAATAAAAACAAGACATCATCATGTTTTTTTGTGATTGAATAATGATTTTCCAGTGCCGGTTCACCAGCGCCACCAAGGTCTTGAGGAAAATCTAGAATGTACTGCAAATCGCTCGCTAGGTTTAAATTTAGCCTTTGGGTATAATTTTCGGGGAGCTCGAGATATTGGTTGGCTTTAAAATACCAGCGGTCATGGCTCTTATCGATTTTCCCATTTTTTGTGTAGCGCGGAATCTGATAAACAGCACGATCACTTAGATATCCGCCATTCATCTCGAAGAGGCTATTTTGCGAGTAGCGCTGGCGGTACTCGAGCATTGTCTTTAGTCCGCGCAATTCGTAGTTTTTAAGAGTTAAGGTCGAATCCTGACTTTGATTGATTGCCCAAAAAAAACCTTCTCCGATAGTCGACCCCCCCTCGGATGTGCTTTCATAAGTTGGAAGTAGCAATCCCGTTTGCCGAGAAGATTTTAGAGGAACAACGATATAGGGGAGCGCAAAAATTGGAAAGTTAGCAACACGAAGAATAGGCCATTTTACATAGGCATAACTTCCAACGCCGGCATCGATGTTGTGACCAGAGAAACTCCACGTCGGGGGATCGCAATCGCAAGCTGTATAAACGCCGTAATCGGCAGAAAAATCAGATTCACCTTTTTTTTCTAACTTTTCTCCCTTGAAAGTGACTTTTCCAGATTTTACCTGGCCGTTAAAGATATTTCCGACGTCGTTTCCATAGTCATATTCAATGCGTTCGCCTTGCATAGCAAAACTGTCAGAGGCAATTTCTGCATTTCCATTGGCGACGATTAATTTCGATTTGTACCAAATCTCAGCAGAATCAGCGGAGAGTTTTTTATTTCCAAATGCGAAATTTACTTTACCCTTTAAATTGATAACGCCTTTTTCATAATCTCGATCAAGATAGTCCGCTGACAGTGTATTCATAAAGGAGTCTGATTTCGTTTTTAGATCCTTTCTATCTTGGGCTAAAGTCGAGGCGGACCAGCAAAAAAGTAGAGTGAAAAAAATATTTGCTTTTGTCATTTCGTTTTCATCACAAATACGCCGTCCCAATCACTTGGTGGCGGTTCGGCTTTGTATTCTAGGCAGCGCTCTAGGTAAAGTTTGGATGGTCCGTCATCTGGTTTACTCTCGAGCGCTCGGTTGAAGTGCTCTGCAGCTTTTTCCCATTGCATTTTGTGATACATCTCGTAGCCATCGGAAAAATGTTTGAGAGTTTTTTCTAGATCAGGATTTGGTTTACCTTCGGCAATGAGCTCAAATATTTTTACGGGTTTTAACTTTCCTTTGACCTTCACCCAATCGAGTTCGCGAGTGACAAACTTCCCTTTCAGTTCGGCTTCTGTGAATTCACTAATTATAATTCGAGTTCCGTACTGTTTGTTAATACCCTCTAGCCGCGAACCTAAATTTACAGCGTCACCCATGACAGTGTAGTTACGTACGGTTTCACTTCCCATATTGCCGACGCTCATTTCCCCAGTATTTAAACCGATACCAATATCAATTTCGGGAAGGCCTTGCTTGCGGTATTCTGCTTGCAGTTGGAAGAGTTTTTGGAGTTGTTCGAGGGCACAACGGCAGGCCCAAGCGGCGTGATCGGGATAAGGAACTGGCGCGCCAAAGAAAGCCATTACCGCATCACCCATATATTTATCTAGCGTGCCCCGGTTTTTAAATACAAGATCGGTCATGGGAGTCAGATAACTGTTAAGAAGATCAGATAGAGCTCTTGGATCTAACTTTTCTGAAATCGTGGTAAAACCGCGTACGTCAGAAAAGAACACGGTCATCTTTTGTTTTCTGCCACCGAGCTCAAGTTTACCCGGATCAGACAAAATTTCGTTAACAATAGCTGGTGACACGTATTTTTGGAAGGTACTCTTGAGCTGTTTTTTATTTCGTTCTTCGGTGAAGTATTTAAACACCGTGATGGTAAGGTAAAGAACACCAAGAAGCAGTATAGGAAAGAAAAGAGGAAATACGATTCCTTTGGAAAACAAAAAAACTTTATCGTAGAAGATATATCCCAACGTTCCTGTTGCCGCCCAGAAAAATCCCCAAAAGGCGCCAAGATATCCAAATAATAAACTAAATAAAATCCCGACACCAAATAACATTGGCACAATTTGAGTTTCCTGGGCCCGAGCAACATAATAATTTTGTTGCAAGAGATTGTCTAAAATATTGGCGTGCGTTTCTAATCCTGGGTAGTTTTCTTGAAATGGAGTCACTCGTAAATCGTAAATGCCAGTTGCCGTTGCGCCCAACAAAAGAATTTTATTTTTTAAGTACTCTGCTTTTTTTGCTTTGTGAAGTTTTGGAATCCATTTGTTATACTTTGGATCATACTCATTTTGTTCATATGTGAGCTCAGTGCTGTCATTAAGAATGTCGGCGATGCTAACATGAGGAAACATTTTTTGAGGTCCCGCGAAGTTAATTAAGAGTTCGCCTTTTTTGCTGACGGGAATCTCACCTGCCGGTTCTCCTTCTTTTAAGAGACGAAGTCCGGTTACGTTCTTTTGCGTTGGATCGATATCATCGGGGCCTAAATTAACATTTACGCTAAAACCCATAGCAACAAGAAAAGACTTTAATGCTAGAGAGGGAAAATAGTTATTTCCAAAACGTGCGATCAAGGCGCTACGGCGAATTGTTCCGTCAGAGTCTTGAAAGGCATTAAAGTATCCCATATGTAAAAGATTTTGTGTGATCCCTGAATAGTTAAAGGCAAAATCATAAGCGGGTACTATCGGGTTTAATCGGTGCGTAGTTTGAATTTGAAAAGCGGCCTCTTCAAAAGTCATTTTTGAATTTTCAAGACTGCTGGCTATCAGTGGCCAAGTTGCTGCAAAATCCTTTAATTTTTCGTCTTCTTTTGTCAGAAAGCGTAGTAGGCAATATTTATCAACTTCGTGACGGACTTTGTTTTTTAGTTCTACTGTTTGCGTATTGTTGAGTTGAGAAACATCGCCAACATTATGAGCTCTGAGAAAGGTATTGATGGCACCTTCTTCCAGAGCCTTTTTGTGAGCGGTCAAAATATTTGCCCACGGTTCCGGAGTTTCTTCTTCAAGAAGACCTGTGGCTTTATCCAGAGCGAGAACGGGCTCTTGCACGCGTTCCCAGTTTTTTATCACCGCGCTTTCTCTGTGCATGACGCTGAAACATAGATTTTGATAGGTCGAGATGTTATTGTCGTTTTCAAAATAAACCCCCATTACAAGATTAGGAGCGTAAGTTTTGACGGCTTCTGCAAGATCAGAATCTGTGTTCGCCTTAGCAAGCTGCGCATCAACGGCTGCATGAGCGCTTGGCGGAAGGTTGTTTTTGAGTTCGCGTAGACTTAGCACTGTTGCATTTAAGTCTTCATCAGCAAAAATGGCGTCAAATCCTACGACTTTAGCTCCATCCCGAATTAAATTTTCAATGATACGCTTAATTTTGATTCGGGGCCACGGCCATCGTCCTTCTTGCTCAACCGCTTTTTCATCAACTGTGATCAATGCAATGTCATCAGAAACAGGGCGTTCTTGTCGTAACCAAAATTGAAAATCAAGTCCTTTTTGATTAACCCAGTTTAACATCTTGTAAGTCGAAGATTTATCCTGGCGGGTGGAATCCTTTTCGTAGAAGTAAACCATTGTCATTTTTACGGCAACAATGGTGATTACAATTCCCAAAAAATAGGGTGTTATGAAAATATTTAAGAATTTCTGCCATATATCTTTTGAACTCGATTTTTTTGCCATTGATTCGATTATGCTCATAGAGTCTTTGTTGGTTCAAGAATTTTAAAATCTAGCCCATAAACTAGGTATAGAAATTTTCCGCCATGCCTTGCTGAAAATTGAGAGTCTCTTTTATAATAAGAGAAGCCACTGATTCACTTGAGGAGAAATCCATGGAAATTCGTACCACTGTTATTGACCAAGTCTTCATCATTCAGCTTTCTGGTAAAATAGATTTTGAATCAATAAAAACATTTCGCCTTATGTGTACAAATGAGTGGGTTGGTAAAAAGATCCTCTTTGATTTTGAAAATTTGAATTTCGTAGGTTCTAGCGGCATTACTTATTTGATTGAAAGCATTGAGACGCTGCATCGTATGGGTGAAGCAAAAATTGGTTTTTGCCGACCCCGGTCAGAATTTCATCGTATTTTTGAAGTCGGCGAACTAAGAGATGTGCCTATTTTTCAGGATCGTCATACCGGTGTTAAGGCGTTGACGGCATTAAATCGTGAAAATGGTGAGGCGGCTGGCACTCAGCGCCCGCCCGTTAACCCTATAGACCTGAATTAAATTAATCGATTTGTGGAAGCTCGTTCTGTATAACTTGTCGCGGTTTAGCGGCGAATCCCGTCTGAATCTCGCAAATCAAGGCATCCATGCGTGCAAAGCGTTCCATTTGCTCTGGATCAATTCCAGAAGAAGAAGAGTTTACGGGCTTCTCAGCGCTAATGAAGGTGAGTTGATCTTCGACTTGATCGAGACGTTTTTGATAAGTTGATTCGGTAAGAGTGATTTGGTTTTGCAATCTTTCATTTTCAAGCCTGCCAGTTTTTAATTTGTCCATCAACTCTTGATTGAGGGCTTTAAGGCTCATACTTTCTAGTTTTAATTCTTCACTTTTTTGTCGATGGTCATTCCACAGAGCTCTTAGGCTTAAATTTTCACTTTCAAGCTTATCGCTTTTAAGCTTGCTATCACGATGTAGGCTTTCAATAATTTCAAGTCTTTCTTTTTGTCTCTGAATAAGGACTTCAAGTTCAGCTTTCTCTTGTCGAAGCTCAGTAAGCTTTTTACCCTGCTCGGATATTTCGCTCTGGGTAAGAATTCCACGTTCATCAAAACGCCTTTGCGCTTCAATGACTTTATTTTCCATTTTTATCACATTTAACTCTTGGTCGTGAATGATCTTTTCGAGATTTCTAATATCTTCAGTTTTTTTTGCAGATTCGCTTTCTAAAACCAACGTTCTATCTCGCAAATTTTTATTTATTCCTTCCAGCTCTTCCAGCTCGGCACGTAAGTTTTCTTGAAAAAGTTTTGCGTCAACGTGGCTTTGGAGAAGCGCTTCATGTTCGCTTCGAATTCTATTAAGTTCGCTGACGGTAAAGCGAAGTTTTGGGTGAAGGTTTGTTACCTTCTGATGGAATTTTGTTAGACGGGAGACCTTTTTTTCTAAGCTTTGTCGTTGATGGTACCAGTCTGCTTTAAGTCCCTCCATATCATCAATTAACTGCATAAATTGGGATTTTAGGTTAATGAGGTGAGGCGCTATGTATTTGCGAATGCGGCGGTGATAACGGTTGTAAATTTCAAGACGACGTTGGTAGTTTTCTTGCGACGAAGCAAGTACTGTTTTTAGGTTTTGTTCCGTATTTGTGAGAGCTCTAACCTGGTTTTCAAGGGCGAGTTTAGAGCGGTAATGGCTATCATTTAACTTTTTTACCTGTTTTTCAAGCTCGACAATTTTACTTACAAAACCATCTTGCTTCTCACTTACGGTGCGGTTTTTCTCTTTTAATATTAAAACTTGGTCGTTGAGCAAAGTCGTTTTTCGTTGATAGTCCCGGAATTTATTTTGCTCTTGAACGAGTCTACTTTCTAACTCAGCATTTCTTTTTAAGTTGATTGAAAGTCTTGCCATTAAATCTTCATTTTGACTGACAAGATCAGATACAACTTGTGATTGTAGAAGATCAGTGGGCAGATTTTTTATATCAATTGGAGTGGGGGATTGGTTAGGTAAAGGTACTTCTTGAATATCCAATGCTTTCGTCCTCCATGACGTCTTAAAATTAATGGTATGAATGCAGGCTTGAAATAGCAATACTTTTGTTTAGATCTGTCGCCTCAGACTGAGAAAAAACCCGACTAGAGTCGAGTTTCTCTAATATTCTTCTCGTCTTTTGACGATAAGACTTACGTATGAGTGCAGTCCCTGCAAATTCTAGTGGATCTGGTAGCGCGAATTTAGCGGAGCAAATAAAACCGCTCGCTAAACTTGAAGAGGATTTGATTCGCGAAGCCAATAGAGCAGATCGCGTGGGTACTCTCACGCATCGAATAATGATGCTTGTCGCCTACAAATCTTATGGGCAAGCCATTTCAGAGTTAAAGGAATATGTTGCCGCTCGTTCTAAGGAAATGTCGGCGCTATATTTAGGATCTCATCGGTACATACTACGCATTGAAACTTTAACGAAAGCTATTGAGAAGAAGCGCTCTATGCCCCACTTAGAAAAACAAAGTGCAGCCAAACAACAAGAAATCTTTGACTTAGTGAAAGAGTATTTTGGCGAACTACGGGGACAACTAAAAGGTATTGAAACTGTGGAGCGCAGCTTGATGGTCGAAGACGTACGTTCAACGGTATGGACGGTGCGGGCCGTTGCTTATAGCATGATTGCGATACTAGTGGCCGGGTTTTTAGTTGATATTTCAACGGGTACCTATAATACCATAGTTAATGTCATAAAAGACTTTATTATTTTTACCTGTGATTGGATCTTGAGTTTCTTCTTTTAGTTTTAAGGTTACAAGTGTTGAATCGCGGCTTTTAGGATCGCCGCTGACTGCGCCCCTGGAAGCTGCCTTCCATTTAGAAATACCGTGGGTGTTCCACCGATTTGGGCTTTTACACCTTCTTTAGCAAGGTCCTGTATGGCTTTATGAGTTCTTTCAGATCTGGTACATTCTTCAAATTGCTTTTCATCAAGCTTCAGCTCTGAAGCCATTTTAGTAATAAGAGTGTCGGCTTCATTTGTTGTTGTTGTTCCAACAACGTTTTTAAATAACCAATGATGACTCTCTACCCCCTGATTTTGTAAGTTTGCACAGTAAGCAGCCTTAGAAAAACGGCATGATACGCCCCATTTTCTAGGTATATCGTCATTGCATTCACCATCTAATGGAAACGGCATATAAATAAAAGTAATCTCGGGATGTGCTTTCATAAAACCATCGAAAATGGGCGAAGCATCCTGACAGTGGTGGCACATAAAATCTGCAAATTCAATCATCTCGTGGGTTGAAGTTCCCTTGTTTAACATAATAGCTCCCGCCGTATTAATTTTCATTACTGAATTGGCTTTCCATTCACCGATTCTTTGTTGAATTAAGAGTTCAACGTCGTGTCCGCCGAGAGCTTTTTGGAAACGATCTAAAATAATTTCATTGATTAGCCACGCGCCAATGGGAATAAGAAAGAAGACTGCCAACATTCCCATGCGTTCAGTAAAGAGCGCTAGCAGATCTTGAGGTAGGTCTTTTAAGAAAGGAGTTTTATAATAGCTCCAAACATTCCAAAGAGTAAGAAAACTGAGAACATAAAGAATAATACAAAACGGGCAATATTGGCTCATTTTCGTGAGGGAAATAACTCCCATTGCAAGACTTCCAGCGGGAATTAAAAATGCAAGCCAAAGAGTATAACGAACAAAATGGGCGCTGGTTTCTGGTTTCGCGTTTACGAAGAAAATCATCAACAGCATATTAGTCATAAGTCCCCAAAGGGAAACAGGTATGCCGAGAAACTTTGAGTATTTACTAGTGGCGACACTGGAACAATTAAAAAGAGAATTAAGATCGCAGATGCTTTGACTAAATGAATTTGAAAGCTGACCAAAATGGACGTACGTAAGGTAAGCGTGAATGAGAATTGCGGCTCCTATCCACAAGATTCCCAGACGAAAATGAAATGAATTCTGGCTGTTTTTTTCTTTAGCCTCGCTTTTGGTCCTGTTCATGCCCTCATCATAGCGGTAAAAAAAATATGAAATCAATGAAATTTTTTAAACACGTTGGTAAACTAGTTAAGTGAGTAAATGGTACTATCTTCTTAAAGGAAAAGCTCAGGGACCGGTCACTGAAAATCAGATTCGTGAGCTGCTAAGGGAACACCAACTAACGCTAAATGACATCGTGTTTCGTGAGGGCGAAAATAAGTGGAAACGCATTTCGGAGTTTGCCGATGCTAATTTTGTCCAAGAAGCCGTAGGCGAGACGAACCTTCAACAGCTGATAAAACTGCCAACTAAAAATGATCCCGAGAAGTGGGTTGTACTGCTGAAAATTCAAACAGAAACAGAAATTAAGTTTGTGCAAAAAGGCTCTTGGACAACTACGGAAGTAAAGAATGCTATTCAAAGAGGCGAAGTTTCTTATTCCGATCATATTTGGAAGTCAGGATTTACAAAGTGGGAGCGCATTGGCGATCTTGATGAGTTCTCGTTTAAAGGTGAAACTCAGATATTTTCAATGCCGTCATCGAAGTCTGCAGGAAAATTAAAGTTAACTGAAGATATTTTAAAGCCACGGAAAGAAGCTGCTAGTACGGCGACACGTGCAGCTTTAAAAGAAAACCCAATTCCAGATGAAGTCCCTGAGGAGAAAAAACCTACGGATTCCGAGAGTACAGAGATTGTTAAAGGCGATGAAACCAATGAAAAAGTAGATTTTTCTGAGAAGACTTCGATGGCATTTTCTTTGAAATTAGATAAGGCCCGCATTAGTGATTTAATTAATAAAGCTTCGCGGGAAGCCGAAGAAAAAACACAAAATAAATTTGACGACAGGACAGTCCTTGCAACTGAGCCGCAAATTTCTGAAAAGGATGAAAAAACGCAACCTCTGGCGGCGGTGCGAATTCCAGATATTCGTGAAAGTGAATCTCTCAAGGTTCTCGGAAATTCGACATCCTCTATCCCTAAGATGGCGGGGGCAACCGGGTCAGTTCCACATTTTCATAAAGCTTCAAATCTTGTTTTCGATGATGAGAATGAAAACCGTAAAGAGTCGTCTTTGTGGTTAGCAACAAACAAAACACGTAGCCAGGTAATGACTTCAAAAGGCAAATCAGGTTCACGCCGTCGAAAGAAGAAATTTTGGAATACAGTTTTTCAGTTTACACAAATTATTTTGGTGGTGGTTATTATATCTCTGGTTTTCGCAACTTTACAGAATTTGAAAAAGCGCAATAGAAAAACTGAAAGTCCTATCAGTAAAAATTTAGGGCCAAATCCCGCCGAAATTCCTCAGGCCAAAAAACGTGGTACGGCAAGCGACGACGCTAAATTAGCTTCCCCAGCTAAGCCCGCTGAAACTAAGGAGGTAACGACTGAGGTTGCAAGCATACCAATCCTCGAAAGTCCGGAAACAGAAGTTCTTGACGCTCCTAATATCATCGAAGAGTTTATTGACCTTGCCTCAAAGCCGTCTGAGGATGAAAAAAAATTTCCCCCTATTAAACCGCGTACCACCACTCCATTTGTGAAAATTAAACCCGTCGAATTGAATGGTAAAAGTCCGAAGCTTCGCTTTTCAAGTAACGCTAACGAGGGTGAAGTAATTAAGTTTAGCATACGTGGTATGACGGGAGAGATTCTTGATAAACCGAGTTTTAAAATTGAGAGGACAGTTAAGCGTCGGCGCGGAAAGGATCCGGAAGTTAATTTGCGAGATTTGGGTGTCACAGCAGGCTACTTTACAATTGAAGCTGAGCTTGCTGGGGCAAAAAGTATTCTTGACCATATTTTTGTGGGGTCGAAAAAAAATTTTGAAGGTCAAGTGCGCAATTATCGCAAGGAAGTGGCTTATCGCCAGCAATGGGAAAAAAAGACGTTAGTGAGAATTGCGAGTGACATAAGTGATTTGACTAAGGAAATTTTCGAAAAATATATGGAACTTGATTCTTCTAAAGAATGGCAGGAATTTTTTAGCGACTGGCGCCGTCGAGTAAAGGGTGCGGATTCTGGCGAGATGCGAAGTATTTCTTTGCGTAATCAAAATGAATACGCTTATCCTGATGTTTGGATTGATTTGAGGAGTTTACGACAAAGAATCGTGAGCGAAGCCGAGGAAATGAATTCGGCTTTTTTAGCGTCAAGGAGGACAGCATCCTCCCCCAATCGAAAACTTTTGGAAGAGGCAAACAATCTTGCCAACCGGGCCGGAGATCTTTCGGGCTGGAGGCAAAAATCGGCAAAATAGTTTTTTTCTCTTTATTCATGGTTTCAACGCGTATCTTGGCGTTTGAAAGTCCTCAGATGAAAATTTCTAGTGGAGTCTCGCTGGTAAGTGTTATTTCAGCTAAAGAAAGTGTGATGTTTGCCGGAGCTGCCTTGGAGTCCGTGTGGAAGGAAGCGCGTCTAAATACCGGTTTGAAGTATTTACGTACAGTTATGATGGGCAATTCCGTCGGCACATTTTCGGTGACAAATGTAAATCTAGGGTACTTGATCAGTGCGGGAAAAACTTCTGCTGACCGCTATTTTGGGATTGGGGTTGACTATCAGATTGGGGGGTTTAATTTTGGTCAAATTCCAATGGTTGGCGCCAGGCTATTTGCGGGTGGCGCCTTTTTAGTTTCTGAGTCATCGTATTTTTGGGAAAGTTCTATTTCGGGAGCATATAGCGCTGTTGCCTCTGTCTACGAGATTCAGAATAATTGGCGGTGTGACGCGAGTCTTGGAACAACAATTTTCGACAATGTGTTGGCAATTGTTGGTCTTGACTATCGCGACTTTAGTTACCGGACACCCGAGACCACCGGTGGTTACTCCTCTATGTCGTTATTGGCGTTGTCTATTGGTCTAGGTCTAACGTATTAACGATTTGTTGTCTCAAACCGATAAAATATTTAATTTCCGCCGAGAAATTACCGATATAAGGACTGATGAAGTCCATGTCTTTATTGGTATTTTGTTTAGTGTTGGTGGTCGGGTACTTAGAAATGTACCGCGGTTTTCAGTTTTATTTTTCTGGGACAGATAAACTCAAAGTTCAAGTTAAAGAACTAAAGGAAAAAGCAAAACAAAACGAACTGAATTTAGCTCTTTCGAAATTTCAGTTTGAAGATTTTCGCCAAGAAGTTGCTACTCATCTACCCGCCGTGGAAAAGCAAATAAAGAGTCAAGAAAACTCTTTTACCGTCAGGAATATTGCCAGCATCGCACAAATACCCAGCGAAAAGATGAAGTTAGAGCGGGCGGCATCAATGTTTGAAAAAGGTAAAAAGTTTTTTCGCGAAAAGAATTTTTATCGTGCGAATAAGACTTTTTCATCATTGTTAAAAAAATATCCGGAAAGCTTACATAGCGTCGAGTCTTATTTTTTTCTAGTAGAAGGTTTGTTTCAGCTGCGTGAATTTGAGGAATGTGTTTTGAGCGTTGAAACTATGATGACTCATTATCCAGAAAATGAGCTAACGGGGTTTTCATTGCTTCGTCTCGGCAAAGTTTATGAAGCTCAGGAGCGTTTAGAAGATGCGGCTGAGGTTTATCGTACTATTCGGCACAATTATTCAAGTAGCGAATTAAAACAGCAGGCAGAAGTCTTTTTGAAGGCTATTCAATTATGATGAGTCGTCTTTTTCAAGCAGTTGTTTTTTTGGCCTTTTCATTACTGGATTTGCACGTCGAAGGTCGTGAACTTATACAGATTAAGGACGCGAAAACAGTAATTATGCAACCCAAAGATTGTGTCATAGAGTCCTCTGTTTGTAGTGTCATGACTCCAAAGAGAAAAAAGTACGAACTTGTTTTTGGAAAATCCACAGCTTTGATGGATGAAAATACGGCGGTTCTGAGAGAAAGCGCTACCCAAATTGCCCTACTCAAAGGACGAATGTGGGTCAAAACAAGTGAAAGCATAGTTATTCGGTCTGAGTTTGGTATTGCAAAAGTAACAAACGGTGAGATCTGGGTAACAAAAATAGGTCAAAAAGTTACATTTTCTCCACTTACAGGCGAATTGATAATGGTGCCGCGTGGATCTAAAGAATCGATTGTGGTTTTACCAAATTATGAAAACTGGCTTGGGCCTGTAAATAAAGCGGGGGTCGCAACAAGTGGAATTCCGCGTCTCTTAGATATTGAAAATCACATACAGCGTTGGGGGAAACTCTATACCGGTAATAAAATGCAATTTAAAAAAGATGTCCATGAGTATTTTTTAGTGTGGTATAGTTTGGTTGAAGAGGATAGTGATAAAAACCGTGAGATTGCGCTGCGAACAATAGCGACAGAGGCGGAGAATAAACGTCGCGAAGAGGATCGTCAGAAAAAGATAAAGGACGAGCGTAGTCGCGTGCGGGATATGATGATGCGGCGCTTGGGCTTAGAGTAGACCTGTTAAGCAAACTGGACGTTAATCCTGCAGAAATGGTATTTATCCCTAGTTTTCTTAGTTATAGAAACATTTCTTATGATATCCTAACTAGAGGACGAGTTTAGATTATTTACCGGTCTCACGGAGGAGATGGTATGTCGACGATATCAGGATCCGGGTCAGGATCGAATAACAAAGCTTATAATGAGTCTGTTCGTAAGAATAGTGCCGAGAAGCGCGTAGAAAAAGAAAGTGAGTTGATCGCAAACCATCGCCAAGAATTAAAAAATCTTGCTGAAAATTATAATAGTAAAATCGAACAGCTTAAAGAACTGCATGGTCGGGAAATGGCGCAGATGAAAGCTGAACTTTCAAATGTTGTTCAAGAGAAAAATAGAAAACATTCGCAAGAAATTGAAGATGTCCGTAGTATTCACCGGCAACAACTTGAAAAAATTGCCAAAGAAAACGATGAAAGGATACATGCCCTTCGCTATGAGAATGAAGTCGAAAAAACAAATATGCGAAATGCCCAAGCGCGCGAGCGCGACTATAAGGATACTCGCTACCAAGATGCTGAGAAAAGGCATAGTGAGATGTTTAATGAGTATGCGTCAGGGATGCGCGAAGAGCTGCACAATGCTTTAGAGAAACAAAATGAGCGCATGGAAAAAGCCAAGCAAAAAGAAGTTAAGGCCCTCACGGATGACCGCGACCGGCGAATGAACGACTCCTATAATTTGAATAAGCACGTGACCGCTGAGAAAAACCGCGAAATAAAGAAATTGCAGCGCCAAATCCATGATCAGCATGATGAACTGACAGACGATTTTTTAGAAAAAGTAAAAAACGAAAAAATTAGCCATGCCAAAGACATTGAAAACCGCCGAGAAGTATATAAAGAGTCACTTGGAGAAATGCGCCAACGTTACTCGGATGCCCTGGAGGAAGAACGTGATCGGGCAATGAGTTCAAACGATGGCTTTCGAAGCTCCGTTGAGAAACGTCTGAGCGAAAAAGTAAGGGGTCTTGAACGTCGTGTAACCCAGGCCAAGGAAGATCATGCAAGAACAGAAATTGAACTTAAAAAGAAGTATGACATCGAAAAGCGAAACCTCCGCAATGCGTTCCAACACAACGTCGAAGATTTTGAACAGCAGCGAAATAATGCCGTCGAACAATACAAAGAAGTTAGTCAAACTGACTTGCGAAAAGCAAAAAAAGAATACGATCAGATGCATAAAATAAGCACTGAGTACTTTAAAAAGCAGGTTGACGATTTAAAAAACAAAAAGGATGAAATTGCCACGCAAAAAGATGAAGAAATTCGCCAACAGCACGATCACTTGAACACACGTATGGAGCAAAGGGTTCAAGGGGTGAAGAATGCTATGCAAAATGCCAATGATAAGGCTAAAAATTACTACGAAGATTCCCTTGTGCAACTAAAAGATGTTTATCGCGAGAATTTGAATGATCTTCACAGTAATTTTAGGGCTGAGAAAAATACGATTACGACAAATCTACGGGATAACATGCGAAAAAGTGCAATGAAATCAAATCAACAGCTTATCAATGTACGTAATGCTTATGACACGAAAGTGCAGTCAATCACCGAGGACAATGAGCGTAAGCTCCGTAACTTAAAGTGGGAACATGAGCGGTTGATGAAAGAGCAAATAAAAGAAGCCAAGAACAATCTCGAAATGAAGGACGTTCAGTATGGTTCAAAAATTGCTCAAATGCAAGAGGAGCATATTAAACAAATTGACAATTTAAATAAGAAACACCAAGAAGAAATCGGGCGCTTAATTACGACAACGACTAAGCGAAGTTAGAAAAGATAAAACATCATGAAACTGCATCGACGTGTAAAGATTGTAGCAACTGTTGGACCTTCATTATCTACCAAAGAATCTCTCAAGCTGGCAATTGAAGCCGGATTGAATGTTGTACGACTGAATTTTAGTCATGGAAGTCATGACGATCATTTAAAAACCATAAATTGGGTACGAGAGATCTCTAAGGAACTGAGTCTGCCGATAGCACTTCTCCAGGATTTGCAGGGACCAAAAATTAGAGTAACAAAGTTTAAAGAAGGTGCGATTTTTTTGAGTCAAGGGCAGGAAGTTTTTTTAATCCCGGGTTTAGCACAAGGGAGTGATCACGAAATCGGTGTTGATTTCTTGCGTTTGGGCGAGGCGGTTAAGCCGGGCTCTAAAGTTTTGCTGGATGATGGACTGCTAGAGTTGGTTGTGACGGAAATTAAGGGAGATTGTATCCATTGCCAAGTTATCGGCGGGGGCCAACTTAAAGATCGCAAGGGAATAAATATTCCTGGTGCCAGTCTGCCTATCGAATGTTTAACGGAGAAAGATTTGAAAGATTTAGAATTTGGATTGTCTCAAAACGTCGACTACGTCGCCTTAAGTTTTGTCCGTCGTGGGGATGATATTGAAAAACTCCGTGAGATTATTGATCAAAAAAAACCAGAAACAAGAATTATTGCAAAAATTGAAATGCTTGAGGCTCTTGATAATCTGCCCACAATTATTGAACTAGCTGATGGCGTGATGGTGGCGCGAGGAGATTTAGCGGTTGAAGTTGGGCAAGAGCGCTTGCCGAGTATTCAAAAACAATTAATTAAGCTTTGTAACCATATGGGAAAACCTGTTATTACGGCGACGCAGATGCTTGAAAGTATGGTGACTAAACTAAGTCCCACACGCGCTGAAATTACCGATGTCGCGAATGCCGTCCTTGATGGTTCCGATGCCTTGATGTTAAGTGCAGAAACTGCAAGTGGAAAACACCCGGCACGTTGTATTAAAGTGATGAGTGATATTATCGATGAGGTCGAGAAGTCTATCGATTATTATCACACGGAAGAGGATATTGCTGGAAACTTCATGGGGTTTGCGGATTCTATTAGTGCAGCTGCGTGCTTATCAGCAAGAAAATTAAATGCATCAGCGATCGTCTGCCTCTCTACGAGTGGTAAGACAGCGGTACGTATTTCTGCGTACCGACCTAAGGCACATATTTTTTCAGCAAGTGAAATAGCTGATACGTTAAACCGCCTAAGTCTTGTGTGGGGAGTAAGAACTTTAAAGATAAGCCCTTATCAAGATTCGGAAGAGGCTTTTAAACAAATTGAGGAGCTTATGTTACAAGCCGGTGTTGTAAAACCGGGAGACACGGTCATTTTTACTCTCGGGATGCCTGTAAAATCAAAAGCCAAAACAAATTCATTGCGAATTATGTCGATTTCAGACCGAGGAATTAGCGTACCTTCTTAAGTGCGTAGATCATTTGCCAATAGGGGAATATGAGTTCGAGATCTTCTTGTTTAACTTTGCAAAAGATTTCCCCTTGATCCCCTTGAAATTTGTCGCCCACCAGTTTCTTTTCAATGAGTGAGTTAACTTCGTCGATACGTATGGGTTGACCAAAAGTTGCCATGGATTCATTTTGCATTTTTGTCAGAGAAATTTGGGTCATGCCGTCTTCTCCACGAGAGCGAAGTTTGGCTTGAGCCATCAGTGCCTTGACGACTATGAGTTCTTTTTCCTCAAGAGTTTTATCGCCGCGTTTTTTCTCTTCCGTAAATAGCCAGTCATTATAAAAATCAACAAACTTACTCAGGAGATCAAGATTCTTAACGACGACTTTTGTTCGGCCCTCACCCAGATCTTGCATTGTCATGTGTCCCATGGCGACGTAAGCCTCCATGAGTTTTTGCATTTTATTGGTGGGTTGTTGAAAAACTTGAATGGTATATTTTCGTAACACACCTGACGGAACTTGAGTACCTTCGGGGTCTTTTTCGCCAAACTTACTTGCCACAAGAGTTAGAATTCCTGTCAGCCGTGTTACCGTGTATGGGTCAAATGCGCCTTCGTCGGAATTTTTTGACCCTTGTTCTAGGTTTTTAATGCGCATATTAGCATCGCGGAGATGCTGGTTGATTGTTTTGACCATCACCTTGAGCCATTCCGGAAATTTTGTAAATTGTGCGTTTAAAGCATTGAACGGTAATAAAATAACTGTAGCATCGCCTTGGGCACGCGCGCCGGCACTACGAGGTTTTCCATCAAAGAAAGCCATTTCCCCGAGCATAGAACCGGGGCCGAGCTCGGCAAGGACGATTTCTGTGCTACCTTTGGCTTTCGTGATGACGATTCTTCCAGATTTAATAACGTAGGCCGCGTCCGAAGCATCGCCTTCGCGAAAGAGAAATTGTTTGTCTTTTAGTTCTTTAACTCCACTAGACACGGTGTTTTATCGGAATCCTTATAGAAAAATTTTATTGTTTATACTAGATTATCGTCTTATTTGCGAAAAATAAAATACGTGGCAGCGACAAGACAAAGTGAAGCGTATATCAAGTTTTTTGAGAACGCGACTTTCATATAGAAGGTCGAGAAAAAAGCGAACACCACCATCGTAATAACTTCTTGGATTATTTTTAATTGCGGTAGCGAGTAATGTTCTGAACCGAGACGATTTGCGGGAACTTGAAAACAATATTCCAGAAAGGCGATTCCCCAGCTGACAAGAATAGCGATGTAAAGTGGGCTCGTATTTAAGTTTCTGAGATGGCCGTACCAAGCAAAAGTCATAAAAATATTTGAAAATAAGAGGAGAATTATCGGTAAAGCCATGTTAATTAATATTATATGAAAGAAATAGTTTTTTTCGCTACTTTTTTATTTTCCTTTGGTTCGGTCGCTAGTGACTCCGTGTCTGAGACTCTAAAGACTAAAGTTGAGGTTTATGCCAAAGACCTTTTTGCAGCCTACCAAGATTTGCATACAAATCCAGAGCTTTCTTTTAAGGAAGCAAAGACATCTGAGAAAATCGCTCAAAATTTGAAAACCTTGGGTTATGAAGTCACAAAAGAAGTGGGAAAAACTGGAGTTGTTGGGGTTTTAAAAAACGGCAAAGGCCCGACGCTTCTCATCCGTACAGATATGGATGCACTTCCGGTCGAAGAAAACACGGGATTTAAATTTTCAAGTCAAAACAAGGGAGTCATGCACGCTTGTGGGCATGATATTCATATGACCGTATTTTTGGGTACGGCAAGGTTTTTAGCTGAGGAGAAAAGTAGGTGGAAAGGCACGCTTGTCATGATGGCGCAACCGGCAGAAGAATTAGGAGCGGGCGCTTTGGCCATGCTGAAAGACGGTCTTTTCAAAAAATTTCCAACCCCTACTAAGGCATTGGCTCTTCATGTGAATTCTTCAATGGAGTCGGGAAGAGTCGGTTTTCGCTCGGGATTTTCTATGGCCAATGTGGATTCTCTTGATATTGAAGTCAAGGGTGTTGGGGGACACGGGGCTTATCCACATAAAACAAAGGACCCAATTGTTTTAGCCTCGCAAATGGTTATGGGGTTTCAGACTCTAATTTCCCGAGAAACTTCGCCCCTGGACTCTGGTGTTGTTACTGTCGGCGTGTTTCAGGCTGGTACAAAGAGTAATATTATCCCCGACAGCGCGATGTTGAAGCTTACGATTCGGTCGTATAAAGATGAAGTCCGTGAAAAATTAGTCACGGGAGTTAAGCGTATTGCGATGGGCATGGCTGAAGCCGCGGGAATTCCAAATGATCGCAAACCGACTTTTCGCGATAGCGAGAACTATACACCGGCAGTTTACAATGATCCAACACTTACCAATGAGGCAATGGCTTCGGTAAGAAAAATTCTGGGCGACGACAATGTGCAGGAAATTGATCCCGTTATGGGTGGCGAAGATTTTGGTCAGTTAGGACGCCAGAGCCCTAAGATCCCAATTGTTATGTTTTTCATTGGTGCGGTGCCAAAAAACATGATGAAAGAGTTTAAGAAAAAAAATATGCCACTTCCAAGTCTACATTCTAGTACTTTTACTCCTGATTGGGAGTTAACTATTAAAACTGGTATTAAGGCCATGGCGATGGCGGCGGTTGATCAGCTGGTGCCTAAGGATCAGTAGCTTTTTCGCACTTTAGGACAGTGTGCTGAAAAAAAGCGTAGACTGAGGAATTTTAAGACTGTTCCCTACAATAGTTGATTTTTGGATTTAGAAACTGGGGGTAAAATCCGAAAAGTCTAGGAATGAAACGTCTAGTGTTTTTCTTAGTTTTCTACAGCTTAGTCGCCGGCTTTGTCACTGCCAATGAATCTAAGAAAAGGATGCTTGCAAATCGTGGAAAATGGCAGTCTTACATTAAGAAAAATATGTCCAGCGTATTTTGTCATGATGGTGGGTATTTTCGCTCTTGTTTTCCGATAGATCTTAGTGAGTGTAAGACGTCAGTGATTAAAACTTCACAGGATTGTTTTTCATCAATGAAGTTTCCCGACAAAATTGATCTCGATCGTCACGGAATTTATTTTGGTAGTAAAGTTGGTTATTGCGTTGGTCAAAAACTAGAAAGCGATCTTCAGAATCGAAAGTCTCGAGACTCAAAATGTGTGGACCCGAGGAAATGGTTATGAAGTTTCTTCTTTTGATTTTTGTCTTTCCACTTTTTGGATTTGCACAAGATCAAAAGTCAGAGTGTCCCGTTACTAAAGATGAACTTAAAGAGCTTCAAAAAATTTCTAATTGTGCGCGGGCTGCAAGTTTTCGCGAGTGCGGAGTTAAGAGCGGCAGTGGCGTCGACGGTAATACTCTTGGCGGAACGCAGGGGCGTTATCTGGGAGTTTATTCTGCGGTAGAAACGTCGGATCAAATCAGATCAGAGCCAACAAAAAAGAAAAACGAAGTGTCACTCATTGAATGGGTTTGGAATTTTGCCTTCGCTGACATGGACCACAATGCCTATTTTACTGATGAGGTCAACCGTTTGGCCGGCCAAACGGAGGAGGTTCTAAATAGCAGAATCAATGACACGAGGGTCTCTTTGACTCGTTTGGAGCAGACCGCATATCATATGCGGGTCGAAGCGGTGGAGGGGCGTCGTGAAGCTGTTATGCGGGAATTTATTGAGAAAAAATCCGGTAAGCAAGGTGAAGGAGCACTCAAATATATTTTAGAAAAGATTGATATGGTCCCGCGAATTGACGTTTCTGAAAGAGAGGCCCTTTGGTTGGAAGCCTCTGACAGGGCTGATGCCTATTTTGGCGAGAGCGCTAAAGATTTTCGTCAATCTCTTAAGGCCCCCTCCTATCACTTAAGTAAACCCGATGTTGCCAACGATTTAACTTTTTTAAAAGAGCAAGGTGGAAATCTCAATGCGACAGCGAAACAAGAAGTTTTCGAAGTCGTTCAAACACACGAAGCCTTGAAAAGAAATTTACCTATTCTAGAGCGTGAACAGAAAATTAATTCGGCTTTTTTGCCAAAAAATTCTGGCAGATTGACAATCGCCAATGACAGCCAGACCGTGCGCGCTTGGTTAGAAAATGTCGTGTCCAACTATCAGGATCCACGGGCTCCTTCTAACGGATTTCAAAAAGTTTATGACGTTGTTGGTGACGAATCAAGGGTAAAAATTCAAGAGCGTTCCCAAAGGGCCATCGAGGCCGGAAGGAAGGCTGCCGAAGCCGAGGCGCGTTTGGCCATGACTGAAGCCGAATTAGATCAGGCAAGAAGGGTGGCGGCTAACGGCGCGAAAAAATTTGGCCTGAGGACCGTTGGCTACGCCATGCTGGGACCTGTGGGGGCAGCACTTGCAGTCAAAGACAATGTGGCGATGGCCGCAGAAATTCTTTCCGGAAACCTTTCTTGCCATTCATATATAGGAGATCGTGCCGGTTATACTCCCTACAAAAAAGAGGTTAACGGAGAATCGTGTACAGTTGCTCCCGACATTAAGTATTCCGGCTACAATGATTTTTTAAATAGAGATTATGAAATGCAGGAATATGCTTTGATTCGAAATTCTGATTTGTGCAAGATCACGCAAGAAATGGTTAAAAAATACAAACCTACGGATTGGCTGCTGACTTGTACGTCAGAAGGATTCGAAGCAAGAAACGAAGCTATGAAAGTGAAGTCGGTTGTACGTTTAGATACAAAGACAGGCTTGCCAAAAACAGTGGTGCTCGAGGGAGACGAAAGTTATATTGAAAATGGCCGCACAAGCTTTCTAATGGAAAAAGGCGAAGTAGATTCAATATGTGTGCGTAAATCCCCTCGCCTGGGTGGACTTGTTAAGTACGCGGAAAACAAATTTCAAGGAAATCTATTTTGTCATCCTGCCTATAATAATGAAGTCAGGTACGAGGGCTCAATGGCTTCCGAAAGTTTGTTCGCCAAAGAGAATCGATCAGAGGGCGATGATGAGAAAACAATGAAGAAGATTGGTGATCAAGGTATTCAGTTTTTTCAAGTTCATAGTTTTGCATTCAACGAAATGTCTCAATGCTGCTCGAAAGCCAGTACGACTTACAGTGGTCCACGTTGCGATCAATACATGAAAAAGGGGATGAAAGCGCAATTGCGATCGGCATCTAGTCCAACTGGTTCAAAAAAGACGAAATAATCCTTATATACTCTCTATTCTCTGTATAATGCGGAACATGCGCACTCTTCTTAAATTCATGATACTTAGAATTTTTCACAATGCTCGCGTAAAACTTTGTGGCCACTGGTGTCGCCTCATCCATTTTTCCACACGTAAAAAGTGTGGGAATTTTTAGTTTCGATAGAAATCTCACATTTTCGTAAGTGCGTAATTTTCCAGTTGCACAAAATTCGCTTGGTCCCCACATCGTTGTGTAAACATCTTCTCCGCGCAAGGCGCTTCCGACTAAGCGCTCTTTGGTAGGCTTATAAGTCGCTCCCACCACATATTTTCGGTAGTAAACATCCATGGCTTGTTTATATTGCGGGCTCGTGGTCCTACCATGTTTTTGCAGTCGGTGAATTGTATTTTGAACTTTTTTTGGCAGAGTCGTCAAAAGTCGATCAGCATCTTTTTGCCAAAGAGTTGCACTGACACAGGGACTTGAAAAAACAATGCTCTTTGTCCCACTCTTTGGATATTTTAAAATATAATCGAGAGCGAGCATTGTTCCCCAAGAATGACCGAGAAGGTGAAATTTTTTAAGTTTCAGTGATTTAATGAGGGCGTTTAACTCTTCTACAAAAGTTTCAGTTTTCATCTGCGATTTTTTTAATTTATCTGAGAATCCGGAGCCGATTTGGTCGTAGAAAATAACATCGCGGTCTTTGGCAAAACCAATCATACTATAAATTGACCAGTGGCTCGATCCTGGGCCGCCATGCATAAGGATAAGGGGTGTTCGTTTCTTTTCACTTTTTGCTTTAATGTAGCGGTAAAAAGTTTTTCCAAAACGATGTTTGATATAGCCAAAGTGCTCGTGATGTTGATCTAAAATTTGCATAATGGAAATTGCTTCTTAATCGGCATGTTTTTTTACTTTACCAAAATTTAACCTCGTACGTTTTCGACAAGCATCGCCACAGCTTCGCCGCCACCAATGCACAGAGTTGCAATTCCGTATCTAGCGTTGTTGCGAGTTAGTCCGTGAACAAGAGTCGTTAGGATTCTCGCACCACTAGCGCCAATCGGGTGTCCAATAGCGACAGCTCCGCCAAATGGATTTACAAGCTTCCTGTCAATTCCAAGCTCTTTCATTGCTACCATGGCGACGGCCGCGAAGGCTTCATTGATTTCCCAATGATCGATGTCTTTTGTTTTTAGATTTGTTCTCTCTAAAAGTTTTTTCACCGCACCCACTGGGGCCGTAGTAAACCACTTTGGATCTTGTGCAAACGTCGTATAGTCAACAATTTTTACAAGAGGCTTCAGAGCAAGACTTTTAGCTTTTGTATCGCTCATTACGACAACAGCCGCGCCACCGTCATTAATCTTACTTGCATTTGCGGCTGTGACGGTTCCGTCTTTTTCAAACGCCGGCTTTAATTTTGCCATTTTATCGGGTTGATACTTTGTCGGCTCTTCATCTTGGTCAATAAGTGTGGGGCCAGCTTTTGATTCTGTTTTTACGCCAACAATTTCGTTCTTAAAAAGCGATTCCCTCTGGGCTTTCAAAGCAAACTCATAGCTTTCTTTCGAGAACTGATCTTGTTCATCGCGGGTAAAGTTTTTTTCTTTGACACAAAGTTCGGCGGCATTTCCCATATGCCAATTATACCCCGGATCCCAGAGTCCGTCTTTGATCATGGAATCAACGAGTGTTTGCGACCCCATACGATAACCCGTGCGCACTTTTTCTAGGAGATAAGGACTTAGCGACATGCTTTCTTGGCCGCCAGCGACAATAGTACTGGCCTCTCCTAAACGAATCAGGTCACTTGCAAGCATCACTGCCTTAAGGCCTGAGCCACAGACCTTATTAATTGTGAGACAAGGCACTTTTTGTGGAAGTCCTGCCAAGAGTGCCGCTTGTCTTGCAGGAGCTTGGCCTACCCCAGCAGTCAAAACTTCTCCCATGATACATTCGTCGATGTCATTTGGACTTATGTACGCGCTCTCGAGAGCCGCTTTAATAGCAGTGGCTCCCAATTTGGGTGCTTCGATAGTTGATAGAGATCCGTTAAAGGATCCAACTGCAGTTCTTTTGGCAGAAACAATGACGGCATTCATGGTACATTTTCTCCTTTATACTTATATTAATATGAGGATTTTTATTCCCAAGTCATTTTAATTTTGCTAGCGTTAATCATCATCTCCCGAGGAGGAAAAATGTTTAGACTTTTAACATGCTTTGCACTGTGTCTTTTTGTCTCAACGTCGTATGCCGAAATCGAGAGCAGTAAATCTTTTAATGTGCCCGTCAATTCAAATCAAAAATTAGTGATTACGGGGTTTAAAGGAACCATTGATTTGATCCCATCGGGGGATAGCCAAAACTTACGAATTAAAATTGAGAGAGTTAGTACGTCCCCAACCGGTTTCGGTGACGAGGTTCAAGCTTGGATTTCAGCGTGGGTACCAAAAGTTGAAAAAACCGAAAAAGCGATTTCGGTAAAATTTCAGGAACCAGCACTTCGCGAGTTCTGGGAGCGAAAAGACTCTTTCGTAGTTATCCCCGAATATAAAATTCAAGTCACAGGAATTTCAGTTCCCACAGAAGTTTACTGGGCCAAAGGAGTTGTGAATGCCCGTGACTGGAAAAGCGCCCTCAACGTGACGTTAAATACAGGTGAAGTTGATTTTTCTAAAATCGAAGGTGAAGTGAAGGCTTTCGTTCAATCAGGTAGCGTGAAAATTAGCGACCAAAAAGGGGGAGTTTTCGTTAACACTTATGATGGTAAAGTCATGATCAGAAATGTCGATGGCCAAACTGAAATCGAAAATTTTAGTGGCCTGACTTCTGTGGACAAAATTCAAGGAAATTTGCGTTTGAGTTCTTATAACGGAAAAACAAAAATTTCTGATATAAAGGGCGGGCTAAATTTCGATATGAAGGTCGGCACGCTTGATATTGATGACCTCGATGGAAGTTTGCGTGGCGAAAATGGCGATGGTACCGTAAAGGCGCGCATATCTGGGACACCCGATGTACGAGTTCGCAGTGCCGCAGGGAGTGTAAATTTACGTGTTCCCCATAAATACGCTGCTCAGGTAAATGTTGGTTCAAGTGAGGGGGAATTGCGGATTCCAGGAAACATTCGTGTTCAGCGTGGCGACAATATGAGATGGGCCGTTGGTCGCTTACAAGGCGGTGGTGAACGTGAGGGGCAAATATTCGCACGAAGTCAGTCGGGAAATATTGTCGTCAATGCGAACGAATAATATTGACTAGTGTGAGATAATTCCCAAGATAGCAAGAATGGCAAAAGCAAAAAAATCGGCCGCTAAGGCAAAAAAAACAGTCGTAAAAGCAAAAAAACCAGTTAAGAAGCTGGTAAAAACGGCAGTAAAGTCTAAGAAGGTATTGAAGAAGGCCGTAAAAGTTGCAGCACCTGCAGTAGCAAAAGCTAAAAGCAAAACGCCTGTTGCTCTACCTCCTGTAAAAAAGGAAAAAGAGCCTAAAGTTAAGGCAGTAAAGCCGCTAGATGAAGCCCCAGTAATAGAAGAAAAGAAGCCAGAAGAGGCGGAGATAGTATTAACTGATGCGGAGGGCAGACGTTATTGTCGTGTTCAGGATTGTGACCAAGTTGCTATTGTTGAGGCCTATTGCCGCTATCACTATTTGCTTTATTGGAAGAAAATTCAGTACCGTAAGAAAATTTTGGCCGACAATAAATTTTATAAATACATTGACGAATTGACGGCAAAATATCCTGATAAGTTTTTGGATGTGATCCGTAAAGATCTTATGAGTCAAAAAAACTTTGCATCTGCCATTCAAGAAATGGAAATTGATGAAAGCGCTGATGAAACCGACGTCGGTGACAAAAGCTATATGGATGATATGCGTGGTATTGGCACCGAAGTTGGTGCGGGCGATGAATCCAGCGACGATTTTTAATGGAGCGGTTGGTCTTTTTGTTCCTCTTCTGTTAATCCGTCTTCGTCAGCATTTAATAACCCATGTTCAAGTCCCAAAAGTCTGTCAGCTTCGGCTTCAAGCTTGGAATTTACGGTCGAGTATTGCATGTAAACGTCACGGTTTTTAAACCGATGTTTTTTCCAAAGAGGGGGAAATTCAATTTCTTTAGTTTCAAGAAAACTTTCTAGCCAACTTGCTAGTGGGTCCATTAAAAAATTTAGAAGCTCAAAAGCATTCTCTTTGTTGAGATCAAAATCGACGCTCGCTTCAAAATTAATCTGTCGAATGGTGTTGGGGCGTAAAAATCCTAGGCGGACTATCAATTCTTCGCGGTAAATTCGGCCTTCTATCATCAACTGAGCGCCGTCTAAACGATCTACAAATTGTGTTTCGAAGACCTCCAAAGCGAGCTTGCAGTACTCTTGTGGAAGTAGCACCCATTTTACTGATGATGATCGTCGCGGTTCCATGATTTTTGACCCTTATATTTGACTTTTCAAAGTCCTGCTGATTATATCCACATTAGAGAAATCTTTCAACAGCTCTAAGCTTAAATGATAAAAAATATAAGTTCTTCTAACAACTTAGCGTCAAATACTCATCTTACCTCTCATAAGTCGGTCTATATATCAACCTATGGTTGTCAAATGAACGTGAATGATTCCGAGAGGATGTATAGTCTTTTGGAGATGGCAAATTATGTCCAAGTTGATACCCCAGAGAAAGCCGATCTTATTATAATAAATTCTTGCTCGGTGAGGGAAAAACCAGTTCACAAAGTTCACTCAGAAGTTGGTCGCTACCGTAAAATGAAAGAGAAAAATCCGAATCTCCGCATCGGTGTCAGTGGCTGTGTGGCGCAACAAGAAAAAGATAAACTTTTGACCGCCCTTCCCGTTTTAGATTTTGTTTTTGGCCCTGATAATATCGATGCTTTACCGAGCATTGTGTCTGAGCTTGATCGTAAAAGCTCTGAGAACGATAAAAGTAAAATAAATTATACTCAATTTCGCCATCGCGAATCTTATAATATCGAAACCTATACGCGAAACCCGGGTGTTGCGACTTTTGTAAATATCACCAAAGGTTGTGATAATTTTTGTACATTTTGTGTTGTTCCGTTTACGCGGGGAAGAGAACGCAGCCGAAATTTAAAATCTCTGGTTGATGATATTAACCGTCTGATTCAAACTAAAGGAGTGCAAGAGGTAACTCTTCTTGGTCAAAACGTTAATTCTTATGAGTCTGATTGTGGCGCCGACTTTGGAAAACTACTCGAGACTCTCTGCGCAAATACAGATATTAAACGCGTTCGCTATACGACAAGTCATCCTAAAGATTTTAACGAGGATCTTGTAAGGATTCTGGCCAAGTATCCCGAAAAACTTTGTAAGTATATTCACCTACCGATGCAATCGGGGAACTCTGAGATTCTGCGTAGAATGAATCGTGGTTATACTCGAGAGGAATACTTAGAAAAAATCAAAATGATTAAGAGTTTAATTCCGGATGTATCTCTATCCACCGACATTATTGTTGGCTTTCCAGGGGAAACAGAAGAGCAGTTTATGGATACCGTTTCTCTTATGCAGGAAGTGGCGTACGAAACTATTTTTGCATTTAAATATAGTCCGCGTCCTTTGACAAAAGCTGCACGTTTTGAAAATCAAATTCCCGAAGACGTAAAATCGCGACGTCTAAACTATCTTTTTGAAAAACATAACGAACTCGCCTTTGAGCTTGCCAAGCGCTACGAAAATCAGACGCTAGATGTCCTGGTCGAAAAAGTAGAGGAAGACGGAACTGCTAGCGGCCGAACAACTCACAATAAGCTTGTTCATTTTATCGGAAGTCAGAGCCTCATCGGTCAAATTGTTCCTGTGCGAATTATTCGATCGTTCCCCGTAAACCTACGTGGGGAGCTCGTGCAATGAAATTTCTAGTACCTGATGACGTTGAACTTCTTATGAAAAATCATAAGGAGTGGATTGAGCTTTTTCCTTTGGCAGTATCGGTGGGAGCCGGTAATGATCGACCAATTCTAGTTTTACAAGACAAAGAGAAAAATTTTAGTTTGCCTGTTTGGCTGGGAAGCCTAGATGCGGCAGCGGCCATGGTGCAGGCAAGTTCAACGTCTCCGGACTCAACGCCGCACCGAACGACACAGAATATTTTAAAGGCCTTTAAGAGCGAATTAAAATTCTGTCTTTTTCAAGAGATTGTGGGGCACAACCAATTTGTAGATTTGGTGTTGCGTCTAGGAACAGTTGTTGAAGAGTATTTGACAGTCCGTTGCCGAGCAGATGAGTCGATGTCTATTTGTTTGTTATCACAAGCCCGATTTTTTTCTCCTATCGAAATCATCAAAAAATCACGAGATATGGAATCAGACTTGAAGCATGCACCCGTGCTAAACGCGATGAGTGCGTTGAAGGAACCGAGAACAAAGGAGTTGTTAAATTGATATTTGAAGCTCGTGGTAAGAAGCCAATTATCGGTAAAAATTGTTACATTGCTCCAACGGCAACGATCGTTGGGGACGTGGTTCTTGGCGATAACACAAGTGTTTGGTTTAATACTGTGATTCGCGGTGACGTAATGCCCGTGCGGATTGGAAAAGAATGTAATATCCAAGACGGATCTATTGTCCACGGGACTTATAATAAATGTGGAGTGGAGCTCGCCGACAGAGTGAGTGTTGGCCATGGTGTTATTCTTCACGGTTGCAGAGTTGAAAGGAATGTTTTGATCGGGATGGGTTCTATTCTGATGGATAATGTTGTTGTCGCGGAGCGATGTTTAGTGGGCGCTGGCAGTCTCCTTACCGAAGAAAGTCAATTTAGCGCAGGGGTACTGGTCTTGGGAAGACCTGCGGTCGTTCGCCGAAATTTGAAATCTGAAGAGTTAGAGTTTTTAGAAAAGTACGCGGATAAATATCTTTTTTACAAGGGTTGGTACAATGGCCAGAAGGAGAGTGGGAATGGAAATTAGGGATGCCATAACTTTCGATGACGTAATGCTTGTGCCATTTTATTCCGAAATTGTTCCCTCTGAGGTGCAGACAAAGAGTTTTTTTGCTCGCGATGTGTTTTTGAGTTTACCGATTTTATCAGCGGCAATGGATACGGTGACAGAAAATAAAGTGGCAAGGGTCCTTGCTCAGCAAGGAGGGCTTGGGATTATTCATCGAAATATGTCTATTGAACATCAGGCTCGCGAGGTAGAAAAAGTAAAAAAATATGAAAGTGGGATGATACTTGACCCCATTACTTTGGGTCCTGAAAATAAAGTTTATGAGGCCCTTCAGCTTATGAAGGAGTATTCAATTGGCGGTGTACCAATCACGGTCGACGGGAAATTGGTTGGAATGCTTACAAATCGCGATCTGCGGTTTGAAACCAATATTCAGCAGCCCATTGGTAACATAATGACAAAAGACCACCTTGTGACCGTTAGCAAGGGGACGACGCTTGAAGAGGCAAAAAAACTTTTGCAAAAGCATAAAATCGAGAAGTTGCCGGTTGTCGACAGCAGTGGAAGATTAATTGGTTTAATTACGATAAAAGACATTCAAAAGGCCCAAGCTTATCCCCATGCAACTAAAGATAAGCAGGGGCGGTTAATGGCGGGGGCGGCGCTCGGGGTAGGACCAGCGGCGATTGAAAGGGCCGAAGCTCTTGTTGAGTCGGGAGTTGATGTTTTGGTCGTTGATACAGCTCATGGCCACTCTAAAAACGTCAAAGAAACTGTAAAGACGGTTTCAAGCAAATTTAAAGATGTAATTGTGATTGCCGGTAATGTCGTTACCACTGAGGCCACAGAAGACTTAATAGATTGTGGCGCTGAAGTCGTGAAAGTGGGCGTGGGGCCCGGAAGTATTTGCACCACTCGGATGGTAGCTGGTGTTGGAGTGCCGCAAGTGACTGCAGTTATGGACTGCGCAAAAGCCGCCAAGAAAAAAGGGAAGTCGATTATTTCTGATGGCGGTATTAAATACTCAGGAGATATCACCAAAGCTTTGGCGGTTGGCGCTGGGAGTGTGATGATCGGAAGTCTGATTGCCGGTTGTGATGAAAGCCCAGGAGAAGTGATTCTTTACCAAGGGAGAAGTTATAAAGTCTATCGGGGCATGGGAAGCCTGGGTGCTATGGGGCTGGGAAGTAAGGACAGATATGCACAGGCCGATGTTTCAGAGACAGAAAAATTAGTTCCTGAAGGTATTGAAGGAAAGGTTCCCTACAAAGGAAGTTTATCTGCAATACTACATCAGTTGGGCGGCGGTCTACGGAGTGGAATGGGATATCTCGGCGCAAGAAATATTAAAGAACTTCAAGATCGCGCGCGTTTTGTGAAATTGACATCGCAAGGATTAAGGGAATCTCACGTTCACGATGTGACCATCACCAAGGAAGCTCCAAACTACAGAATGGAATAGGATTGTCTCATGTCAATGGCAGGTGGAATTGCAATCATAGATTTTGGCTCTCAATTTACGCAACTTATTGCGCGACGTCTTCGTCAGTTAGGTGTTTATACTGAACTTCACCCTTATAATGTGGATCTTGAAAAAGTTAGAGCTCAAGCACCGAGTGGAATTATTTTTTCTGGTGGTCCTAGTTCCGTCAATGACGACAACGCTCCAGAAAGAAATGTTCAAGATTTTATTATGATTGCCCCCGTGCTTGGTATCTGTTACGGCATGCAACTTATTGGAAAGCAGTTTGGAGGCGTTGTGGTAAAAGCATCGGCGCGCGAATATGGTTTTATGGAAGTGCGCTGGAGTGAGCCATTTGGAAATTTACCGGAAAAGCAAAAATGTTGGATGAGTCATGGTGATGTGATCGAAGTGCCGCCTCCGGGATTTGAAATACGAGCGAAAAGTTCTAACGGTCACATCGCGGCCATGAGTGGTCCAAATATTTGGGCGGTCCAGTTTCATCCCGAGGTCAGTCATACCGAGATGGGAATGGAATTACTTCGTTCTTTCGTTTTTGACTTTTGTAAAGTAAAAACCAACTGGGTAATTCCCAATATCGCTCAACATATTTTAGATGATGTAAAGAAAAAAGTAAGTGATCGCGAAAAAGTTTTGTGTGCTCTTAGCGGCGGAGTTGATTCTACGGTTGTTGCTGCACTTTTAACAAAGGCCCTTGGAAAAGAACGCGTTCTCTGTCTTTTTGTCGACAACGGACTCTTGAGAAAAAATGAATTTAAAGAGGTTTTAGAAAATTATAAAGAAATGAATTTAAATGTGCGTGGCATAGATGCCAAAACACATTTTTTAACGGAATTGTCAGGAGTGACGGATCCTGAAAGAAAAAGAAAAATTATTGGCAAGGCCTTTATTGATGTGTTTGAGGAAAATATCAAAGATGCTCCCGACATTAAATATCTCGCGCAAGGGACTCTTTATCCAGACGTCATTGAAAGTGTTTCTCCGCGAGGCGCCAGTGTTACGATTAAGTCGCATCACAATGTCGGTGGCTTACCAGAGAAAATGAATTTAAAATTAATTGAGCCGTTAAGAGAACTCTTTAAGGACGAAGTTCGTCAGCTGGGAAAAGAAATTGGTGTTAAAGAATCGCTTTTGATACGACATCCTTTTCCGGGGCCGGGTCTTGCGGTCAGAATTATTGAACCAATTACCGAGGAGAAATTAAATGTGCTCCGTGATTGCGATCATATTTTTGTAAGTGAGCTAAGGGCGAAAGGTATTTACGATAAAATTTGGCAAGCCTTCGCGGTGCTTCTGCCAGTAAAAACTGTCGGTGTCCAGGGAGACGATCGTTCTTACGAGAGAGTGGTGTGTTTAAGAGCTGTAACTTCTATGGACGGAATGACTGCAGATTGGTTTGAGTTTCCCGCTAATTTTTTACGTCATGTTTCAAATCGTATTACCAATGAAGTTAAAGGTGTTAATCGCGTGGTTTACGATATTACTAGTAAACCGCCAGGCACGATTGAGTGGGAGTAGGAATAATTGATGAGTCAATTTGTCCATCTCCATGTTCATAGCCAATATTCTTTGTTAGAAGCATCTATCATTCCAAAAAGTTTAGCCAAAAAAGCTAAGGAATTTGAAATGAGTTCCGTTGCTCTTACCGATAATGGAAATATGTTTGGCGCTATCGAGTTTTATTTTGCATGTAAAGATGTTGGTGTGAACGGAATTATTGGGCTAGACACCTATCTTTCGCCTAAATCAAGACTTATTAAAGGAGAAGATTCAGAGGTGGCGAGCCATCCGTACCGCAAAATTGTTTTACTGGCTCAAGACTATGAGGGCTATCAAAACCTCTGTAAAATTGGTTCTATAGGCTATCGCGAAGGTTTTTACTATAAGCCCAGAATCGATATTGAAGTTTTAAAAAAATACAGTCAAAAGCTAATTGCCCTTACCGGCGGTGTGGGGGGAGAGATTCCGGCATTGTTTTTAAAGGAAGGCCCTGATGCTGCCTTAAAAAAAATCAAAGAACTTAAAGAAATCTTTAATGATCGATTGTACTTAGAATTGTTGCGTACCGGAATTCCAGAATGGACCGGTATCAATAAGTTTCTTTTAGAGGCTTCAAAAATTTGTAGCGTTCCTGTAGTCGCGACGAACGATGTTCACTATTTGGAACCCGACGATCAGCTAGCCCAAGAAGTATTAATCTGTATCGGTACCAATAAAACACTCCAGGATTCCACACGCTATCGTTTGGGAACAGATCAGTTCTTTTTTAAAAACTCAAGCGAAATGACAGAGGTCTTTCGTGATATTCCCGAGGCAGTATTAAATACGCTCGAAATTAGTCAGCGTTGTAAAGTCGATTTTAAATTAAAAGATAAAGATGGAAAGCCTATTTATCACTTACCAAGTTTTCCAACCAAGGCGGGTCGAACCGTTGATGAAGAGATCGCCGACATGGCAAGAACCGGCCTTGAAGTACGGTTTGAAGAAGCTAAAAAACGTGGTGAAGAGGTCAAAGAAAAAGATAAACCACTTTACTACGAGCGTTTGAAATATGAATTAAAGGTCATAGGTTCGATGGGTTTTAACGGTTACTTTTTGATCGTTCAAGACTTTATCAATTGGGCAAAGGCGCAAGGTATACCGGTGGGACCGGGACGGGGATCAGGAGCTGCCAGTTTAGTGGCTTACAGTTTGCGAATCACTGATCTTGATCCTATGGAACACAAACTGGTATTCGAGCGTTTTCTAAACCCAGAGCGTATTAGTATGCCAGATTTTGATATCGACTTTTGTCAGGATCGGCGACCTGAGGTCATTGATTACGTTACTCAGAAGTACGGTGAAAGTAGCGTCTCGCAGATTATTACTTACGGAAAGCTCCAAGCACGCGCGGCGCTTCGTGATGTCGGACGCGTTCTTGGAATGACGTATGGGGATGTGGACGCGATCTCAAAATTAATTCCTGAAAAATTGGGTATCACATTAAAAGAAGCTATCGAAATGGAACCCAAAATTTCAGAGGCAATGGAGGCAAATCCGCAAGTTGCCACCATGTTTGAACTTGCACAAAAAGTTGAAGGGCTTGTTCGGCATGCGGGAATTCATGCGGCGGGGGTGGTGATCGCTGACGGAGAACTTGTAAAATACGCACCTCTTTATCGTGGCGCCGATGACGAAAATGTCGTGCAGTACGACATGAAGCATGCAGAAAAAATTGGCTTGATCAAATTTGACTTCCTGGGTTTAAAAACACTTACTCATATCACCTACGCCTTTGAGTTAATTAAGAAAAATAGAAATAAAGAAATTACGGCACAAGATATCGCAATGTCTGACGCTGGTATCTATAAATTAATTTCCGATGGCGATACGGCTGGAGTTTTTCAGTTTGAGGGTGACGGCATTACCAATACGGTTCTAAAAATTCAGCCGAGCAATTTTGCCGACATTACAGCTATCAACGCACTTTATCGGCCGGGCCCCATGGACATGATCCCAGACTATGCTGCTCGAAAGAAAGGAACGCAGAAAGTACAATATATCTTTCCGGAACTTGAACCTATATTAAGTGAAACCTATGGAGTTATCGTTTATCAAGAACAAGTTCTGCAAATTGCCGCACGAGTTGCAAACTATAGTTTAGGTGAAGCCGATGTCCTTCGCCGCGCCATGGGTAAGAAAATTGCAACCGAAATGGCACAACAAAAAACACGTTTTATTGAAGGAGCAAAACAGAATGGGTTTGATCCCGAAAAAGCCGATGAACTTTTCGCATTAATGGAAGAGTTTGCAAATTATGGTTTTAATAAAGCACATGCCGCTGCATATTGTGTGATCGCGGCGCAAACGGCTTGGTTAAAAAATTATTATCCTGTTGAGTTTTATGCTGCACTTCTAAGTACCGAAATGGGTGACACAGATAAGGTTGAGCAATATGTTAAAGACGCTCATCATCGGGGAATTGAAATTTTACCTCCTCATATAAACCATTCCGATTGTAAATTTACGGTGGGCGGAGAAAAAATTTATTTTGGTTTGGGAGCAATTAAAGGTGTTGGCGAAGCTGCAGTGGAATCCATTGTTGCGGCTCGAGAATCACTTCCCGACAAGAGGTTTAATTCTTTAGAAGATTTTTTTGATAAGGTCGATTTACGAAAAATAAATAAAAAAGTGATTGAGTGTTTAATTAAAGCCGGAGCGTTCGATAATTTAGGGGCGCACCGGGCGCAATTATTGCTTGGCTATAATCGTTTCGTAGATCGTAGCAGCGTGGCTCGGAATGACAGAGATCTCGGGCAAGAGAGTTTATTTGCCATGGTCGAAATGAAAGACGAAGTCTTTTTGGATGATGCCCCTTCTTGGACGCGCGCACAGCGCTTAGGCTATGAGAAAGAGGTTTTTGGTTTTTATTTAACGGAGCATCCACTTACGGGTTACGAAACTCTATTTAAGCATTTTGCTTCAATGAAAGTTAAAGAATTAAATGAGATTCCAAATGCTAAAAGTAAGCGGCCCGTTGCCGTTGCAGGAATTATTACCGGGCTAAAAGAAATTATTACACGTAAAGGTACGCGCATGGCTTTTGCCACTCTTGAAGACCTTACCGGCGGTATTGAACTTGTTATATTCCCGAATACGTATAGCGAAAGTTTAAATACGATTAAGTCCGATAAGCCCCTCATTGTTTCGGCGCAGCTTGAAAGTACGGAAGAGGGTGGTAAAAAACTAATCGCTGAAAAAATTGAGTTATTTGAATTTCGGCTTGGAAAAATTAAGTCTTTAGTTATGAGACTTGATCAGTCTATGGTTGAACACCTGGATGAAGTAAACCGTCTTATCGCTGAGAATCCTGGCGATGTATCGGTGGCTTTTCAAGTTTACATCAATGAATTGAAAAAGGTTGTACAGCTAGCACCACAGAGTAATCGCGGAATTAGACCGACACAAGAAATGGTCGAAAAGCTTTATCGCTTATATGGCCGTCTTGATTTTATCGAGATGCAGTGATGGATAAAAATAAGCTCCAATACATTGATATTTCTCCGCTAGTGAGTTCAAAAACTGCTGTTTATCCGCAAGACACGCCATTTTCGCGTAAGGTAGAATTGAGTTTTTCGTCGGGCGACAAGCTCGAATTAAGTTCGATGACAACCAGTCTTCATATTGGTGCTCATACAGATGCTCCAAATCACTATAAAAAGGGATTGCCAGGTATAGATCAACGGGATCTAAGTTTTTATCTTGGTCCATGTCAGGTTATTGAAGTGAAGGCCAAGCGTGGCGAGCGCATAAATATTGAGCATCTTGGTAATACCAAAATATCAACAGAAAGAGTTCTTTTAAAAACGAGTTCGTTTCCAAACCCCGATCAGTGGAATGAAGATTTTAACAGTTATTCACCAGAGCTGGTTGAATACCTATATGAAAAAAAAGTTATTCTTGTGGGAATCGATACCCCGTCCATTGACCCCGCGAATTCTATAAATTTAGAAAGCCATCAGGTCGTTGCAAAAAACGATATGTCTATTTTAGAGGGAATTGTTTTAGATAACGTACCTCCAGGTGAGTATATTTTATGCGCGCTCCCTTTGAGGCTTAAAGACTGTGACGCTAGTCCCGTACGTGCTATCTTGTTAGGTGCCCGACAACCACTTGGCCTGTAACGCGTCATTGAATTAAATTCACGATCTGTTTAGCGGTGCAAAAAATCACTGGTAGCAAAAGAAAAAGAAGTAGCGCCAAGAATTTATTGTGAAAATCAGTATATGTGTTTACTAACTATTTGCTGGTGACAAAAGTTTCCCAAAGTCATGGCATCTATTCTGCTATTAAATATTTTGGTACGTTTCATTAAGGGAGGAAATAATGAAAAAAATGTATGCTGCACTTTTGGGAGTTATCTTATTAGTGGTGACCACGGCCAATGCGCAACGCTTTCCGGGACCCCGCATGGGACAAGTTCGAGCGATTACTTTGCATATGGGAGACCAAGAATTTGCCCGTATGGGCATGATCCCGCTTAAGCAGGTCTTGCGTGCCCAGCACCGGTTTGAAAATCCAGAAAACATGGAGCTTGAGTCGGTACTCGTAACAGCAAAATCGATGCATGGTAACGGCCAAGTGGAACTTCTTATCAATGGCCGGTCTTCAGGTGTTTATACTATTGGTGGAAGGCCTTTTGATTATAACAATCCTTCTGAGTATACTTTTGACAATGTCAATCTATACAATAGTCAAAGGTTTTCTCAAGGTTCCTGGCAATTAGATTTACGTGGCTTCAACAGAGTTCGTCGTGTGGTTTTAAATGTTAGAGATCGTGTGATTCTTCCACCAATGCCGCCACGTTTACCCTTCTTGGTTGACGTAAAAAATCAGGGTTACTACCCCGATCAATTGACTGCACAAGGTCTTTGTATAGCTAATGGTGGGTCGATTGTCGTTGGGTTTACCCAGCATAAACAGGCAGGAAATATTATTGAAGGTAAACGTTCTCCAGATGGGTTTGCTTTTTTTAAACCTCATATCTGGGGCGGAGGCTACTCAATTGATAAGGTGACCTGTCAATAAAGTGTCTGACACTTTTTTCCGTCTACAGTGCGTTACAGGGGACAGGCTCGGGCTTGTCCTTTTTTATATTAGTTAATCAATTATTCCAGTTGCGATAAGATTATCGGTTTCTTTTTGAGGTTATCTTTTTTGAAAACTAGTAATTGAAACTCAATTTTGCAACGAGTTCTTTAGGCAGTTCGGGTCTTACAGATTTGGGTATAAAGAATGTTGTCAAATTAAAAAAATCGGTAAAAATTTTATGAGCCTCAGCGGCCTGAGCCAAATAGTCGTGACCACTTGATCCGCCGGTCCCAATTTTCTTTCCGAGCATTCGATGGGCCATCAGCGCATGGCGATGGCGCCAGGTTGTAAAGTTCTCATCGATCTGAGTCAACCCCGTCAAAAATTTAAATGGCAAAAATAAAGCTGGTTGGTCACGATACAGAAAAATAAATAATGCACCTTGAAGTGCTTTCAACGAAATTCGAAATTGTCCAGAATCCTGAAGTCTTCGATAGCTTCCTTCATCAAAAATCGCCGAGAAGACTTTTAAATTGTTATCGATAGACTTAATATTGTCGTCAACTTGCGACTTTGAAAGGTATTTATTGGCCTGAACGACAGACTTTTCATTTTGAAAGACCGTCTCTACGGCAGCGCGGTAGCTTTGCCAAAAATTAAAACCATGACTTTCTAAAAAGGGAATTCGTTCTAACCATTTTTCGACAAGGGCAAATAAGCTTGGCTCGCTTTCTGCTTTTGCCGCGATTTTCTGCTGAGATTCAGTCAGGTATTTTGTGTAGGAAACTCCACCAAGGTGTAATCTTTTTTTAGCATCAAGTCCGAGCTTACACTCAATCAAACGATTCTGAAAACTTTGAAACCCGCTTGAAGGAAATAAAAAATCGCGAAACTCTAAGAAATCCATCGGCGTCATGGTTTCTAAAATAGGAATTTGACGTATCAATAAATCTTGGATTTGTATAATACGATCAATCTGTAGCACCGAAGAGGCAAGATCTGATTCATTTACATAGGGTTTTCCAAAGACTGCCAACATGGCATTAAGTTCGGTAATGATTTGTTTGAACCACAGTTCATAGGCTTGATGAGTGATTATAAAAAGCATTTCGTCATGAACAGGCTTACCGAATTCTTGACTCTTTAGATGCTGTGCCGACAAAATTTGATCGATATGAAGATAGTCATTGTAATGTAATGGCGGATATTTAGTCATGTCTCTAGGGGTAAGTCTGTTTTTGAGGAAAGTCCAATGAAAAGTTTTCGGAAAGAATTATGGTTTAACACCACGAAACGTCGGGAATTTATCAATATAACTGAGCAAGTAAGAGAGTGTATTGAAGAGAGCAAAATCCAGGAAGGATTGGTGCTTGTTAATGCCATGCATATCACGGCGTCAGTTTTTATTAATGATGATGAGCGGGGTCTTCACCACGACTATGAAGTCTGGCTTGAAAAATTGGCGCCTCACGAGCCGATTAACCACTATCGGCACAATGACACGGGGGAGGACAATGCCGACGCTCATATAAAGCGGCAGATTATGGGGCGGGAAGTGGTGTGCGCAATTACCAATGGCGATCTTGATTTCGGGACTTGGGAGCAGATTTTTTACGGAGAATTTGATGGACGCAGAAAAAAACGTGTTTTGGTGAAAATCATAGGAGAGTGATGAAAGCTTTAGTTATCGGCTCGGCGAATGAGTTTAGCAAATTCACGTATCTCATTTTCCGTTGTATCAAAAGAAATCATCCACCGACACTCGTAAGTTTTTTCATCCCATACATAAAAGAAAAATTTCTCACAAACTCTTTTATAAACCTGCTTAGGGATGATCGCAAAGACTGCATTTGACTCAACTTTTTGTGTGATTTTGACGTGAGGGATATCTTTGACCTCATCGTGTAAAAGTTTTGCAAGCTTTAAAACATGCTCAGCATTTTCTTTCCATAAATCATTTTTAAAAAGTGCCAAGAACTGTGCTGCAATAAATCGCGATTTGCTGGGTAGTTGCATATATTGCTTACGAATATATTTAAAATCGTGAGCTAAATTTTTATTTAAAATTAAAACGGCCTCGCCAAATATTAATGAATTTTTTGTTCCGCCAAAAGAAACCACGTCAACTCCAAGGTCGGTCGTTAATTCTTTAAATGTACAGTTTAAACTTACGCAAGCGTTCGGCAGTCTCGCGCCATCCATGTGAACGTAGAGCCCGTTTCGGTGAGCCGTATCGACAATCTCTTTTATTTCTTTAAGAGAGTAAACTGTGCCGTATTCTGTAGGTTGAGTGATGGTCACAACTTTAACTTGCGTCGCGTGTTGGTCGCCCCGACGAATTAAATTTTCAGATAATTGCTCAGCGGACAGTTTTCCCTCTTTAGAAGGAAGAGGAACGAGTTTACAGTGGCCAAGTATTTCGGGTGCGCCACATTCGTCATTTTGGACATGAGAAATGTCTGTACAAAACGCTGAGTTGTAAGATTGAGTAAGAGCCCGGAGTGAAAGAGTATTCGCAGCAGTGCCATTAAATACAAAATATACCTCCGTATCTTTACCGAAGTGTTTTCGAAATTCAGCTATCGCGTGTTCGCTAATTTCATCGGTACCATAACTTGGCATGTGTCCATGGTTTGCAGCCGCCAGTGCCTCTAGCATTTTAGGATGAGCTCCGCAGTGATTGTCGCTCCCAAAACCCTTACTTTCGTGAGCCATAGATATACCGATAAATGATTTCTGCGGCGAGTTTTGAAGTCTGGTTCTGAAGATCCAGTGGAGGAGAGACTTCATAAATTCCCAGCACACGCACATCAAGAGTCTTTAAAATAAAATCAAAGACTTTGAAAAAGTCATGTGGAGTAAATCCGCCTGGCCAAGATTGGCTGCAGCCGGGAGCATGGCTTGAAGAAAATCCATCTATATCAATACTCACAAATGTGGGTCGATTTTTCTTTAACCATGGACCGAGTGTCCTCTTAAAATGCGCGAGAAAATCTTTTTTCCCTAAAAGCACTTCGTCGTTCCAAAGAATTTTCCCCTTTTTATTTTTTACCCATTCCACATACTCGGGGTTGTTACATAATTCTTGAATGCCAATTTCAGCAAAATCAAAACTTTTATAGTCCTGAAGTAAACGGCGAAAAGGAGTGCCTGAGTTTAGACCGCGGTCTAAAGCACGCACGTCTAAGTGGGCGTCAAAGTTAAGAACTAAAGGTTTTTGTTTAGAGTTACCATAGGTTTCCAAAAAACCTGCACCTTCCGAAAATGCATAGTCGTGACCTCCTCCTAAAGCAATCCATTTGGATTTATTCTTGAGGCTCTCTGCACAAAGGTTTTTACCGAGTCTATGGCGGGTACCCAGTTCGTTTCCTAAGTCTATGTTTCCCAAATCATAAATAGCCGGGACATTTTTAAATGATTTTGGCGTCATTTTGTAAAAAAAACTTCTAATGGCATCAGGCCCTTCGGCAGCACCTGGACGGCCTGAGTTTAAACGAACCCCCTCATCATCTGGATATCCGCAGATCACAAAATTACTTTCTTTCTTTATATAATTTGAAATTTCAGAAGCTTGATTTAATCCAGGTAGAGGTATCGCAAAATTGCCCAGGCGTTCATCGTATTTACGACGAGATAGAAAAATAGTATCAGTCGACAGAGGATGGGTTAACATAGTTCAAAAACCTATACGTTGATTCAATAAAGGCAAGAGAGTTTTAAAATTTTTCTGAGCACTTTTGAAACGAACCTCTCGGTTAGCTTTCAAAGGGTGAAAAAAAATCTGTGCAAAGAGTTTTGCAATTTTACGGGCCCTATCGACATCTTTTAGACTCACGAATTCAGGAGCAGGGCCACTAGGGCCTTCATTATGATAATTTCCGAGAGGAATTGAAATACCGGTGGTTTTGTAGCCAAAAAGGTTTGCGGCTGAGGCCTCGCAGGAACCGCCGTCCATAACTCGTCGCTGAAATGGAACTTTTGAATTTCTTGCGACATCCCACAAAGCGATCGACAAATCAGAGTCAAAAATTGTTGCCCGATCGCCAATTCTTAAGACCGGCCCCTTACCAATTTCCGCAAGTGGTAAAGTCTTCGAAGCTTCCAGTGAGACTAAGCTAATGTCTTTAGAAAATAGTTTGGCTTGTAAAATCGCCCAGCAGCCAACCCAACCGACCTCTTCGGCGCGAGTAAAGACTCCCGCTATTTTATTTTTAGAGAGCTTTTTTTTCAGGTCTATCAAAAGACCAAGAATAATTACGACGCCTGTTAAATCATCGGCGACACGGGTGTATATGAGGTCGCCCTTCTTTTCTAGTGCCGGAAAATCAAAGGCGCCAAAACACCCTTTTACCAAAGGCAGTTCTTTTTCAGTTTTAATTTCAAAAGGAATGCCCTCACGCAAGTACGTCTTATATTTAAATTTTGAAATTATCCCACGATGTTTTTCTTTGGGTAGAAAAGGGTGGTAAATGGCGATCTCGGCGCCTTTCATCTTTTTAAATGGGGCGCCTCCGTACCAAAGTGCCTTGTATTTATTTTTTCCAACCTTCTTTTCGATATGAAAACCCGGGTGATCCGCATGTGCAATAAAACCCACCCGTACCTTTTTTAAAGCGCTTTTAGATTTTACCCCGGCAATTAGATTTCGAGCATCATCATAAAAAAAAGGAATCTTATGCTGGATCAAAATAGATTCGATTCTTCCTAAAACCCAGCCCTCACAAAATGGAGCGGTGGGTTCATGAAAAATTTCATGAACAAGGCTAGCGGTATGCATTTTTGATGTTAGAGACCTTCTGCAGGGTTACTGTTTTCGTGATTTTTCCGGTTTCAGAGTCAAAGAAACTGATTGTTATTTCTTTATCGTTAAAAACCATTCTCCCAAGTTTATAGTTTCCTTGGTTTGCAATAAAAAGCGACCAAGAAGCGCCAACGCTGGGAGCCACTCGATAACTTACACTTATCAAATCATTTTCAGAGCGAGGCCGTCGGTCACGGTAGAAAATTTCCGTTGGATTCCCATGATGAAATTTCAACGTTGTAAAACTTGAAAATTCCACCAGTTTTTTGTCGCGAGTTTTCCAAAAACCAAGAAGTCTCTGAAGCCCCACCCAATCCATTGACTGGATCACCGCTTTTCTTTGTGCTGGACTAATGTAGCCTTCGAATGCCAAATAATCGCCCGTACGTAAACGGCCCAAAGTTTTGGATACTTCGGTATTTGCGGATTGAATTTCGAAAGTTTCTGCATCTTGATGGAGCAAATAGCGATGGTCTGTAACTTCTACGAAGCCATAAATTGGGCTTGCTTGTGTTGCCATCGAGGTAACAAAAGTTACGGCTCCAAGGATGAAAAAGTGCATATGTTGGTGTATTATTGAACTTTACTTGCCACGTCAAAAAAAAGTATTTAGAATTGGTTTTTACCGCATCGCAAAAATTAGGAATTTCTATGGCTTATATACAGAAGGCAACAGTGATCAACGGATCTCGCGAGCGGGTGTTTAGCAAACATGCAACGCTGTCAGGAATTCGCCAGTGCCTTACCAATATATTGGATATTGAGGTAATAGGACAACCAATTGAGACCTTGTTTAAAGGGCAACAAATTGAGCTTTACTTAGGGTTTAAAGGCATTAGCCGTCGCTGTATTTTGAAGGTTGAGGATTTGGTTCCGAATCAAAAAATAGATTTTCGTCAGGTAAAAGGCTTGTTTCGCTCTTTTCGTGTCCTCACCCAGTTTGAGGATCATGGTGAAAGTGGCTGCGTGATTACAGATCTTGCTGACTATCGGCTCCCACTGGGGCTTCTGGGGCACTTAGTAGACGACTTGTTTCTAAAAGGAGAAATTGAAAAAGTAATTACGCGGCGGCAGGTTACATTAGCAAAAGTTTTTTCAGGCGAAATGGGCAACTAAAATTAATTGCGTCCGGAATCGTTTTGTGTCAGAGGGAAAAACTGAACCTGGAACTGATACACGCTGTCGTTTTCCTCAGGAGTTTTATCACTCATTAATTGGTCGAAATCAGACTTAAATTTACGGATTAATTTTTTTGCTTCGGTTAGGCGGGAGGAGTTAAATGCCAACGTCAACGAGGTGAATTCACGCTGTTCAACAGGTATGTCATTAATACTTTTTGCAGCATTGTTTAACATCTGTAGGTGAAATTTTCTTATATGACTATTGGGAATATCGCTGGGAGTATCGACCGGTTCACCTGTTGTTAGGGTGTTTGTGTGATTGTAAATTTTTAAAAAGCCAAGGCGGATAAGGGTGTTCAGCATGTTTTGAACTTGTTCTTCGGTTACACCAAAGCGCAGGCGTTTTGAGATCCAACGGGTATTGGACTGAAAGTCGCGAATTTTCGTCATTTGTCGTATTGCAAAGCTATACCATTCAGAGATATTCGCAAAATCTGCAGTATCAACCGTTTTGGCTGGGGTACTTTTTGGAGACCTTCCAAGAGTGTCTAAAACTTCAAGGCGCAGTGATGACTCTCCTTGAAGTTTTTCAAGTTGAACCATGCTGCGGAAATACTTAGCTTCATTTTCAGTAAATTTAAAATACGATATAAATTGTTCCGTGAGTCTTGGGCCCGGATCACGCTGACCTTTAATAATCTTTGTAAGAGTAGAGGTGTCTTTCGTGTGAAGTTTTTTAGCCCAAGCACCATAACTAAAGCGCGGATTTTTCACGCGTGCATCAGCATAATAGGCCTTCAGAAAGGCACGGTAGTCGGCAAATTCAGTGACTCGAAGCCCAAAGCTTGTTATTTGCGAGTCTTCAATTCCACCCATACGTTAGGTTATTACTAGCTTACCGCATAAACTCCAACCAAAAAAACCATGCCCATGGTTTACGTTGTAATTTCTACTAGGTATAGGTTTCTGAGACGATCTTTTGTAGAATTTGAATGTGATTTAGAGGATGGCGCCCCATTTGTTCAATCGTTAGTTTCTTGATGGCTTCTTTTGGTGCTACTCTCTCAAAAGTAATGATTCGGTCAAGAGCGTTTGCCGAACTTACTATCACCGAAAGCGGGTCAACTTGATTCTCGTGCTTCTTATTTGGAAAGCCCGACTGATTAATACACTCTTCGTGCTCTAAAATTATATTTATTACCGTACGATCAAAGTGTCGCAAATCTTTTACTGCTGTAGCGCCGACCATAGGGTGTTCTTGGTAGCTTTTGAGTTCTTCCGGATTAAATTCTGATAGAGGTCGATTGATTTTTAGGTCACTTTTGGTGTGAGCAAAATCATGAAGAAGTGCCCCTAAAGAAAGAAGTTGCGTTTGCTTAGGATCTGTTATCCCCAAACTCTTGGCGAGAGCTACAGAGTATGTAGAAACCGTAACGCCGTGGTGTCCAATATTCTGGTCTGTGTTTTCAATTTGCAGAACCGATTTTAGTCCCTTATCTTCCTTCAACAAAAAATCAACATACTTGGCTGCTCCGTCTTTAGCATGTTTGTAAGATACTTCGTCTTCAGGTCTTTCCATGACGTCTTCGGCCGCGGCTTGTTGCATGCCTTGTACGATTTGTCCTCGGTCCTCGATGGATTTTGGCGATTTTGAATCGTACGCAAGGCTTAAATTTGTATCAATATAAGAGCGATAATTCTTTTCATCACTTTGTAGGATATACATCTTGCGTACTTTTTTCTCTTTTAAGCGTACAAGTCTTGTGCCTTCAAAACTATCGCCTCGACGTAGGTAAAGAATTTGTTTGTCATTTATCATAATATAGGCATCAAAATTAATTTTTTGATCTCCACGCAGAGTGCTCACTCGAATTGGTAGATATTCCATTGAAATTTGGCCTCACGTTGATAAAGTTGTAACTATATGGATGAGATTTTAGTCGAATTCAAAGACGAGTCCAAGAGATTAGTTAATGAGATGGCAGAGATTTTGGAAGAAGTTGATGGCCAGTTTAGTCACAAATTTCTATTAGAAAATTACGGACAGCTTGTTGACCGAATTATGGGCGGAGCAAAGAACATGGCGACTATGGGTCTTGCAAAAGGTCCTGGTGTAGAGAAAATTGGCAAGTATGCTGAGCTATGCAAGCTCGTTAGCTATAAGTCATCGCAAGTTGATAATGAACAATTGTTTACAATTTCTGTGGCTTTGCTTTTAGATGCCACGGAAATGCTTCAAGAAATGATTAATCAGTTCGGTACCCCTCAGGAAGTTGATGTTAAAAGCTTGTTGAACGCTACTTTCTTAGAAAGACTAACCTGGATAGCCACAAAATTTGACGAAAAGTTACGTGCAAGCGTTGCCGTGAACAAAGAGCCTTCAAGAAAATCTCAAGATCAAATCGATATGCTTTTAAGACAACTTGGGGTTCTCTCTAAGTAATAGTTTCCTTTTGATCATGCAACCTCTCTAGGGCCCATTTTGTCAGTTCTCTCAAGATTTTATGACCAAGATACCTTTTTACAGAATGTTTTAATGAGGTTATTTGCTGGTTGGCAGTGACAATAAGGGCGTTACGCTTGAGACCGAGGGGCTTAGCTCTCTCAAGAGCGGTTCCTCTAATTTTATTTTTTAGCTCTTCATCTGAGGAATCAAGAATAAACTGCAACTCATTAATTCCATCTTGATTTAACATATATGGTTCCAGTTCCTCGTTCCAAGGGCAAACCGTCTGGCAAATGTCACAACCAAAAAAATGGGAACCGATCAGCGGTCGCAGTTCTGCCTTTGCAATGCTTTTAGCCTCAATCGTAAGGTAGGAGATACATCGTCGTGCATCCAGGACGTGAGGAGAAATGATGGCGTTTGTGGGGCAACTATCAATACAGCGCGTACAGGTTCCGCAAAAAGATTTTGGCGAAGATACAGAAGGTTCAAGGTTAAGTGTTGTGACGATCTCACAAATAAAAAAGAAACTACCGGCTTTACGGTCAATGAGACAGGTGTTCTTCCCGAACCAGCCGAGTCCACTGTTTTGCGCTAAGTCTCTTTCAAGGACGGGGCTGGAGTCGGTGCAAGACCAAAAATTTTCATTAGGAAAATGTTCTTTTAACTTTGCGATAATTTCTTCAACCTTTTTTTTAAGCCAGTTGTGATAGTCAAGGCCTTGAGCGTAGAGAGCGACATTCAGATTTGGAAACGGATTGTTTTCCTTGGAAGGATGAGGAACATAGGGGTAGGCCATAACTATGGCAGAATTTGCGCCCAGGTATTTTGTTTTTAGATTTGCTTTGATGTCTCGGTGGCGGACTAAATAATCCATTTCTCCATAAAAATTTTGAACCAGCCATGAGTCGTAGTGGGGTAAAGTCGAAGGCAAAGTAATTGGCGTAAAGCCAAATCGAATATCAGGAAAGTTAGACAGTATTTGAGTCACACTTTGGTTCACGAGGTGTTATTAAAAGAAAAAGTCTACTGGTCAAGTTTTTTACGCTGCTAGGTCACCGGTGTTTTTGGGCGGTTTTTGATAGAAGCTGGCCGCCAACACTTTGGATTTGGGGAGATAAAAGCGAAAAATAGAACCTTTGCGAACAACGCTTTCGACCTCTATTTTACCTCCCAAAGCTTCGACAATTTTTTTGGAGAGGGGCAGGTTGAGACCTGTACCAGATTGGTGGTGCGAAAGTTGTTCGGTAGTTTGAAAGCCTGAGAAAATTTCTTGAAAACGTTTTTCTTCGATACCAAAACCGGTGTCTTCAATTTCGACGATTACATAGCCTTCGGTATCGTCTTCCCGAACATGAATATCGACGCGCCCATTCTGTCTGTTAAACTTAATTGCGTTGTGGACTAAATTGCGAACCACGACGCCTATCCAATGAAGGTCAAAATAACATCTTAGAGAGGGCGCCTCTGGGGTTGGCATATCAATGGTCACCTTGTTTTTTTCTGCAAAATCTTTTAGGGATTGGATCGAATCAAACAACACATCACGAATTGCAAGCTCCTCAACGAAGTAGTCCATTTTGTCGGTACCAATGCGGGTGTAATCGAGAATATTGTTTACAAGCTTCATTAAATGCGAGGACTGTTCAAAAATAGTATCTATAAAAATTTTTTGAGTGGCTGTGTCAATGCCACCATTTTTCAAAATGTCGCAACTGCCAACCAGAGCAGATAGTGGGGTACGTAGTTCATGCGTCGTCAGAATCATGAACCGATCCTTGACTTGGTCCATCTCTCTTAGTTGCGCGATGTGACGTTCTTTAATTTTTAATTCTTTCAGATATTTCTTCTGAAGATTTTCTTCCACCGACATATCTTTAAGGTAAATCAACCAGCGATCTTTGATTTTAGGGAGTTTCTGCACACAGATCATTGCAGAAAGTCTTTTGCCTTTAGGTCCAATCACTTCGACATGCTGATAATTATCAATATTTTTTAAATTTATACTACCGAAATTCGCTGTCTGAGAAAGTGGCTTATGGCAGCTGTTATGCAAACGACGAAGCGACAACCCCAACATCACTGCGGCAGCTTCATTTCCATAAATGAGTTCTTGATTCTGGTCGAAGACTAAAACGCCATCCCAGAATGAATCAAAAAGGTCATATTTCACGCATTTAGATCGGCAGGCTCGCTAAATTTCTAACTCAGTCAAAGGTCTTATTGGTCGATCCAGGCCTTTGACCTGGATCGAGAAACGTCCTATTGCGGGAAATTATAGTTATAGTTGTCACCTTCAACAACCCCGCCGGCGTCTTGAATTTGTGAGTTTAACCCATTCAATGTGTCAATTTCAGTTTGAGATGGAAACTGGCCATTGTTTCCAGTCACAAATAAATTTGCGGTACCAGTATACAAATTTAGATACGCTTTAAATGGGTAAGAGTGTTGTTGCTGATAGCTAACCCAGCCCTCGATGACCACTCCGGTGTCGCCACTTAATTGTTGGTAATGAGTAACCACGATGTCGTTGGTGCTCAGTACTGCTTGGTAACCTAAGATTCCTGAAACTTGTTGCTGTAATTGCAAAGTAAAATCAATCATCGCTGTGCGGTAATTGACTTGTGTTTGAAGGCTTGCCTGACTCATGCCGAGATTCAAGTCTCTAAACTCTTCGGTCGGATAGTAAGCTCCTGTGTACGGAAATGGTGTACGAAGTTGCGGGTAGGTAGTAATTCCCGAGTTATACCAGGTATTGTAATAGTAATCGTCGTAGCTTGATGAGTAAAACCATGAAACCATTGGGTTGTAGAAGTAAACTCCAATATCAGCAACAGGCCTAAAGTTCCAATAGAACCCACCGTAAAATCCGTATCGTCCCCAAGAATTATAGCGCATACGCCAGGTAGGATAGTACGAGTTATACCAAGAGGTTCGATTTATATAGTGTGGATAATGAAGCGAACGATAGCGACCTACTTGAGCGTTAACCCACGAGCCAACCCGTACATCGCGTCTCATATAGTCTAAACGATTTGTGACTTGGCCGTAGCGATCACGGTAACCACCATAAACAATATTTCCTGACCCAGTGCGGGTGTAAACGCCTCCTGTATTTGGACGGCTATACGGTGTAGGTCCATAATTCGGTCTGTTGGGAGCTCCTGGATTACGGTAAACGTTCCCAGGATTTGATCTCGGGGCAGAAGGAGCGCGCATGGTTGAGCCGCCACTCCCAGCTCCACCGCGGCGAACGGGCGCTCGGTTTTGTGAATAGCCGATTTCTCCTGATGCCCAAATTACCAGCATTGCAAAAGTTATATAGGTTTTTCTCATTTTATTTCTCCTAAATGAAATTTTAAGTTCAACGTGGCAGGTATCTTCAAGAAGTATGCAAATTTCAAATTGGTTACATTGAATTTGGCGCAGGATTTGGTGCCAGAAGGATCCTTTTGGAAGAACGGTAGAGAAACTTTGCTACCAGTTTTACAAATGCGCCGAAGTTTTAATAAAATTAATACATGGAGTTTAAGGGTGCCGTTTGGCGGGAAGTCAAAGAAGTTATCTCGCGCCTCGAAAAGGCAGGTTTTACCGCGTGGTTGGCGGGGGGATGTGTGCGCGACTCTCTTATGCAGAGAGTGCCGAAGGATTTTGACATTGTTACAAATGCAAAACCTAACGAAATTGAAAAGTTATTTCCTAAGGCGCTAGAAGTTGGAAAAAAATTTGGAATCATTATTTTACCTTTTGACGGTTACCAAATCGAAATTGCTACGTTTCGCAGAGATGGTGAATACAAGGATGGTCGTCATCCTAAAAGCGTGACCTTTGCAAGTCCTAAAGAAGACGCAATGAGAAGAGATTTTACCATCAACGCCCTTTTTTACGATCCCCAAAAAGGTGAAGTCGTTGACCATGTTAGAGGTCTTGAAGACATAAAGCAAAAAATAATTCGTACGGTTGGCGATCCTGAAAAAAGGTATGAGGAAGATAAACTTAGAATTTTGCGTGGTTTTCGTTTTTGTTCTCAGCTTTCCTTTGGATTAGAGGAAAAAACTTTTTTATTTGCCGGGAAATTTTCTTTGTCGGCTGTTTCAAATGAACGGATTCGTGACGAAGTTTTAAAGTTGTTGGGTGGAGAAAATAGAATCATTGGATTAAGTTTGCTAGAACAGTCTGGGATTTTGGCTTCAATAGTTCCAGAGATCATAGAGACTCTCTATATGAGGGTGAGTGAAGCAAATTTAAACCCATGGCAACTCACAAAATTCTTGCTTACAAAAAATAAAGACTCGCGCGAAGAGATGAATTTGATCTATTTCTTTGTCCCTTTTATAAAGGCGCTGGGTCTAGAAAGACTAGACCAGTTTACTGATCGTTTTCGTTTATCGCGTGAAAACGCGAATATTTTAGATTTTGTTGGAAGACATTGGTTAAGATTTTCGGACATGAATCAGAAAAGAAACTCTTTTCTTCTAACAACTTTTAATCATAAATATGGTGAGTACCTATTTGAGTTCCTTGAAAATCTCGAAAGTATTGTTGCTACCGGCGACTGGAAGAAAACTTCGAACGCAGTGAGAGCCGTACTTCCTCCTCACGGAAAATTACCAGCGCCACTTGTGTTAGCGCAGGATTTGATGAATCTTGGTTTTGCAGGTGCCGCTTTGGGAGAGGCTATTAAGAAGAGTTATGCTTGGCAACTTGATGGTGAAGTAAAATCAAAAGCTGAAATTCTAAAGAGGTTAAAGAAATAAAAAAGGCGGGAAGTCCCGCCTTTTTAGGCTGTATTGCTAAAAAGAAGCAGGCTATCTTTTTGCGAGTCTCAAGATTGCTCCAGCTGGGTTGTCTTCTGAGTACCAGCAAAGTGGACGTGCACCACGTTCTTCACCGTGTTTGCGTGAGCAAACACCAACATTCAGGTCTCTATCACTCACATCTATATTAGCGTCAGCGCCACAAATATCTCCCGCAAGATATGTATCCATTCGGCATTGAGTCGCGGGATGACCGTGATAGGTTTTTTCGACTCTAGTAGTATCTGGAGTATCGAATGATGGCATTCTTTGTTCTTTGCGAAGGTCACGGAACATCATTGCCGCCGTATATCCAGCCATTGCTGAGCGCATACAGATTGCAATGTTTTGAGTCCCCTTAAAAGTTTTTTGACACTCCCTTTCCGCGACGGGATCTACATCCATTTGTCCAACAATGCGGGTATTATCTTCTTGAGCGAAAACCTTACGCATACATTTTAACCCCGAGAAATAATCAGCTTGGCCTTCGTTAGTTGCCCAACGAGTTCCAATCTTGGGAGCGCCCCCTAAATGGTGTCCTAACTCGTGGCATATCACGAGGGCGAGTCCATCCTTAGTCATAACTCGGTGACGAGCTAATCCCCCGTACATATTCACGATGTACTTGTTGTCAACACGATTGGCACTGGCATTAACTGTGCCATTTTCCCAAAGTCGTTTCACAATTAATTCACCACCAAGGCGTTCGATGATAGGAGCGTAAATAGATTCAACGCGGTCGATGACTTCATTAAACTCTGCTTTTGTGACTCCTTGGCCCTCAATATAAGAAGGAATATAGAGATCATTCTCGGGAATACAATTTTCAGTTTTTTGTTCGGAGTGCGCAGAAACAGTTAGGCTCATTGCAATTACAGCCAGTGTAGTAACGAGTCTTCTTAAAACCATTGATCCTCCTTGGATTTGATGTTTTTTCACGTTGTTTTTTGAACTCTTTTCATGGCTCATAATTCAGAATAACTAGACCAAAGTAAAACTGATTAATTTAATACAAATTAGAAGATTCGCTTATGAATTGCAGCGTTATTTGTGTAAGAAAATTTAAGAAAATTCCAGAAGAGTTATTTTTTGATTTTCTTGGGTTGCGTACCTGAATGATTACGCCAATTGTTTTCTGGATTGGTTCGATATTTGTTTCGCCAAGATTCCCACGTTTTCTCGGGTAAATTGTGACGAATATTACCATTGGCATCAAAGATATCGGGATCTTTTCCAAAGAGAAAATTCCAAATTGGTGATAACAAACTCATGATGACGAATCCTTTGTTTTACATTCACTGTAATCTATCTTAAGCTTCATTCCAATGGAAAAAGAATTGGGACAAAACTCACCAGATATCGCAAAATATTTTGATAAATTGTTGCAACCTGAAGATGAAATTTTACGCAGCATTCGCGAACGTGCAATTGAAAATGGGTTACCAGATATTCAAGTCGCACGTTATGATGCGCGTCATTTAGAGGTGATTGCCCGTGCCATGGGAGTTTCAAAAGCTGTAGAGATTGGGACTCTAAGTGGATATTCGGGTGTTACTATTTTGCGAGGGCTGATTGGTGATAAGAAACTCTATACTTTTGAATTAAGCGAGAAACATGCGGAATTAGCGAGAGAATGTTTCACTCTGGCGGGTTACAAAAATAACGAAGTTGAAATTTTCGTTGGCCCCGCTCTCGAAAATTTGGATAAAATTACAACGAAAGGCCCCTTCGACCTCATCTTCATCGATGCTGACAAAGCCAATTACGTAAATTATTTTAAGTGGGCGAAAAAAAATTTGAAGGTTGGTGGGGCCGTCCTTGCCGACAACACTTTTGCATGGGGAAATATTTCTAAAGATACGAGTGACGAGACGGTGATGGCTCTGCAGGCGTACAATATGTTTGTGGCTAGCGACTCTGACTTTCGCACCACGATTATTCCTACCAGTGAGGGTCTTACTTTTTCAGTGCGGGTTAAATAATTTGATCAAGAACAAGAAAGATTCACACAATAGTCGATGAAAGAAATCTGTTGATCTTCATCGGGACTTCGTTTTGATTTCTTTTCCTTAAGATACTTCATACTATCAAAACACTTTTCTGCAGCCAGTTCAAAAGCCGCATTTTCTGTTTTTGCTTGTCCCACGAATGTTCCATACCCATCAGTTTTTAGACGGCAAGTAACAGCGTGAGTTTCTACACAAAGTAATAGGGATAACGTAGCAAGGGAAATTGATAACTTTTTCATAGGGACCTCCTCAAGAAATAGTAGAGCATAGGCTATGCCAGCGAATTAAGATACAGATGGTATTAAGTCAGCTTTAGCGTGCGGAGTTTCTTAGAGTCAAATTTTGCTATCTGGTGAATAGAGGAGACTCAGGTGACAAAAAAATTGACGGCTGTCAATTTTTCGCACACGCCAGTGGCTTTAAAGTGAATTTTAATTGTGAATATTCCACTTCCCTTTTTTGGGGGTATCATATACAGTTTTAAAAATAAAATACGTAACATAATACCTTAAATATGAAAAAACAAATCACGACGGGTTTCATAACTGACATAAAAAATATTGCTTCTTGGGAAGAAAAATACAAAAAAATCATCGAGTGGGGAAAGGCGCTTGAGCCCTTTCCTGAGGAATTTCGTGAAGAAAAATACAAAGTTAAAGGCTGTCAGAGTCAGGTCTGGCTGCATGCTGAGCGGGGAGCGCATGGGATTATTATATTTAAAGCAGATAGCGACGCGATACTTGTTAAGGGTTTAATCTCAATTTTAATAAACGAATTTTCAGGAAAAACTCCCGAGGAAATTCTAAGTACACCCGTAGATTTTGTAAAAGATGCGGGGCTTGATCAGCACTTGACCCCTTCCCGAACAAATGGGCTATTTGCGATGATTAAACAGATCCGTTCGTATGCCCAGGCTTTTTATTTGATAGATAAACAGTAAAAATTAGAGAGTCACATAAACTCGGGATGAGTCCTCAAACTCATCGAGCTCACCCAAAAACTCTTCGACTTCTTTTCGTTGTTCAGGGGTTAGTTCTGTTTTATTTTTGGCTTTGTACGAAGGTTCAGCCGAAGTTATTTTCCATTTACGACTGGAAAGACCGGTTTTAATTGTTTCAATGTCTTCAATCGCCCCATAAAAATAATAGGTAGATCCTTCGCCTTGTTCGACGTCGTTGGCACCGGCTTCGATGGCCTCTTCTTCGGCGTCTTTCATTCCATCCGGGGCAACCGCTTCTACTAAACCGACACGATCAAACATCCAGGAGACAGAACCACTTTCTCCCATTTGACCACCGTGAGACTTAAAGAGAACTCGCATCTCGCCTGCAGTTCGGGTGCGATTATCAGTTTGGCACTCGACAATAACCCCAACTTGATGAGGCGCAAATCCTTCGTAGGTACATTCTTCGATGGCGTCGCCCTCTAGCTGACCGCTTCCTTTTTTAATGGCACGCTCAACAGTATCTCGGGAACAGGCCGCCAACCTTGCGGCGTCAAGTGCGCGACGCAAACGGGGATTACCATCGGGATCAGGACCGCCCATACGAGCTGCGACTTGAAGTTCGCGAACGATTTTAGTGATCACGGCTCCCTTTTTATTGGAAGCTTCCATCTTTCCGGCTTTTTTCCACTGTGCGCCCATAAAATTAAATCCTTATTAACTAATTAATTTTCTATCTCAAAAACCTTGGCGTGAAATTCATCATAGAGAAAATGAAAGACACTGTCATCATTGTGATGTCCAATTTGGAGATGAGAATTCGACTTTAACTCAGGAATCGCGTTTTCAACAGCAACTGCGCGCCCTGCGGTCATGAACATCGCTAAATCGTTGTGATTATCGCCAAATACAGTCACATGATGATGATGAATATTAAGTATCTCAGCGAGATCTTTAATGCCTTGCCCCTTGTTTGCCTTAGCGTCATGAATCGTCATGCAGCACCAGTTGTAGCAGTCCCATTCCGTATAAAAATGTGTTTTGATTTTATCGCCATACAACGCTTTCACTTTTTCTTGAACCTTTAAAAGTGGTTCCGCCGTGTCAATAAAAGTAAAACTCAGGAGATGATCACCATAAGTTTCAAAGTCGTGCTCACCAACACAAATTTTAGCGCCAGCAGTCCCACGATAATCAACCATCCATTTCATACCGTCGTTTTTTAAATTTTCTGTCATGAAATACTCATTGTCGTCGTAAACACACTCTAAAAACGGATAAGTTCCAGCGGCTTTGGCTATTTTATAGATGTTGCGCGCTAGATTTACTTCTAAGCCACGGAAGGTGAGGGGTTTTTGTTTTTGAAGATCATAAATCAAACCACCATCATGAGTAATAATTGGAAGTTTTAGGGGAACACCTTCGAAAACACTACGAATTGAGGTATAACTTCGCGCGCTCGCGACTGTAAAATTTAAACCTCTGTTAAGGAGTTCAGTAAGGCCGGCCTTCGTCTTTGTCGAAAGCGATCCTCCTTTTGCCAGTAGGGTGCCATCCATATCGGATACGTAGTACTTCATGACGCACCAAGTATTTCCATATTTGGCTTCATTTTGTCAAACTACATGTATGAAAAAACTAGTGATTTTACTTTTTGTAATAGTGTTTGGCTCTATATCTCAGTTCACTTGGGGATCAAGTAATCTCTTAAAGTTAGCTGGGGTGGAAGTTTATGCCTGGGACAGCGAACGAAAATTAAAAATTGAGCAAATGGATATGACGGTTTTGGACTTCTTAAAAGAAGAGTTTAAAAAAAATGGAAAAAACTTTGAAAGCATATTTGTGCGTGATGAAGAAATTTTTGTTTTTCGGGGTAGGAATACCAATCAAGACAAGGTACTCGCGGCGTTTGATAAAGATGGCGAGCTTTTGCAGTACTCTGGCCCTATGACAATAAAAATCGAAGGCAAGACTCAAGCCAGAATTGAGTTTGTGGATTTAGTGAAGAGCCATTGAACTTTAAGAATCTGGAGGAGTCTCACGCTTACCAAGCTAATTTTATTGGGCAATGAATTTGGAATCAATACCAATAAGACTAACATCCAGTGAAAGGTGTAAATTATTTTGATTTTGATATACCCACCCCAACAAGCCTAGAATGTCTTTTAAGTATTCACGATTTTGGGAACTAAAAATATTGTTTGTTTTAGAATAGAGAGTTCACTTCGGCGATGGAATGTTGGAGGCAAGAATGAAATCATTATATCTTATCGCGGGCGGTTTCCTGCTATGGTTAAACGCGACCTCGTACGCTCAGAATGAGCCCGATTGGAGCGCGCCGGTTCCTGAAAATGGACGCGTCAATCCTTACAATCTAGATGTCGAAACGTTTCAAATGGCCCGCAACCAGGGACAAATTCATGCCCAGATATACCCTGTTTCGGTGACCGGTGCATTGCCGCCTTACAAGCCAATCGAATCTATTTTAGGATCTAAAGACACTCATGTTTTTAGGAGATGGCTCAATCAAATTTTTAAAAGTCTTGTTGGACTCCACAATCTCAATGATGTTTTGGAATTGCTAGGACTCCACGATTATCCTAAAGAAAATGATGTTGGCGTGTATAAGGTAGCGTATCCAAATAATAAGCGTCCTGACTACAAAATAGGTTTTGGTATTGTTGAAAAAGGTTCAGCGCAGGGATTTACTTTCAGTTGTGCCACATGCCACTCTGGAAATTTATTTGGCAAGACGGTTTTGGGGCTGACTAATCGTTTTGTCAGAGCCAATGAGTTTTTTGCAGTCGGAAAGTTAGCTATTGCGCACGTTCCCCCTCCTATATTTCGCTTTTATACGGGTGCAACTGCAGAAGAAACTGAGATGTTTAACGTTTTGCAAAGAAATCTCAAAGGCATAACGGCAAAAAAGCCTTTAGCTATCGGTTTAGATACTTCTCTGGCCCAAGTTTCATTGTCGCTCAATCGTCGTAATTCTGATGAAATCGCTTCAAAAAATTCTCAATATGAAAAAAATCCGCGCCCTGACTTGCTGGATAATTTTCCTGCCGACTCAAAGCCTGCCGTTTGGTGGAACGTGAAATATAAAAATCGCTGGTTGTCAGATGGCTCAGTGGTAAGTGGTAATCCGATTTTTACAAATATCCTTTGGAACGAAATTGGCCGCGGCGCCGACCTGGAGCTTTTGGAAAAGTGGTTAAGTGAAAATCCAAAGACTATCCAAGAATTAGTAACAGCAGTGTTTTCGGCGCAGGCACCTAGGATCACGGATTTTTTTTCAGAAAATCAAATTGATGTAGGCAGTGCGAAGGCTGGCCAAACTATTTTTAGAGAAATGTGTATGAGGTGTCATGGCGACTATGTCAAGCGCTGGGAGCAGCCAGGTTTTGAAAATTTGTCGATCCGAGAACAGATAGAGACCGTAAGCGTAAGATATAAACCCACCACTGTCGCTGTAGATGTTGGTACAGATCCCAATCGCTACTTGGGAATGAGGTCGCTTGAGAAACTAAATGACTTACGAATTTCTAAGAATAATAGAATTTTAATTCAATTTCAAAAGGGTTACGTCCCACCACCACTTGTGGGGATTTGGGCTCGGTGGCCATATTTGCACAACAACTCGATTCCTAACCTTTGCGCGTTACTGACTCGGGCAGATGAACGACCAAAACATTTTTTTCAAGGGGCGGCCGTCAACTCTAAAACCGATTTTGATTTTGACTGCAACGGATATCCAGTTGGTGAAAAGACCCCACCATCTTGGCGCACGCGAGCGATGAGCTATAGTGCCGATCGCGAAGGAATGCATAATTTTGGCCATGACGAAGGAATCTTTCTGCGAGACGGGCAGGAGCTATTAACCATGCGGCAAAAGAGAGAGTTGATTTTTTACTTACAAACCCTGTAAGAAAATCTTGCATTTAATAACACTGAATAAAAACGCGCAGGTCATCAATGGATTTTAAACTTGTGAAGCGAACTTCAGTACCATTTATGGGGTCAAGGGAAGTTACAACTTGATTTTTATTTTCGGCGAAAAACCGATTTTGCCCAAAAAATTTAGGAATTAGTTCAATAGTGCAATTTGTATGAGGTACGGTAGCATTTTTTGGTTGAATCGTGATTTTGTAGACGGTGAGAGTGGGTCTTTCATTGAAGACATTTCGTGGAGTGACGGACGTCACACTATAGTTGGGATCTATCTCGTAGTGGATGCGGTCACGAAAATCTTCTTCGAGGTCCAAATAAGTCTGTTTTTGTTTACTCTCAGGATTATTTTTCCAACCAATAAATTTCCACACGACCGTTAATTTCGCGAGTCTAGCACCCACAACGGCCCCCGCCTGATTGAGCATATCTTCCTGAGCCTCAACATCGCCTTCAGCGAAAATACTCATCCAACTCTCGATTGAGGCAACGGCTTTGGCGGGGACTTCGCCGGCGTAATATCCAAAAAGAATCATACCAAAGAAATGATACCAGCTGCCAAGAGTATCGCCACGATTTTGCCAACGATTAGTAATTGGACTAAGTTTTTTAATCCATGGCAAATTCGCGCGATTTTTATCTCTCCAATGATAAGAAAGTGTGTTCGAGATCGTTAAAATAGTTTTATAAACGTCACCGTCATTAAGAATAAAACTCTGCCGAAATAGACTTTCAAGCGTGATTCCTTCATCCTCTTGTGAATTCATCCAAGCTTCAAGAGACTGTTCTTGGAGAGTAGGAATGAACCGCACACAAACACCCATTGATAGGCACGTAAATATCTTTGAAACTGAAACCCATCCAAACGCTCCATAACGTGATTTGTATTTAAGGATGTCATCGCCCCATTCGTGAAAAGTCCCAAATTTTGTTTTGATACCACGGGCGTTTTCTTCCAACATGACCTGCCCCATCATTTCAACCACTTTTTCTGGTTTGAGGGGAAATTTTGTGCCTTCGATATTAATTGAATCGTTTAATTCTTTAATCGTTTTATTCCTTGAAATAAAAGTTGGCTCTGTTTGAGTTTCTGATTTTTTATCAACACCCTTCATTTCAAAAGAATCTGCCGATGTCTCGAGAGCTTGACCCTTGACCATAATATTCAAAATCTGATTGACCGTGCGTGCGGCTAACTCCGCCAAGCAAAAATCTCCACGAGTATCGCGGGTGTTTGATTCCTTTGACCAGTAAGAATCTGCACAGGGATCGACCTTTGGGACGGCAAACTGAGCCGGAGAAACAAGTGGAAGAAAGACTATAAGAGCGACGACTATTTTCATTTTCTTTTAGTCCACTTTCGGAGCGTAGATTTGCTTTACATTTTCAAAAACAACTCTTTTAACGAGTGCAGAGACTTTACTGCGAAAAATTCTCTTGGCAAAAAAGCCAGTCGTGTAGGGTGAGTCCTTAATGTTTAGAAAAGCACTCGCAATGACGAAGGTTTTATGAGCATTGACTTCATAAAACTGCGAAATTGTAATCATAGAATGTAGTGCTTTATTGAAGTCGTTGCTATAACGAATTGAGATCGCACTGGGTAATTGCGAAAACTGAGTGCGAAGATATCGCTCTAAACTCTGAGGGATTTCTGTATTTTCTAAATATGCGACTTTTATGGTCGCCTCGAGCGTTAAAACAGAGGTCTCCGCTATAGCGTGAAATGCTAACGGCGACTGGTTAATAAGTGTCAACTTTAGCGAACTGTTAGCTTTCTGATGGAAATCAGGATCAAGTAATAGCTTTTTATTAAAATCGGTAACTGGTCGATTAACGGCGAAGGCTACAGTCACAGCCATTACCTGTGAATCTTTCTCTATAAATAATGATTGTCCCATCAACGACTTCGCAAAA
>FRDC01004250.1_pt1 | contig 71393 bp, 115 predicted proteins | sample 1106171 | NCBI WGS metagenome assembly FRDC01 (sample SAMEA3930566, study PRJEB13176) | freshwater metagenome | biome: Drinking water system; feature: drinking water; material: water | place: Singapore | collected 2014-12-20 | reverse complement strand
GTAGAAGATGGCCTCGTCCGACAGGCCGCGCAGCTCCTCGTGCTTATCGCGCATGCGCTTGATGAAGTCCTTGTCCCATGCCTTGCGCATGCAGATCATATCCATGAACTCGTACAGCGGGTCCATCTGCTCGCGCTCGCCCATTATGTAGCGGGCGACGTCCTTTGCGTCCTCCGACCCCTCGGCCAGCCCCTGGGCGTAAGATTCCTCGGTGAGCAGTTTGGCCGGCATCGGCGCACCGCTGGCGATATCTTGGATAATGAACTCGCGGGCCGTGCGGTGCGGGGCCTCTAAGTTCTGCAGATTGAGGCTGGACACGTCCTCGCCATCGGTGCCTATGCTGATAACGTTGCCGAGCTTCGCCTCCTTTACAACGTCGCGCTTGAGCCCCAGCGCCGTCATCATGCCGGAGGTTATGACCGACCCCGCCTGCTTTATCTTGGCGACCAGCACGCCGACCTTAACCGCGACCATATCGTTGGTGCGCATGGTCTGGATATACGACTTGAGCGGGTAGAGGCTCCGCTGGTAGCAGCTCCGGCCGACGAAGCCGAAGGCGCTGGTGGTGTAGCTGATGTACACCGGGAACTCGTTCATCACAACGCGCGTGCGGCTGCGGTGGAAGGCGCGCCCGCCGACCCGCACCTCCTGCGCGTGCTGGAACTCCATCGACAGCGGGTCCTGGTTCAGCACCAGCGACCCTGCCGTGTTTAGCGGGTCGTAGATATTGAAGCTGATCTTGCGGCCGGCGATATTCTTGAAGTCGACCGGCTCCTCGAACTCCTCACCGTCGACCAGCAGGGCCAGCGTCGTGATCCCGTATATCTTGGCCTGCACGCGCGTAGCGAAGATGACGTTATCGGCGCCCATCTTCTTCCACTGCAGCTCGAACGCCTTGACGCAGTCATCCTCCGGGCCGTCGGGTACACTTATCTTGCGCTTCTGGCTCTGCGCAATCCGCACCGGCTTCTCGGCTATCTTGGCGCCGAGCGGGTGCCACAGGTAAATAAGCTTGCAGATCTCGTACGACAGCGGCGACCCGGGCTCGATGGTGTCGGCCTCGATGATGCGCGTAAACGGCGTGCCCAGGGGGCTGCCGAGCGTCTCGATGGCGGCGGTCATTGGCCGACCTTGGCCGCACGGCGGCGCTCGTGGCGGTTGCGCGGTTGCGGACCCTTAGGAAGACTGACGATGTAGCCGTACGCGCACTGCGACGTGCAGGTGTGCATCGTGTCGCTGTCCTCGTAGTAACACCAGGTCAGCGCCGTCGGCGATGTCCACGGCTGCGGTACCATCAGTGCACCATCCGGTTGAGCGGTCGCTGGCGCATGAGATGGACGTACTGATGCTCGATGGCGGCCCGCGGGATATTAAGCTTGGTGCTGAGTACCCCCGCCTCCACGTCGGCGCGCAGTGCCTCGCGCACGCGGCCGTCTATGGCTACGTGCGTGAAGAACGGCAGGCCGTCTATGGTGGCGGTGACGTACAGTGTTACCTCCTAAAAATTGCCCGGAGCGGTACGGGCTGCCCTATTGATCGCACGGTGATGGCGGCTATTGCACAAACCATCGGTCGTCCCGACCTCTAGCCGCCATGGGCGCTAGCGGCGTCCGCTCAGCTACAAACCCTTTTGATCCCCGAAGGTCAGCGCCGCGCCGTAGCACAGCCCGTCGAACAGCTCGTCCTCATCGAGCGGCGTCCCCAGCCCCACTCGGAACTCGGTCGCCTGCTTGATGAAATGGTTCGCCGTGCGCCCGTGGTAGGTGACGACCTTCTCGTACGCGCGGTCGGTGACCTTCACCTTGCCCTGGTTAATATATCCCGAGACCGACACCGCCCGGTTCTCCTTGCCTAAGGCGGTAAGCTCCGACGGTATCGCCTCGACGAACCTAGATAGCTTGGGGTGTTTGGCCGCGTACTGCAGCAGCGCTTGCCCGCTATCCTTGTCCTCGATGTACATCTTCTTGTAACCCACGCGGGCCCGGCACTCGGTCGCAAGCTCCTGCCCTACCTGCATCTCGCCCGGCAGCCAAACCGGTAGCGTGTCGGCTTGTATCTGGATAAGATTCCAATCAAGCACCAGCAACAGCGGCTTGGGGTACAGGCAAAAACCGTAGTGCACGGTACCCGTGCCGTCGCGCTTGCCGCCAACCTTGGTAGCAGTGTCCGATATACTGAACACCAGATCGACTTTCTTGGGCCACGGCACCGGCTTGTACTCGATGTCATTTACGACGGTACCGTCTACCGTGCGCGGCGTCTTGTGCTCGATGAGGAAATGCTCCAGGTTGAAGAAGCTGCTGCCCTTGCGGCTGCGCGGGCGCTGCTGGTACTGCGTCTGCCAGGCGTGCTCGCCCGTGGTAATCTTAAGCGTCTCTGCCTTCTCGGGGCCCAGCATGCGCGGGAACAGGAGTTCCCCCTCCTTTGTGCGCGGGTCCGTGAACCAAGGCGTCTTGACCGAGAGCGACCGCACGTACTCCATCGGCAGTATGAGCTTGACGTACGGCAGGCCAAGCTCCTCGATGACGCCCGACATATCCTCCGGATGCAGGCGCTGCATCATGAGCAGTATGGAATCCTGCTCCTGATTGTTGAGGCGGCTCTGCGCCTGCTCCCTGAATAGCATGGTCGCCGTGTTGCGCTCCTGCGGGCTCTCGGCCTTGCGTACCGAGTGCGGATCATCAATAACGAGGCGGTTGCCGCGGCCCGCCGTCATGCGGACCCAAGGGACGGCCATACGTCCGCCCTTGAACTCATTCTCGAAGTTGGCCTCGTCGAGTTTGGTCAGCTTCATCGGCCACAGGCGCTGGTACCACTCCGACAGCACCATGTTGCGATGCTTACGGCTGTCGCGCCGCGCGTAGGTGGCCTCGTACGACGTCGTCAGATACCGCAGATGGGGCTTGCCCATAGGACCCCATTCCCAGGGGCCTAGCATCACGGATACGGTCGTCGACTTCATCATGCCGGGCGGGATATTGATCAGCAGGCGGGTTATCTCGCCCCTATGCATCGCCTCCAGATGCTCGCCGATGGCGCCTATGTGCCAGTTGGGCATGTACTGCGCGCCGTCGACGGTGTGCCACGACTCGGATACAAAATTCTCGAACTTACGGCAGCGCTCCCTTACCGCGTCGGCGTCGCGGATGGCTTCCTTCAACCGGTCCGCCGTCTCCTGCCGCCGCGCAAGTATCTCCCTGATCTTGGCGGCATGCGAGTTGAGCAGAACCAGCGCGGCCGGGCTAAGCTCCTCAGTGCTGGATTGGGCCCGCAATGTCCGTGACCTCTGCATCGGACGTCTCGATGGTGCCGTTAATAGTCGACTCGATGCGATGCAGCGCGTTGAGAAGCATGCCGGTGTCCATGCCGTTCCAGTCGAGCGGCGTAAGGTCGGGGTTGGACAACGGCTGCGCGGGTCGACCGAAACCGCGGTTGAGCAGAAGCTCGGCAGCCTGCAGTCGGGTGCTCGGCTGTACGTTGTCGTCTTCCAGGATCTGGCCGGCCACCGCGACCGACTTTAGGCCCCATTTCTGCGCGGCCTCCCGCAACGCAAGCTCCGCGCTGGTGCGCGGCATAGCGCGCCCACCGCCCGGATTACCGCTGCGGCCTTTCTGGAAGCCGCCTTTCCCTGTCGGATTACCCATCTTCAATCAAGCTTAACCAGCTACCTCTACTAAGGATTTCCCTAGACCGACCTCGCGCTCGGTGCCCAGGAACGATAGCATCACGCGTATTCTATCGCCCTTGGTCCACGTGACGGGCCCCACCATCCCCTCGAACGATCCGCTGTGCACCCGCACCACTCGCCCGACTCGCATAAGCGCCGCGTCGGCTTCCACCTGCTTTATGTATCCGTTGTCGTTGCACAGGAGCTGGAGCGCCTCGATGACCGGCACCGGGATTATCGCCGGCTTCTGCCCAGGGGCGTCGCGGTACATTATCCGCTTCACGCCGCGCGTATAGTTGATCGGTCGCCAATCCTGATCGTCGTCGACGTGGACGAAGATGTAGCCAAGTATGTACGGTCGTATCCGTTCCACGAGCGCGCCGCGCTTCACGTGCTGCGATCTGACCTGCGGGTTGAAGGGCTCGTATCCCTGCTTGCGGAGATGTTCTTCCGCAATACTGTTGCCGTACGGATGTGTCTCCGCCACCATCCAAGTCATTTACGGACGCCTACCGGACATGTGCGAGTATAACCTCCACAGAGCCCGGTAAAGCTCTCCGCACCGGCAGCGCTCAACTCGCGCAGAGCATTGCCCATAGCCTAATAGCGCCCCCAACGCAATACCCCCTCCCAGGTTCCGTGCCCAAGGGGGCGCCGACCGCCGCTGGTCAGTGTGGTCAGTCAGGTCAGTAATCCCCCATCCCTCCCCATGCGCCATTCGCCTGTTTACCCCCTTTTCCCTTTCCTCGCGCGTGTTTTGCCATAAAAATCAATGTTTTCATATACTTAGGTAAAGAATTCAGATCCGATTCAGGGGGTCGGGGCAGAATGCAGCCCCTTGGGGGAGGGATGGGGGATTACTGACCTGACTGACCACACTGACCGGGCCGCGCCCGGGCCCCGACTCGTAGGTCAGTGAAGTCAGTTATAATTTACGACCTAGAACGGTATCTCGGGAGCGTTCCCACCCCCTATAACATTTTCGTTACCGCGCCCAAGCCCCTGCGCCGCGCTCCATTGATCCTTGAAATCGACCCCCTGACGCACGTACACGACCTGCCTCTTCCCCCCTATTTTCCACAGCCCGTCCTTGGCATCGCGGTTGCGTATGGGCTCGTACCCGCACTGCTCCAGCCTATGGGGCACGGCCTTGCGGTTGCGCCTGTCGCGCAGCCAGTCGCGGAAGGCGTCGTCGGCCCGCCGGGCTATGCCGTCCAAGGTGACCGCCATGGGGTCGCCCATGTCCTCCAGCACCTGGGCCATCTCGCCGTCCTCAGGCGACCGGTTGGCGTCGGCTATGGCCCAGAACGCCTCGGTCTTTGGCGGGGGCGCCTTGGGGTCGTAGTCGGCGAGGTCGGCCTGCCGCAGGTACGCCGCGACGTGTCCAAAGCCCTCTTGCAAATACCAGCCCCACAAGTCGCGCCAGTAGGCCTCGTCGAAGTCGTCCTTGCTGCAGTCGCTCCAGGCGACGTAATGCCTGCGGTCGTCGGCCGGCAGGTATATGCCGTTGGTCTTGTAGTTCGTCGTGATGATGACCCCCATGCAGTTCGTGACTGCGTACTCCTGCACGTGCTTCTCGTCGACCCGCAGCACGTCGGGCGGGCTGGCCGTATATATCTTGGTATGGTCGTAGAACTGGTAACGATTCACTTCGAGGTCGCGGGCCTCGCTTATCCTGAGGATCACCGACTTCACGAAGCCGTTGAAGCGCCCGAGCATGTGCTGCGGCGTTATCTCCGAGAAATTCCACGGGCCGACCGCCTGCTTCACCGGCTCCAGCATCGTGTCCTTGCCGATGCCGGGCGAGCCGCCTAAAACGATGGCGTGGTTGGGCTTGACCTCGGGCTGCTGGACGCGCTGGGCGAAGTACCTGATAAGGTGCCCGGCATCGGTCGGGTAGACCTTGAGTATGTGGTCTATCCACCGCTGCGCCTTGGCCGGGTCGCCTGGGCGGTCGATGGGTGGCCTGTACTGGTTGTAGCAGCTTACGCCCGGCTTATCGAACCAGCCACCCTCCGATATGTGGCGGTCGCGTATCACCTCGCCCAGGCCGGGCGCCCATGTCATCTGCTCGACGTGGCGGTTCCAGTCGAGCCACGTAGCGGCTGCCACGGTCTCCTGCTCGCCCGTGGGTTCGCCCTTCTTGTCGTACGCCATGCGCGGGGTGCCGTCGGCGTTGAACAGGCCGATCCTGCCTAGGCGGGTGTTGACAGACGATGCGGGCCACATCTCGTTGGTCGGCGTGTAGATGTAGCTGTGCCGGGGCATGTACGCCCAGAAGTCGTCGGTCGTTATGCCTCTCGATGCCTCGTCGGCGGCGCGCTCGGCCTGCCGCGCGGCGTATTTCTCAGGGTTGCTCTGGTCGTAGACGTGGTCGGATATCTTGTTTGATCTATCCAGTAGTGCAGCCGTCACCTGCTCGACCGACCAGCCGCGGCTGCGGATGAGCGCGCAGGCCACCGCGAACATGGCCCTCGACCGGTCGCCGCCGTAGCTGTGCGGGCCCTCCTTATCCGGGCCGTCGCGCAGCACGCGCATCATCCAATCGGCGTCGCCCTTGCCCACCCCCCTGGGCTTGGCCGCCTTGGCCGGCTCGACCCAGGGGGTGAAGGCGTCCAGCGCGTAGCGCAAGGCCCAGTCAGCGCGCACGACCGCCGCCGTGGCGACCGCGCGGCCCTTGGCCCGCTTCTTGGCGTCGGGCAGGTTGACGCTGCCGGGGACGCGCATGATGCGGTCCACGTTGAAGCAGTTGTCGCCGCCCAGCGCCTTCTCGATGCCGCGGTTGTAGGGCTCGACGGCGTCGGCGGGCTGCAGCGGCTGATCGAGCAGCCAGAAGCCTTGGTAACCGCCCCCGCTGTAGACCACGACCGACGGCGGCGGGTCGTAGGTCGACAGGATGCCCAGTATGCGCGCTTGCTCCTCTGCTATATCCTTGCCGGCCTCGGGATCGATGTCGACGTGCAGCGCGACTGCGCTGTCCATATGCTCCTTCTTGGGCTTCTTGGCGTGGCCGTCCTCGCCTATGTACCCGGCTGCGCGGTTTACTGTGAAGTACAGGTTGCGCTTGCCGTTCCACTGCGCCAGCACGCGGGCGGCGGCCTGCTCGTTGGGGCAGTCGTAGGTGAGCATGCCCTGCTTGCGCTCGGGGTCGACCGCCGACAGGACGTGCGGGTAGCCCCAGGCTTTAAGGAACTCCAGAGCGGCGCCGTTATCCCCTTGCATTTATAACCCCCATAGCTGTCCTGCCCACGTACTCGCTGTATGCCGGGGGTATAGATTCCGACATTTCAGACATGGTCATCCAATCAATATTTAGTGCCGATTGAGCCAATAACTTCTTATTGTGGTCAGGGAAGTCTGCTCCAGATTCTCGCCAGAACTTACCGCTCCTGCAGCGTACGTGGCCGCCGTATATTCCTATTGTTGGGTCCTTGTGCCTGCACGCTTTAGTTTTTATTTGGAAATTTGACTCGATGAGCCTGTGGCGGCGTAATTGCCATTCCTCTACACCTAATTCGAAATGACTGCCGCAAAGCATTATTGGATTAAAAAGCGGGGCACCTTCGACGTTCTCTATCGCGTATAGTGCGCCAGATGCGACAAGTAGGCGACGGACGCGTGGGATAAGTTTGGGATTTTTCTTTGCGTTGTGGGCGTGTCGCATGGCGCTATAGGCTTGGCACGGCGGCGACGCCCATATGAAGTCATACCCGCATAACGGATGTTTTAAGGCGTCAGCTCTAATGAACTTGAACGGGTAGCGTGGTTGATTGGTTATATCGACGCCCGTAACGTCGAAGCCGGCTCTGTGCAGTCCCATCGATGCTCCGCCTGCACCGCAGAATAGATCAAGTGCTTTCGGCTTATATCGTGCCATACGCTTCCCCCATGCGGCGCGACATTATGCGTTCCAAGATGCCACCCTTCTCGGATCGCTCGGTGTAAGCTCGCAGGAACTCCTCATGCTCGTTCCAGCGGCGCAGCATGGCGACGAATCTCTTCTTGTCGTAGCGCTCGGCAAGCTTCCAGGCGCATTCCAGGCACGCGCCCACGTTCCCGGCGCGGAACCCGTTGATGCGGTCGGGCCACGCCTCGGCCATGGCGGACAGTACCGATACGACGAGCGACTCCGGCCACTTGCGGTAGCGTAGCAGCTTTATCGGGGACGCGAGCGACAGCTCGGGCAGATAGCCCTGCGGCTGGGTGCGCAGTATCTTTATGCCCGCCTCCGAGCAGACGTAATCGACCCACATAGCCCCGGGATCGCCAGCCGCCAGCGCCGCGTGGAAGCGGGCCAGCGAGTTGATCGCTATCCGTCTGCTGTTGAGCGTGTCGAACACCTTGGCCTGCTCGCGCATGTCGATGCGGGCTATGACCACGCACGGGATGTCCTTGATCTTTGGATGCCTCATGGCGGCGGCCAGCCGGTGCTGCCCGTCTATGGCGTTGTACCGGTCGCCCTTGGTCGGCGTCACCGTCACGACCTGGAAGTATTTCCATTGGAAGTCGCGCAGTATGCCGTTTATGTGCGTTATGCCGGTCCGGCTTATCTCGCGCTGGTAGCGGCGGTCCACATCGATCAGCGTCTTATCTATCCAGCACATCTCCGGCCGCGCGCCCAGGTCGGGCGACGGTACGACGGGTCCCTTCACAGCGCTCTCCCCAGCAGGTCGCGGGCCCTGCTTATCTTGGATTTGACCGTACCGACCTCGCATCCCATCACCTCGGCTATCTCGTCGTACTTCATGCCGTCTATGCCGGCCATGAGCAGGATGAGGCGCGTGTCGGCGGGCAGTAGCTTGAGCAGGCGCATCAGGTGGTCGCGGCGCAGGTTGTCCTCCTGGCGCGGGGGCAGGTAGGGTATGGCTATATCGTCCAGCGTGACGGGGACGCCGCGACGCTTGGCGGCGCGGGTACCGTCCATGAACTTGTTGCGGGTCAGGATAAAGAGCCAAGCCCGGCAGTTGGTACCGGGCTTGAACATATGGGCATTGTCCATGGCGCGCAGGTATACGTCCTGCAGCAGGTCGTTCGCCCTGTCGCCGTCGCGCGTCAGTCTCATAGCGTAGCTGCGCAGTGCGTCCCTATGCTTGAGGAACTCGGCGCTGACCTCCCCCTGGGCGGGCGTCACCTGCGCCCCCGCAGCTGGCGGCGCACCAGCCACTTGACCACGCTCGGGACGTGGTAGAGCACCTGCTGGCCCTGCTTTATGTAAGGCATCCCCTCGCGCTCCCAGTCGCGCAGGGTACGATCTTCTAAGATGCCAAGCTCGGCCATCACTGCTTCGCGCGTGACTATACCTGCCTTGGCCAGGGTGCCGTCGTGCCGTTTTTCCATGGATTGTACCCGTAACGGATGCCGTTTGCCGTGGTTTGCATGTTTGTACAAAATTGTACTTGCATGCAACCTTTGTTTGGGTATAGCGTTTGTCCCGGCCGCCACCCTGCGGCCTGCCCCACGGAGCCCCGCCACCCCTCCCAACACCAACGGCGGGGCTCCACTCGGCAGCAGCACACGGAGAGATTTGTGCAGGAATACAGACCCACGCCCGATGACGTAGAGCGCACGCTGCACGAGGCGCGCACCGTCATGGCCCAGGGCGATCCGGACATGCTGGTCTACAGGCTGGCGCGGCACCTGCTGGCGGTCGACGCGACGCTGCGGGGCGCCATGGACACCGCCGAGGGATACCCCAGCGTCACCCTGTCGTCGCACGAGCTGCGTACCCTGCTCGGGGTCAAGCGATGAACGACAACACCGACCGCTTCGCGCGCAATGCCGCCCAAGGGCGCTTCCGAGGCTTCGACTTCGAGACGTGCCCCGCCAAGCCCTGCAGCCGTGACGATGCGCTTGCGGCCATGCGCGCGGATCGCTTCTGCCTGTTCAACAATAAGATGACCCATGGCGTCGAGCAATTCGCCAGGGGCATGTACGAGAATTTCAGGCTGTCCGAATGGTTCGACTTCGGCCGCGTCGACGCCGACGCGCTGGCGGCGGCTGGCGAGGACGCCAAGCCGTTCATAGCCGAGGGCCTGCTCCGCGCCCCCTACCAGCGGTGCGTCTTCAGGTGCAGGCTGGCCGGAGGCAGAGACAGCCGCGAGATAGAGCTGCTCTTGCTGGTCGTCGAGGACCTGGGTTACACGGGCGTTTTCTGCATGCGCAGCAACGGCATCCGCAACGAGTATCTATCCGTCATGTCGGGCATCATCATCAAGGGCGGCGACGTGCGCGGCGTCGGGCCCGAGCAGATCAAAGACCAGCACCTGGTCACCCTGTTCGAGTACGCCGGCCTGTGGTCGATCCTGAACACGCGCGGCGTAGGCAAGGCCGTCGACGAGCCCAGCGAGAAGCTCAACAGGGTGAGGACCAAGGCCGGCAAGGAGCCGCTGCGCAGGGTGACCCGCGTCGACAGCGCCCGCTACGTGACGGCGCTACGCGAGACGGTCCGCATGGAGCGGGCGGGCGAGGCGGTCGGCGACAGGAGGTCGCCGCGCATGCACCTTCGGCGCGGGCACATGCGCAACCTGTCAGCCGACAGGTTCAAGGGGCAGCGCGGCAAGGCCATATGGATCAGGTCTATGATCGTCGGCGGCGACATCGAGCGCGTCGCCGACAGGCAGCGGTACGAGGTCAAGCGATGATAGTCTCGGCCGAGATATGGCGCGTCCTATCCGTATTCTCACGTACGGTGCAGTGGGAGGTCTACGAGTACGGCGACCAGCAGATTCTGTTTATATCGTCCGACGGATGGCTCATAGGCTGGCCCGTCAAGTCGCCCTGGGCGGGAGGCTACGAATGAAGTACCTGTACGCCATCTGCCGCAAGCCCAGCGGCAGCCCCGAGCACCCCAGCTGCGCGTTCATGCGCCGGCCCAAGCCCAGGGGCAAGCGGGTGCTGACCTTCGGGAAGTTGACTCGTCAAGGAGCAGCCAAATGAGCGACGAAGACAGGGCCCGCCTGCAGGCGCTGATCGCAGCGACCGAGCCGGGGCGTCCGACGCGCCTGACCGACGACGAGATCAGGGAGTATCTTAGGGCGCTGGCCAAGGCGCTGCTCGCTAAGGAGGGGAAATGAAGAATATCTTGCCAGCTGGAACGCACAGCCAACCCGGCATAGCTTTCGCCATCGTATGCGACTCATTGGTGGTGGACGCGGACGGATACGTCGTGTCCGGAAATGCCACCAAGACCATCCGCCTCAGGGCGTATGAGGTCATAGATGGCGATAAGCGGACGATACTGCTTATAAGCGAAGAGCCGGTGAAATGACTTGGGTACTTCTCTACACATCCGTGAGCGGCATCGCCGCGTGCTGGTTCTTCGTCTGCTCGCCGCCGACGCACGTCTACCGATACGGCAGGTGGTTCAAGCTGGGCTTCGTCCTCATGATGGTGCTGCTGTGGCCCTACGTAATGGCCTCTGCCGCATGGGAGATATGGCAGGAGCGCCGTCGATGACCGCGTTTATAATCTGCCTAGGCGTATGGTGCTTCCTAGGCTGCGCCGCGGTCATAGCCGCCGCGACCGTCCTGTGGGATGCACCCGTCGACACCAACTCCGTGCGCGAGGAACGGAAATGATCGCCGTAGCCCTGCTCATAGGCGGCACCACCGTCTGCCTGATCGCCGCCGCCGTGGGCGTAGCGCTGGCCCTACACCCCTGGGCAGAGCCGCCGAAGTCGACCGCCTACATGCGCGAGGATGGCACGCTCGGGCGGGGCGACGTGCTGCCGCCCAGGCTGGAGAAGTACCGATGACCAAGAAGCAGCGCAAGCGCCGCAAGCTGCGGGCCAAGGGTAAGGTCGTGCCGGTCAAGGCGAGGACGTATAAGGAGATAAAGAAGTGATCCATAACACCCCCGTAGTTCAGCGGTCAGAACGGGTCGCTCATAACGGTCATGTCGCAGGTTCGAATCCTGCCGGGGGTACCGATTTGCTCGAACTGCTCGCCCTAGTCGTGGCCGACGCCAAGTACATAGCGGCCCTGTACGGCGGCACCTATACGCCTGGGCCGGCGGTGCGGGCGGCGCTAGAGAAGAAGCAATGACGAAAGCAGATCTGTTGGACCGCTGCGGCAGAGTTTTGTTCGGAGATTTGTATGTCGCTGATGTGTCGTTTTTACTCCGTGTCGACAAGACCACCGTTAACAAGTGGCGCCGCGGCAAGAGCGATATCCCTCCCGGCGTCTGGTTATCGTTACTCGACGAAGTAAACAGACGTAGAGACTCAATCGAGATATTGCTCGTTATCTTACGCAGGGAAATATCGTCAAAATGACACCCGATCCCGTCATATGGCGCAAGCTGTGCGCCTGGGCCCGCCTAGAATCCCAGCTATTCGAGCGCGTGTGGCCGCCGCTGTGCAGGCCGGGTCAGCCGCTGGGGTTCGGGAAATGAATAACCTTATAGACAGGCTGGCCGCCCTGTACGACGCCGACGCCTTCAACTGCTCGTGCGATTGCGTCAATTGCCGCGCTTACTCGGCCAAGCGGCAGGTCGCGGCAAGGACGGTGGTCAGGCGTATGCTGTCGGAGGGCACGCGCGACGAGATGGTGGCGCTGGTGGACGAGGTACGACGTGCCTGACTACTTCCCCCTGCGCGTCGCCTACACGCCGAAGACGCCCTTCTGGACATCCCAGCAAAGGGACTGCTTCGACCTGTCGGCCGACATGGACAAGTTCTTCATCGCGCACGAGCCCCGCTGCGGCAAGTCTAAGATCGTCGTCGACACCTGCCGCCACAACCGATGGGGCCACGGCCTATCGATATCGGCCGCTCTGATCGTGGCATGGCCCAACGGCGCGCACGAGGGCTGGGTGCTGGACGCGTTCCCGGAGTCGTACGGCGGCCCCTGGGCTGGCGTGACATGGAATTCCGATACCAGCAAAAAGAAGCCATGGCGCAAGCAGTTCGACGACCTGCTGTCGTACAGCGGCTTCGCCGTGATGACGGTCGGCGCCGACAGCTTGGAGAGCGCGCGCTGCCGCGCCGACATAGGGACATTCCTGTCACGCCGCAAGCGCGTCATGGCCGTGGGCGACGAGAGCGATTTCATGGTCAACGAGCAGGCGCTGCGCTCGCGCATCATGCACAACATAAGCCACGGCCCCGCGTCGAAGTTCGTCGCCATGCGCCGCGTGCTGACCGGTACGCCCTGCGACGCCGCCGGGCCCCTGGACTTCTACAGCCAGGTCGGTTTCCTCGACTGGGACATACTGGGCTACCGCAACCCGACCGAGTTCGCCAAGCACTACGCCGAGGTGAAGGTGCGCGGGCGCGAGTCGTTCTGGAGCCGGGTCAAGGGATACGAAGACTTACCCCGCGATGACGCAATCGAGGTCGCCAAGGGCTGGCGCACCGACGATAAGCTGCCCAGGGGGCGCGACTGGTGGACGGTGGTAGACGAGCGCGACGGGCAGCCGCAGTTCAGGAACATGGACGAGTTCTGGCAGCGGCTGGGCCCCTACATACACCGCGCCACGTTCGCCGAATGCTTCCCGGACGCGCAGCGCCCCGACTTCCGGAAGTTGGTCTTCGACCTGACCGACGAGCAGCGCCGGGTATACGACGCGCTCGCCAAGGAGTTCAGATCGGAGCTTGCCGACGGTACGGAGGTCAAGGTCGAGCACCACCTGACCCGCATCCTCCGCCTGCAGCAGGTCGCCTGCAACTACTGGCCCGAGCGGTCGGGCGTGACCCTGCACGCCGCTTGCAGAGGCATGGGCTGCGACCTGTGCGACGACAGCGGGATAATCGAGGATACCGTGCCGGCCGCGCCCATCGACGGGGCGGACCCGCGGCTCGATGCCATCATGGGCGAGCTGCGGGAGGGCGTGCCGGCGATCTACTGGTCGCGCTTCCGGCACGGTATCGACGCGGTGATGGAGGCGTGCAGGAAGGAAGGCATAAGGGCGTGCCAGTACGACGGGCGCATAGGCCGCGCCGAGAAGCTGGAGAACAGGCAAGCCTTCCAGCGCGGCGAGTACGACGTCATCTGCTGCAACCAGGCGGCGGCGTCGCGCGGGCTGCCGCTCTTCCGCGCCGAGAAGCACGTGTGCGGCAGCAACGTCTTCTCGTACCGTACGCGGAAGCAGTTAGAAGAAAGAGCGGAGCACGGGCGCAAGGTGTGCAGGACCCGTTTTATCGACGTCATAGCGCGCGGCACTGTCGACGACCTAGCGATCCTGCCGGCGCTGCGACAAGGTATGTCGGTAGCGACCTACCTGCTGGGCGACAAGGTCAGGAGCTGGATATGACTACCACTCTGCACCCCGTGCATCCGTCCATAGGGCGACCGCTTAAGCCCCTGGGCTTCTCATCGTTACCTATGTCGACGGAGCAGCGCGAAGGGCTCGACAGGTTGGCGCTAGAGACTTTCGCATCGATGGCCAACTGCGGCCACGGGTTCACGGCCTGCCTGTCGGCGCTGCTGCTGACAGGCATGCAGTGGGGTCAGGCGATAGCACGGGAGCGAGATATGAAAATTGAGATTATGGAGAAGCGTGAGGTGACCTTCAGAGATCTGGCCCAGGGGGAGACGTTCAGGTTCCCCGATAAGCCAGACGGGGTATGGATACGCACGTCCCAACCACTCAACTTGCCTAACGCGACGTGCTTGACCGATGGTAATGTTCTAAAAGTATCCGCCGCTCATGTCGTAGAGCGCGTCACGACCCGGCTGCAGGTGTGGCTGTGAAAGAGAAGATTCACGCCGGTTGGGGCATGGTCGGGGGCCGTACGGCCTGCGGTCAGGTTGCGGCCAAGGTCGCGCTGTCGTATGCCGAGAAAGATATCACGTGCAGGCGCTGCTTCGACGTCATGGTGATGGTCGACCTCAAGGAACACGACGGGTTAATCCAGAGCAGCGTCAAGAAAGCCAATGGCGCCATGATGGGACGGACCGTGCGTTTGACGGTCGGCAGGTACAAGGGACGCCTTGGTCGCATAGGCGGCGTCACCACAGACCGCGACAGGCTGACGTACCTCGTGCTCGTGTTGCGCGCCGACGGATCCGGTGAAATCCTGAATACCGACGGCGAGTCGCGAACATACAGGCCGCTGTCGCAGTTCGAGGTCGTGCTGTGACCATCGCCACACCCCTGGGCAAGGACAACCCGGCACTGGCTTGGCCCGACGTCGACTGCTGCACCGCCTCGCGCCGCGCCCTGGGCTGCGTCTGCGGCGTCACCGAGCGCGTACTCAGGGCGTACGCGTCGCTTAGGTGCACGGTGCCCATGACCGCGGACCAGAGGGCGTGGTGCATCGATCAGGTGCGGCAGGTCGAAGGACAATCAGCTTCTAATTACGACATGGATGAGGAACTCGCCCGCATGGTGTTGGCAGCATGGCTGGACTATGCGCGCGACAAGGGGGCGCTATGAGCGAACTGCTGCAACTGCGGATCGCCATGGCGCACCGCTTCAAGGAGCGCGGCGACGACGGCAACCTGCCGCCCGCGCGCTGCCTGCTGTGCGGGCTGCTGCGCGCAGACCCGGTGCACGATGATAAGAACGTCGTGCGGCAGGGCGACCGAGGCGAGAGCCACGTCGCTTTGGCGGCGCTCAATTGGAGGGGTCCGAAATGAAGATACGACCGCAGGTATGGAACGCCCTGTGCTGGACGGTCGGCCGGACGCTCGTAGGCTACTACATAGCGCCCGGCGTTGCGCTGTACCATCGGCGGGAGGGCGCCACGTGCGCGCAGGCCGGCTATGTCAAGCAATTCTATGAGGAGGTTGTATGAAGAACGAGCACGATATCATGGGGACTTTGCTCCTCAACTGGGCCAAGACCACCTTCGGTCCGGTCGCGCTGGACCCGCCCGAGCGCGCGGCGCGTGTGGTGGAGGAGGCGGTAGAGGTGGCGCAGTGCCTCGGCGTGTCAAAGGATATACTCCACCGCATCGTCGACCGCACGTACGCCAGACCGGTCGGTGATCTCTTCAACGAGCTGGGCGCCGTCTTGCTCTGCACCTACAGCCTGTGCGCGTTAATCGAGAGCAATCCCATGGAGCTGCTCTTCAGGGAAGCGAACCGCGTCACGCTGCGCAACCCGGAGCACTGGAAGGCCAAGCACGACGCCAAGGTCGCGGACGGAACGGCCGACGTATCTACGCTCGCGGATACTAAGCAAGCTAGAGGAGATAACAAACTATGACATGCTATCCGTACGCCCGCAGCAAGCCGGGCAAGAAATACGACTCGGAAAAGAAGGCATGGTACCGCGACGGCACCCGCGAGATGCACGTGCCGGGATCGGCCGCGACGATCCACACCCCCGGTAGCCTGCCCAGGGGCGAGGGTGGCAGGGCCCGCCGGCACCGGCTCAACCCCAAGCGGCGCACCGTCGCGCAGAACAGGGCAGCGCGATGATTAACCCCCTGGGCACGACCGGTTACGGCGACTACGCCTGCCCGTACTGCGGCGAGCGCCATGCCACCGTATGCAAACTCATCCGGCGCATCGAACTCAAAGGCAGCGACGTCGTCGCCGTCGAGCTTCACCCGCCGCAAGTGTTCGCCGTCGAGCGCGCCGACGGCGATCTCGACGTCATGGTGAGCGGCTCGTACGACGACGTTGTACGCTACGAGCGGTTACGCGCGCTCGGTGGAGGTGATTTAAACGAGGAGCAATATAAGAAAAGATTTGGGAGCAAACAGCAATGATCAGCGCAACCTCAATCGCCAGCAGCATCAGCCCGCAGGGCATCCGCATCGATACCCTGAAACTACGCTATCCATGGATGATTCACGGGGAGCTGATGACGCACCGCGTCTTCAGCCGCAACGCGTCGAGCAACCGGGCGGTACCGCTCGCCAAGATGCTGGAGGAGGCGCGGTCGGACGACCTGCGCGCCGAGCCGGTGTTCTGGGGTGCGGAGCAGAAGGGCATGGAGCCGGGTGGTGAATTAAGCCGATACGATCCAGCGGGTGTCCATAAGGATATCGATAATCCATGGTCACCCCACTACCAAGCTCGTAAAGCTTGGCGTACTTCGGCTATGGAGGCCGCTCGGCAGGCCGAGGAGCTGGGACGGCTCGGCACCCACAAGTCCTTGTGCAACCGCCTGCTGATGCCCTTCACCCACGCTAACGTCGTCGTCACGGCGACCGAGTGGGATAACTTCTTCGGCCTGCGGCTCGCGTCCGACGCCGACCCGACGATGCGCGCGCTCGCCGAAGCGATGCGGCGGGCGTACAACGAGGCGACGCCCGTGCCGCTGCAGCCGGGCGAGTGGCATCTGCCGTTCGTCGACAACGAAGAAGTTTTCTTCGATGACACTGTTGAGCAAGCGCACGCGAACCGGATCAAGGTCAGCGTCGCCCGCTGCGCCCGCGTCAGCTACGAGACCTTCGAGACTGGCAAGCGGTCGACGGTCGAGGCCGACCTGCGGCTCTACGACCAACTATTGAAGAACGGTCACTGGTCGCCGTTCGAGCATCAGGCGACGCCGGACATTATAGTGAATGGTAAATGGGCACAGCCTGAGCTGCATGGTAACTTGCAAGGTATGTTACAATACCGTAAAATGCACCCAGGAGAAAACTGTAAAGTTCTACCAGATGCATACAAAACCAGTTCCAGGATTTGAAGGTCTATATTCTGTCACAGTTGATGGCCGCATCTACAGCCACGGCCGAATCACTCGCGGCAGGGCCGGTAAACCGAGGACGATAAAACCTCGTTGGATGAAACCAAAAGTAGATAAGAATGGTTATATCATCTTTAGTTTGCGCAAGGGTGGAAAGAGTTACGACAAAAAGGCCGGTCCGTTGGTTCTGACAGTATTTGTGCGTAAACCTAATAAGGGTCAGCAGTGCAACCATAAGGATTTAGATAAAAAGAATAATCACGTAAGCAATCTGGAATGGGTGACAACGCAAATTAACACGAGGCACGCTGTAGACAACGGTAGACATTACAGTCCGTTCAAAGAACTTAATGGCGAAAACCATCATAAGGCTAAGCTTAGCGAGATTGATGTTATACGGATAAGAAAAATATACGAGCCGCATTCGCATTTGTACGGACTACAGGGCCTTGCTGATAGGTACGGTGTCTCAGTGAGTACAATACATGGTGTAATTAAGAGGAAAACATGGAAAGATATATAAAACTCACTGCCGGAGGGGTATCTGCCATGAATAGTGCTCTCAGGTTTCTGGGCGTCATCGGCCTGGGTTTCTGCCTAGTCTATACGGCGACCACGCTACCGTACGATATCGACGACAAGCTCTTCGTCGGTGCCCGTGCCCAGGGGCTGCCCCGCGCGTCGACCTACGCCGGCAGCGCCATCACGGTCTACGGCAACGGCACCGCTCGCTTCGACTGGCCGCGCATCGAGGTATGCGCCGCGGCCGGCGACACATTGTGCGTGGCCGTGCTGCAGGCGAGGAGGGAAGGATGCCGCTGATGGAGGTGATCGCCGCATGCGCGGTCGTCTTGTGGCTCGCCGCGGGTGCCTGCGTCTACCGTGATATCACGAGGCGCAAGCGCCGCATGGTCGAGAACCGCGCGCTCCTGCTCATGGTCGGCGTGCCGCTGTGGCCGCTGGCGCTCTACTTCGTACACATGATAAGGAATCCGAATAATGGCAAACGCTGAGATACCGGCCCCGCCGCCGATGACGCCCGACGCGGCGGAGATGCACCTGCTGTCGCAGTTCGTAGCGAGCGGCTTCCTCAAGCTGCCCTTGGGCGGGCAGCTGGAGCCGGCACCGGTCAAGCTGGCGTGGATGCGCGGGCTGGCCCGGCAGTGGTGGCAGTTCGTCGACATGACCATGGACGCGACCAACGTCAACGGCAGGCTGGTGCAGGTGCCTCACCGGGTCTTCATGCTGACCGACGCCGGGCGCAGGCGGCTGTCTGAGCTGCGAGTAGGGGCCAAAGGATGAGCGTATCCATTACATTCATCGTCGGCGACGATGCGCGCCTGTCAGTCAAGTGGCCGGACGTACCCAGGGTCGGCGACTTCGTCGACCTGTCGACCAACGGCCCTACCCCGAGCGTCGTACGTGTCGTCAAGGTCAAGTGGTGGCAGTCCGGGGGCGAGCCCAGGGTGGACCTCGTATGCAAGGAGGAGCAGAAAAATGGATGATTTCGCTCACGATATCGGGGTAATTCCCGACGTGCTAGAGGTACAGCTCCGTAAGCACGGCCTGCGCCTGGTGCGCGACTACGAGGGTTGGGGCAAGTTCGACGACCAGACGCTGGCCGACGCCGCCAGCGAGGCGTACGGCGACGGCGAGGGCCGCTTCAGCGTCAGCTCCTTCAAGCGGCAGCTTGACGATGCCGGCCTCTGCATCGTCGGCAAGGGGTACGACGACGCCGACCTTATCGAGCGCCTACAGGATGCCCTGCACGATCAGGACGGTTCGCCCAAAGATGATTTGCGCCGCGCGCTGGAAGCGTCGAGCCTTAAGCTCGTACCCGTCGAGCGCGACCGCGGCGACGGCCGGCAGGCGCACTACGGCAGCGGCGAGCAGCCGTGGGACACGTGCCTGCGCTTGGGCTGGGCGCAGTACGGCGCCGCGTTCAGCATCCTGCGCTACCTGCGGCGGACCAAGGAACCTGAGCGAGACCTGAGACACGCGCGCGTGTACCTCTTCTGGCTGTACGAGCTGGCCAAGGTCGACAAGGGCGACGGCGCCCCCGACGTCGGGCATATGTACGGCAACTCGCTGGAAGTGTTCAGGATGCTCTTGCGGCTGCTGACCGCCGACGAGTTGGAGAGGCTAGGCGTCACCGAGGCGCAGTTGGCGCTATGAAAGAATGTTTTAACTGCCGCTACCACGCGCACGACATGGAGGATAGCTTCTGCGTGCACCCGAAGGCTAACCGACCCTTCGGCACCGACCTGAACGCCATGCGCGGCACCAAGAAGCCTAAGCATGCCGCGGAGGCCTGCGGGCCCGACGCCAAGTTCTTCGAGGAAAGGAAAAACAAATGATTAACACCGTATGCCTGTGCGGCAGCACCCGCTTCATTGAAGGTTTCCATCACGTGAACCGTGAGCTTACGAAGCGCGGTTACAGCGTGATCAGCATAAGCTTCGCCGCCGAGAAGGATGCGGCCGGCAACGAGAAGGAACAGCACGTAAAGGAGCTGCTCGACCTCGTGCACTTTAATAAGATCTTGCGCAGCGATGCCGTAGTTATAGTGGGCGACGGCTATATAGGCTTCAGCACAGCGCGAGAGATCCTATGGGCTCAGATGCAAGGTAAACCTATCTTCTGGGCGCGGTCTGATATCGATATCTTGGTAAGCGCCATGCGCAACCCGTCGATATCCGACGAGACGGATACCTGGGTAAAAAGGGCCCGGAAGAAACTTATCGAGATTGCCCAGGGGGCGGCGTGAGTATTATTGACCTGACCATCGACCTACCGCTGTTCGTCGCCGCGACCGGCCACCGCCCGCACAAGCTGGGCGACTACAGCCATCCGAAGCTCATCAGGCTTGCCATGCGCGTACTGCGCAAGGTCGACAACCCAGTCGTAAGTGGTATGGCGCGTGGCTGGGATACCGCCTGGGCCCAGGCAGCGCTTGCCCTTGGGCTGCCGCTGACCGCCGCAGTACCGTTCCCGGATCAGGACGACGGCTGGCGCATCGATGACCGCCGCTTGTACCGCCATATCCTTGAGCGCTGCGTCAAGGTCGAGATAGTAAGGCCATCCTACGAGCTGGGTGCTTACCAGCGCCGCAACGAGTGGATGGTCGACAGGTCACATAGGGTGATTGCCCTGCACGACGGCAGCCGTGGAGGTACCTTCAACTGTATCGCCTACGCCAACCGGCGTGGTGTACCCGTAACAAACGTGTGGGAAGAATGGAAAGCGATAGCCTAGTCTACGTGGTGCACCGCCCCTCGCGCTTCGACGACCGACGGTGCCGCATGGTGCCGCTCAACCTGAAGCCCGCCGAGCGGTTCGGAAACCTCAAGGTGATCTTCCCGGGTGTTCACCTGCCTCCCCAGGGGGAGGCAGCAGCCCCTGGGCTCATAGCCGGCCTACGCGATTTCCGGCCGCATGACTACCTGCTGGTAGCGGGAGACATGGACCTGCTGGTCTGGGCGGCAATGCTTGCAACCCGTGCCAGCAAGGCTAAACTACGGCTGCTCAAGTGGGACCGGCAGCGCGGAGAGTACGACGTAAGGACCGTCCCGGATTCAATTATGGAGAGATTATTGTGAGCATCCCCAACGCCCAGCTCCCCGAGGAGCAATTATACGACGTGGACGTAGCGCCGCAGACGACCGACCCCGCCAAGGTGGCTCGGGTCATCGACGAGGCGCGCAAGCTGCTGCGCTACGAGCGGCGCGTCGACTGGGCCGAGAAGCTCCTTAAGCGCGCCAAGGCGCGCAAGGCCGACGTCGCCACCCGCTCGCTGCCCGGGCTCATGAAGGACGCCAACGTAGGCAACGAGTGCCCTTTGGGCAACGGCTGGACCGTCGAGCTGAACACGCTCGTGACCGCGTCGGTCCCGTCGCCAGACGGTAAGGCAGTCAACGCCAGGGAGCGGCACGAGCGGGGCATAGCCTACCTCGACGACGTTGCGCCCGACCTGGTCAAGCACGTCGCCATGATCTACTTCGCCCGCGGCAACGAGGACCAGTTGAAGAAGCTGCTGCGCAACGCCGCCAAGTACAAGCCCCCCATGGAGGTCGAGGTCAAGGCGTCGGTGCACGCGCAGACGCTCGGCAAGTGGGTCCGCGATCAGGACGCCGCCGGCAAGGCCGTAGACGAGGTGGCGCTGGGAGTCACGCGCATCCCGACCGCGGAGCTGGTGCCGCCCAAGAAGGATAAGGCCAAGATATGAGCGCGCACGTCTTCTATAGCTGTCAGAAGCCGTGCCCGAATCCAGGCACGTGCCGATACTGCGACGGCGCTCTCGCCTACTGCGTCACTTGCAAGGGGGCCGAGGGCACGCTGCCGACCGACTGCCCAGAGAAGGCGATGCCCGAGGCTGTACAAGAGGCGGTGATGCGGGGCAACATCGACTATAAGAAAGATCGATGGATCATCTGCCACCGGCATAAGGCCAAGATATGATCTTCGCTTTTATCAAATTCGTCTTGGGCCTGAATGCCTGCGCTGTGGTCGCATCACCTCTAGTCTTTATTGATAGCGACTGGGCCCGGATAACTGTCGGCATAGCTGGGTTAATCCTAATGCTCGAAGGCATCATCCAGGCAGCCAATTGGTTACTGGAGCGTAAATAGAGAGATCCGCCCACCGGTTGCGGAAACCTAACCGGCATTTAAGGAGAACAGAGAGATGGCAAAAGCAGCAGTACCGGCGACGGTGACCCAGGCGCCCCCGCCGACCGTCACCCAGCCGACCACCACCAAGGGCGTCCAGGCGCTGGCTATCGTGCCGCCGCAGTCGGTCGCGGTGTACGAGGACGTCGACGTCGTCGAGGGGGCGCAGAAGGAGGAGAAGCGCGAGCTGCCGATCCTGCGCATCCTGCAGCCGCTGTCGCCGCAGGTGATGGACCCCGATCACGGCGGCATCCCGGGCGCCAAGGCGGGCGACTTCTTCAACATCCAGACCAACGAGGTGTTCCCGGGCAAGCGCGGCATGTACATGGTGGCCGTGAACACCCACCGGAAATTCGTCGAGTACATCGCCCGCGACCGCGACGGCAAGGGCGGCGGCTTCCTCAACGTCTTCGAGCCCGAGAATCCCATCGTCTCGGCGGCCGAGGACGCCTACCGCCGGGCCAAGGGTCTCGACGCGGGCCGGCGCATCTTCGACAAGATCCCCAACGGCGTGACGACCGAGGAGGAGGGCGGTACCGCCGGCAAGCCGAAGCAGCTGGTGGACAGCCGCTACATCGACGGAATCTTCGTGGTACCGAACGAGGATGGGAGCTTCCCCGGCCACTTCGGGCAATGGTTCCGCGGGTCGTTGGCCTTCCAGTCATCGTTCCTGCGCTCATGGGACAGCTGGGACGTGCGCCGCCGCACGTGGCTGTACCCGGTCACCCGCAACGGCCGGGTCGAGCAGGTGCTGCCACAGATGTGGACGACCGTCGTGCACGTGCGGTCGACGCTGAAGCAGGACGGCGACCGTCGCTGGTACGTGCCCATGATCACGCTCGCCGCTAAGGACGAGGAAGGCAAGGAACTGGACCACAAGGCGTCGCGGCTCGCCAAAACGCTGTACGACGCCGACGGCAGGCCGTTCGATAACCCGCTGTACCAGCAGGCCGTCGATCTGTCGGTCGAGATCGCCGAGGGCGCCGTCACGCTCGACTTCAGCAAGGACCGCGGCGCCGACGACGGCGGGACCGGGGGCGGCGGGGAGCAGCAGCGGCCCGCCGCCAACAAGGCGGGCGACGATATCCCGTTCGAGTAAGTCGTCACCAAGGCCCCCTGGGCGATCCTGCCCAGGGGGTAACCGCAATTCAAGGGGAAATACATGAGCAAGGAATATGGCCCGTCGACCGACTTCGGGCGCATGGTGCACGCGATGAAGTACCGGGCACCTGAGGAGACGTTCGATCACTACTGCGTGCGCTACGCCCGCGCGACCACCGACAACGATCGCGACTTCTACCGGCTGATCCGGCTGCTGCGCGATCAGGTCGTGCTGCCCGCCGGGCGCCAGCAGATCGCCGTCGGCCGGCCGCACCAGATCACGGCCTTCAACTGCTTCGTCGGCGCCGCCATCCCGGACGACACCCGCGGCATCTTCCAATCGGTATCGGACGCCGCGGTCACGCTGCGCTCGGGCGGCGGGTGCGGCTGGGACTTCTCGACGCTGCGGCCCGACGGCGAGCTGGTGCGCGGCCTGGGGCTCGGCGCCAAGGCGTCGGGTCCCGTCTCCTTCATGCACGTATGGAACGCCATGTGCGGGACCATCATGTCGGCCGGCGAGCGGCGCGGAGCTATGATGGGCGTGCTGCGCTGCGACCACCCGGACATCCTCAAATTCGTCGGTGCCAAGATGACCGCGGGCGCGCTGACCAACTTCAATATCTCGGTCGCCTGCACGGACGAGTTCATGGAGGCGGTCGAAGCCGACGGCCTGTACAAGCTGCGTTTCGGCGGCAACACGTACGGCGACGTGCGGGCGCGCGACGTCTGGGGGCCCATGATGGACGGCAACTGGGACAACGGCGAGCCCGGCGTCCTGTTCATCGACCGGATCAACCGGCGCAACCCGCTCCGCTACTGCGAGACCATCTACGCGACCAACCCGTGCGCCGAGCAGCCCCTGCCGCCGGACGGAGCGTGCCTCCTGGGCTCGGTAAACCTGCTCAAGCTGCTGGTGCCGCAGCGCAGCGGTCCCATAGCCGAGGTCGGCGCCATGCGGTACGACCTGGACTACGACCTGCTCGCCGACGCGGTCACGGCCATGGTGCGCGCCTTCGACAACGTCATCGACCGCACGCCGTACCCGCTCCCCGCCCAGGCGGCGGAGGCGCGCGCCAAGCGCCGCATGGGCGTCGGCGTCACCGGCATGGCGAACGCGCTGGAGACCATGGGCAAGCCCTACGGGTCGCCCGCTTACCTCGCCGAGCAGGACCGCGTGCTGCATACGGTGATGGTGACCGCCTACCGGGCGAGCCTCGAACTGGCCCGCGAGAAGAGACCGTTCCCGCTGTGGGACGCCGACAAGTACTGCGAGGGTGAGTTCTTCAAGGGGCTGCCCGACGACCTGCAGGTGCTGGCGCGGCGCTACGGCCTGCGCAACGGACTGCTCACGTCGATAGCGCCGACCGGCACCATCTCGCTCGCGGCCGACAACGTCAGCAGCGGCATCGAGCCGGTGTTCATGGAGCGGTACAACCGCATCATAAAGACGCCCGACGGCGACCGGGAGTTCGAGATCATCGACGCGGCTTACAACCAGTACGGCACCAAGCCGCGGCCGGCGCACGAGATAACGCCGGCCGAGCACGTGGCCGTGCTGTGCGGCGCGCAGAAGTGGGTCGACTCATCCATCAGCAAGACCATCAATATCACCGGGCAGGTCGGCGGCGAGGGGCCGGGCACAACGTTCGCCGAGTTCAAGGACGTTTACATGGCCTGCTACCGCGGCGGCGCCAAGGGCTGCACCACGTTCAACGCCAACGGCAAGCGCGCCGGCATCCTACGGCCGGCCGACACGACCGACGAGATAGGGGCGGGGGCCGCGTGCGTCTTCGACCCGGCCATCGGTGCCAAGGAGTGCGGCTGAATGTATATCTCATCCGAACTACGGCTGGCGATGCTGGCCTTCATGCAGTCTATCATGCGCAGCCGCGGGCCTGATGCCGTCATCGGGCCGGCCGATTACCCGTACGTCCACCGCTGGCACCTGGGGCCGCACGGTCTAGGCCCAAACTGCTACGTGCACGTTTTCTTCCGCGACGACGTCGACCGCGCGCTGCACGATCACGAATACGATAGCGTCAGCGTCGTGCTCGATGGGCAGTACGACGAATGGTTCCATAAGGAGCCGCTAGTCGTAGTCGGCGACAAATACGACACCTATCCGGTACTCCGTCTACCGGGTCAGGTCATTCATCGCAGGGCGCACATCCCGCACAGGATATCGCTGATCGACGGCAAGCCCTGCACGACGCTGTTCTTCACAGGCGAGCGTTACCGCAAATGGGGCTTCCTCACCCCCCTGGGCTGGGTGCCGTGGCGCGAGTACAGCGAGCGGATCGGCGCGACAGACGGCAACTATGAGGAGGTCAAGCGATGACCATCCAGTGCGACACCGACATAAATCAGCTCCTTGCCCAGGGGCTGATCGAGTACCCCGACTACGACATGGTCAACCCGGCCAGCCTCGATATCCGGGTCGGCCGCAGGTACATCCGCGAGGTAGGGCACGGCCGATGGGAGCGCGAACCGCTTCCGGAGGCCGGCCTCAAGGTCGAGCCCGGCGACTTCCTACTCGTTGACACGCTGGAGTCGTTCGCCGTGCCCAACGGCTACGCCATGGCGCTGTACCTCAAGAGCAGCACCGCGCGGCGCGGCTGGGACCACAGCCTAGCCTTCTGGGTCGATCCCGGATGGACTGGGGTCCTCACCATGGAAGTCAAGAACGTGCTGCAGTACAACCCGCTCACGCTGCGCACCGGCCAGCGATTCGCGCAGGCCGTAATCCACAAGCTGAGCGGGCCGTCGGCCAGACCCTACGACGGCAGGTACAACGGCGCTACGGGCGTCGAGGAGGCGAAGTAATGAAGATCAACTACTGGGGTAACATGGTCAGCGGTCCCGCGTACGACGCCATGGTCGCGGACCTACCCGACCTGCGGCCCCACGGCGGCCGGCCGCCCAGCGACGAGGCGGTCCGGGCGACCACCGCCCGCTACGTCGAGCAGGAGCGCAGGGGCGAGCTGCGCGACCTAAAAGAAATCGCCCCTACCCGCTTTTAGGACCTTTACAGGTCCGGTACGTACCTGTACTTTTCGGCATACATGCCCAAGGGGGTCGACCCCTTGGGGTAACAGGAGAGATTAAATGGGCAAAGTCGAATTCGTTGCCAGCGACTTCAGGGGCATGGCTACCTACGCCAAGATCAGCCGGCCGACGTGCGAGGGCGCTAAGCGCGCGGCCCGCGAGCTTATCGCGCAGCGGTCGAACGACCCGACCAGTAAAAGTCGGCCGGTGGCGGTGTACGCTTGGGACGGCAGCAACCAGGTCCACTGCGATCTGGTCTACCCCTAGCAGGAACCCCGCAGCGAGGCCGGTTCAGCGCCGCGGCCCGCTGCGGGTAACTTAGGTACGGCGCTAGGGGAAATTATCTACATGCCAACACGTAAGAACTTCCCGTCGCGCAAGACCGCGCGGCGCAAGGCGGCGCTAGACCGCCTGAAGGCCGCGCACGGCCACAAGATATCGGTACCGCAGCATGCGGCCGACACCATGGCTGCGCTGCAGCGCAAGATCAACGGGGGCAAGTGATGATGTACTACGTGGACTATACGCCGACGATGCTCGTCATCGACCGACTCGCCGAGGGCGAACCCCCGGAGCTGGCGCCCAACACCAGGCGCTTCACGGCGCGCGACGCGACAGATCTCGACGTGGTCAACGACGATACCCTGCTACGCTGCTTGAACGCCCTGGGCTACGCGGGCGACAGGCTGCCTCCGGAGCCCAGCGACCTCATGTTCAAGCTGCTCGGCGAGGCGGCGGAGTTCCCCATCGGCGTGCAGAGCCCTCCCCCGGCCGCCGAGCCGGCGGATCGACCCACGAAGAAAAAGAACGATCCGCCGAGAAAAGACTTGTCTGCACAGCCGATTGCCCTTAAGACATCTTCATCGGGAGACGGCAAAGCTCCCATGAACGAGGAGAAGCAGATGAGTAACGAAACCGAGACCGTCAAGAAGAAGACCCCGGCCAAGAAGAAGGTCGCCAAGAAGAAGAGCGACGGCCCGCGCGGCGAGAAGACGCTGATGGTCAAGAAGCTCCTGGAGCGGAAGTCCGGATGCACCCGCAAGGACATCCTCGAAGCGACCGGCTGGCCGGCCGTGTCGGTCCAGGCGATGGCCAAGAGCTGCGGCCTGAAGCTACGGCAGGAGAAGGAGAAGGGCAAGCCCACCGTCTACTTCGGGACCTGAAGGCCACCCGAACGGCCCATGAAAGCACCTCCTGCTACGGCAGGAGGTGTTTCTGCGAGAGTTAAAGGATCAGGACCATGCACGAGGTTGTGAGCTTCCTGAAAGATGCGGTCAAGCGCGGCGCAGGGGCGATGGGTACCCAGGACTGCTACATAAGCAGTGGCGACAGCCTGCGCGCGGCCAACGACGTCATGCATGCGGGACTCGACTGGGAGAGCGGGGTAGGGTTCGCCGTACCGGCCGACGCTGTCGATGCCTTCCTGGCACGCGCGAAGACAATCGATAACATAACGCTCAACGAGAACGACATCGTCCTAAGGTCGGGTCGTCTGCGCAGCCGCATCAGGCTCCGGCACGACGAGCCTGTCCCTAAGCCCTCGTTCCCCGATGAATGGATACCCGTACCGGACGGCTTCATAGAGGCGCTCAAGGTGGCGCAGGGTTTCATCGACCCTGCCGCGACAGGCAGCAGGCTGTGGCAGAGCGCGATCCGCGTATGGGCGGGGCGAGTCACCGCGTGCAACGGTCGCATCCTGGTCGACATCACCGTAGACGGCATGTTCATGGAGAAGCCCAAGCTGCTCGGGAAGCCTGCGGTAAACTTCCTTATCTCGCAGGGGAAGCCCGACGAGTTCGGAGTCGACAACTCGACCGTCACGTTCCGGTGGGACGATGGACGATGGGTCCGCTGCCAGACCGTCAATACAGAGATGCTGGAGGGTAATCTCGCCGCCATCTTCGATAAGGTGGGGACGGACGCGCCTGTCGCCATAGACGATGAATGGCGTAACGTATTCGCCGACGCCGCAGCGCTGAGCGATAACACGGTCGGACTGATGAGCGACGGCTTTCGTGCCATAAGAGAAAATATCGCCAGCGACATAGCTCTGGATACCGGACTGGCTAGCGGCCATGAGAGCTGGTGGGCAGCCAAGGACCTGGCCGTCATACTCGCGGTCGCATCAGCCTGGAACCCGGGCTCGTACCCTAATCCATCGTACTTCATGGCTCCGATGACCAGGGGGGTGATCGTGGGGGTCGCGAAGTGAGTCGGGTCGAGAAGGTAGATATAGGACTCGCCACGCTCTACCGAGGGGACTGCCTGGAGGTGACGTCCCTGCTCGGCAAGGTGACCCATACCATCACCGACCCGCCGTACGAGGCGGGGGCGCATACCCAGCATCGCCAGGTCCAGACCTCGGCTGGACTGGTGACGCAGGCGCATAGGTTTGCGGCCATGGATGACTACACCCGAGCGTCCATAACGAAGTTCATAGCCGAGAACACGGAGAAGTGGTCGCTTATATTCTGCCAGAACGAGGGTGCCCATTTCTGGCGGGAGGCGCTGAGAGAGTACGGCACCGGTCCGTACAGTACGATGGTATGGTGCAAGCCTGACGGTAAACCGAATTACTCAGGGACCGGCCCGGGCGTGGGATACGAGAGCATAGTGACCAGCTGGCACGGCAGAGGCAAATCTACATGGAACGGTGGGGGCCGCATAGGGGTATTCATCATCAACAAGAACGAGAAGAAGGACGACGCCAACACCCACACCACCATCAAACCGCAGAGGCTGATGAGCGAGCTGGTCGGCCTCTTCACAGACGAAGATGATACGATCCTGGACTGCTTCATGGGCAGCGGCAGCACCGGGGTCGCGGCCGTGTCCATGGGCCGCAGATTCATCGGTATAGAGCGCGACTCCGAGTACTTCGAGATCTGCTGCCGCAGGATCGAAAAGGCCCAGGAGGGTGGGGAACTGAGCGACCGCCCTTACGTCAAGGTCAAGGCCAGGGCCACGGTAGAGCTGTTCGCCGCGCCCCCTAGGGCCGTACCGGTCGTCAAGGAGAAAGAGCCTAAGAAACCCGCGAAGGTCGTCCCGGTAATGCTGACGGAGGCCCCTCCGCTACCGCCTCCCCCGGTGCGCATCGGAGCCTCCCCCACGGTATCGACACTGCCCAAGCCCAAGGCCCGCTTCGCTATGCCGTCGGTCAGCATAGGCGAACGCCTTCCGGTACAGACCGTCGAGCGTATCCCGTACGTCGGCCCAATGGAGGAACATCGCTCCCGCCTGGACGCCGCGGGCGACGACCGCCTCACGTACGACGGCTGGGAGGACGATGCGCCCGGCGCCATCGGCCTCGATGTCGAGTCGACCGAGAACTTCTTCCTGATCGGGTTCAAGAACTTCAGCACCGGCAAACGCATATCCTTCGAGCGCAGCGACCGCTCGGATATCGACGTCGAGCGGGTGCGCAGAATCATGAAGAACTGTATCATCACCTTCAATGGCGACCACTACGACAAGTACGTGGTATATGCGGCGCTCGCGGGCAAGAGCCCGGAGGAGCTTTGGCGCATGTCCGATGAGATAATCAACGGGCACGTCAAGCCATGGGAGATAGAGGATAAATACGGCATCGTCGTACCTCACCTGAACCACGTAGACCTCGAAGGTCCTAACCCGTCGGTGAAGACGAGTCTGAAATTACTCCACGCACGCCTGCACGGCCGGTCGCTCATGGACATGCCGTTCAGGCCGGGCCAGCGCCTGACCTATCGTCAGATGAACGAGGCGACGGTGTACTGCGTCGACAACGACCTGGACGCGACGCACGGGCTGTTTACGGCGCTCAAGGAACCGCTCATGCTGCGCGTCGCCCTGGGCAAGGTCTACGGGCTTGACCTGCGCAGCAAATCGGACGCGCAGGTCGGCGAGGCCATCGTCAAGAAGTCCATCGAGGACGCGACCGGCAACTGGATCAAGAAGCGCAAGGCCGACGCAGGCGACAGCTTCATGTTCCCGTACCAGCCGCCACCGTTCATAACCTTCGAGCGACCGGCGCTGCGCCAGCTGCTCGACGACCTGCAGCGCATGGAGTTGTTCTACGTAGATCAGTTCGGCAAGGTAGGTACGCCGTCGGGCCTAAAGGACCGCAAGGTGACCATAGGCGGATCGACCTACAGCATGGGCATAGGCGGCCTGCACAGCACCGAGGAGCACCGGGCGGTCGTGGCCGACGCGGACCACGTGCTGGTCGACATGGACGTTGCGTCGCAGTACCCCGCCATCATCATGAAGATCGGCAAGTACCCGCCGGACGCCGGGCCCAAGTTCCTCGACGTGTACGGCGGCATGATGCGCAAGCGCCTCGACAGCAAGCAGTTCCTGGCGCGGCTCATCAAGGAGGGCGGCGACAAGGCCGAGATCGAGAAGGTGAAGGTCGAGGTCGAGGGTTTCAAGATCGCGCTCAACGGCGTGTACGGCAAGCTAGGGTCGGCATACAGCTTCCTCTACGCTCCGGACATCATGATCGCCACTACGCTGACCGGCCAGCTGTCGCTGCTGCAGTTCATCGAGCGGCTGGAGGCGGCGGGCATATCGGTCGTATCGGGCAACACCGACGGCGTGGTGGCGCGCGTGCCCAGGGCGCTGGTGCGGTTCGGCGATAAGGGCGAGCTGCAGGGCGACATGGCGGCCATCGTAAGGCGCTGGGAGGAGGATACCGGCTTCGTCGTCGAGGCGACCGAGTACAGCGCCCTGTACAACAGCAGCGTGAACACGTACCTGGCCATCCGCGCCGACGGCAAGATCAAGTGGAAGGGTCCGCCGGGCAACCCCTGGGCCAGCAACGACACGCGCGGCATCCTTAGCAAGAACCCGCAGATGACCGTGTGTAGCGACGCCATCGTCGCCAAGCTCAAGCACGGCACGCCGTACGATGAGTACATACGGGCGCAGGCCGACCCGCGCGGCTTCGTGACGGTCATACGCGCCAAGGGCGGCGCGCGCTGGCGCGGGGAGTACGTCGGCAAGGTGGTCAGGTACTACTGGTCGACCGACGGCGACCCCATCGTGTACGACGGGGGCGGGCGCAAGGTCGCCAAGACCGACGGGGCGCGGCCTATGATGGTCCTGCCCGACAGGCTGCCCGAGGATATCAACTACGAGCGGTACGTCGAGGCGACGCAGAAGCTTGCGGTCGAGCTGGGTATCGTCAAGGAAGGGATACTGTGACCTTCACCGAAGAAGATTTCAATGGTTGGCGGTTTCGCCGCAACGCCGTCCACTTCAACGGCGGCAAAGTGTTCTTCGGATGGGGCCATCACTGCGTCGACCAGCCCCGCCTGCTGGTGATCGACAAATACTTCAAGAAGGATCGTAGTACTAAGCGTTCGTATCTGGTCGACGGTAGGACGCAGTGCGCGACCCTGGGTGAAGCGCTCGCCGCATTGAGTGCACCGCCGGTCCTAACGGCTGACGAACAGCGATTGCTCGACGGGCTATCGGCCGAGTGGGCCGTCCCTGAGAAGCGCGCGCCACTGATGTCCTTGGCAGACATGGGCCTGATCGAATGGGGACGCGACGAGCAGAACCGCGTGACGGTGAGACGGAGGGTTTTATGACTAGGCCACCGCTAGAGCCGTCTCTCCGGGAAAAGTTAAAGGCCGCGCTTATCGACAGTCGTCTGCTGACCGATCAGCTAGTATTGCTCCTCAATAACGAGGGGTACGGTAGTATGGCTGTCGCCTTGCAAAGGTTAAAGCAGATCAGGGAATTTCTTGAGCCAAAAGGATAACATATGACCTGCAAGGCATGCAACGAGGACACGTGCATCCGCGTAGACGTCGAGGGCAACGGCATATGCGAGACCTGTTGCCCCCTGCACGAGTACGGAGACGACGGCACGTGCATAAGCTGCGGGCACGTCGACGAGCATCTGGAGAAGATGGCCAAGCATCTGGAGGCCAGTGGTGCCTACCGCGTGCTACGCCGCCTGCCCGACCTGCCGTCAGCCGTCATGCCCTACGGAGACAACGTGCGCCGCGGCCTGTACGTCGACTGCGAGGCGACCGGCACGGACACGGCCAAGGACGAGATAATCGAGCTGTGCGTGCGGCCGTTCCAGTTCACGACGGATGGGCTCAGGATAAGCGCCGAGCGGCCGGTGCGCTGGTACAACGAGCCCAAGGGTGAGATATCGCAGATGATCACCGACCTTACCGGCATCACGGCCGACATGGTGCGCGGGAAGGCTATCGACCTGGACCACCTGGGCGCGATGGTCGACGTCGCGGACATAGTCATAGCGCATAACGCCGAGTACGACCGGCAGATGCTGGAGCGTTACCTTGGCAAGTTCGCGAACAAGTGCTGGGCGTGCAGCATGGCGCAGGTGCCGTGGCCTGGGCGCAGCAAGAGGCTGGAGCACCTGGTAGCGTCGATGGGGTACTTCTACGACGCGCACGGCGCGCTGGAAGATACCAAGGCTGGCCTCTTCGCGCTGACCCGGGACGTAAACGGCGTCCCTGGGCTAGCGCACCTGCTCGCCAACGCGCGCAAGACCACCGCGCACTGCTGGGCGCTGCGGGCGCATTATGACTACAAAGATGCGCTCAAGGCGCGCGGCTACCACTGGAATGGCGGCGAGGACGGTCGACCAAAGGCGTGGCACAAGGAGGTCGACGACGAGGCGGCCGAGCGCGAGTGGCTCGCGGCCAACGTCTACAAGATGCTGACGTCCTCCGTACCGGCACGCTTCGATCAAGTGACGCCGTACAACCGGTTCAGCAGGCGGGCATGATCTACCGACAGACCTTCGAGCAACCAATCCAAGTCGACGTATCAGCGACCGCAATAGATATGTTGGCGATTGAGTCGTTGCTCAATGGCGATGATGGTTGCATACAAGTGCCGTGCGCTGATGGTTGCGTTGACGGGTTGTATCAACATCCGGACGGTAGCTGGCACGACTGCGTCGACTGCAAAGGTACCGGGCTCATGTGGGTCAATCTATGGTGAACCTGCAGCTCCTCGCCAAGCTGCTGTCGCTTGCGTCGTCGCCCAACGACGCCGAGGCGGCCGTCGCCGCGCGCAAGGCGAACGCCATGGTCAGCGCCGCCGGCACCACGTGGGAGGCGCTGCTGCGAGCCCCTGTGGGCGTGCCCAGGGGCGACGACGCGCCCGATATAGCGACACCGGAGATCGACGTAAAGCAGCAGGTCAGGCGCGCGTTCATCGAACTCGGGATGGAGATCGTCAGCGGCGATCAGGAGCTGCGCGCCCTATGGGCCATCTACCACGATCACGGTTACCTGAGCCCGGCGCAGCGGCGCCCGCTGTTCGAGGCCGTCAGGCGTAAGAGGGCGGGTCGATGAAGGAGTCGCAGTTCTGGTCCGCACTGGTTAAGCCCCAGCTGTCGCCGTTCGGCGTCATGCATCGCATCGAGAACACCGTCGAGTCGGGCACGCCCGACGTCACCTACACGCTGCGCCATCCCAACCGCAACCGGGCGGTGTCGGGCTGGATCGAGCTGAAAGTGTGCCACCTGCCGGCGCGTCAGAATACCGTAGTCCGTTTCAAGCGCTTCACGCCCGCGCAGGCCGAATGGCTGCGCGAGTGGTCGGCCATCGGCGGGTCGGCGTGGCTGCTGGTCTTAATAGGCGGCAGTTTCGCGCTCATCGACGGGCTCAACTGCCCGGCGGTGCAGGCCGGCGTGCAGCTCCGTCAATTCTGGAAGCTATGCCACGTCGTAGGGCACCACAGCATGCCGACCGGAAGGATATTGGAATGCCTAACAAGGACCTGACCGTACGTACCGCAGGCGAGAATCTGTGGCTCGGGCGTAGGAGTAAGTCGCTGACGCAGGCAGGGGCCGCCAAGCTGTTCAAGGTCAGCGCGCGCCACTACGGCAAAGCCGAGCTGGACAAGGTCACGCTGCCCCCCTGGGACAGCCCAGGGCGGCCGACGCCGGGCGACCTGTGCGCGCTGGCCCGACGCCGCTACGGCCGCGGGCTCGCCGGCACCGCCAAGCTGCTGAGGTGTAGCAAGGTCACCCTGCTAAAGCGCGAGGGGCGCGACGACCCCGAGCTTGTGAGATTCTGGGAAAAGAGGGGGTTTACTTTTCGGTAAAGGGGGTGTAGGGTACTGCTGCGGCCGACGGATGCCGGTCGCTGACCGCAGAGGAGTTTGCGATGTACGTAGTCACTTTCCGCTATGAGGGTTGCTCCAACGAGTACGAGCTTGTCGGTGCGCCCAACAAGAAAGAAGCCGCCGCGTCGACGCAGGCCGCCTTCCCGAAGGCCAAGATCATCAGGGTCGAGCAGGCGCGTCGCCTGCCGCAGGGAAGGTAACATGGACCTGACACCTCCGACCCACCTGCGCCGCCCCAAGCCGACCCCGGCGCAGACCGCCGCGACCGCCGAGGCGTGCCGCAACCAGGAGACCGCAAAGCGCACCTGGGCCCCCATCAAGTCGCTGGCCGAGTGCCAGCGCCGCGAGTCGCTGTCGTCGCTGTCGGCCCGATTCGAGGCCGCCGACATGCCCCCCGGCCAGCCGGTCAGCGTGCGCAAGCCGTCATCAATTGGACAGGGCGCCGATGAGATCACCCGGTACCCCGACTGGACCGCGTACGAGGCCGCCCACGACGCCAAGACTTACCCGGTCAAGCGCGTACAGTCGATTGACGGCGTGACCGTGGTCCTGGTGGCACCCAAGCCCTGGGCTGGCAAGATCAAGGCCGTCCCGGGCATCGACGAGCCCACGCCGCCTACGCGGGCACAACTCAAGAGGGCAAACGGACCGTCTGGAAAAGCGAAGCTGATAGGTGAGATGTTACTGAAGGGTAATGTCAGTTCCAAGGAGCTATGCGAAGCGGTCGGTTGGCCCAGCATGAGCGTGCCGGCGCAGGCGAAGATGGTCGGCCTCACGCTCCGCAAGGAGAAGGTCGACGGGGTGATGCGATATTGGGGAAGCAGGTCATGAATTTTACTGAGACGCAGCGCAAAGCCATCGATCAGATCGAGAAGCTACTCAACCTAGCCGCCAAGGCCGGTACGCCCGAGGAGGCCGCGTCGGCTACCGCCAAGGCCCAGGAGCTACTCGCCAAGCACAACCTCTCCTCCGAGGCCCTTGAGGACTCGACCGCCAAGCAGTCGGCCAAGCGCGAGAAGGCAATGGTCGAGGGAGGCAGATACAGCTTCCAGCGGGACCTATGGAAGGCCGTCGCCGAGCTGAACTTCTGCCACTACTGGCAGCGGGATGAAGCTATGAAAGACGAAAAAGGACGATATCTTTACAGTCCTGGCGGTCGTACCAAGTGGCGGAAGATGAATTGCTTGGTCGGCCGCGTTGTCAACGTGCGCGCGACCCAGGCCATGGCCGGCTACCTGGAGGTCACCATCGAGCGCATGGCGGTCAAGCGCATCGGCGACGAGGGCTGGCTCATGTCGAGCAAGTGGGCGCACGACTACCGGCGCGGGGCGTTCGAGGCTGTTATCTACAAACTGAAGAAAGCCCGCAACGAAGTGCTCAGCAAGGAGGAGGAACAGGCTGCCAAGGCTGCCGGGGGCGCACTTGGGACGGCCATCACGGTCGCCGGCTATACGTCCAGCGAAGACGATGCAAACTACGCCTTCAGGTTCGGCGAGGAAGCCTTGCGCGCCAAGAAGGAGACCGCGGCCTGGTACGCTAGGGCCGAGGCCGCCTACACCGTCTGGGCCGCGGCCAACCCGGATAAGGCAGCCGAGAAGTTCGAGTTCGAAGGCGTGCGCCCGTACGTGACCAGGAGGGGCGGCTGGGGTGGCGGGAGGAATCGGGATATCGGCATGACCGCGTACGGGGCAGGGCGCAAGGATGGAGATAAGATCGGCCTGGACCCACAGGCGGGAGCCCCTGGGCAGCACAAGCGGTTGACCGGGGGGAAGGCGATATACCTATGAGCAATGAAATCTGCCCCCTCTGCTTGAAGCCCATATTAGACGGGGAACCCATCTACACCATACCCGACAGAGATGGTGGTTACCGGCACTACGATTGCTGGGACCGCTTCGCCGGGCCGAAGGCTAGAGAGAAGATCAAACAAGATATCGCTAAGATGAAGGAACTTGAAAAGAGTATTAAGCGCATGATGAGGAACCTGTGAAGCGCGCTTACATAGATAAGAAGTTCCGCCGCGATACCCTTGAACTGATCGGGCAGGCCAACGCAATCATAGAGGAGTACTCCGAGCAGGGTTTCTCGCTCACCCTCCGCCAGCTGCATTACCAGTTTGTCGCTCGGGACCTCTACCCGAACACCCTCGCCAGCTACAACCGCCTGGGCAGCGCCATCAGCGATGGTCGGATGGCAGGCTTGGTATCGTGGACCGCTATCGAGGATCGCGGTCGCAACCTCATGGGCCTTGGCACCTTTGACTCGCCCAGGGGCGCGGTCGCGAGCGCCCGCGAGGGTTACAGGCGCGACCTCTGGAAGGGACAGCCGTGCCGCCCAGAGGTATGGATCGAGAAGCAGGCCCTCGAAGGTGTCATCGGTTCCATATGCGATGAGCTGCGCGTGAATTTCTTCGCGACCAAGGGGTACAACAGCCAGTCCGAGCAGTGGCGCGCAGGACGCCGGTTCGCCGGCTACTACCAGCGGGGCCAGCGTCCGGTGGTACTGCACCTGGGCGACCACGACCCTAGCGGGATCGATATGACCCGAGACAACAGGGACCGCCTGGGACTGTTCTGCGGGGCGCCCGTACTCGTGGTACGTCTAGCGCTCAACATGGAGCAGGTGGAAGAGCTGCGCCCCCCTCCGAACTTCGCCAAGGAGACCGACAGCAGGTTCGCGGATTACCAGTCCAAGTACGGCGACGAGAGCTGGGAACTGGACGCCCTTGACCCGACCTACCTGCGACGCCTGATCGAGGAGGCGGTCGGCAGCTTCCGCGACGATAAGCTATGGGAGGAGGCGCTGGCCGAGGAGGTAACAGACCTAGATAAGCTGGACCGGATCATGGAGAATTTGGAATAAAATTATCGGATCTGGGGCTTTACTTTACGGCCAAATTTATCCATGAAAGGACCGCGCCCGCCGGATGGCTTGGCGTTAGACGCAGAGGAGTTTGCGATGCCCTATATCACAGCTTACGAAGGCAAGGTCCCGCACCTGATCGAGATCGACGCCGCGGACCTGCCTTGGGCATCGCAGTGGCGCTGGGCCGTAAAGCGCAGCCGGGCCAAGAAGAACGGCAGCGAGCGCAAGGCGTACGCCTACAGGATAGGGCGCGACCACCGCGGCATCCGTACCTCTCTCTGGCTGCACAAGGAGGTATGCCGGCGGGCCCACGGGGCCCCGACGCGCCGCCGGCACATCGCCGACCATCGCAACGGCAACAGCCTGTACTGCCGGCGCCGCAACCTGCGCTGGGCCTCGCCCAAGGAGAACCGGGCAAACATCTTCGGATCGGTGATAAACTAGGACTTTACTTTACGGCACGCCTGCCCCATAAGGGGACCGCGCCCGCCGGACGGCGGGCAGCAGACCACAGAGGAGACTGTAATGACCCGCACCGACGCCCACCGCCCCAGCGCCATCGTACCCGACGAATACGACGTCGTATCATGCGACTACTACGGCCCCAGCTACGGGGGCCCGTACCCCTTCCTGGTTCGCCAGCGCGAGATTTTCCGCGATCACATGAACCGCACGGGCGGCAGGTACGCCGAGCGCCACAACAGCGGCTCCTGCCACATCTGCGGCGCCGCCGCCATGTACGTGGTCAACTGGTACCACCGCCCCAGCAACACCTACATCGTGACCGGCGAGGACTGCGCGGTCAAGATGGAGATGGACGGGGGCGGCGATCTCTTCCGCAGCCTGCGCAAGTCGGTGGCGAAGCAGCGCCAGCGCCGCAAGGGCGAGGCCAAGGCCAAGGAGACGCTGGCGCTGCTGGGGCTCAGCGACGCGTGGCGGTACTACGACCCGGGTTACGACGGCCCGGCCGACGGCTCGGGCTGGGGCCGCGAGGAGCCGATCATCCAGAACATCGTCTTCAAGCTGGTGCGGTACGACAGCCTGAGCGAGAAGCAGGCCACCCTGGTCGCCAAGCTGCTGGCCGACATTGCCGACCGCCCGCGCCGCAGGGCTGAGGCCGCCGCCAAGCGCGCGGCCAGCAGCTGGCTCGGCACCGTGGGCGAGCGCGTCACCCTGGAGCTGGAGGTAGCTTTCACGACCAGCTTCAAGACGCAGTACGGCACCATGCACGTGCACAGCATGCGCGACGCCGCCGGCAACGTGGTCATCTACAAGGGCGGCCGGATCGCCGACAGGGGGCAGCGCATCCGGGTCAAGGGCACCGTGAAGGAGCACGGTATCTACAAGGAGCTGAAGCAGACCATCATCAGCCGGCCGAAAGTTGAGGCGGTGCTGTAGAAGGAACTTTACTTTACGGCACGACTGCCGTAGAACAGGGGCACGGGCGCCGGAGGGCGCCCGGCATGACCATAGAGGAGACTATGAAGATGTTTACCCAGCTCGCCAACGCCGTCGCCTATGCCGCCTGCTACGCGGAGCATCACCGCCTCTGCACCGGCCGGCCACTCAACCGGCGCGACTTCGCTACGCTCATGTGCGCCGCCGGCATCACCCGGTTCGTCGAGATCTACAGCTAAAAAAGAGGCTAACAATGAGCGAATTGTGGCTGGCCATTGTGCTCGAATGCTGGTTCATCAAATCGCGCGATGAGCTAGGTCGTTACGGTTATACCAACGACCGGGAGGGCTTCTTCGAGGCTATGGGTTTCTCGGACAAAATTGAGTACGACAGCTTTAAGGACGCTTGGCTGTAAGGCCCTGACCCTCTCACCTTGGGCCCGGCGGGTACGGGCCCAATAGCGAGAGCCAGTCAAAAAAAGGAGGCAATCAATGGCGACCTATGACCGGGCCGAGGTCCTACGGGACCTGACGCAGTACCTGCAGGAAAAACACGGCGGCCGTGCTTGGTTCAACGGCGGCTCCTATAGCTACCTTTTGGATACGGCCAAGCCCACCGAGGTAACGACCAGCGACGACGGCGCCATCCAGTGCGGCGATCTGCTTGAGATCATCGAGGGTTGGGCCGACCGCGGGATATGTGACGATTTCGTCGCGTGCTGGCCGGAGGACTGGGCCGAGTTTTTCCGGGCCGACGTGCGCGGCCAGGAGGATCATGAGTTGCGGAATCTGCGGGGCGACGCATGACCGCCCGCACCGGCAAAGTCTCCTTCGCCGCCGCCTTCGCAACTAGAAGGAAACAATGGGCAACGTGCGACGAACTGACCGCGACGCCCTGTATCTTCTCACAAGAGGAGGCGAACAACAGGCCGGGGCATCACGGCAGGTGCATCAGGCACGGGGCGCTACTGATACCCCAGCCGCGCTACGACGGCTCGCGCATGGCGGCGATGATCGTCGCCTCCAGCATGGCAGGCGCGGGGGGCAGGTCGTCGTGAGCGCCCGCACCGGCAAGATAACCTTCGCACCCCTGGGCAAACAGCGTCAGGCGATCGTGCATCGCTGGCTAACCGGGGCGATAGCCCAGGGGGTCGACGACATGTCGCCCGATGAACAGGAGCTGGCGCTCAAGACCGTCCGCACCATCACCCGCCAATTTGAGTCGCGCGACACGGCGGACCCGGGCGGCGTCGCGGCGGGACGGGCGGCCGGCAAGCGGATCGGCCTCTATCAGCAGGCCGAGGGCAAGACCAAGCCGGCGGAAGCGCTCCCTGGGCCTAAGGCGATGCACCTGTGATCGATACCAAGCTCCCTAAGCGCAAGCCGCTTCATGCCAAGTCAAACCCGAACGTCCGTTGCTGCGGGGTATGCGGCAAACCGGGAGGGTCAGGCGCAACCTTTGCTCTTAGGGCAGCGGGTTATGATGTATCGGACGGTACCATAGGTTACGCGCACGGCGATTGCCTCATAAGGGCCAGGCGCTTGAGAACTATGCCTAGGATGATTAAAAATAAGCGGATGGCGAGGATAATTGGATGAAAGGAGTTGCTCTGACCATCTTCTTCCTTTAATGGTCGGGGCAGCAGAAACAAAAGGAGAGATTGATTGGCCGGTTTTAAGCTCCCCACTCAGGACCACCCCGCCCGCGAACTGCTGGGCGACATGGCGAGCCTGGCCGTTACGCTGGACCCGCGCAACATGGGCAAGCTGCCGACGACCATGGAGGCCAAGCGGCAGGCCGCGGCGCATTACGATGCCTGCCGAACCTCTGGCTCGGTGCAGGTGGTGCGGCTTGCGCTCAACATGGACCAGATACGCGAGGTCGACCCGCCGCCTAACCCGGCCAAGGTGACCGACAGCCGGGCGAAGGACTATATAGCGCGCTACGGCGAGGAGTCGTGGGAGCTGGACGCGCTGTCGCCCGCGTACCTGGGGCGACTAATTAAGCTACCAGGACTTAAAGGAGAGATTTACATGCAAGACCCGGTATACGTGAGGGCCTTCGGCCGCGAACTCGAAGTAGACAGGAGCTACGCCGCCGACTGCCGTACCGAAAGCCGCATCGTGCGTGCCATCGTCACCGACGCCATCAGGGCCGGCATGCAGGTGAGTGTCTACGACGGCCAGGACGTGACGGTGAGACTGTCGAGCAAGGTCGACGAGGTGATGCGAGCCCTGCGCACCGTCGACGAGGAGCACCTCCTCATGTACCGGGACGGCCGCCGCGTCGGCAGCGTGTTCCTGGTGTACGGCAACGACGGGTACGACGTGGTCAACGATTACAGCCTGTCGTTAGAGCCGATCATGGCCCGGGCCAACGCGCTCGCGGACGAGCTGGCGTGATGTACCCGACCGTAAGGAAGCTGAAGGAAGCCCTCAGGGGCTTCCGCAGCGCCACCGCCGCGGGTGCTCCCGTCGGCTCCGAGCGCGTCTACGTCAGCCGCTCGGCCACCGACGCAGCCTGGGTCGGTATCAAGAGCGTCGTGCTGCCCGAGCAGACGGCGCCCGCGTACGATGACCTGAAAACTTTCGTGACGGGCCTGGGCTACGCGATCAGCGACGAGGGCAAGCCCGGTACTGAAGGGCATCAGAGTTTCAAGGCGACGCCGCTATGACCCTACACGCCATCAAGTCGCGCGACCAGGTGACGGGCGAATGGATCTCACGCTGCGGCCTGAGGGGGCGGCGCGACCTGCGCCCGCTCCCCTGGGCCAACCCAGGGGCGTCGGCGCGATACGGCGCGGGCACCTCGTACTTCGAGGTTACCGGCAGCGAGGACCGGATCGACTGCCCCGGCTGCCGACTGCAGTTGAGCGAAGGGCAGCGCACGGTGTTGCGGCTGCTGTACCAGCTGGGCGGCCGGGCCGTGTACCGCGAGGGCAGCCTTGACTGGAACGACGTCGTCAAGCCGCCGGTCGTCTGGGCCGAGCCGTCCGATATGGAACCGCTCATGGCCATGCTGCTCGTGTACCGGCGCAGGCCGTACGTGACGCTGAGCCCCAGGGGGCAGGGGCTCGCCAAGACTTACCCGGAGGTCGAACCATGAGGGTGCTGGGCTTGCTGATATGGGTCGCCCTGCTGCTATGGTGGCGGCCGTGGGAGCCGGCGCCCGACTGCGTGGGGTGGCGCGAGCTGGTGCCGGCCCAGGGGGCGACGCGGTGAAGCGCCTCATCAACGTCGCCGACCGCCGGCACCTGTGGATAGGGGCATGGGAGGTCGAGCCGCTGCGCTACGACGCCCTAACATTCGAGGACGTCGGTCGGACCGTCATATATTCGCGTCCGCCTAATTACGGGCAGCCCGAGGCCGGTACCCTGAATAGCTGGCGCGACGGCCTAGTCTTCGTACGCTTCACCCAGGGGGTGACCGCGGCGGCCTGCGACCCCAAGGACCTCGTATTCGGCGTAAGGCCGCTCGACGGTGACCTAACAAGAGGAGATAGACGTTGACTATCGAAAAAGAAGCGAGAATCAAGTGGTGCCCGCACGCCGTGGCTAGCCATACCGACCCGCGCGCGAAGATCAACGGCGTATGGGCACACAAATGCATCGGTTCCGAATGTTCACAGTGGCGCCGTGACACGACGCAGCCGGCAAAAGTGGAGAACCTGATGGGTCAACTCGTTGACCGCGACCTCGACGGTACCGGCCGCTGGCACTACCACGGCTATTGCGGCCTAGCCGGTAAGGAGTAACAAACAATGCATTATATCGTATGGAATGAGAACAAGACCGAGGGTTTCGTGACCAACGATCCCGGGCTGGCGTATGAAGTGCGCAAGTCGGCCGAGAGTAATTGCTACTACGAAAACGGCGACGGCGACGCGACGGTCGCCAAAGAGTTCTGTAACAAATGGGGCGCCGGCACCTGCACCATGGAGACGCTGCCGAGCCCAGGGCGCCCCGGCACGGCGGCCGACATAGGCTGCATCGAATATACCTGCCAGCGCGGCAAAGGTGATCCGCCGATGGACTGCATCTACCCCAACTGCCCGTGCGGCGATCTGTTTATCAAGCCGGAGTATCTAACAAGAGGAGATGTCAAATGATGTACTACGTGCAGATGCTGTTGGGCTCGATAGGGATCAATGCGTGGTGGCTCGGTCATCCGCACAAGCCCGCACGACGGTCGCCCATGTGGTACAAGCGACTGATGAATAAACGATACGGAAAGTTTGGCCGCTGATGCCCTGCATAGTGTTCCGCACTCCCGGCCTCATCGACCTGCGCGCCTTCACGGTGATGGGTATGTCGGCTAAGCCCAACGCCGCCAACCCCATCGGCTACTTCGGCACCGGACTAAAATACGCCATGGCCGTGCTGGTGCGCCTGGGCTGCGAGCCCGAGGTCTGGATCGGCCGCGACCGGCACGTGTTCGTTAAGCGCCCCGACAGCTTCAGGGGCAAGGACTTCGAGCTGCTGTCGATAAGGTCCATGCGCTGGGGCCTTAGCCGCTGGCGCACGACCGCGCTGCCCTTCACGACGCAGTACGGCCGCAACTGGGAGCCGTGGATGGTCTTCCGCGAGCTGGAGGCCAACACGCGCGACGAGGGAGGCACGACCGAGTATGCCGATGAGAAACCCGAGGGCGTCGACGGGCAAACGACCATCGTCATCGACCTGCCCGCATTCATCGACGCATGGCGCGAGCGCGACAAGGTGTTCCTGCCCGACGCCAGCAGGGGCGGCGACGGCACCGTGGAGGTGCTCGACGGCCCGTCCGAGCACCTCTACTGGCGCGGCATGCGCGTCTACAAGCTGGGCAAGCCAAGCCGGCTCACATACAACTTCATAACGCACCTCGACCTTACCGAGGACCGCACGCTGGCGCACGAGTACTACGCGCGGGCGGTGCTCGCCAACTTCATCGTTGCATCGAACTCGGACCACGTCGTCGAGCAGGTGTTGACGGCCTCGGACAAGTTCTGGGAACACGACTTGTCGTTCAACGACAGCATAGCCCCCGGGCCGGCCTTCAGGCGCATCATGGCGCGCAAGGGCGTCAGGGTGTACGGCAACGCCATGAACTACTACGCCCGGTACGACGACCGGGTGACGCCCGATAGCTACCGCCTCGACGAGCACCACCCCATGCCCTGGCGGCTGAACGGAGACCAGGTCGACGATGCCAACGGTCGGGTCGTCTTCGATAAACCGGTCGGATACCGCGGCAAGTGGGACCTCATGGCGGCGGCGCTGCTGCGGAGGGTCACTCCGGTGGCGGTTACTGAGGAGGACGACATATGAGCCGTGCCGGATACACCGATGATTTTGACGATCATCGGTCGCTCAACTGCTGGCGTGGTGCCGTTGCAAGCGCGATCCGCGGCAGGCGCGGTCAGGCGTTCCTTCGTGAGCTACGCGACGCCCTAGATGCGATGTCGGAGAAGCGGCTAATAGCCGAAGAGCTATCTATCAAGGGAGAAGTTTGCGCGCTCGGTGTGGTAGCTATGGTCCGCAGCCTCGATACCGGCGAGATCGACGTCTACGACCACGAGAGCATCCACGTGCCGTTCGGCATATCGAATGCGATGGCGCGAGAGATCATCTGGATAAACGACGAGAGTTGGCCGTACCCCAAGACACCCGAGGAGCGTTGGCGGAAGGTCCGGTGGTGGGTAGAGTCAAATATCGCACGTTAAAGAAACAAAAACCCCGCCTCGCGGCGGGGTCCTTGGTCGGCCGGCTACATGGTAGCCTCCTGTTTGGCGGATCAGGTCACTAACCTTAACCGTTGCCAGCGTCGTCCGCAAGCTCGGCCTTGGCCTTGGCGACCTGGACCGCCCAAGCCAGTTCAGCCTCAGCCATCTTGGCGTCCAGCACCGCGCGCTGCGCCGCCGTGATGGCGTTGCCGCTGGCCAGCGAGTCCACGCCCGCGCGGATGGTCGCTATGTCGGACGACACGTCGATGCCGAGCTGGATCAGCGCCGGCAGCCGGTCGGCGAACGTGATGAGCAGGTTGGTCCAGTTCATTGGCCGCCTCCCGCGATAGCCTCGTAGGCGCCGACGGCCGCCCGGGTGGCCGCTATGGACGCGCTGATGGCGTCTGGCGTCGCCCTGACGTCGGACGTCAGGACCTTGAGGCGGTCAATCTCGCGCCGGGCCACGATTCGCCGGGCCTCGGCGTCGATGACGCCCTTAGCGGTCGAGCAGCCGGGCGGTGGTAGCGCCCTGGGCGTACCGCAGCGGGGCTGCTTGGCCCAGGCCGTAGCGACCCGCAGCGAGGCGACGTAGGAGCCGTCGGCGGTGTAAGCCACGGTCTCGGCCTGCCTCACGAGGTCCGGTGGCACCTGGGGCACGCTCGTGCACCCCGCCACCAGCGCGACCGCCGCGGCGGCCAGTAGACGTCTCATCATAGTGTCTCCTTCTTCTCGTACCTGACGTTGCCGACCGCGGGGTCCTGCGCCGCCGCCGCGGCCCCGTTGCCGGCCTCCGTGTTGACGATGACGACGCCCGACGGGCGACCGTCGGCGGCAGGCGCAGACAAGATCTCGCCCGCTCGGGTGAGTGTAGCCTTGTGGCGGTTGTCCCACATATCCCAGGCCCAGGCTAGCCCAGGGGGGACTATCGCGATCACGAGGTTGGCCCACAGCGCGAACCGGTCGGCCGATACGCCGTAGCTGGCGGCCAGCGCGTAGACCGGGCCGCTCATCCCGAGCAGCCAGCGCAGGATGACGGTGATCTGCTCCTTGTTCGGCTTCTTCACTTTCCCTCCTCCTTTATAAGCGCATCGACGGTACGCGGCCCAGCGTCGCCGTCGACCGCTAGGCCGCGGGCGCGCTGGAACTCCTTGATGGACAGCTCCTCGCCGCCTACGTCGACCGCCGGCAGACCAAGCACGTCGCGGCAGCGCTCCCAGCGCCGCAGCCGGTCGGCTAGGTGCGTGTAGCCGCCGTTGATGCGCTTGGTTATGGTCAGGAACCAGTCGCGGTCCGCCAGCGGCGATAGCCGTCTGCTGTTCCAGAACCAGCAGGCGCTGGCGCTGGCGTAGGGCGGCGTCGTTATCAGCCTGGGGTTGGCTTCCAGGTCGATGCCCAGGGCGCGACCGCACGCAGCGTGGTTGGCGCGTCCGGTGATCTGGATAGGACCGTGGCCCTTAAACCGCACGCCGTCGCCGGGCCGCGTGTTGCCCAGGTCGACGCGGCCCTCGTAGGCGCTGCCGTCGGTCAGCTCCTCCATGAACTGGAAGTCGCCACTCTCGTGCGCCACCTGCGCTACGAAGGCCGCTACGCGCCTAGGCGTGTCTATGCCTGCGGCCAGCATGGCCGGCCCCAGGTACGGCACATGGGGCGCTAGCCTGCTGCCGGCCCCCGGCATCATCCGTCTAAGCTGATCCGCGCTGACCATCATCATTTGTCCTTCATGTTGTACAGTCGCTGCTCGACCGTATCGATCCTGGTCTCAACCCGGCCGAGGCGGTCGGCGTGAGCGTTGAAGCGGCCGGTGTTGCTCGCCCTGTCCCCTTCTATCTGCGCGTGTATGACCCTTATCTCGCCGGCCACCCGCGTCACGTCGTCGAGCTTCTTGTTTATCTCCTGGTTGTTGCGGTTGTAGGACTCCCATACCTGGGAGCCTATCCAGCTACCTAGCATGATGGACACCGACGTGACGATCATGCCCCAGCGCGCCAGCAGCTTGAGCCATACGCTCTCCGCGGCGTCGCCGGCTATCTGGTGCAGCGACCTGCGCCGCTCGCGCTGCTCCGGACCGTATTCGTCCATGGAGGTTCACCTCTTGATGAAGAGCCGCACCAGCAACGTCGGCTGCGTAATATTCATCGGATCGACCCCAGCCTGGGCCTGATTGATGCCCGTCCGGGTGACCGGATAGAAATTGCTCGAGCCGCCGTCGAACTGACTGGGCGATACGCTGCCGGTTAAGGACACCGGGTCGTTGCCGTTCGATCCGTCGCTGGGCGCATGGTCGTGTTCGCCTACCTCACCCTCGACCTGCTCGTGGTCCTTGGCGCCGGCCATGTTGCCCATCGCCGCCGTGGCGAAGCCGCCAACCGACGTGTTGTTGTTCAGCAGGTTGCGCGCCGTGCCGCCCATGTAAGTGTTGCCGGCGAGCGCCACGTCGCGGCCGTCCGGCAGCGTGAAGGTAGTCGAACCGTCGCCGCACCCGAAGGGGTTGTTGCGGCAGGTCTGCACGCCGCTCTGGCTGCCCGTGGTGGTGATGTAAGTGCCGGCGACGACGTTGGCGGGGCTCGTGCAGACGTTGAACGTATTCGCGTTGATGCGCCTGACGTAGTAGTTGGTCGCGGTGCTGAGCCCCGTGGGTAGGGCGCCGGAGGTCTCGAACGATATGACGTCGCCATCGTAGAGGCCGTGGTTTGCCCACGTCACGACGCACGGCGCGGCGATGGTCATGGTCACGGTAGCCGACCGGGTGATCGCCGCGAACAGCGCCGAGTCCGTCACCCGGTTGACGTCCTGCCCGTAGCACTCGTACCACCCCGTGGGCGCGGCGCCGACGACGGCCGCCCAGGCGAGCGCGCCCGTGAACAGCAGCGACGCGCCGGCAAGCTGCTGAGGAGTGATGTAGCTCTGCTGATCGGTACCGGCGTTCACGGCCGCCGACGTGGCCGGACCCGGGCCGACCTCGAACTGCCCGGTATCGGCGTTGTACAGCAGGTCCGTGATATGGCCGGCGACAATCTCGCCACCTATGAGCGCGCTGCCGTCGCGGCGTCTTACGGCCACCGCGCCCCAGCCGGCATCAAGCGTCGAGGCGCCAGTGTTGGTGTTGTCTGCCAGCAGCCGCACCGGGAAGCCGTTCCCGGGGGCCACGGGCACGACCGGGTCCAGCGCGCATACGTAGGCGTTGGTCGACCCGGTGTCCTCGCCGACGTTGAACGACTGCGCCTGCGCGGCTGGTACCTGCACCAGCGCTTCAGCCTGCCCAGCGGTCCACAGCTCGGCGAAGAGGTCATTGGCTGTCCACGACAGCCCGCTCGTACCCTCGCGTCCGCGCACTATGGTGAGCGTGTCGCCCACGCGCTGGGTGACCCAGACGATCTCCCGGATGAGCCCTGTGGCGGCGTCGGTGAACGTTCCGACGAAATACTCGTTGGCGACCGGGTCCGGGTTGGGGAAGAGCGCGCCCTGCCCCGCCGACAGGTTGACCGCGACCGCGGTCGGCCCGATAGAGTTAGCGATGGTCGTCTGCGCGTTGTTGGCGAATAGAAGATTGATGGCCGCCATGGCTTTCCCCTTGTCAGTTCACGTTGACCGTCCACGTGTACTGGAACGGCAGCTCCAGTACGCCCGCGTCGACGGCAGCTTTGAAGACCTCGACGTACGGGCTAACGGGTACGGTGACGTAGTCTGTCTCATACTCATTCAGATAGAAGTCGTTCATGAGGCCGGCGCCGAGGATCGCCCCGCCCGTGGCGAAGCGCCGAATGCTCTGAAGGTTGATGTTGACCTCGCCGTCCGGTCCGAAGGTGACGCTCACCTGGTACGTCTGGTCGGTCTCCCCGGCGGTGCCGTCCGTGCCGGTGAGCCAGCGCATCACCCTGCGCTTGAGCCATTCGATGGTGAACCGCTTACCGTCGCCCTTCCACAAATGCCACGTGAGCACCCTGCGGTAGACGTCGTCGTTGGTGATGTAATAGGCGTCGGGGCCCTCCGAGTCGTACTCGTTGAGCGCCATCGAGTTGAGGACGTAGGAGTTGAGGGGCCCCTGTACGAACGCTAGGCCCGCGGGCAGCACCGGCCTGGGTATGCCATACAGCCCGGCGCCGACCCAATCCAGCAGGGCCCCGGTGACCTGGTCGTTGGCAGCGTAAACCGGCAGCGACACATTCGCGAACCAGTCGACGTACGCCTGCGCCATGCCGTTGTACGCCGCCACGAACGCCTGGAGGTCTTCGTCGTCGTTGTACTGCTGGTACAGGTACGACGGTATGACGACCGTGAGCGTCACCGGCCCAGGGGGTGGGAACTCGCTCATCCTTGGGTCACCGTCACGTCGGACGCCTCGCAGTAGAAGTACGACTCGGGATCGCCTTCGATTATGCCGGTGCCCGATATGGGCGGCGTCCCTACCCCGTCTATGGAGACGCTAGCGACCATGCGCGTTAGGTAGTCGGGCGGCAGCACCGGGGCGACCGCAGCCTGGAACGCGTCCTGGAGCCTGAACAGATTGATCGGCTGCCCTACCGAAACGCTGTTCACGTACTCCACGATGGCCGGGATGCCCAGCTGCGCGACCGCCGCAGCGCTCACGAAGTTCGGCGCGTCGGTGTTCCAGGTGAAGGCTACGGCGACGACCTGCTGAGGGGGGTTGATGAACGTGATCGGGTAGGTGTCCGGGTAGCTGTTCACCGACGCCGTTATGTTGCGCAGGTTGGGCGTCAGGACGGCGCCCGACACATACGCGGCGAAGCCGCTGGTATCATACAGGGCGACGCCGGCCGATAGCTGGCCCTCGGTCACCGACGCGCCCGGGTCCGACAGAAGCGCGTACACCAGGTCCGTCGACGTGGTACCCGTTATAGCTACGAAGGTGCCGTTGTATCCGGTAGGGTCGCAGCCTACCACTGTGAACGTGGTCCCTACCGTCACGCCGTGGGGCGTGAGGAAGGTCAGCGTCGCCTCGTTGGCAGCCCACGACATGCTATCGATGTTCTGCGCGTCGAAGCGCTTGCCGAGCGAGAATGTCGTGTTCGTGAGCACCTCTAGGACCACTAGCTCGCCGTCGTAGTCGTTGGGGTTGCTGTCGGATATTTCGATATCGTCGCCATCCGAGTACCCGTGATTTAGCTCGGTGGTGACGACACCAGGCAGGTCCGCGGTTATGTCGGTCGCCACCAGCAGCGACCCGTAGATGGTCGACACGTCGAAGATAGCCTGCCATATGGCGTAGGCGACCGCGTACGGGTCCCCGCCCCCGGCTATGATTGTCCAGCCGCCGTCGTCCCGCATCCGGGGCGACACGAGGCGGGGCTGGACGCCGGGCACACGGCACACCAGCGTCCGCAGGTAGCTCGCCATACCCTGGCTCGCGGCGCGGTTGGCCTGCAGCACGCGTGAGCGGTACGACGTAGCCGACTCGGCCCCTACGCTCGGCACGCCGGCCGTCGGGTTATTGACCGTCAGCGTATAGCCCGTGGGCGGCTGCGTTACGAGCGTCGTCACCGTATCAGGCGGCACCGCCCACGTGCCCTCCTGCGTCGCTACCGCGAACAGCAGCGGCGTAAGGCCGTCGGTCTGGCAGATGCCGCCGTCCACGACCCGGTACTGGTAGGTACCGTCGCTCACGAGGAAGCCGGCGCCGATCACGAACCCGGGCAGGCCCTCGAACTGCACGTATACGCTGGTATTAGTTGCCTCGCCCAGGGGGATTCCCAGCATCTGACCCAGTTGGGCCAGCAGGAACTCGTTCGCCCCCAGCGGCGTCAGGGAGTTGATCGTCTCCACCATGGCGCTGTCGATCTGTACGATGGCGGCGGTGTCGGTCGACGCTATGTCCTCGATAAGGATACCGGGCAGGCGCGCGGTGTACCCCGGCTGCTGTGCCTCCACGGTCGCTAGCAGCGTGGCGTTTATCTCGGCGGGCGCCCTGGGCTGAGCGCCGGCCGGGCCCATGACGATAGGTAGGTCGGCCATCTTAGGTCGGTGCTCCGTTGATCCTGATGTTGGGATAGGTGAAGCCCTGGTGCGTCGTCACCTGCGCCCGGTAGTAAGGCTCGAAGGACTCGCGCACTGGCGTGACGATGAGCGACGCGAAGAACTGCGAGTAATACTGCTGTATGAACGTGACGTAGAAGTCGGGCCATATCTGCTGCAGGATGGTATCGCGCGCAGGGATGCCGAAGTTCGCCCAGAACGGCGACTCGTTGAGGTTGAGCTTGAACGTCTGCGCAAGCGCCGTTATGTGGACGCCGTCGTTCATGCCCTGCGGAGTCGTCTCGACGACGACCCATTCCTTCGGGCCGTCCGGATCGGAAAGGTCCACGGGGCGCCTGCCGTACACTCTCATGGCTGCGGTATCCTAGGCGGGTTGATCGGCAGCGTGTTTGTAGTAACCACGGCCCCTGTTACGTAGTTGTCTATCTTCCACGTATTAGACCCGGTCTTTGTAATGCGTTGACCGTAACCGCCTACATCCCATGAATAGGACAGGTTACCCCAATTCTGAGTGTTACCTGCGCCGTCACACTGGATTGCCGTTTTCTTGTCGCGGTCGCGGATGATGGTGCCGTCGGGTCCGTAGATCACGACGGCGTTGGGGTTGTCGGTGTCGCCGAAGTTGGTGTTGCCTATGGGGAACCACACCAGCGTACCCAGGTTCATCATCTGCGATAGCGACGCCACCCCGTCGCCTAGGCCGCTCATGCCGCCCATGTAGTAGTCGGCCGGGAAGCACACCCCGGGGTCGCCCGGCTGGATCGGCCACCGCACCCACTGCGGCCCGTACACGGGGCACGTGACCTCGGGGAACGTGAACGGCTGCTGCTGCACTTCTAGCTTGACCGTCACGATGGTACCGGTAGCGTCGACCGACAGCGCGCTCGCGGGCACCGCCTTGCCCAGAAGCGCCTGGGCCGAGTTTATCTTGCCGTCGGCCCATCGGTTCAGCGTATGCTGGATAGGCGTCTTCTGTGCGTTGTCGGCCATTAGGGTGCTGTCCCTCCTGCGGACGAGCTAGAGGGTGCTTGGATGAAGGCTGCGTTGAAGCTGGTACACCACGATGCGGCATCCGGCTGTCGCGAGTGGCCGAAGTGCTGCATGCGCGTAACCTTGAACGTACCGCGGAAGGTCAGGTCGTTGCGCGACGGCGCCCCTGGTATGGCCGCACCCGGCGACGTCAGGACGTACGGAGGCGTGAGCTGCGGCGACAGCCTCACGTAGTCCCCTACCGACACGTCCGCCCGCATGACCGTCTTGAAGTTGACCTCCGTGGGGCTTATCCACGTCGGCTGCCCTATCATGTCCTCGAACGCTATGGCCTTGGGCCGCACGTAGGTATTGGCGCTGTAGTCGACCGTACCGTCGTACACCAGTACGCGATTGTCCTTCACGATGATCTTGACGCCCTGATAGGTCGCCCCAGACAGTTGACGTATTCCGTTGAACTGCGATTGCGTCGTCAGCTGGCTTATCGCCTTCGCGAAGTCCTGCAGCATACCGAATATGCCCCACTGCGGGGCGGCCATCTTGAGCTGGTCGCTTATGGCGATGGTCGGCCGCTGCCCCGGCATGGCTGCCGCAAGCGTCGTTTCTATAGCCTCCCGCAGCGGCGTATTCGCCTGCCATACGAAGGAGTAATTCTTAGGCGCCGCCTGCGTGCCCGTATCGGCCGGCAGCATCTGCAGATCAAGCGATTGGTCGGTACCTACCCAGTTGCCGAACGCCTGGAATATCTTGCCCTGAGCTATGATCCCCGACTGCTGCGGCTTGGCAAGCGGCAGGCCGCGCGACATACCGGCCTTTACCACGATGCGGCAGTTGCTCAAGTCGTTGCTCTGCGATAGCTCCCTGATGCTGAGTCCCCATATCCTTACGTACGACCCACCTTCGAAGGCGTGGTAATGAGCCGCCGGGACGTTTATTTCTACCGCGAGCGCCCCGGGCAGATTCCTGCCGTTTATGACGCTCGTGAACGTCGTATTGGTAAGGCCCAGCCGGGCGAAGCTAGCGGACCGGACAAGCTCGCCGCTCGGCTTGGTAATCCGTATATCGTAGTAACGCACTACGGCACCGCTTCGAACTGCTGCGCAGCGTCCCGGAAGATGAGACGCGATTCGCTGAAATAGCCGGCAGCCAGGTTTATGCCCCAGCCAGCCTCGCCCAGCATGGTCGCCGCCCCCGGGTCGGAAGCCAGTTGGTACTGCACCTCGGTATCGCTCGATACGTATGCCTCGACGACGCCGTTGTAGGCGTCCGGCAGGCAGCCGCTTATGGCCAGCTCGACCGTCGACATGAGCTTGTACCCGTGCAGCGCCGTGAACGTGACCGTTACGGTGCCGTGCGCCCATGCGAGCGACTGAATCGCCTGGGCCGCAGGTGACCCTACGAGAGCGCGCGTGAATATCCGCGTGCCGTCGAGCGCCGTCAGCGTCAGATACAACCTCCTCCCGAACAGCCCCCAGGGAGTGACCGCGAGGTACTCCTGGCCGTCCAGCGTAGGCGAGAACTGGTACGGCGCGTTGGGCTGCGGCTGATACAGGAAGATGGTCATAGCGGCGGCACCGGGAAGGCCGAGGCGCCGGGCGTGTTGGCTGCGACGGACGACAGCGCCGACGGCACGAGCGACGGGATGCCGGGCGTCGGGATGCTGGCGCCGGTCCCGAGGCCCGACCAGCTTACGGTCGCCGGGTTACCCGGGATGGGCGTCCCGCTAGCGAGGATGGAGAACAGCCCGTTCTGCGCTTGCTCGGCTTCCTCTATGGTGATGAGCGGTCGCCGGAAGTCCAGCTGCCACGCGTTCTGAGGCTGCTTGGTGTTACCTAGGCTCGCGTCGACCATGCGGAGCATGAGGCAGTTGGTGTAGATATGGGACGGGGTCGCTACGATGTACGTTCCGCCGCTGGCATTGTGCTGGTCGAGCGCCTCTTTGAACGCCATCATGATCGCCAGCCGCTCGTAGTACCCGAAGCGGTTCTGCGCCGGGCACACCATGAGCATCGATATGTTACGCGGCCGGGTGATGGTCGCGTTGGCCGCGATATTCTGATTGGCGAACGGGTACTCGCCCACATCCTGCTCGATCAGCGACGACCCCGGCAGCGGCTGGTAGTTGGCGAAGAAGCGGTCGAGGTTAATGTCGCCGCCGCCCGACAGCAGGCCCAGGGGGAAGTTTAACGCCTCGGTCAACGCGATGATCGGTAGCATCCGGTACGGGAAGCCGGATACGAACCCGTTGACGAGGATGATCGGGCTGAGCTGGAACGCCAGCTTCCACGCAACCGAGCCGGGCGTGTAACTCATTGCGGCACCACCACGGGGACCCCCATCTGCGATATGTTAGTCGTCGCATTGCCGCCCGTGTTGTTCTCGATTTTGATGCTGACAGACGCGCGCCGCAGGTAGTCCTGCGTCTCCTGCGGGAGCTTGCTCATGTCGCGACCGTTCTTGATCCACTTGTCGGCGTTGGCCGATCCCCAGTTGTAGCCTACGAGCATATCGGTCACGTTGTTGTTGTAGCGCTTGGCGAGGTCAGACAGCAGCATGCGAGCGACCGCTTGGTTCTTATCCGGGTCGTACATATCCTGCGCAGTGAAGCCGTAGGTCTTCGCCGTGATGGGCATTATCTGGTAAGTGCCTATGGCGCCGGCAGGCGACACGGCGCGCGGGCCGCTGTTCTCCAACCGCTTAACCAGCGCCAGCAGGTCGTCTTGGCTCATGGGCCCGCTACCTAAGCCCAGGCCGCCTATGGCCCCCGCCCCTACGCTGGTCCCGATGGTGACCGGCGCGTAACCCTCTGCCCTGCGCCTGCGGTACCGGTTGGCGATGACGCCGTTGGGGTCCCAGCCCTCCTTGGCGATGTTGTCCTCTGTCTGCTTGTCATACGCCTCGCGCGTCATGGTGCCCGCGCCGCCCTGCGCCCCCTGGGCGCCGCCGCTTCCCCCGGGTATGACGCCCAGCCACCTCAGCGCGCTTATGAGCTTGTCGCCTAGCAGCTCCAGCGCTTCGAAGAACACCTTGAGGTCGGTCTGGAATTTCTCGGAACCTACGTAGTTGGCGAAAGTCTGCAGGCCGCCAGCGAACTTATCGAGGACCCACTTGAACCCCTTGGAGCCGGCGAGCGCTACGATGGCGTTGCCCAGCGCCTCCGACAGGTCGGACAGCGGCTTCGTCAGGGCCTCCAAGCCGCCGATCAGGGCGTTCTTGATCTTCTGCCCCGCGGCGTCCAGCTGTACGTCTAGGTCCTGCCAGCGCTTCAGCAGCTTGTCGGATAGCTCAAGCTGTTTGGCGCGCTGCCTGAACGCCTCCTTGAACTCGCCGAACTCCTCGTCCGACGTGTACTTGAGGCGCCGCAGGTCCTCGATGCCTAGCCCCAGCTCGCCTAGGCGGTGCGACTGCAGCAGGAAGCCCAGCTCGCCCTCGGGCGTCGACTGCGCGAGCGCGCGGGCCCTGCCCAGGGCCTCGTTCGCCAGGTCGCTGGTACCGCCCCGCCCCGGGTCCATGCCCAACGTGTACAGCGCGCCGGCCGCGCCGCTAGCTACATTGCCCCTGGCGGTCGAAATCCCGCCCAGAAACGCCTGAGCGTCGACGAGGCGCTGGTAGGCTAGCCCGAACGCCTGATGCTGCCCGTAGCCCACGCCCAGGCCGGTCGCCGCCCGCCGGCCGTAGTTGGCCGACGTCGCTAGACGTTCGAGGCCCCATACCGCCCCGCCAGTAGCAAGGCCACCCAGCGCCGCCCCGATGCCGGTCCAGCGCAACAGCGTGCCCATGCCGCCGTACAGGGTGGTGACCACGCTGCGCACGCTGCCGGCCGCCGCGTGGGTGTCGTCGCGTATGGACTTCCATATGGTCGATACGGCGCGCGACCGCTTGGCGACCTGCTCGACCTGCGCCTCGGCCTTGCCCATCATGACGATGACGGTCTTGGCGCCGCTGGTCATCTGCGAGAAGGCCGACCCGCTATCCTCGGCCTGCTCGCGCAGCGCCGCCATGGCGCGATACGCCTGCGTCAGCTTCTCGCTGCCCTGGACGTCGACCTCGAAGACAGCCCTCTTAACCGGCATGCTTCACCAGATCCTTCTGCCTGTAGGCGTGCGCCGTCGGCCACTGCCAGCCGAAGCGCGAGAAGAACGGTCGGAAGCCCTCGACCGTCACCCAGTCTAGGACGGAGGCGACCACGCTTCGGCCTGCATCGCCGGGCTCGCGCCAGTACTCCCGTCCGGCGTCGAGATCGGCAAGGAATTGAAGTGCTCCGTACAGCTCGATGACGTAATCACCGCGCCATAGCTCCGGAAGTACTCGTACATCCCCACCATCTCGCGTGGCGGGTGGAGCCAGGAGGCAGCCGTAAAAAAACAGATATAGTTCTGCACCTCCTTGACGTCCTCGGGCGACAGGTACTTGCCAGCGAGGCACTCGTAGAATGGCACCGTCTGCCATCCCCGCTCGCCCGGTACGGCGACCATGGTGAGGCGCCATACCTCCTGCAGGAAGGACTCGTCTACGCCCCTGTACTCCGGCTCCTTAGCGATCATGTCTTTCATCATGTAGTAGCAGACGCGGCTGCACGCGGCGGGATTCGGACCCAGCTTGGAGTACAGGCGTGTCATCGCTACGCTTATGAACATGAAGTGCGCCTCGCACACTTGGGCCGAGACGGGCGTGCTGTGCACGTGCGCCGGGCGCCCGTTGGACAGCTCTAGCTCAAGCACTATGTTGAGCCTACGGTCGATCTTCATTCTACTTCTTCTCCTACTGCTAAGACCGGTCGTCAGTTCCAGAGGTTGGAGTTGATCAGGTAGTATCCTCCGAAAGTGACGCGGTAGCCGGCGTCGCGGCCGGCCATGGCGAGTTCGGCGACGTTGGCGATGCTCATGTTGAGCAGCTCGTATGGCAGCAGGCCGCCGGCCTGCACGTCGGGCCGCAGCGTGCCGCCGCCCAGCAGCGTGTCGGTCTGCCGGCGCTCCTCGTACAGCTGGGCGAGCTGCTGCGTGCGCAGCAGGTGCGCCGTCACCGTGACCGCCTGGTACGGCTCGGGGCTGTTCACGATGCCGGTCATCGTTGGGATGCGGCCCGTAGCCTCCCCCTCGAACGACATGCTGATGCCTTCGCTGCCCAAGTTGGTCGGTATGATATTCAAGGTCGGCGCGCTCACCCAGATGAGCGACGCCCTGATGCGGTTTAGGTTGCCCTGCGGGACCCGGGGGTCGGCCATGGTACCTCCTTAGACGAAGTCGGTGACGTTGATGTTGACCGTCACGCGTTCGAAGAACGGCATCGGCGGGTAGGAGATAGCGATGCCGTCGTACACGCCCTGCGGGATGTCGCTGGGGTGGTCGGTGGCATACTCCGTGAACGGGATCGCGTTCACGACGATGTTGCCGCGGAAGTCTCCCCGGTCGAGGCGCTCGCTGAACTCGGTCGACGTGAGGTCGACCTGTATCACCTTGCCCAGGGCGAGCCCGTACGTGATGGCGCGGCCGGCGGTATCGGCAGCCGCCTGCTGGAGGCGGTCGATGCCCCGCTGGTTGTACGTGAGCGGGTTGATTGGGTTGTTCGCCCCGTTGATGATGGCGTTGGCGACGTCGCGCTTCACGTTGATGGCGATCCAGTCGACCGAGTACCAGTAGGTGAACGGTCGGCCGTCCATCGTGTGGCCGTTGTACAGGATGGTATTGGTGATACCTCCCTCGGCGCCCGTGCCCACGTAGTTCCAGTTCCCGGCATCGATGGTCGCCAGCAGCGCCGAGTTACCCTGCGTCGGGAACGCCGTCACGCCGTACAGGTAGCTGAAGGCGAACGACGTCAGGCGGTTGATGGCGGTCGGGTTGTAGTTGAGCGCGACGAAGAAGGCCGCCGCGAGAGTGAACTCGGTGGCCGGCACGCCGTCCGACTCGTACCGCCGCTGCACCAGATCGCCGCCCGAGTCGTAGGCGCCCGGGTCGCTCGCGACCGCGTACGTGAGCGTAGACCCGGTGGTGCCGGGGCGCGCTATGAACGTGCCGTTGTAGCCGTCCGGGTCGATCCCGGTCAGCGTGAACGTCATGCCCGGCGCGATGCCATGAGCGCTCCCCGTGGTCACGGTGGCTACGCCCGTGCTCCACGTAGCGTTGCTCACCGTGTTGGCCGCCCACGTCGTGTAGAACGGCGCCTCGATGAGAGCGACCACGCACTTCATGAGGTCGGTGTACTCGCCGTAGTTCTGCAGGTTGGTCGTCACGAAGAAGTACGTCTTCGCATCCGTCGCCTCGAACTCGGCGAGCAGGGTAAGGAACGTCGAGTTGGCGTCCCACGCCCTGGGCACGAGGTAACTGTAGAAGAATTGCGGCGACGCTTCGATGAAGTCCTCGAGATTGGCGACCGCCGTGGCCGTCGCGACGTTGCCGGTTTCGAGGACGTACACCAGCTGCGACCCCTGCTGGGCGAAGAAGGTGTCGACCATCGACTCCAGTTCGCCCACGCCGTTGCGCGTATAAGTGATGGTCCCGGTCGCAGGCGACGTGCCCGGGTCGGGGGACAGGTAGTAGGTGAACGTAGCGGCCCCGGTGGCGATGGCCGTGACGCGCCCGTTGTACGCCGACGGGGTCGCCCCCGCGATGGTCGTGATGAACTGCTGCCCGACGGTGACGCCGTGGTTGGCGGTCGTGGTGACCGTCGCCTGCCCGCCGTAGGCGCTGGACCACGTGATCGACGTGACCGCCAGCGCCGACGGCAGCAGGTCCTCTAGGTCGTCGGGCCCGGTGAGCAGCTGGTACTCGCCCACTCCCAGGGAGGTACCCCCCTGGGATATGAGCGCGCCGGTCTTCTGCAGGGTCGACGGCGTCGGCGCCTGCGTCTGACTGACGTTTACGACAACGATAGGATTTGCCATGGAGTCGCCCCTCCGTTATGCCGGCACGCCGAACACCGCCTGATCGGTGGCGTAGTTCTGCGCCCACTGGTCGGTCGCCGATCCGGTCCACCCGTCGCTCTGGGTGATGTCGGCCGCGGCATTCTTGAACGTATTCTCGGTCACGACATTGTCCTGCCCCTGGCCGGCGACGGCGATGAGGTTGATGTTGACCGTCGCCTCGGTCATGAAGGCGTTCCCCTTGACCAAGGCACCGCGCGCCGACATGCTGAGGTGGTTGGTGTTGTCCATGAAGCGGTTGCCCTTGATCTGCCAGCCCCACGGCACGGCGACGGCGGTCCCGGAGCCGTAGATGCCGGTCGTCAGCAGGAAGAACTGGTTGTTCAGGATCTGGTTGAAGCCGCTGCCGGCGAGGTCGCGGATGCCGTAGGTCGTGGTGACGTCGATGCCGACAAAACGATTCCCTTCAGCGATGAAGTGACCGCCCTCGCCGGTCACGGCCTCGCCCGAGTTGAACAGCTCGACGCAGGCGCCGCCGGTCGGCTCCGGTGTCCACAAGAGGTTGTGAACCTCCCAGCCCTGCTGCATCACGCGGAGCAGCGCCTTGCCGGCAACCGCGTCCGATGCAGGATAAGTCCACTTTGCTGCGTCGTCGTCGCGCACACCGCCCTGCGCGGTACCGATGACGCGCACACCTCCCAAGGTTAGACCGTCGGCACCGACCAGCGGTGCGACCAGCTGCTCGCGCACCTTGCCGCCGACGTAGATCGTGTCGCCCCTATTGATCTGGGTGAATGCCTTGGCCATGGTAGCGTACGGGCTGAACGGCGTACCGTTGCCGCGAGTGTCGGAGCCGTCGACCGTATCGACGAAGTAACTGTTGCCGATGCGTCCATCGATGATCGGGAGGCCCTGCGCGTTGGCCGAGGCGACGACCGCGCCGCGACGCGTGCGGTACGAGGTGAACTGGATCGCAGACTGTCCCATAGCTATCTCCTTTTTAGAGGTTGCGGGACGAGCGCCCGCGGTGCGGTTGAGCCGCGTTGCTAAACTGGAATGTTGTCGGCGTAGATGGTCGGCGTGCAGCTGGTGATGAGCCGCTGGGCTACGTCGCGGGCGACGCCTTGCGTGTAGCTCACCTCGAAATCGATAACTTTCTTCTGAGCCAGCGTATCTAGGTCCGATTGCGTCTCCTTATCGTCGCGCACGACGGGCATATTGGTGATGCCGAAGGTCTGGGTATCGAAGCTATACTGCATCAGGGACACCAGCAGCGATTGCGCCGCGTTGTTGTTCAGGCCGTACATCGTGAGCCTTACCTGGTCTGCGGCCAGCTGAGACTGGTTCGTCAGGAAGTCCACGTCGGGCTGCGCCTGCATGGACAGCGTGGCGCCGGGCGTTATGTGTACCGCCACGTAAGGCGGATTCAAATTCTCCGGTACTAGGAATGACGGGTACAGGTTGACCGGCGGCCTGCGCACCGGGACGGGCCACGGCGGGTTGTACTGGTTGTACGCGAGCCATACCGGCAGGCTATTAGAGATGATCTGCAGGTTCGACAGCAGGCGGGCGTCATCTACGATCTGCGTCGCCATGGTCGGGTACACCGCGTCCCCGCGGTAGTGCCACAGGTTGGCCTGCTGGTAGTAGGTGCCGCGCGTGCTGAACGCGAAGCGTATGGCCGTGGTCGTGGCCGGAACCTCCCCGCCCCCTGGCTGCGGGGGATCGAACTCCGCTATGTACAGGAGGTCACCCCCGACCATGTTCAGGTCCTGCACCGCCTTGAGCGATGTGAACGACACCCGGTTGATCGATATGGATGCCGCTTCCTCCTGCCTGCTGTCGGTCGCGTAGTGCACCGACCCCTGCGCTTCGAAATCGTACCGCGGCACCTGACCGTCAAGCTCCGGCTGGTTCAACATGAAGGCGTTGACAGCCGTAGCGTTAACGACGGCGGAACCAGACGCCTGGGACGCCCTTACCCAGAACACGTAGCCGTCTATAGGTAGGACGACCCGGACGTACAACTTGAACCGCAACACTTGGTCCAAGGACACGAGACGCGTACCGGCCTGCAGTGGCCCTCCCAGCAGCGACGCCGCGACCAGTGCCTCATCGACCGACGTCACGCCGCGCCCCCGTACGTCCAGCCGTACGCCGCGAGGTACGCCGACGTAAAGGCCATCCTGCGCCCGTTGGCACCCACGGGTGCCCACTCGCGCCTATCGCGGTGCCACGCGAAAGGCATCGGCGCCGCGTGGCTGGCCTCGGGGGGCCTCAGCATATGGACGCTGCCGTCGGCGGCATCGTGCGGCGGCTCGCAGTCGGGGGCATTGCCCAGGGGTGACGGCGGCATCTGCAGCGGCCGGCCCATGCGCAGGTACCCGCGGCCCGGTATGTACCGGTGCATGGTGCGGTCGCTCTCCGCCTGCTTCCTGTTTATCATTTGTCGTCTACCCACGCCCTGAAGCCGCCCTGATACAGGCCGGTGTCGACGAACGACGGTCGCTCCTTGCGCCGCTTGTGCGGTCGCTTGAACCGCTTGCTATGTCCCTCCTGCGCGGCCATGGTCGGCACGCCGTCGACCCTGCCGTCCAGCTCGCGGCGCGTGAGCATGTCCCTGAACATCGACTCTATCTCGCTCAGTCCCTGCGCGTAGGGATCGGCCGTAGCGGGTGCCCCCATGGCGGCCGACTCCGCGGCCCCCTCGACGGCGTCGAGCAGCACCTGCCCTATGCGGTCGGAGTTCTCATCCCAGAAGAATTCCATGATACCGTATTTGGCCTCAAGGATCTCGGCCACGTCGCCAACGGTGATATTATCGGTCATCCCACCCTTGGGCTTGCGCACCCCTGCGTCCTTGAACCCCTGGGCCGTGTAGGGCACATCGAGGACGCCGAACTTTAGGACCGGGCTCATGATATTCCCCATCCGCTCGGTCCGTACTCCTGCGCTATCGCTAGGTAGGCGCGGCCCCAGGGCGTCTTGCTGTTCTGCAAGTCGCCCAGCGTGAAGTTGCTCATCGCCTCGGGCACGACCAGCGACACCGACGTACCGTTATCGGACGACGCCTGCACGGTGCCGCCGACGTAGGTATTGATCTTCATGCGCTCGCGCGTGTACTCGAAGTACGGCATCGGCGGGTTGCTGCTCGGCACGTTCTCCGCGCCCGGCAGGTCGGTCGCGAAGTTTATGAGCCTGTCGCCGCCCAGGTTGTACACCGCTAAGGCGTAGGGAGTGGGGTAGGCCGCGTCGGCGTTGCGGAAGCGCTTGATGGCCGGGTTGACCCGGTTCACGGCGACGTTGTACGTCCCGCCGATCCACGGCGAGTCGTCGGGCAGCACCTCCTCGGTGATACCCATCACGTCCCTGATGAACGTAAGATACCCCGACAGGGAAGGCCCCACGTCTCAGCCCTCCCCCTTGATGATCTGCACGGTATGCCCCGCGGCGTTCTCGACATACGCCACGTCGTAGGGCTCGTTGGCCCCTACGTCGTAGGCCCGGCCGGTGCGCAGCCGCTTGGTGCCGGACCGCGCCGCCGCGACCACGGAGACGTCCGTGGCCTCGACGACGGTCATCTGACCGGTGCGCGTGTTGCAGAGCTTAAGCGTCAGCACCGCGGGCCTCGTCGACGCGGCGGCGGGCCGCCCGCGTGCGCTTGCGCTCGCCCGGGTCCTCGCCGTCCTTGACGATATCGAAGCCCTCGGCGATGCGCTTCTTGACCGGTGTATCCTCGTCGCCGATCAGGTGCCGCGGGTTCTCCTCAAACTCGACAGTCACGTTGCGCACGCTGTCCTGCGTCGCCTCGCGCACCATGCGGTCCACGGCCTCGTTCGCCGCGATAGCCGCGGCCTCGCGCTGCTTGCGACCGGCCGCCAGGGCTAGGCTGCGGTTGTGGTTGAAGCAGGCGAGCAGCTTGTCCTTGGGCACCGGCTTGTCCAGCGACATGACGTACGCCAAGCGCTTGCGCGGCAGGCGGTTGCTCACCTCCTCGACGCCCACGCCGCCGACCCGCGCCAGCTGGTCCATGATGTTCTGGCCCTGCTTGATGTGCTCGAAATCGGGCAGGCTCACCTGCTGGCGCGGCATGATGGTGACCTGCCTGATCCCGGCGCGGGCCCGGCGCTCGTCGTAGACGCCGGACCCGTTCACCTCCGTGCGGTAGAACACCGTCTGCCGCTGGTGGGTGCAGTTCGCGATGTAAAGTCTCATCTTCTTCTCCTGGGGTTAAAGCCGCGCTCAGTCGTCCGAGTACGGCATGCTGATGACGGTCACCGCCTGCGGGCGCGGCACCCAACCCGACGTGATGCCCCATTCGGTGACGACGTCCGTAGCGCCGCCCGGGAGCGGCGTCAGGATTTCGCGCGGGGCCGCCATGTCGGCGTACTGCGTGACGCAGGTGGAGTTGTTGGGCGTGACGGCGCCGAACACGTTGGTGTTGATACCGTCCTCGCTGGGCACGTCGACCTCGGGCATGCTGACGATGACTGCGTCGGCGCCGCCCGCGCCCTTGCCGATGAGCGTATCGTCGTACGCCCAGGTGACCTCGTCGCCGTTCTCCTGCACGATTGATTCCAGGGTGCCCTTGGTGCTGTCGGTGCCGGCGCCGATGCGCTGGAACTGCGTCAGCTGGACGACGTTGTATTCGAATGTGCCGAGCGTGCGCTGCGGCCCAAGGATCGTGAACTTGCGGCCACGTCCCAGCTGCACGGTGCGCGTCTTGATGGCGAGGATGACCTGCGACAGGAAGAAGGCCATCTCGCCGTTGTCGTAGCCGAGCACCGTGTCCTGGCCGTTGCTGTCCGGCGGCAGGTTGATGGCGGTCACGCCGGGGGCGTTGATGACGCCCTCGCCGTCCTCCGGGTGCATGCCGTACAGCGACGCGTCGCGGCACAGCTGGAAGTTCGCCTGACGCATGCCCAGGCGGAATGCCTCGGGCACCGGCAGGCCCCAGTTGCCGCCGGCCGCGACGTCGTGGTGGTCGTACTGCGCGCGGGTCTTGAGCTTGTAGCTCGCCGTCGAGATCATCGACATGAAAATATCGACGCCGGGCAGCTCCTGGAAGCTGCCGGTCTGGCCGGCCGCCGCCTTGGTGCGGATGTTCATCTGCTTCATGTAGACCAGCAGGTCGTCCTGGGCCATGCGGACCCGGAGCTGCGAGCCCTGCAGAAGGTCGATGAAGCCGGACGCCTGGGTCTGCTGGATCAGGATCTCCGGCTCCATGAACGACGGGCTGACGATTGCGTATGCGCTTGCCTGTAGCATAGTGAGTTCTCCCCTTTCAGATCTGGATCACGGCGGCGGCGCCGTCGTAGTTCCAGTTGGCCCAGCCGGTGTCCTCGTCGTAGTCGACGGTGGCGCAGCCGGTCTCCTGCACCTGCAGCACCTTGACGGGCAGGGCGCTGCTGGCGCCCGAGCCGAGCGTCAGGCTGCCGCCCGTGATGGTCGACGACCCGACGCCGGCCGCGGCCTGGAGCGTGACGGTCGTGCCCGACGTGGGATTGATCGAGATGTACGAGCCGTTGAGCGACGCGTACGCCCCGGTACCGGTCAGGCTGGAGATAACCACGCCGTCGCCGTCGCCGAACGTGACCGGCGCCGACATGGTGAGCGTGATGATGCCGGTGCCGTTGTCGTAGGTGCCGCTGCTGATGGTCAGCGTGCCGAGGTACGGGACGAGGCGCTGCTGGAGGAAGTCCCAGCTGACCTGCGTGCCGATGGGCTGGTCCTGGAGCTGGGCCACCAGCTCGTCGTCGCACGCGACCACGATGCGGGCGCGGCTGCCCAGGGCGAAGGTGATCACCTGCTGGCCGACGCCGGCCGTGGGCACCTTGCTCTGCGGGAAGTTGACGTTGCTGTACGACCACGTCGAGAAGCCGGCGAGCGCCTTGCTGCCGGTCAGCGCGGTCGCGCGTCCGCAGATGGGGCCCAGGGCCGGGTTGGGCGACGCGCCCGGGATGTTCTCGTAGACGCCGACGCCGCCCCACATCGGGGTCTCCTCGTCGTCCGCGAGGATGGTCGTGCGCGCGGCGTTGCGGGTCGCCGGATCGGGGAACACGTCGCCCTGAACCAGGCCCTCGGTGCTGATACCGAACTGGCCCTCGGCGACGGTCGTCTTGAAGAAGCTAGGTGCGAGCATCTGTCATGTCTCCTTTCAGTTGACCGCCCGGCCGCGGGTGTCGTCCTTGTCGCGGAAGCGCTTCACGTGCTGGCGCACCGGGCCGGCGAAGCGATTCATCCACACGGTCGAGCCGTGGAATTCGTTGACCATGTGACCGCTGTCGCTGCGGCGCGTGACCATGGTGACCGTGCCGGGGGCACCCCGGGCAGGGTTGCGAGCGGCGGCGGTCGCCGCGTCGATGATGGAGTCGAACACGACGTCGAACACCTCGGCGTCGGCCGAGACGGCGGTCATGTCCTTGTCCTTGTACTTGGGGTGATGCGACTGGTACAGCTTGGCGAAGTGGCGCTTGTAGGCGACCACGCTCTCGCCGACCAGCGGCGCCCGGGCACGGCGGCCGTACGCCATCTCGATGGCATCCGCGCGAGCCTGCACGTCGGCCAGGGCGTTGGTGTCGGCGTCGCTGCGAGCGACCACCTGGCCGCGCAGCTCAGCCAGCTGCTGTTCGAGCGCGTCGGCGCGGGCCTTGAGCGCGGCGCTGTCGGACCGGTCGGCGGCCTCCTTCTTCTTGGCCTCCTCCTCGGCGTCCTTGCGCGCCCTGTCGGCCTTCTCGCGCTCGACCTCGCCCTTCTCCTCTTCCTCGGCGTCGCGCCGGGCGTCGGCCGCCTTTTTCTTGGCGTCGTCGTCGCTGTCGCCGGCCATGCGGCAGGCGTCGGCGTACTCGGCCTCCTCGGCGTCGTGGCGCTCCTTGTACTTGTCGTCGTCCTCGCCGTCGCCGCGCTTGCTGAACTTGAAGCCGTCGCGGCGCTTGGCGGCGTCGCTGCGCTTCTTCTCGTCCTCGCTGTCGAGGCGCGCGCTCACGGCCTTGACCGAGTCGGCGACCGACTTCAGGGTCGAGGCGAAAGCCTCCAGCACCTTCTGGCTGGCCTGCGCCTCGTCGGCTCGCTTCTTGGCCTCGTCGGCCAGCATCTTCTCCAGCTCTTCCTTGGTCAGCATCTCGCTATCTCCTCTTGATGCAGTTGTTGCCACGCCCGACGGCCGACGCCCCTTGTCCCAGACGCCCAGCGGGCATATGGCAATATGATCCAGCAGGCTCGGCTTACCCTCCACAAGGAACCGTTTACCGTCGATCTGCAGTTCCGTGTTCACCGACGCGTCGCGCCACACTACGGCGGGCGACGTCGACGATCCCTCATCCATCTCCTTGGCCGCGTCACCGTCGTTGATGCGCGCTATGGCCCATACCTCGTCCCCGACGACGTAGGCGAACATGACGGCGCCTATAACGCGCTCTCGGTACTCCTTGCCGTCGCGGTCGAGCACGTTGCCCGCCGGATGCTCCCATATGACGGGCAGGCCGGCGCAGCGGTCGAGGAAGTCCTGGTTCAGGTACAGCGAGGCGTCGCGCCACACGAACTCGTCTAGCGCGCGGCGGTACGCCATCCCGGTGCCGGTGATGCGGATCGCGAACAGCCACAGGTTCTCGTAACGCTGCGGGCTGGCGAACCGGCCATCGGCTATGGCGCGGGCGATGTCCAGCTCGTGCATTCCGAATTTAGCCAGCGACAGCCGCACGCCGGGATGCAGCGGCTCGGGAGGCTCGTTGAGCGGGGCCCAGGCATGCGCCACGTGCTCGCCCGACTTAGCAATATCTGGCGCGAACTCGTCGACGTCGGTCAGCGCAAAGGTCGTGAACTCCACGGTGTCGCCGTCGACCCCCGCGGGCGGCGGCGTCAGCGGCGCCCCCTCCCTGGGCGTGACCGTGCGCGACCACGCCTTGAGGTCGTCCTTGCGCGCCTTGAAGCCACCGGTCTCCTCCAACGTCTCGCGGATTGCCGCGTCGATGGGCAGCTCATCTCCCTCGATGCGACCGCCCGGCACGCACCATAGCCCAGGGGCGTCGCCGCCCGGGCCGCGCTTCAGGAAGAGCGCGTTGCCGCGGTTCGATATGATCAGGATGCCGGCGGCGCGGATCATGTTCTGGCCTGAGCTTTTTGAATATAAGTTTTCGCTGCGTCTCTGGTCTTGAATTGAAAACCCACATCGTACCAGTTACCGTTTTCTTCTCGCTCAACGATATAAACCAGACTACGACGCTCTCTGGCATTTCCTTTAACGTTACGCATCCCGGGACTACGGTCGACAACCTCTTTAGGAACAATGCGATAAGATTCTGCATCCATCCGCTCGACCAGCCTCCTAGCCTCCGCCCCCAGCGAGTTGATCTGCTCGGCCATGCTGTCGAGTACTGCGCGCGTACTGCTCATCGGAACCCCCACAGTGCGACTGCAATACCGAACCAGGGTAGCGCGAAAATCGTAAGCGCAAAGCCGACGATAACATGAGGCATCGATAATACGCGGTCTCCAAAGATCAAAGACCACGCAGCCAGAATCGGAAGACTCAATATATAGATAATGGCCCTCATCTGATTCTCCTGGCGTATAAGCTACCCCAGCCGAACATATTGGCGCCCCCGGAGAATGCCGCCAGCGCATTCAGATAGTAGGTCACGGGTGCATCCACCAGAACACGCACGGGGGCCAAGGCGTAGCTGAGGCTGGGCGATTGGAGGAAGGGTGACGCTGCATATCCCGGAATGGCGGCGACGATCCCTGAAGGCTGATCCTGTATTAAATTCTCCGTGGTGTTTATGTTCCCGACCATGACGATAGGCACGATTGACGTACCTCCGGCGAAGGTAATGGTTCCCCACACATCCCAATCACCTGCTGTCAACGATATGCTCATCAGAGCGTCGCCAACATTGTTAGATAAGGTCACCTGCTGCGGCTGAAGCCTTGACGCGCTGATGACTTCACCGACCATCCCGGAGACGGCCTCGCTGCCGTCCGTCACGCCTATGATTCCAGCTGGGAAGCTATCGCCGGTCTGGCCATGGATAGAGTTGTTGGTTCCCTCGTCCTGCCACAACGTTCCTATGCTATCGATTGCTCCCAACGTAACCCTATTGTTCGCCGTGTCAGCGGTCAGGCGATACGCCACTGTCAAGGACTCAATATAGCCCCCGAACACGTTGCAGGCATCGGCGAAGTCAAATTCGATGCCTACAGGGCATCCTTCTATTGCCATACCGTACGAGCAATTTCCCTGCCCGCTCATCTTGATGCCGATGGAGCATTGCCCGACGCGCCCGCCATAGAAGTTGTTGGCGTTCGGGTAGAGGATGCCAGACCCGGCGCAATCGACACCCACTTGGCTGGCGCCCTGTCCTTGTACAGAGCAATTCATGAAGACATTGTAGTAAGGGCCGGTGCCTCCCGGATCGCCTAACAACTGGATGCCCTTGGCGCCCGCAGCCGTAGACAGCATGATAACGTCAATATTGCTGAACTCAGAGTGCCCGAACCTGCATCGGAGTCCGACAGCGCCGGGCGCCGTCACCTGTATCTTAAGGTTGCTCAAGGAGCAGTATTGAGGGTAAACGCCGCTCCCCGGAGGAACGCCGTCGACCGCGTAGTTCGGTCCGGTGTAGACCAATCGGGCACCACCGCCATCTATATTGGTGTAATAGCCTAGCGACAGTGTCTGGGTTGACACGAAAGTGCCCGGCCCCATCCAGCCTCCAGGCTCGTTTACGAGGCCCTGCGTCGCCTCGGCGAACGCCAGCAATGCTGCGGTCGCGTCAGAACCATCGCCTTTGGCGCCGAACCATCGCAACATCACCGGGCCGGAATAAATCCTGATATAGCGTCCTACTATCGCGCCCGAGGGTTGCACCACGGTACCCCCGTTGGCGGTCGCGGTGGAAGACGGAACCCAGGCCCACGATCCCCCGCCGCCGTCCCCCGGGACAGCGTAACCCTGCGTCTCGACCAGAGCCGGGCGATCTGTGAGCGCCTGCAGGCTCGCTAAATTTACAAGCGTCAGCCTGCTCCACTGGGCGAAGCTATCCAGGACCCCCTGCGTCATAAGGCTTTGGAAAAGCGTGCCGGCTGCCCAAGACTGTGCCGACGTACCTTCCTGAGCCCTGACAACGGTAACGGTATCTCCGGAACGAGCAGTGACCAGCACTACCTCGATGTTTACCCCCATGGGATCGGTCAACGTGGCGGCAAATACGTAGCCGGCTGTCAAAGCTGGAAACCGATCACCCTGACCAGGGGTCAGGTTGATCGTAGTTGTCGACGGTGACAACGCTTCCTGTATCGTAGAGGTAGCGTTGTTCGCAAACTTGTATACGTCTGTCACTTTGACACCCCAGACTTAAGGTTGTCGACCTCAGCCTTAAGTTCCTGTATCCCTTTCACTAAAATCGGAACCAAGGCGGCCCAATCGACAGTGTTCGGTTTGCCTCCTTCGTCTAAACCGACAATACCGGGGATGATTTCGTACACCTGCTCGGCAGTGAATCCGTACTTCCGCGTAGCACCCCCGTCTCCGTAGCCCTCGTTATACAGATACGTTACCGGTGATAGCGCACCTAATACCCCTAACCCTTCAACCTGCGGCTCGATGGCATGCTTGTACCGAGCACTGGACGTCCCTAGGCATACCCCAGCGGTACCAGAACCCTTGGTAAGAACGCCTGTCGTAGTCGTAACGCAGGCGGTATTGTTCGTCGTCGCTGCATCTGACCCCAAGTTGGTCATTGATACAGACACGTTAGTGAATGACGCCGTCCCGCTGAAAGTGTTATTGCTCCCCAGCCCAGCAAGCTGATCCCACCCGGTCGTCCCGTTGGTGTTGTAGTAGGGTAGGCCGTCGCTGCGCAAATACAATGAGCCTCGCGCGGCCGATAGGGTCGGCGCCCCCGATCCAGGAAATGTGCCGAAGTTAGACGTCGATGTGAATTTATTCCCCGTACCGGTCGTCCCGCCAGCGGGTATCGCGACGTTCTGAGCGGTGGTGATACCCGTCCCGGGACCCATCGTAGCGACAGGCGTACCGCCGGCCAGGAAAACGGTGCTCGATCCAGACTGAGCGCTGAGGTAAAGAGTACCATCTACACCTCCGCCTCCACCTATACCGATGTAGTTTGTGTTCGACAGAGAATCATTAAGTGAGATCGCACTGTAAGTCGTCGCCCCGGTAAGGTTTCCAACCTTGAAGGAGTGCGTGCCTCCGGTGGTCACCGTCATCACCCCAGCCAATGTGGGAGCGTTAGCTAGTACGACGGCTCCTGATCCAATGACTCCGTTACTTAGGTCAGAAGCGGCAAGCTGGCCGACGGTGATCGCGGCGCCTGCACTGGCCTGCTTTAAGACCTGAGAAACTCCCCCGGTGGCCGATAGATTGGACCCGGTGCCACCGTTGGTCTGCCCAAGAGTGCCGGCGACGGCAACCGTACCCGAAGTCGGCGTCGACGGCGTCAGGCCCGTGGTACCAAAAGAAATAGTAGCTACACCCGACGAAGGTGTCAGGCAATCGATCACCTTGACTGTAGAACCGTCGCTGCCGACGCACTGGTTGTTGGAGAAGCCGTCGGTCGGGGTAGCGCCGGCCACGATGCCCAGCGTCTGCCCAAGGGCCGGCAGGGCTAGGGACAGCAGCGCGGCGACGATGAGCGATATTTTCCTCATGGGTTGCTGTTCCACCACTCGATGTTGAGGCTAGCCGTGCTGCCGGTCTTCTGGATAAACTCCAAGTCGTCGAACGGCGCGTAGAAAGCAACGTTCGGCCCGGTCGCGTAGAGCAACATGCCCACGTCTCCGGTCGGCGCCACGCCGTCGCGGCGGTACCGCACGATACCCGCGTTGACCTGCACCACGGCCACGTCGGCGCCCTCGGGCGCGGTTAACGGGACCGCCGATGACAAATCCTCGACCTGCACGTACTCGACAATGGCGCTGCCCGGCGGTACCGGCGCCCCGCCCCCGGGGAACCATACCGGGATGGCGCCGGCCCCCATGTTCTGCTTGTTCGGATAGCTCATGCTGCGATCCTCTTCCTAGCCTCGGCCAGCGCCTCGCGGCCCTTGTCCGTGAGCATGTCGGCGGGCAGCGCCCGCAGGTGGTACAGGTACTTGTACTTGCAGCGGCAGAACACTTCCTCGCCCGGCTGCGTCATGTCGTCGGTGAAGGTTGCGCCGCGCGTGGCCAGGTAGCCCCGCTGCATGGCCCAGCTGTCGCGGATCAGGAAGGGCCGGCGTTTGCTGTCGATGGCCCGCTGCTTGTGGTCCTCGCGGTAGTCGTAGTTGACCTGATGGTAATGCGACTCCCACTCTGCTGCTATGGCACCGCCGCCCTTGGCAACGGTGTCCGATACGGCTGCCTGCAGCTTGTGCCCCTGATCTATGAGCACGCGCCGCTCGCGGAACGGCAGCGACGCGAAGCCCTTGCGTATCTCCTTGCGAGTCGCGCGTACGTCGACCTGCTCCGATCCCCCCTTGGGCACCGACGTGGCCCAGCCCGCGAAGCGCCGCAGCGTCTTGTCTATCTCCTCCGCGCGGTTGAGCTTGATAAGCTGGGCGTTGGCCACGACGCGACGGGACAGCTCCGCCCGCAGGTGCGGCCTTACCTGATCGAGCACGTACCGATTGACGCCCGCGTGGCGCTTAAGGATAGCCCCCCTGTCGACCTCGCGCCGCAGTATGGCGCCCAGGGCGTCGCGCAGCCGCTTCTCCATCTGCCACTCGGGCGTTAGCTCGCGCTCCATGGCCGCCCGCAGCTTGGCCATCCATACCGCCAGCTGGTCGGCGTCGTCGAAGCCGTACCGCTCGTAGTAGCTCACCGCCTCGCGGAGGATTTCGTCGAAGCTATCCATCGACCGACCTCGCCAGCAGCGACGCGCTGTCTAGGTACAGGTCGAGCAGGTCGTGCGCCCGGCGCCTGTGCTCCTCGGCCTTCTTACCGTCCCGCTCGGCGACGACCTCGTGCAGGGCCTTCAGGAAATCTTCCATCGCCCTGTTGCCGATCACGAAGTGACGCAGGTCGATCATGCCTTGGCCTTGCGCCGCTCGCCCAGGTCGACCACGGCGGCGACGGCCTGCTTAAGCTCCTCTATGGCCGCGTTGGCGCTGTCGGCCTTGCTGAACGGCTTGGGCTGCCTCGGCTCACCTTTCTCCTCAAGCTTCCGGCGCCGCTCCTCATCCTCCTCGGCCTGCGCGCCCAGCTCCTCCCAGTCTAGGTTGAGCGGCGAGCCGAACAGCAGCTTCATCTCGTTCATGTTGTCGGCGACCCATTCGACCGTGCGCGCCAGCTGCTCGCCCTTGAGCAGCGGCATCAGCACCTGCAGCACGGCCACCAGCGCGCGCAGCTTGACGTCGGCGACCTTGACCTGCTCGCTCTCGGGCTCGACCAGCAGCGACGGCCACTCGGCGCTATAGCTGTTCGCCCACTT
>FRDC01002740.1_pt2 | contig 71427 bp, 79 predicted proteins | sample 1106171 | NCBI WGS metagenome assembly FRDC01 (sample SAMEA3930566, study PRJEB13176) | freshwater metagenome | biome: Drinking water system; feature: drinking water; material: water | place: Singapore | collected 2014-12-20 | reverse complement strand
TGGCGCCGGCGTCGTTGCCAGCATTATTGAGTGAATGAGGCGGCGATCTCATATCGCCACCACGGGTTTTCGAAGAAAGACAAGCGGTCATGAACGGTCAAAATATTCGCATCCGGCTCAAGGCGTTCGATCATCGTATCCTCGATGCCTCGACGCGCGAGATCGTGAGCACGGCCAAGCGGACGGGCGCGCAGGTTCGCGGGCCCATTCCGCTGCCGACGCGGTTGGAGAAATTCACCGTCAACCGTTCGCCGCACATCGACAAGAAGAGCCGCGAACAGTTCGAAATTCGCACCCATAAGCGGCTCCTCGATATCGTCGATCCCACACCGCAGACGGTCGATGCTTTGATGAAGCTCGATCTTGCTGCGGGCGTGGACGTCGAGATCAAACTCTAAGGTTTTACGGCGCTGGTTCTAGCGCCATTGAAGGAAGGTCGTCACCGATGCGTTCCGGTGTCATTGCACAAAAGGTTGGCATGACCCGCATCTTCACAGATGGCGGGGAACATGTTCCGGTCACCGTGCTTCGCCTCGACGGGTGCCAGGTTGTGGCGCACCGCACCGAGGAGAAGAATGGCTATGTCGCAGTCCAGCTGGGAGCTGGGCGCGCCAAGGTCAAGAATGTGTCCAACGCCGAGCGGGGACATTTTGCGGTTGCCAAGGTCGAGCCGAAACGCCGCGTTGCGGAATTTCGTGTCGATAAGGACGGGTTGATTCCGGTTGGCGCCGAGCTGACGGCTGATCATTACGTTCCCGGTCAGTTCGTCGATGTCACAGGCATCACCGTCGGCAAGGGCTTTGCCGGCGCGATGAAGCGGTGGAATTTCGGCGGTCTGCGCGCCACCCACGGCGTCTCCGTGTCGCATCGTTCGCATGGCTCCACGGGTAACCGTCAGGATCCGGGCAAGACCTTCAAGAACAAGAAGATGGCCGGCCATCTCGGCCAGGAGCGGGTGACAACCCAGAATCTCAAGGTCATTCGTACCGATGTCGAGCAGGGCCTCATCCTCGTCGAGGGCGCGGTTCCCGGCAGCAAGGGTGGGTGGATCCTGGTCAGCGATGCGGTGAAGAAGCCGCTGCCGAAGGATGCGCCGCTTCCCGGTGCGTTCAAGGCACCGGTGGCCGACGTGACCGCCAGCCCGGCCGCGGCCAGCGGCGAGGGAGAATAAGATGAAGATCGATATCAGCAGCCTTGAAGGCAAGGCGTCGGGTTCGCTTGATCTGTCAGACGACGTCTTCGGCCTCGAGCCGCGTGGCGACATTTTGCAGCGCGTGGTCCGCTGGCAGCTTGCCAAGCGCCGCGCCGGCACGCACGACGTCAAGAATCGTGCAGAGATCGCGCGTACCGGCAAGAAGATGTATGGGCAGAAGGGTACGGGGCGTGCCCGCCACTCCTCGGCGCGCGCTCCGCAGTTTCGCGGCGGTGGCCGGGCGTTTGGACCAACGCCACGCGATCACGGGCACGATCTGCCCAAGAAGGTGCGCGCGCTCGGCCTGAAGCTGGCACTATCCTCCAAGGTCAGATCATCGAGCCTGCTCATTCTCGATCAGGCGAGCATGAAGGATGCGAAGACGGCAGCCCTTCTGGAGAGTTTCGGCAAGCTTGGCCTGGTCAATGCGCTCATCATTGACGGGGCGAGCGTTGACGAGAATTTCGGGCTCGCCGCCCGCAACATTCCCCATATCGACGTGCTGCCGGTGCAGGGGATCAATGTTTACGACATCCTGCGCCGCGACAAGCTTGTGCTGACGCGCGCAGCGGTTGAAGCCCTGGAGGCGCGCCTCAAATGATCGATCCCCGGCATTACGATGTGATCCGCTCGCCGGTCATCACGGAAAAGGCAACGTTGGCCTCGGAGCACAGCAAGGTGATCTTCCGCGTCGCCATTGATGCGACCAAGGACGAGATCAAGCAGGCTGTCGAGAAGCTCTTCGACGTCAAGGTGACGGCGGTCAACACGCTGGTCACCAAAGGCAAGGTCAAGCGCTTCAAAGGCCGGCTCGGCCAGCGCAGCGATGTTAAAAAAGCAGTTGTGACGTTGGCCGAAGGCCAATCGATCGACGTCACGACCGGCCTCTGAGGGAAGGGCGTAACATGGCTCTCAAGCAATTCAAGCCGACGACACCGAGCCAGCGCCAGCTGGTTCTGGTTGATCGCTCCGAGCTTTACAAAGGCAAGCCGGTCAAGGCGCTCACCGAAGGGTTGAGCTCGTCGGGCGGGCGCAACAATCTCGGGCGCATCACGGTTCGCTTCCGTGGCGGCGGGCACAAGCGGACGTATCGTCTGGTCGATTTCCGCCGGCGTGAGCATGCCGGCAAGATCGCCCATGTGGAGCGGATCGAGTACGACCCAAACCGCACGTCGTTTCTGGCGCTTCTCAAATATGATGATGGCGTTCTGTCCTACATTCTGGCGCCGCAGCGTCTGGCGGTTGGCGATGCGGTGACGGCTGGTGACAGCGTTGACGTGAAGCCCGGCAATGCGATGCCGCTGCTGGCTATCCCGGTTGGAACGCTGGTGCACAATGTGGAACTCAAGATCGGCAAGGGCGGGGCCATGGCGCGCTCTGCCGGCACCTACGCGCAGATCGTCGGTCGCGACCAGGGCTATGTGGCGCTGCGTCTGAATTCTGGCGAACAGCGCATGGTTCATGGCCAGTGCTATGCCACTGTCGGCGCGGTTTCGAACCCCGACCATATGAACGTGTCGATCGGCAAGGCCGGGCGCAATCGCTGGCTTGGCCGCAAGCCGCATAATCGCGGCGTTGCCATGAACCCGGTTGACCATCCGCATGGCGGCGGCGAAGGCCGCACATCGGGTGGCCGCCATCCGGTGTCGCCCTGGGGCGTGCCGACCAAGGGCAAGAAGACGCGGCGCAACAAGCGCACAACCAAGTTCATCGTGCGCTCGCGCCACGTGAAGAAGAAGGGCAGCTGAGGTCAATATGGCTCGTTCAGTTTGGAAAGGTCCGTTCATTGACGGTTATCTGCTCAAAAAGGCAGATACGGTTCGTGGCAGCGGGCGCAATGAAGTCATCAAGACGTGGAGCCGGCGCTCGACGATCCTGCCGCAATTCGTTGGTCTGACGTTCGGCGTCTACAACGGACAGAAGCATATTCCGGTCAACGTGTCGGAAGAGATGGTGGGTATGAAGTTCGGCGAGTTTTCGCCAACCCGCACCTTCTATGGCCACGCCGCCGACAAGAAGGCGAAGAGGAAGTGAGCCATGGGTAAAACAGCCCGTCCACGCGTATTGAAAGAGAACGAGGCGAAGGCCGTGGCACGCATGATGCGCGTGTCGCCGCAGAAGCTTAATCTGGTCGCAGCCCTTATTCGCGGCAAGAGCGTGCAGAGCGCGCTCAACGATCTCGAGTTCTCGCGCAAACGTATCGCCGTCCAGGTTCGCAAGACGCTGGAGAGCGCCATTGCCAATGCCGAAAACAATCATGAGCTGGATGTCGATGATCTCGTCGTTGCCGAGGCCCATGTCGGGCGCGCCATGGTGATCAAGCGCTTCCATGCGCGTGGTCGCGGCAAGGCGTCGAGCATCGAGCATACATTCTCGCACCTCACCATCGTTGTGCGGCAGATCGAGGAGCAAGCCTAATGGGCCAAAAGGTCAATCCGACGGGGCTGCGTCTGGGCATCAACCGGACCTGGGACAGCCGCTGGTTTGCGGCGCGCGGGGAGTATGGCACGCTGCTGCATGAGGATCTGAAAATCCGTGAGGTTCTGCTCCGTGAACTGAAGCAGGCAGCGGTCAGCAAGATCATCATCGAGCGGCCGCACAAGAAAGCGCGCATCACCATCCATTCGGCACGCCCGGGTATCGTCATCGGCAAGAAGGGCGCGGATATCGACAAGATCCGCAAGCGGGTGGCTGATCTCACGAAGTCGGATGTGGTCGTCAACATTGTTGAAATCCGCAAACCGGAAATCGATGCGACGCTGGTGGCTGATTCCATTGCCCAGCAGCTCGAGCGCCGGGTTGCATTCCGCCGCGCCATGAAGCGTGCTGTTCAATCGGCCATGCGTATGGGTGCGGAGGGTATCCGCATCAATTGTTCGGGGCGCCTTGGCGGGGCGGAAATCGCCCGCATGGAATGGTACCGCGAAGGCCGCGTGCCATTGCATACGCTGCGCGCTGATGTCGATTACGGGGTTGCCACCGCGCATACGGCGATGGGCACCTGCGGCGTCAAGGTGTGGATTTTCAAGGGCGAAATTCTGGAGCACGACCCGATGGCGCTCGATAAGCGCATGGCGGGCGAGGACAACAACAAGTCCGAGCGTCGGCGCGACGAGCGCTGAGGAGAGGACGAGGATCGCGTTATGCTGCAACCGAAGAAAACCAAATTCCGGCGCGCTTTCAAGGGCCGCATTCATGGCCAGGCCAAAGGGGGCTTCGAGCTTGCCTTCGGCCAGTATGGGCTGAAGGCGATGGAGCCGGAGCGTGTGACGGCCCGCCAGATCGAGGCGGCTCGCCGGGCGCTCACCCGTGAAATGAAACGCCTGGGGCGCGTGTGGATCCGCATCTTCCCCGATGTGCCGGTGTCCTCGAAACCTGCCGAAGTGCGCATGGGTTCGGGCAAGGGTGCGCCGGAATTCTGGGTCGCGCGCGTCCATCCAGGCCGCATCATGTTTGAAGTCGACGGCGTGCCGATCGAGACCGCCAGGCTGGCGCTCGAGCTGGCGGCCGCCAAACTGCCGATCAAGACGCGCTTTGTTCAGCGCATTGCCGAGTGAGGAGGACGTGATGAAAGCCAGTGAAGTTCGCGCCCTCAGCGCTGATCAGCTTACCGACAAGTTGGCCGAATTGAAGAAGGAGCAGTTCAATCTGCGCTTTCAGAAGGCGACCAACCAGATTGAGAACACGTCACGGGTGCGCGCCGTGCGGCGCGATATTGCCCGCATCAAGACGTTTATGACCCAGCATCAGGCGGCGAAGTAGGAGCCAGATATGCCCAAACGTATTCTCCAGGGCGTCGTGGTCTCCGACGCGACGAACAAGACGGTCGTGGTGAAGGTGGAGCGTCGTTTCACCCATCCGCTGCTGAAAAAGACGGTGCGTCGTAGCAAGAAATACCACGCACATGACGAGAATAACGGCGTCAAGATCGGCGATGTCGTGCGGATTGAAGAGACAAAGCCGATTTCGAAATTGAAGCGCTGGATCGTCCTCACGGACGCTGCCGCGGGCAAGTAAGGAAAGGCCGGCTGGCGTCGTATGACAACGGCGCGGCAGGAGAAGGTTCAAGACGATGATCCAGATGCAAACTAACCTCGACGTCGCCGATAATTCGGGTGCGCGCCGTGTCATGTGCATCAAGGTGCTGGGTGGCTCGAAGCGCAGATATGCCGGAGTTGGCGACATCATCGTGGTGTCGATCAAGGAGGCTATCCCGCGTGGCCGCGTCAAGAAGGGCGACGTGATGAAGGCCGTGGTGGTGAGGACGTCGAAGGACATCCGCCGCGCTGATGGCTCGGTCATCCGCTTTGACCGCAATGCCGCCGTGCTGATCAACAATCAGCAGGAGCCGATCGGCACGCGCATCTTCGGGCCGGTGCCACGTGAATTGCGGGCCAAGAACCACATGAAGATCATCTCGCTTGCTCCGGAGGTGCTGTAATGGCCGCCAAGATCAAGAAAGGCGACAAGGTTTTCGTCCTCTCCGGCCGTGACAAGGGCAAGAGCGGCGAAGTGATCGAAGTCCGTCCCGGCGAAGGGCGCGCGCTGGTGCGCGGTGTCCATCTCGTCAAACGTCATCAGCGTCAATCTGCCAATCAGGCAGGTGGCATCATCAGCAAGGAAGGCCCGATCGACCTGTCGAACCTGGCGCTTCTCGACCCCAAGGACGGCAAGCCAACGCGTGTCGGTTTCAAGGTGCTCGAGGACGGCAAGAAGGTTCGCGTCGCCAAGCGGTCGGGGGAGACGATCAATGGCTGAACAAATGATCCATGTGCCGCGTCTGAAGGCGCACTTCGAAAGTGTGGTGCGACCGAAGCTGATGGAACAATTCGGGTATTCGAGCCCGATCGAGGTTCCGCAGTTGGAAAAGGTCGTGCTCAATATGGGGGTTGGCGAGTCGACCGCCGATTCCAAGAAGGCGGCGGTCGCTGCGGGCGATCTTGCCCTCATCGCCGGCCAGAAGCCGGTCGTGACACGGGCGCGCAAGGCCATCTCGACCTTCAAGCTGCGCGAGAACATGCCGATTGGCGCCAAGGTGACGTTACGTCGGCAGCGCATGTATGAGTTTGTCGACCGCCTGGTCAACATCGCGCTGCCGCGCGTACGCGATTTTCGTGGATTGTCGCCGAAATCCTTCGATGGGCGCGGTAATTTTGCGCTCGGCATCAAGGAGCATCTGGTGTTCCCCGAGATCAATTACGACAAGGCGGAAGCGGTATGGGGTCTGGACGTCATCGTCTGCACCACGGCCCGCACCGATGAGGAAGCGCGCGCTCTCCTCAAGCTGCTCAATTTCCCTTTCCGTCAGTGACGTTGTTGAGGATCTGACCCCATGGCTAAAACTTCCTCGGTCGAAAAGAACAAGCACCGGCGGCATCTTACCAAGAAATTCCTTGGCAAGCGCACGCGGCTCAAGACCGTGATCATGAACAAGGAGACCTCGATTGAAGAACGTTTCGAGGCGACCATGAAGCTGGCGGCTTTGCCACGCAATTCGGCTAAAAACCGCATTCGCAATCGCTGTGAGGTCAGTGGGCGTCCGCGCGCCTATTACCGCAAACTGAAGATGTCGCGCATCGCGCTCCGGGATCTGGCCTCGAAAGGCTTCGTTCCGGGCATGGTCAAATCGAGCTGGTAAGGGGCGGGCAATGGCACTCAATGATCCCTTGGGCGATATGCTGACACGCATCCGCAATTCGTCGATGCGCAAGCGCAGCTCGGTCGTCACGCCGGGTTCGAAACTGCGCGCACGCGTTCTCGATGTGCTGCAATCGGAAGGCTACATTCGTGGCTATTCGAGCGTCGAGCACATGGATGGCAAGAGCGAATTCAGCATCGAGCTCAAATATTTCGACGGCGAACCGGCGATCAAGAAAATCGACCGCGTGTCAAAGCCGGGCCGGCGTGTCTACGCGTCGGTCGAGGCGTTGCCGCGTGTTTATAACGGTCTGGGCATATCTATCGTGTCGACCTCGCAAGGGGTGATGGCTGACCACGAAGCGCGCGACAAGAATGTCGGCGGCGAAGTTCTGTGCACCGTCTTCTGAAGATCGGCGCGAGGGAGAAAATATCATGTCGCGTTTAGGCAAAAAGCCGGTGGAGGTGCCCAAGGGTGTCACCGTTGCGGTTGCCGGCCAGACGGTCAAGGTCAAGGGCGCCAAGGGCGAACTTGCGTTTACCGTTCCGGAGAATGTCGAACTGACCCAGGACAATGGCCAGCTGGTCGTCAATCCGCGGGAAGACACCAAGCAGGCGCGCGCCAATTGGGGTCTGTCACGCTCGATGCTCCACAATATCTGCGTGGGCGCCTCGGAAGGGTTCACCAAGCGGCTTGAGATCAATGGCGTGGGTTATCGCGCAGCCGTCCAGGGCAAATCGCTTAATCTCAGCCTTGGCTATTCGCATGAAGTTCTCTACGCCATTCCTGATGGTGTGAAGATTGAAACCCCCAAGCCGACCGAGATTGTCATCACCGGTATCGACAAGCAAAAGGTTGGACAGGTGGCTGCCGAAATCCGCGATTATCGCGGTCCTGAACCCTATAAGGGCAAGGGCGTGAAATATTCTGACGAGACGATCTTCCGCAAGGAAGGCAAGAAGAAGTGAGGATCATGCGATGAGCGCGATCGGGACAAAGAACGAGGCGCGGTTACGGCGCCAGGTACGGACACGCAAGAAGATCAGCGCGACCGCCAGCGGTCGTCTGCGGCTCAGTGTGTTTCGCTCCTCGAAGCATATTTACGCCCAGGTCATCGACGACGTGGCGGGGCGCACGCTTGCGGCCGCCTGTTCGCTCGACAAGGATGTGCGCGAGGGGTTGAAGACCGGGGCCGACGTCGCCGCTGCTCAGGCTGTCGGCAAGGCGCTGGCCGTGCGCGCCACGGCACAGGGGATCAAGGCGGTCGTCTTCGATCGTGGTGGTTATGTCTACCATGGGCGCGTCAAGGCGCTTGCGGATGCTGCCCGCGAGGGCGGTCTCGAATTCTGAATTAAACCGAAGCGAGCGTCCGGCGGTATCAGCCGGTGACGCGTCAGTGAGGGACTGATAATGGCTAGAGAACATGGCGGCGGGCGTGACCGCGACGACCGCGACAGCGAATTCGTCGATCGCCTGGTGCATATCAATCGTGTCGCCAAGGTGGTGAAGGGCGGCAAGCGCTTCGGCTTTGCGGCTCTGGTTGTCGTTGGCGATCAGAAGGGCCGTGTCGGCTTTGGCCATGGCAAGGCGCGCGAGGTGCCTGAGGCGATCCGCAAGGCGACCGAGCAGGCCAAGCGTGGCCTGGTGCGCGTGCCGCTGCGCGAGGGCCGCACATTCCATCATGATGTTGCCGGGCGCCATGGTGCTGGCCGGGTTTATGTCCGCGCCGCGCCTGCGGGCACAGGCATCATCGCGGGCGGTCCGATGCGCGCCGTGTTCGAGGCGCTCGGCGTCCAGGATGTGGTGTCGAAATCGGTTGGCTCGTCCAATCCCTATAACATGGTGCGGGCAACGTTTGATGCGCTGAAGCATGAAGATTCACCGCGCTCGGTTGCGGCGCGTCGCGGCATCAAGGTGTCGGCCCTGCAAAACCGCCGGCGTGAAGATGCCGGCGAAGCAACGGATGCGTGAGGGTCATGATGGCTCAGAAAAAGACAGTCACCATTGAACAGGTCGGTTCGCCGATCCGTCGCGAAGCCAGCCAGCGCCAGACGCTGGTTGGCCTTGGCCTCAACAAGCGCCATCGCCGCTCGACGCTGGAGGATACTCCGGCTGTGCGCGGCATGATCGCCAAGGTGCGTCATCTGTTGCGCATCATCGACGAACCTGCGGCGTGAGGGCAGAGCCATGAAACTCAATGATATTCGCGACAATCCCGGCGCCATCCGTACCTTCAAGCGGGTTGGCCGCGGCATCGGCTCTGGCAAGGGCAAAACCTCGGGACGTGGCGTCAAGGGGCAGGGCGCGCGCTCGGGTGTTGCCATTAACGGCTTCGAGGGCGGCCAGATGCCGCTCCATCGCCGTCTGCCCAAGCGCGGCTTCAACAATATTTTCCGCCGCCAGCTGGTCGAGGTTAATCTTGGCCGTATCCAGACGGCGATCGACGCCAAAAAGCTTGATGCGAGCAAGCCGATTGATGCTGCCGCGCTGGTGGCGTCCGGCGTGTTGCGGCGCGCCCGCGAGGGTGTCCGGCTGCTGGGTACCGGCGAGATCACCAGCAAGGTGACGATTGTCGTTGACGGCGCCTCGAAGCCGGCGATCGCAGCGGTGGAAAAGGCTGGCGGCACGGTGAGCGTACTCACCAAAAAGCCTGAAGTCGACGAGAGCAAGCCGGCGAAGGGCAAGGCCGCCCGGGCCAAAGCTGCCAAGGACAAGGCGACCAAGGACAAGATGGCGAAAGCGGCTCCGGCCAAGAGCAATGGCTGAACGTCAGCGGCCTTGCGCGTGAAAGTGATGGCGTCGGTCTTGCGATAGCGCTACGCCCTCACGACATCGCAGATGGCGTGAGCCCCTGTGGCAGTCGAAGCAGACAAGGCCGTTCAAAGCGGTCCTACCGGGAGAGCGTAGATGGCATCGGCAGCTGAACAACTGGCAGCAAACCTGAATTTCTCGGCGTTCGGCAAGGCCGAGGAACTCAAGCAGCGTATCTGGTTTACGCTGGGAGCGTTGCTCGTCTACCGGCTGGGGACCTACATTCCGCTGCCGGGCATTGACGGACAGGCGGTGGCGCAGGCGTTCAATCAGGCGCAGACCGGTATTCTCGGCCTCTTCAACATGTTCTCCGGCGGCGCGGTCGGCCGGATGGCGATCTTTGCGCTTAACATCACGCCTTACATTTCTGCCTCCATCATCATTCAGCTCATGACCTCGGTGTCAAAGCAGCTGGAAGCGCTGAAAAAGGAAGGCGAGGCGGGGCGTCGCCAGCTCAACCAGTATACGCGCTATCTGACGCTGCTGCTTGCCATCGTTCAGGCTTACGGCATTTCGATCGGGCTCGAAGCTGCCGGCAACATCGTCCAGTCGCCTGGCCTGTTCTTTCGCCTGTCGGCGGTTCTGACGCTGACGGGGGGAACGATGTTCCTCATGTGGCTTGGCGAACAGATCACGTCACGCGGCATTGGCAACGGTATCTCGCTCATCATTTTTGCCGGTATCGTTGCTGAACTGCCCCGCGCGTTGATTGGAACCCTTGAGCTTGGCCGGCAGGGCGCGCTGTCGACCTTCGTCATCCTGCTCGTGCTGGTGATGTCGGTTGCGGTTGTGGCTCTGGTGGTCTTCATGGAGCGGGCGCAGCGCCGGTTGCTCATCCAGTACCCCAAGCGCCAGGTTGGCAACCGCCTTTATGAGGGCCAATCGTCGCATTTGCCGCTCAAACTCAATTCGTCCGGCGTCATCCCGCCGATTTTTGCCTCATCGCTGCTGTTGCTGCCTGCGACAATCGCCCAGTTTTATGCCTCGACCACGAATTTAGGCTGGCTGACGACGGTCTCGACGCTGCTTGGCCATGGTCAGCCGCTCTTCATCGCGCTTTACCTGGCGCTCATCATCTTCTTCGCCTTTTTCTATACGGCTATCGTCTTCAACCCGGTCGAAACCGCCGAAAACCTGAAGAAGCATGGCGGGTTCATTCCCGGCTTCCGGCCCGGAGAGCGTACTGCCGCCTATATCGATTATGTGCTGACGCGCATTACGGTCATTGGTGCTGCCTACCTATCCGTGGTTTGCCTGCTTCCTGAACTCCTGATTTCCTATTATTCTATTCCCTTCTATTTCGGGGGTACGTCGCTCATGATCGTCGTCACCGTGACGATGGATACGGTGGCACAGATCCAGGGCCACCTGCTTGCTCATCAATATGACGGGCTGATCAAGAAGGCGAAGCTGAAGGGCCCGCGTCGATGAGGATGATACTGCTCGGGCCGCCGGCTGCCGGCAAGGGAACGCAGTCAAAACGACTGATGGACGCTTATGGTATTCCGCAATTGGCGACCGGTGACATGCTGCGCGCGGCGGTCGCTGCGGGCACGCCGATTGGCATACAGGCGAAGGCGGTAATGGAGGGAGGCGGGCTCGTTTCGGACGATATCGTCATCGGTATTATCGCCGAGCGCATCGAGCACGAGGATGCCCGCAAGGGCTTTATCCTCGATGGCTTCCCGCGCACGGTGGCGCAGGCCGAAGCCCTCGATGAGATGCTGGCTGCCAAGGGATTGAAGCTTGATGCGGTGATCGAGCTGGTGGTTGACCAGACCGCTCTCGTGCAGCGCGTGATGACGCGCGCCGCCGAAACGCAGGCGCGCGGTGAGCCGGTGCGCAAAGACGACGACCCCGAGATTTTCAAGACACGACTCGCCGCCCATAACCGCGACACCGCAGTCGTGGCGCCATTTTATGACCAGCGCGGAGCGCTGAAGCGGATTGACGGCATGCAGCCGATTGACGTGGTTTCAGCGGGAATCGACCAGATTCTCCACGCTGCCAAACATTAGACAGGTATCACGACCGTTGCTGCTTGACTTGGCCGTGTCGACCGGCTAGGAGCCTCGCAGCTTCGGATAACCGATTGTGCTGGAACCGCCCTTGCGGGCGTGCCGGCCTTTTCGTTGTCTTAATCCATGCGCAAGGGCCGGCCTCCACCGGACGCGCAGCGACAATCACTCGAAAGCCCGTCAGGGCTCACATGGAGGGTGCCACTTGGCCCGTATTGCTGGTGTTAATATTCCAACCAACAAGCGCGTTGTCATAGCGCTTCAATATATCCACGGCATTGGCCCGGTTAAGGCCAAGGAACTGTGTGAGAAGGTTGGTTTGCCTGAATCAAAGCGCGTTTTTCAACTGAGCGATGCCGAAGTTCTGCAGATCCGTGAAACCATCGACCGTGATTATCTGGTCGAGGGTGATCTTCGTCGCGATGTGTCGATGAACATCAAGCGGTTGATGGATCTTGGCTGTTATCGCGGCCTGCGCCATCGTCGCGGCCTGCCGGTGCGCGGTCAGCGTACCCATACCAATGCCCGTACCCGCAAGGGTCCGGCCAAATCGATCGCCGGCAAGAAGAAGTAATCCCGCTTTTATCGCGCTCGGGCGCTTGAGCGCCGTCGCCAGAAAGAGCGCTGGAAAGGAATTAGACCATGGCAAAAGAAGGCACCCGCATCCGCCGTCGCGAAAAAAAGAACATCGCGTCGGGCGTTGCCCATGTCCACGCCTCGTTCAACAATACGATGATTACGATTACGGATGCGCAGGGAAATACGATTTCCTGGTCGTCCGCCGGGACGATGGGTTTCAAGGGATCGCGCAAATCGACCCCTTATGCTGCGCAGCTGGCGGGCGAGGATGCAGCGCGCAAAGCGGCCGAGCATGGCATGCGCACGCTTGAAGTTGAGGTTTCCGGGCCGGGTTCCGGCCGTGAATCAGCGCTGCGCGCCTTGCAGACCGCCGGGTTCACGGTCACCTCGATCCGCGACGTGACGCCCATTCCGCATAATGGCTGCCGTCCGCGCAAGCGGCGCCGCGTCTGAGCGCCTGAACTGACCTCGCGGCGCAGGCTCGTTCTGCGTGGTGCGAGGCGACTAATGATGTCATTGGCCGCCGCCGGTCGATGAATTCCGATGAAAGGGTGCCCAATGATCCAGAAGAACTGGCAGGAGCTGATCAGGCCGAACAAGCTTGTGGTGCAGCCAAGTACCGATCCAAAGCGCGTGGCGACTGTCGTCGCCGAGCCGCTTGAGCGCGGCTTTGGCGTCACGCTTGGCAATGCGCTGCGCCGCATCCTCCTGTCATCGCTTCAGGGCGGGGCCGTGAGCTCGGTACAGATTGACGGCGTGCTCCACGAATTCTCGTCGATCACCGGGGTGCGCGAGGATGTGACCGACATCATCCTCAACATCAAGGAACTCGCCATGCGGGTTGAGGGTGACGGGCCAAAACGCGTTGTGCTGCGCAAGAGCGGGCGGGGCGTCGTCAAGGCCGGTGATATCACGACCATTGCCGGCGTGACTGTCCTGAACCCCGACCATATCATCTGCACGCTCGACGAGGGTGCTGAAATCCGCATGGAACTGACGGTCAACAATGGCAAGGGCTATGTGCCGGCTGATCGCAATCGTCCGGAAGATGCGCCGATCGGGCTCATTCCCGTCGACAGCCTGTATTCGCCGGTCCGCAAGGTGAATTATCGGGTCGAGGCGACCCGCGAGGGCCAGATCCTCGATTACGACAAGCTGACGATGACGATCGAAACCAATGGTGCGGTTTCGCCCGAGGATTCGCTTGCCTATGCGGCGCGCATTCTGCAGGACCAGCTTGGCGTCTTCGTCAATTTCGAGGAACCCAAGAAAGAGCAGACGCTGGACGCGGTTCCGGAACTGCCGTTCAATCCCGCGCTTCTCAAGAAGGTCGACGAGCTCGAATTGTCGGTGCGCTCGGCCAACTGCCTGAAGAATGATAATATCGTCTATATTGGCGATCTCATTCAGAAGAGCGAGGCGGAGATGCTGCGCACGCCGAATTTCGGGCGCAAATCTTTGAATGAAATAAAGGAAGTTCTGGCCCAGATGGGTCTCCATCTCGGGATGGATGTCACCAACTGGCCGCCGGAAAACATCGACGACCTCGCCAAGCGCTACGAAGACCAGTACTGAGCGCGCGTTTTTATAGAACAGGAAGCCTGAACCATGCGTCACGGGAAAGCCCATCGCAAACTCGGTGTAAAAAGCCAGCACCGTCGCGCCATGTTCGCCAATATGGCGGCCGCGCTCATCAAGCATGAGCAGATCATGACCACGCTGCCCAAGGCCAAGGAGTTACGGCCAGTGGTGGAAAAGCTGGTGACGCTCGCCAAGCGGGGCGATCTTCATGCCCGCCGCCAGGCAATGGCGCAGGTGCGTGATGACGCCCAGGTGCGCAAGCTCTTCGGTGTCATCGGCCCGCGCTACAAGGCGCGCGCCGGCGGCTATCTGCGCATCATGAAGGCGGGTTTCCGCTATGGCGATTCAGCGCCGGTTGCGGTCATCGAATTCGTTGATCGCGATGTTGCCGCCAAGGGGCTTGATTCCGGCCCGGTCGTCGCCAAGGAGCCGGTGGCGGAGACGGTCGCGGCGTGAGCGGCAAGCAGCCGGTGGAGATGATGGAGGGCGGCGCAGGCCGCCTTTTTCTTTTGTGGGCGCCGGCAACATTTGATCCTCATGCCCCATTGTTGGCGATAAGATGCGTTTGAGGAGATCGCCCATGTTTCGCATATTCACTGCATTTGCTGTCGGTACGGTTGCGTTGGTGCTGGTTGTGATGCCTGCTGTCGCGCAGCTTCAATCCAGGGACACCCGCACGCCCATCCGCCTGTCCTACGCGCCCATCGTCAAGACGGTGGCGCCGGCGGTCGTCAACGTCTATGGCGCGCGTGTCGAGCAGGTCCGCAATGCCTTTTTCGACGATCCGATTTTCCGCCGTTTCTTTGGCGATCAGGCAGGACAGCCACGCCGCGAGGAGGTGGCGCGCTCTCTGGGGTCTGGCGTTATCGTCGATCGAGCCGGCCTGATCATCACCAATAATCACGTCATCGAGGGGATGACGGAGGTGAAGGTTTCGCTTGCCGATCGTCGCGAGTTCGATGTCGAAATCGTCCTGCGGGACCCGCGGACCGATCTGGCGGTGTTGCGCCTCAAGGATGCGCCAAAAGATCTGGCGAGCATCGAGATCGGTGATTCTGAAAGACTTGAAGTCGGCGATCTGGTGCTGGCGGTGGGCAACCCGTTCGGGGTCGGCCAGACGGTCACGTCCGGCATTGTCTCGGCGCTGGCGCGCACCAGGGTCGGTGTGAGCGATTATCAGTTTTTCGTGCAAACGGATGCTGCCATCAATCCGGGTAATTCAGGCGGTGCGCTGGTTGATATCGACGGCAAGCTCATCGGCATCAACACAGCGATCTATTCGCGCTCCGGCGGCTCGGTCGGCATTGGCTTTGCCATTCCCGTGACGATGGTGAAAATAGTTATCGACAGCGCGCGTGGCGGTCATGCCGTCGTGCGCCGCCCGTGGTTTGGCGCCCGCCTGCAAGTGGTGACGGCGGAGATTGCCGAGGGGCTCGGCCTTGCCAAGCCGGCGGGCGCGATTGTGACCGGCCTCAGCAAGGACGGGCCGGCGATCAAAGCCGGGCTCAAAGTGAGTGACGTCATCCTCGCCATCGACGGCTTTGCCATCGATGATCCTGATAGTTTCGGCTTCCGCTTCGCCACCCGTCCGGTCGGCGGCAAGGCGGTGCTTGATGTGATGCGCAAGAGCGAACGGGTCAAGATCAGCCTGCCACTTGAAGCAGCACCCGAAACCGTGGCGCGCGATATCTACAAGGCTCTTCAGCGCGGGCCGTTTGCCGGCGCGACATTTGCCAATCTGTCGCCGGCGCTGGCAGAAGAGGTGCGCCTTGAACCGGACCAGACCGGGGTTGTCATCAGCGAGGTCGAGCCAGGTTCGGCCGCCGCCGGGGTCGGGCTTCTGGTTGGCGATATCATCCGCTCACTCAACAATCAGGAAATCACCAGCACCAGCCAGTTGCCACAAATCCTGTCGGCCAGGGTGCGCGCCTGGCGCATCACAATCGAGCGTAGCGGGCAGACGCTGACCACGGTGATTGGCGGCTGAGGGACATGGCTGATCTGTTTGCTGCAGCCGGTCTCGACAAAGCGGGGTATCGACCGCTTGCTGACCGGCTGCGGCCGCAACGCCTGTCGGAGGTTGTCGGCCAGACGCATGTCATCGGCCCGGATGGTGCGCTCTCACGGCTCATTGCCGGCAGCGGGCTTGGCTCACTTATCCTGTGGGGGCCGCCAGGCACCGGCAAGACGACGCTCGCCCGCTTGCTCGCCAGCGAGATCGGCTGTGAATTCGAGCAGGTTTCGGCCATTCACACTGGCGTCTCTGATCTGAAGAAGGCCTTCGATGCGGCGCGTGCGCGCCGCCTGCAGGGGCGCAACACGCTGCTTTTTGTTGATGAAATTCATCGCTTCAATCGCGCGCAGCAGGACAGTTTTCTGCCCGTCATGGAAGACGGGACGATCATTCTTGTCGGCGCCACCACCGAAAACCCCTCATTTGAGCTCAACGCCGCATTGCTGTCGCGCGCCCGCGTGCTCGTTTTCCATGCGCTGGACGGGGAGGCGCTGCGGCAATTGCTGAAGCGGGCGGAGGCGTTTGAAGGTAAAGCCCTCCCGCTTGATGATGAGGCGCGTGATCTTCTCATCTCCTTTGCCGATGGCGATGGCCGCTCCTTGTTGACACTTGCCGAGGATGTCTGGCGCGGGGCATCCGCCAACAGCATTGTAACGGCGGATGAGTTGGCGCGCTTTTTCCAGCGCCGGGCGCCACGTTACGACAAATCGCGCGACGCGCATTACGATCTGATCTCGGCCTTGCATAAATCAGTGCGCGGCTCTGATCCTGACGCCGCGCTTTACTGGTTTGCGCGCATGATCGATGCGGGCGAAGACCCGCTCTATCTCGGACGCCGGCTGGTGCGCATGGCAATCGAGGATATCGGCCTGGCCGATCCGCAGGCGCTGGTCCACGCCAATGCCGCCAAGGAGGCGTATGATTATCTCGGATCGCCGGAAGGCGAACTGGCGCTTGCCAATACGGTTGTTTATCTGGCGACCGCGCCGAAATCGAATGCCGCCTATATGGCCTATAAGGCGGCGATGAAAGCGGCCAAGGCGAATGGCTCGCTGGCGCCGCCCAAGATCATTCTCAATGCGCCAACAGCCCTCACGAAGGCCGAAGGCTATGGAACGGGCTATATCTATGATCACGACACGCCCGAGGCGTTTTCGGGTCAGGATTATTTCCCCGATGCCCTGACAACTCGCAGCTATTATGCGCCGCCTGATCGCGGCTTTGAACGTGAGATTGCCAAACGCCTCGGCTATTGGGCCAAGTTGCGCAAGGAAAAGCGTGAATGAGCTATGCGATCATGGTGTTTGTCGGTGGTGGTCTGGGGTCGATGGCGCGCTACGGCGTCAATCTGCTGGCGGCCTCGTGGCTCGGCACCGCGTTTCCTTACGGCACACTTGCCGTCAACGCGCTTGGCGGCCTCGTCATGGGCCTCTTTACCGGCCTCATCACCCCTTATCTTGACCTGAAGGCGGCGCTGGAGCTGAGGGTACTGCTGGTCACCGGGTTTCTGGGTGGCTTCACCACCTTTTCCGCCTTTTCGCTTGACGCGGTCGTGTTGTGGGAAAAAGGCGCCATCGCAGAGGCGCTCTTCTATGTGCTGGCCTCGCTGGTGCTGGCGATTGGCGGGGTGGCGCTGGGGCTGGCGCTGACGCGCGCTCCGGTGTGAGTGCCCTTGCCGGCGCCCGCGCGCCCGTCTACCACACAGACCATGACGGAACCCTCCCAACCAGCGGTCTCACTGCTGACCATCGCGTCGGATGAAGGCGATATGCGGCTTGATCGCTGGTTCAAGGCGCATTTTCCTGCTCTCTCACATGTCCAGCTGCAAAAGCTGCTGCGCACCGGTCAGGTGCGCCTTGACGGCAAGCGCGTCGAGGCGGCAACGCGCGTCACGAGCGGGCAGAAAGTGCGTATTCCCCCTGCTGCTACTGCAGCCGGCCAGATTACGGTCGCCGCCCAGACTGGGCAGGCGCCGCGCGGGCCGGGAAGTGTGAGCGAGGACCGGGCGTTTCTTGCTGCCATCACGCTTTACGAAGATGACGAGGTGTTCGTCATCAACAAGCCGGCTGGTCTGGCGGTGCAGGGCGGATCGGGGCTGACGCAGCACGTCGATCGCATGCTCGCCTCCCTCATCGACAAGAAGGGACGCACGCCGCGTCTTGTCCACCGCATCGACCGCGATACGTCGGGCGTGTTGCTGATCGCCAAGACGCGTGCGGCGGCGGTCAAGCTGACGGGTGCCTTCAAGCAGCGCACGACGCGGAAATTCTACTGGGCGCTGGTGCCTGGTGTGCCGAAGCCGCGTCAGGGGCGCATCTCCACCTATGTCGTCAAGGGCAAGGACGAGCAGGGCGATGACAAGATGCGCGTGGTCAAGCATGGCGATGCTCAATCCCAGCACGCGCTCACCTACTACGCCGTTGTCGAGCAGGCGGCGCAGCGCTTTTCCTGGCTGTCGCTCAAACCCGTCACCGGGCGCACCCACCAGCTGCGCGTGCATCTGGCCCATATCGGCCATCCGATTGTCGGCGACCCGAAATATTTTGCCATCGAGAATTACGAATTGTCACGCAGCCTCGACAAGCGCCTGCATCTTCATGCGCGCCGCCTTGTCATCCCGCATCCAACGCATGGCACGATCGATGTCAGCGCCCCGCTGCCGCCGCACATGGTGCGCAGCTGGCAGCTTCTCGGGCTCGACATGAACGCCTATGACCCGATCGATGACGCACCGGAAGAGTGACATCCGATGCACCTCATCCTCTTCGATGTCGATGGCACGCTGATTGACAGCCAGGCGATCATCCTTGAATCGCAGCGCCGTACGCTTGCCGATCTTGGTCTGGCGCATCCCGGCCGCGAGGCGGGGCTGGCGATTGTCGGCCTGTCGCTACCACAGGCATTTCGCCAGCTTCTTGGTGTCGATGTCGATTTGCAGCCGGTGATTGCCCATTACGGTGAGGTGTTCGGCCAGTTGCGGGCAAGCGGCGAGTGGGATTCGCCGCTCTTTCCCGGTGCCGGCGCGACAATCGATGCCCTTGCAGCGCGCGGCGATGTGGCGCTTGGGCTTGCCACCGGCAAGTCGCAGCGTGGCGTGCGCCATCTGCTCGATCACTATGGCTGGCATGAGCACTTTGTGACGCTTCAGACGGCTGATACAAACCCCTCAAAGCCCCATCCCGGCATGGTGCTGACGGCGATGGCGGAGGCAGGTGCGGCGCCGGGCGAGACCATCGTCATCGGTGATACCAGTTTTGATATGGCCATGGCACGGGCGGCGGGTGCTGGCGCGCTTGGCGTGTCCTGGGGCTATCATCACCCGGAGGCCTTGCGTGCTGCCGGCGCCCAGCATATCGCCGATGCCTTCGAAGATGTCATAGCGTGGATCGATGGCCATGTCGGATGAACAAAAGAGTGCCACCCGCCCGCGAACGCCGCTGACGCGGGCGCCGCGCCCGAAGCGCTTCTACAAGGGCGTGACCATCGTTGCGGTTGAGGCGGGCCATGCCATTCATCTTGACGGCAAGCCGGCAAAAACGCCGGGCGGCGCGCTCCTGATGCTGCAAAAGGAGCGATTGGCGCTTCGGGTCGCGGCTGAATGGGAGGCGCAGGGCGGCGAGATCGACGCCACCAGCATGCCCGTCACCCGCCTCGTCAATGTGGCGATTGACGCGATTGATGGCCATGCGGTGGCGGTGCGGGCCGACATCGTCAAATATGCGGGCAGTGACCTTGTCTGCTACCGGGCCGAAGAACCTGCCCGCCTCGTTGCCCGGCAGGCGCAGATGTGGGATCCGGTGCTGGCATTCGCCGAGGCGCATCTTGCTGCGCGCTTCAGCATCCAGAATGGCATCGTCTTCAAGGCACAATCCGATGCGACGATTGCAGCGATCCGCGATGCAGTCGGGGGCGTCAAGGGGCTTGAACTCGCTGCCCTTCATTCGCTGACAACGCTGTGCGGATCAGCCCTCATCGCGCTTGGCGTTGCGCGCGGCGTGCTCTCGGCGGCACAGGCCGTCGAGGCCGCTCACGTCGATGAGGACTGGAACCGCGAATTATGGGGGGCTGATGAGGAGGCGCTGGCAGTGCGTGCCCATCGTGCCCGCGATATCCTTGCGGCGGGCGATATCTTCCTGCCTTGACCGCCGGCCTAGAGCCATGGATGTTTGATAATCATCCCTGCGCCTGACGCAGGTGACGTAAAGGCGAGGGCAGTGATGCGCGACATTCTGGAAAAACTCGATCAGCGCCGTGACAAAGCGCGGCTTGGCGGTGGCCTCAAACGCATCGATGCTCAGCACGGGCGGGGCAAGCTGACGGCGCGCGAGCGCATTGAGCTTCTGCTCGATGAAGGCTCGTTTGAAGAATTCGACATGTTCGTCGAGCATCGCTGCGTCGACTTCGGTATGGACAAGGTGGAAAAGATCCCTGGCGATGGCGTCGTCACTGGCTGGGGAACGGTCAACGGGCGGACAATTTTTGTCTTTTCCAAGGATTTCACGGTGTTTGGCGGTTCGCTGTCGGAGACACACGCGGCGAAGATCACCAAGGTGCAGGATATGGCGCTCAAAGCGCGCGCACCGATCATCGGCCTCTTTGACGCCGGCGGCGCCCGTATTCAGGAGGGCGTGGCGGCGCTGGGCGGCTATGGTGAAGTGTTCCGCCGCAATGTCGTGTCATCGGGCGTCATTCCACAGATTTCGCTCATCATGGGCCCCTGCGCCGGGGGAGATGTGTATTCGCCGGCGATGACCGATTTCATCTTCATGGTCCGCGATACGAGCTACATGTTTGTCACCGGACCGGATGTGGTGAAGACCGTCACCAATGAAAGCGTGAGTGCCGAGGAACTGGGCGGGGCCAAGGTGCATGCCTCGAAGTCGAGCGTCGCCGACGGCACCTATGAAAACGACCTCGAAGCGCTGCTGCAATTGCGCCGGCTGATTGATTTTCTTCCAGCCAACGCCGAGGAAGGCGTACCGGAATGGCCGAGCTTCGATGACGCGAACCGCGAGGATGCGTCACTCGATACGCTGATCCCCGACAGTCCCAACAAGCCCTATGACGTGAAAGAGCTCATCACCAAGGTTGCGGATGAGGGTGATTTCTTCGAGATCGGCGAGACATTCGCGCGCAATATTGTTGTCGGTTTCATGCGTATCGAAGGGCGCACGGTTGGCGTTGTTGCCAACCAGCCGATGGTGCTGGCGGGCGTGCTTGACTCGGATGCAAGCCGCAAAGCCGCCCGTTTCGTGCGCTTTTGCAACGCCTTCCTCATTCCCATCGTCACCTTCGTCGATGTGCCGGGCTTCCTGCCCGGCACTGCACAGGAACATGGCGGCATCATCAAGCATGGCGCCAAGCTCCTCTTCGCCTTCAGCCAGGCAACGGTGCCTTTGATCACCATCATCACCCGCAAGGCTTATGGCGGGGCCTATGACGTGATGGCGTCGAAACATATCGGTGCTGACGTCAATTACGCCTGGCCATCGGCCCAGATCGCGGTCATGGGTGCGAAGGGGGCGGTCGAGATCATCTTCCGCGCCGATATCGGTGACAAGGACAAGATCGCGGCGCGAACGAAGGAATATGAGGATCGCTTCCTGTCGCCTTTCGTGGCGGCCGAGCGCGGCTATATCGATGAAGTGATCGCGCCGCACGGCACCAGGCGGCGGGTGGCACGCGCGCTCGCCATGCTGCGCCACAAGCATGTCGAGCTACCGGTGCGCCGCCATGACAACATGCCGCTGTGAAACGGTTCAGGGCTCGATCGCTCGATTCTGTGGGGTGTAGTCGGTATTCCCGTTCCGCTTGAACATATTGAAAAGGAATGTCTGTGAAAAAATTTTCTCTTCTTGGACTCTTTATGCTGGCCGCGCAGATCAATGCTCAGGCGCAGAACCGTCAGGATTTCGTGCTGATCAACAAGACCGGCTATGAAATCAGTGAGGTCTATATCTCGACCATCAAGACCAATGATTGGGAAGAAAACGTCATCGGCGATGAGTCGCTTGAGGATGATGAGGCGCGGACCATCCGCTTTGCCAATGCAGGCAAGGCCTGCATATGGGATCTGAAGGTGGTCTACGAAGACGATGATTCGACGGCCGTGTGGAACGGTATCGATCTTTGCAAAACCTCCCGCGTGACGCTGTTTTACAATCGAAATTCCGGCAGGACGTCTGCGACCTTCGATTGATCACGCCACGGGCGAACAATCGTCAGGGCGCGGCCCGGCGTCCTCCGGCTTCCTCGGCAATCGTCTTGTCAACCTCGACACGCGCTGTCGGTGCCTGGCGGCGCAGCATGCGCCAGGCGACGTAGGCGACGATTGCCGAGTGAATGGTGGCGCAGTAGACAAACAGCATGATGTCGCCAAAGCGCGCCATCAGGATCGACGCGGTCAAAGGACCGGTGATCGCGCCGGTGCAATAGAGAAACAGCAAGGTGGAGGCAACCGTCAACGTGCCTTCCTTGCCGATGCGGTCATTGGTATGGGCCGCGACGAGGGGGTAAAGGACCGGCAGGCCGAGCCCCAGAAGAAAGCCCAACGGGTAGAGAAGCGCGACTTTAGCCCCGGACAGGATCAATCCGATTTCAAACAAAGCAGCACTTGCGGCGGTGGCGATGATGACGAGCCGTCTGTCCATGCGGTCAGACAGCCTGGCGATGGGGTAGGGGCCAACCGCACTGCCGATGATCATGGCCGTCATGAAATTGGAAACGACGGCGGTGCCGAGCCCAAGACGCTCGATGTAGAGGGCAGCAAGCGACCAGAAGGTGCCGTTGACAAAGCCCACCAAGGTCATCGCCACCGCACCCACGGGGGAAGCCATGTAGAGGCTTTTGATATCCAGCCTGCCGCGCTTGGGCGCGCTTGGTGGTTCAGCGGCGGTGAAGGACATCGGCAGCAGGGAGACCATGAACAGGCCGGCAACCGCTGAGAACAGGGTAAAGGAGCGCGGCTCGTCGGCACGCAGAAGCTGCTGGCCAAGCGCGCTGCCTGAAAAATTCACGACATTGGACATGGCGAGCATGCGACCGCGATTGGCATTGGTCGCCTTGGCATTGATCCAGCCATCGCTGACCGAGAAAAGGCCGGCAAAGCAAAAGCCGATCAAGGCGCGGCAGACAACCCAGGCGGCCGGCCATGGCGCGATGGGAAAGGCCAGCGTGGCGACCGCCGCCACGGCAGCATAGGCGGCAAAAGCGCGGATATAGCCGGCTCGCCCGACAATGGCAGGCGCCATCCATGTACCCACCAACATGCCAAGGAAATAGCTGGAGCCGATGAGGCCTATCGTCTCGGCCGAATAACCGGCGCTGGCGGCGCTGATGGGCAACAGCGTGCCCAGCAGGCCATTTCCGGCCATCAGCAGGAAGACGGCGATCAAAACGGAGGCAAGCAGCCGGATGTTCATGTTCAGGATTCCTCCCGCACAGCTTAGGCGCAGGGGCGGACGGTACAAGCCGGTATCATCGAAAAAACGACTTGGTGCTGCTTTAGACGGGCTTGCGGCGGGCAACATTTCCTTTCAGTGTGCTCGGTCGTTGGGGTGTCTGGGCAGTTGCCGGGGGTTTGATGTTCAAGAAGATTTTGATCGCCAATCGCGGCGAGATTGCCTGCCGCATTATCAAGACCGCGCAGCGCCTTGGCATCAAAACGGTTGCCGTTTATTCAGACGCTGACCGCGAGGCGCGCCATGTCGAGATGGCGGATGAGGCTATCCATATCGGTCCGCCGCAGGCAGCCCAATCCTATCTGATGATCGACAAGATCATCGACGCCTGCCGGCGTTCAGGCGCCGAGGCCGTCCATCCGGGTTATGGGTTTCTGTCCGAGCGGGAAGCCTTCGCGCTGGCACTCCAGGCCGCCAACATCACGTTTATCGGGCCCAATCCGCATGCGATTGCAGCGATGGGCGACAAGATCGAATCGAAAAAGGCGGCTGCCAAGGCCGGCGTGTCGACGGTTCCGGGCCATCTGGGGGTGATTGCCGACAGCGAACAAGCGGTCAGGATTTCCGATGAGATCGGCTATCCGGTGATGATCAAGGCATCGGCGGGCGGTGGTGGAAAAGGCATGCGGATTGCCTACGACGCGAAAGAGGTGCGCGAGGGCTTCCAGCTGGCATCGTCGGAAGCGAAATCATCGTTTGGCGATGACCGGGTGTTCGTCGAGAAATTCATTGTCGATCCTCGCCACATCGAAATTCAGGTGATCGGCGACAAGCACGGCAATGTTATCCATCTGGGCGAGCGCGAATGTTCGATCCAGCGACGCAACCAGAAGGTGATCGAGGAAGCGCCATCCCCGCTGCTTGATCCGCAGACCCGCGAGAGCATGGGGGCGCAGGCGGTAGCGCTCGCAAAGGCGGTGAATTACGATTCAGCCGGCACGGTCGAGTTCGTCGCCGGTCAGGATAAGTCGTTCTATTTTCTGGAGATGAACACGCGCCTGCAGGTCGAGCATCCGGTCACTGAACTCGTCACCGGGCTTGATCTGGTCGAATTGATGATCCGGGTGGCGGCGGGTGAGCCTCTGGCGAAGGAGCTGCTGCCGAAAAAAGGCTCAAAAGCCACAACCGGCGTGACGCTGAAGGGCTGGGCGGTTGAATCGCGCATCTATGCCGAAGATCCTTATCGCAATTTCCTGCCCTCCATCGGCCGGCTCACGCGCTATCAGCCGCCGCGCGAAGGGGTGAGCGATGGCATCACGGTGCGCAATGATACAGGCGTGCGCGAGGGCGACGAGATATCGATCTATTATGACCCGATGATCGCCAAGCTCGTCACCCATGCCGACAACCGCAAAGAGGCGATCGCGGCGCAGGGCCGGGCGCTCGATGCGTTTGCCATCGCCGGCATCCAGCATAACATTCCCTTCCTGTCCGCCCTCATGCAGCATGAGCGCTTCATCGACGGGCGGCTGTCGACCGGTTTCATCAAGGAAGAATTTCCAGCGGGCTTCGCGCCGCGCGCGCCCGGCGGCGATGAGCGCGACCGGCTGGCTGCGGTCGCCGCCATGATCGATGGCATGTCCAATGACCGGCGCAAGCGCATTTCCGGACAGATGCGCGGGCGCGGCTACGCTTTTCCGCCGCGCCGTGTGGTGCTGGTTGACGGCGTCGCGGTCGACCTGACGGTGGCGAGCCTCGGGCGCGATGTGGCCATTGATTTTTGCGATGAGGCGGGCGCCGTGCGCCACAGTATCCAGGTGCGCAGCGCCTGGGTGCCGGGGCAGGCGGTGTGGCAGGGCGCCATCGACGGGCAATTGCTCGCCGTCCAGGTGCGCCCGCTGCTCAACGGCACGCATCTGTCGCATGCGGGACTGGCGGTGACGGCCTATGTCTACACGCAGCGCGAGGCCGAGCTTGCCGCCCTCATGCCCGTCAAGACGGGAGCTGACCAGTCAAAGACGCTGCTCTGCCCGATGCCGGGGCTGATCAAATCGCTGCCCGTCCATGAAGGGCAGGAGGTCAAGGCCGGCGAGGTGCTGGCTGTGGTTGAAGCCATGAAGATGGAAAACCAGTTGCGCGCCGAACGTGATGTCACGGTGAAAAAACTGCTCGCCAAGGCCGGCGATACGCTGGCGGTGGATGCGGTGATCATGGAGTTTGCGTAGGCTTTTCTGCGGTTTAGTGCAGGGGCAACGCGCGGCAGGCGGACGTCAAGGCGTATCCAATGTTGTAAACAACGCCGCGATTTTCCACCCGCTGGCGATGCGTTTGAACACGATGCTGACGAGAAACCGGGTGATGCTTGGGCTCGCTTTGGTGCCAAGGGTCAGATCAAGCGGCATATGCAGATAGGCAACGTCGGGACTTAGCGAGACGATACGGGCCTCGCTCAGCAGCGGATTGGCATGCCAGACCTCAAGTTGTTGAAAGCGTGACATGCGCTCAAGAACGGCCTCGCGGGTCCAGATGGATTTCCCGTCACTGACCCAGAGAAAATCCGGCGTATCGAGGAATTCCGCCTTTACGCGCGTCAGGTCACGATCATTCTGCGCGCTGACAAAGCGCTGATAGGCGGCAAGGATATCCTGCGAGTCTGTCGCCTGTGCCGGTCGGATCAAGGCGCATGCAAAAGCGATGCAAGCGAGGGTCGCGGCGAGCGATATGAAAAGCTGGCGCATCGGGGCGTCTGGGGTACTCGGCGGGTTGTCGCTGGCGGTTCCCGGCCGGGGGTCAATTCATGATCCGGCCGGGTTGAAGGGTGCGCTGACCCGGCGCAGTTTGCGCCAGGCTGCCGCCATAAGCTGCAGGACGACTTATTGCGGATCGGGGGTGTCGCGTTGTTCCGGCGGGATGACATCGGACGAGGTCAGCACAACCTCCTCGGTCGTGGAATTATTGATCCACCAATGTCCGTGGAAATTTCCGAATTCTGGCGTAAATTCCCCCGCTTTATGAAGAACCGGCACATTGCAAAAGGTGCTGTGCTCGACGATCTCGCCCTTGATGATGTAGACGATCGAAGGGCGATCATTATGATAATGGGTCGGAACAAGTCCTCCCGGACCAATGGTCAGGCGCCGGGTGCGCAAGATCAGATCACCGACGCCGCGCCACCCCTTCAAGCTGACTTCACTGAGCGTTTCGCGCTTCAGCAGGTGGGCAGGCTTGTCTTCAATCGTTCGTGGGCCGGCGATCACTCTTTGTCCTGCAGGACACTCGCCGGCAAAGGCCGTCACGGGGGCTGAAATGACGAACGCACACGCAGCGATCAATGCATAAGCTTTTGATATTTTGAACATTATTGTCCCTCCTCGCTTATAACGGGAGTTGACCCTAGGCTGGTCTGCGAGGGGCGTAAATGAATACAATTACGGATAGCAAAATGAATATTCAATTATATCAATGCGATATCAAAAAGCTATTTTTATCATTATGGCATATTCGTTGTTTGGAGAACGACCGCATGCCCTCTCATGGCCGATCATTGTGAGCTGGAGACGTCCGAAAACAATAGTCTGTTCTCCGCTGGCGCAAAGAAAAGCCCGCACAAATGGCTTTGTGCGGGCATTTATAGCAATTAACGGCGTTACTTCGGCAGGCGCAGCACCCAGCCGGGCTGGATGAGGTCAGGGTTTTTCACCGGCGGCGAATTCGCCTTGACGATGTCGGTATATTTGGCGCCATGGCCCTTGCCGTAATGCATTTCGGCGATCTTCCACAGAGTATCGCCCTTTTTCACCGTATACATCACTGATTCCGGTGCCGTGAGTTCAACCGCCAGATTGGTCTCGACCGATTCGATGCCGGCCGTATTGCCCAGCGCCAGAATGATGCGCTCGGCCTCTTCCTGTGTCTTCACCGGGCCGGAAACGATGGCCTTGCCACCTTCGACCTTGACGTCGAGATTGCCGGCGGCGGCAAGCCCGCTGTCGACGGCGCCTTTTTTCAGTTCTTCGGCTGATGCCGTACCGATGCCGAGCTTATGGCCGATTTCCTTGACGAAACTAAACAAACCCATGATTTTCTCCCGCTGAAATCCCGCTTGCGCGGCGTGTCAAGGGTTACCACGGCGTTATGGGCTTGTGCCAGTGTCAATCTGGACGATGCCTGATTGATCGAGACGGGCGAGGGCATCAACAATCGCCGTGCCGGCAATTGTCAGCCGGGGCGCAATATCCATCAGCGGCACCAGCACGAAAGCACGGTGGAGAATGCCGGGATGGGGCAGGGTGAGCCGGTCATCAGCTATCACCCTGTCGCCATAAGCGAGCAGGTCGATATCGATACGGCGCGGTCCCCAGCGCTCGGCTCGTTCACGTCCCATCTGGCGCTCGATATCGAGGCACAGATCGAGGAGGGCATGCGGCTCCAGTGTTGTCCCGACGCTGAGGCACTGATTGATGAAGGCAGGCTGCGCGACAGGACCAAAAGGTGGCGTGCGGTAAAGGCCGGAGGCGTTCGTTATCGCTACCTGCGATTGCGAGAGCCGGTTGCGGGCGTCAGCAAGTGCCGCGAACGGGTCGCCTAGATTGGCGCCAAGCGCCAGATAGGCCTCAGCCATGGCGCGAGCGCGTCAAACGGACCGCAGCATAATCGATGGCGCCATCAATGGGAGCGCCGGGCTTGCGGATCTCGATGCGGGCTTCCATGATTCGTGGATATTCGGCGATAACGGTGGACAGAATCGCGTCGGCCAGCGCCTCGATGAGGTAATAGCGCCGCGTGCGGACAATAGCTTCAACCGTGGTGTGCAGCGCGTCATAGCCGACCGACAATGTGACGTCGTCGCGCTCGGCATTGGCGTCGATATTGGCGTCGACCTCAAGATCAACCTCGAAACGCTGCCCCAGCCGCGCTTCTTCGGCATGAACGCCATGGCGGGCGAAGAAAACGGCGTTCTTGATAAGGATGGTGGCTTTCATCGCTGGCGGAATGCTCCAATAGCGGTCTCGACGGCAAGACCATCGCGCGTCTCTGCCACATCGTGAACGCGAAGGATATCGGCGCCGAGGCGCGCGGCCAGAAGATTGGCAGCAAGCGTGGCGGCGCCACGTTCGCCCACCGGACGATCAACGATGCGGCCGATAAAGGATTTGCGTGACAGGCCGATGAGCAGAGGAAAGCCCAGTGATTGCAGCCGGCTCATTTCAGCAATCAGGAGCAGATTCTGGTTGTGCGTTTTGCCAAAGCCGAGGCCCGGATCAAGCGCGATCTTTTCAGGACGGATTCCGGCCGAAAGTGCCAGTTCAATGGAGCGGGCGAGAAAGGCGCGCACATCCTCGATGATATCGATATCCTCGGCCAATTCCTCACGGTTATGCATGATGACCAGACCGGCGCCATGCTCGGCGATGACGGGTGCCATGGCTTCATCGTGACGCAACCCCCAGACGTCGTTGACGATGCGCGCGCCTGCCTGGAGAGCTGCCTCGGCCACACCTGCTTTCATGGTGTCGACGGAGAGTGGAACAGTCAGGTCCGCTAACGCCTCGATGACCGGGAGAATGCGTGCCTTCTCGACATTCGCATCCACGGGGCGATGGCCGGGTCTCGTCGATTCCCCGCCAATATCGATGATGGAGGCGCCGTCAGCTGCCAATTTCCTTCCCTGGGAGATAGCGGTGTCAATGGTGGAAAAGCGTCCGCCATCGGAAAAGGAATCGGGCGTCACATTGACAATTCCCATCAGAAGGGGCGGCGCGCCGGAAGGACGGCGCAGGCGGAGCGGCGAGGCGGCCATCATACTGGTCTCTCATGTGCATGCAGTTTGGTTGGGCCGAACAGGGCCTCGAAGCTCTGGCGAAGCGCGATATCGACATCGGCGAGGCTCGTGGTCAACCCGAGATCAGAGAGGCTGGTCACTCCCTGATCGCTGATGCCGCAGGGAATGATACTGGTGAAATGGTCCAGATCAGGATCGACATTGAGTGATACGCCGTGAAAACTCACCCAATGACGAATTCTGATGCCGATGGCGGCGATCTTGTCCTCGCGACCTGTCCCGCGCTCAGGCCGTTCGACCCAGATGCCGACGCGGCCCTGGTGGCGGGTTCCGCGCACATGAAACGACCATAGCGTGCGGATCAGCCATTCCTCCAGAGCGGTAACAAAGGCGCGGACATCGCCGCCGCGCCGGCGCAAATCGAGCATCACATAGGCCACCCGCTGACCGGGCCCGTGATAGGTGTATTGGCCGCCGCGCCCGCTGGCATGCACGGGGAAGCGTTGCTGGTCGAGAAGATCATCAGGCTTTGCCGACGTGCCGGCGGTATAAAGCGGGGGGTGTTCGACGAGCCAGACGCATTCGGGCTGTTGTCTGGCAGCGATCGCCGCAACGCGGGCCTCCATGAAAGCGACCGCGTCTTCATAGGCGATGGGCCGGTCGGCGATGAGCCAGTCGATCATCGTTGCTGGATCACAGAGCACGGAAAACGGTCTGTTGAGGGTGGCGCTGTCAACCATTCGTTAATCCTAAACACCCAGTGTGAACGAGGCCAGCTTTTTGCCCTCTTTGCAACGGAACCGCCGCTTCATGTCAGACCAGTCGATCCATGACACATTGCAACCCGTCCGCGTTGAGGTGGAAGTCGTGCTCGGGCACACGTATATGCCGGTGCACCAGCTGCTGCGCATGGGTCGCGGCGCAGTGATCGAACTGGAAGCGAAGGAAGATTCGGACGTGCTGGTCAACGCCAACGGCATGCCGATCGCGCGCGCCGCTGTCCAGGTCGAGGGCGGCAAGATTTCTGTCGCGCTGACCCGCATGTTGCGCAACATCAAGGGCATGGAAGCTTAGGGCTTGTTTCAAGAAAGGTGAGGTGCTATCGCACTGCCTCCTTTTGGGCGGTCATGGCGGAATTGGTAGACGCACTACCTTGAGGTGGTAGCGGGGCGACCCGTGGAGGTTCGAGTCCTCTTGACCGCACCAATCGGAAAAATGGCGAGCGATGTTGGCAAGTGGCGGCCACGCTCGGCCCTGCGTGTCGTCATATGAAAGCTCAGTCTGCGGTCGGACGCAGAGCCGTTTTCGCTTTCGCCTCGACCATATGAACGACATGCCAGCCGTGCACTTTGAGGGTGCGCAACAGGCGGGGCAGCGCCTTCACCGTCACGGGCTGAATATCGTGCAGCAGCAACATTCCAGCGCCCACCTGCTCAAGCCTGGTCATCGTGATGTTGATCAGTTCATCAGGGTCGCGGATGTCCCAGTCCCTGGCGTGGGCATCGATGCCAAAGACGCCAATCGACAATTCGTTCAGCCAGCGGTCAACATCAGGCGGATTCCATAGGCCGGGGTAGCGAAAAAAACCCGGGGCGAACCGGTGCTGCTGATCACCGAGGGCGTTTCGAACGGCTTTTTCCCCGGCCGCGATATCGGCGATCGCGCGTGCCGGAAGGATCATGGTCATCGGGGCCGGGTGCGTCATCGAATGATGGCCGATCGTGTGCCCGGCAAGGGCTACCTGGCGGGCGGTCGCCGGGTCAGCGGCGGCGTTGCGGCCGATCATGAAGAAGGTCGCCTTGGTGCATTCAGCAGCAAGGCTTGCCAAAACGCTGCGGGTGAGCGCGCCGCGCGGTCCATCGTCAAACGTCAGCACCACCTCGCGCGGCGCCAGCGGCACGGTGCCGGGGTATTGGAAGCGGCCAAAATGCACGCCGCCAGCGGTGTTGATTTCAAGCGTTCGTGCAACCCCCAGCGCCTCCGGATTGGTGCAGGTCTTGTCGGTGATGGGGGCCGCGCCACCCACACAAAGAACGGCGCCGGCGAGGGCTGCCCAGCGCCGAAGCAGCGGTGTTACCTGGTTAAACTGGTGGATCAAGAGATATCCATTACGCTTTGAGATTGAATGCTTTATGCTGGTGGCTTCTCGCTTCTTTCAATAACCACCGTGCCAAAGCGCGTGGGAATTTCGATGCGGCGGGGCATGCGCACCGGTCCGGTCAGCTCGACATCGAAATCAATCAGGATGGGTGAAGCTGATTCTGTCAAAGCCTTGATCGTCTGGTTGTTCGGCTTATGGCCGGCGATCGGCACGAAACGGGCGGCGCAGCTGATGACGGGAGGGCTCGTCTTCGATTTGGCAAGCACGCGCGCCGCCTTCGCCGAAGCCTGTCTTGGTGACAAAACGATATCAAAGCGACTGAGGCCGGTGAAGACGGGCACGCTGGTGGCGCAGGCGTTGTTGATATCCTGACCGGCTTTGAGACTTGCCATCACGAAGGCACTCATCGGGTCGAAAACATTCTGGCTGTGCTCCGGCTTCAATGGCACGCGACCATCGCCCCAGTTCGGTTCGAGGGGCGGTTCGATGACGATCTTGCGCGCGGATGTTCCGTCATACTCGATTTTCGTGCTGTATTCCGGATCGCTGCCCGACACCATTGAATAGGATTGCGGGACCAGTCGTTCGCCCTGACGCTTGCCGCTGACGCGCCCGGTGACGGTGCCGGAATAGATGACGAGGCTGTAGTCACTGTCGAGCGACATGCGGAACGAATTGCCATCAATACTGCCCGTGACTTTCGATGTGGCGATGCGGATACCGGCATAACGCATGTCGAAAAAGGCGGTGCCAACGTCCTGGGCAGCCAGCGGGCCGCCACAGACGAGGCATATGGCCAGAAACAGGTAGCGCATCATCGACGGGTCATTTCTCGCAAACGAAACATCACATTGGTGAGCTGGCGTGGCGCTAATGTGGCAATCGTTGTCGGGCGATCGGGAATCACAGGGCTTTGGCAACAGACAAGACGTCGGCCGCGTGCCCCGGCACTTTCACCTTGCGCCAGGCGCGCACGATCCGGCCGTCACTGTCTGCCAGATAGGTCGCGCGTTCGATCCCCATGTATTTTCGTCCATACATGCTCTTCTCGACCCATACGCCGAAATCAGCGAGGATGGTGGTGCCCTCCGCGCTCGCCAGCGTTACCGTCAGAGCGTATTTTTCACGAAACTTTTTCAGGCTGGCGATTTTATCGCCTGATACGGCGATAACCGGTATGGACAGCCTGGCAAATTCTGCCGTCAGCCCTGAAAAATCCTGAGCCTCCTTGGTGCAGCCCGTTGTGTCAGCTTTAGGATAAAAATAGAGAACAAATGGCTTGCCGCGCAGTGTGGACATATTCACCACGGCGCCCTCGGCGGTGGCCAGCGAAAAATCCGGAATGGCGCTCCCTTCAGCCGGCCCCGATGCGTCGTTTTGTTCGGTAGTCATTTTGCCTTCCTTTCGTCGCTGTCGCGTGACACGTAGTAGATTAAATCGTTGCCTTGGCCTTGGCTTGGTATCAAGCTCTAAACGGCCTTCTCTCCACATTCGCACGGCTGAGCTTTTTTTTTGATGCAGAGTCTTCCCCCTCCACCGTCCGAAGTCCCGCCGCCGCGGGATGCGCGTGCGGTTGATGGCGAGGTCAGGATATCGGGCAATAGCGCTCGGCGCGTCGTGACGTTCTGTGTGGTGGGGGCCTCTGCCTTTGGGCTTTTGACCACGTTGCTCATCGCTGCGGTCTCCTTCCATATATTTTTCGGCGGCGTTGATCTGTCGTTCATGTCGAAGGCCATCAGGACCGTGATTGCCGATGCGGCGGGGCCGGGGCATCGCGCGGAAATCGGCGCGGTCAACCTGGCGTGGGATGACGGCCATCTGCGTCTGGCTGTGCGTGACCTCAAAGTGATCAGGGCCGACGGACTGACAGTCGGGTCCGCGCCGAAAGCATTTATCGCCATCGACGTTCCCGCGCTCTTTTTGGGCAAGATCGAGCCGGTGTCGCTGGTTGCCCATCAGACAAGCGTCAGCCTGACGGTATCCACCGACGGGTCGGTTGCCTTGGGCGGTGCGCAGGAAAAATCAGATAAGGTCACGCCCACGCCGGTCCTGGCTCTGCTCGACCCTGAGTTGCTGGGGCGCATTTTCGGAACGAAAACACTGGTCCCGGGTGGCGGGTCTCTGGCTGAGCTGGACCTTAACGACATGACGGTGACGCTGACAGACGAGCGCACCTCAACGACACGGGTCTTCGAGCGTTTCAGCGCGGGTTTTCATCGCACCCAGTTTGGTGCGTTCACCACGACATTGTCGTCAACCGGAGCGCGTGGGCCGTGGAAAGCCGCGATCGCCATCGGTCTTGCCCATGACCAGGGGCGCCCTTTCCAGCTCAGCGCCGAGACGATCTCGGTCCGCGATATGGTGGGCGAGGAGGGTGGCAAAATCGGCGGCGTCATTCTCGATGTGACGATGAACGGCCTGCTCGCCACCGAAGGCCGAATGACGCGCGTTGAAGGCATCGTCAGGGTGAGCGGCGATGGTGCTCTTGAAGGTCCGGGCTGGCAGGCCGATATCCACCGTGGCGAGATAGCAGTCGCGGTTGAGGAAGGACGGGACGGCGTCACCATTCGCCCTTCGCTCATCGCCATTGGTGGGCTTGGCGGAATGATTTCGGGAACCATTGCCTTGCCAGCGGGCGTCCAGACGACGGATCGCCTGACACTCGACCTCAAGCTTGGCGCCATCACCGTTGATCGTCAGGGCGGCAGCATCCCTGAAGTCACAACCGCGACGATGCGCGGAAGCTTTGATGTTGCCGGCAAACGTCTGGATATCGTCGAGGGACATGTGTTCGGTGATCTGCCGGTCGCTGACGTTACGGGGTCGATTGATTTTTCCGACAAGATTCCCGGTCTCAAACTGGAGATTGGGGCCCGCAATATCGGCGCTGGCAGCGTGCGCCGCGTTTGGCCGCGCTTTATTGCAACGGATGCTCATGACTGGTTCATGGCGAATGTCAGCGCGGGCGATCTGACGAAATCGCATCTGAGCCTTGATATTCCGCCCGGTGTCCTCGACGGGCGCCCGTTGAAGCGCGACTACGTCAATGGAGAATGGCACGCGAAAGGAGCAGCGGTCCTGCTTGAAGCTGGATTGCCGCCGGTGACCGGTGCCAATGCGGTCGTCAAGTCAACCGGCACCTCGGTGCGTGCCGAGGGCCGGGATGGGCGTCTTGAGACGGCCTCAGGCGTGTTGCTTTTGCCAAATGTCCTTTTTGTGGCCGAGGGCATGGATCAGATCACCAGCATCGGACAGCTCGACGCAACGATGATCGGGGCAGCCTCCTCGCTGCTGGAACTCGGGGAAAAGCGTGGTCTGGCGCTTGGCAAGAGCGCGGGGCTTGATGTGCGACAGATCGCCGGTGACGGGCTGGCGCAAATCCAGTCCCGTGGTCCGCTTTATGCTGGCAAGCCGGGCACGGAAAACCTGCCAGGCTTGTTCACCATCGACGCCGAGTTCCGCAACATATCCGGCAAGGCGCTCGTCGATGGCCGCGACGTTGATCGTGGATCGTTCAAGGCGCGCAGCGATGGGCGCGCACTGACGGTTGACGGAACGTGCCAGTTAGGCGGCGTGCCATTCAAGATCACCGCCAGTCAGGACAATCCGAAAGCAAAGCTTGTTCTTCGTGCCGACGCCGAGCTTGATGATCCGGCGCGCGCCAAGCTTGGTTTTGACTTTGGCAGTCTTGTCACGGGGCCGATGGGGTTTCGCTTCATCAGGGAAGCGCTTGGCAGTGAGCAGACGCGGCGGATCGAGGCTGATCTGACGCAGACCCGGCTGGCGCTCGCGGAAGCCTCCTTTGAAAAAACCAAAGGGGTTCCAGCCACTTTGTCATTGAGTTTGCGTGGGACGTCGCAGGTGGCGTCGCTGGAAGACATTATTTTTCAGGGTAAGGGGTTTTCGGTCAAGGGACGGGCCAGGCTCGACGCCGGCGGCAAGCCCGTTCTCTATGAGCTGAGCGAGGTCAAACTTCGTCCTGATGATCAGTTTTCGGCGCGCTATGAAATTCGTGATGACAGCACCGATCTTCGGATCACTGGTCGCTCGCTTGATGCGCGGCCCTTCATCCAACGCTGGATGAGCGAAGAAGATCCAAATGAGAAGAGTGCCAAACAATTCCGTTTGTCGGTCCAGCTCGAACAGGCCAATGGCAGCAACGGCGCCACGGTTCGTGACCTCAAATTCGATTATGTGCGCGACGGGCGCCAGATTTCAGATTTTTCACTCAATGGGCGATTTCCAGGATCGGCCCGCATCACCGGTCAGATTCTCAAGGATAGCGGCAGACCTTATCTGCTGATCACGTCGACCGATGGCGGTTCGGCGCTGCAATTCATGGATGTGTATCGCAATATCCGTGGCGGCAAGCTGACGCTCACGCAGACGCTGATCGACCCGCAAGGGCGGAGCGAGCGGGGTGTTGTCCTTCTGGAAAATTTCCAGGTGGTCAATGAAGAAGCTTTGCGGCGGCTGTTTGGTGCAACGCCGGTGCCCGATGATGAAAGTGCTGCCACCCGGCGCCGGCTTGGCGCGCAGGAAAGTGCGACGCTTGACCGGATGCGGGTCGTCTACACCCGGGCGCCCGGCCTGACGCAATTCAGCGACGGTGTCCTGCGCAACTCCACGTTCGGTACGACGTTTGAAGGGCGCATCGATTGGCGGCGCAAGGCGGTCGATATGCGGGGCACGTTCATTCCCCTGTTTGCGCTTAACAATCTCCCGGCACAGATCCCGGTGATCGGGGCATTCCTGGGTGGCCAGAATGAAGGGTTGATCGGCGTCACCTTCTCGGTATCGGGACCTGTTGCCGGGCCGACGCTGCGCATTAATCCCGCATCGGTGATTGCTCCGGGCATTCTGCGTGGTTTTTTTGCCTTTGCGCGTGACGAGGACAGCACGCCGCCAAGCGGTGCGCGAGAGCAGCAAGGCGGATCGTCAAAGTCCAATTAGAGCAGGCTGCGGAACAGTGTCAGCTTGGCCTCACCAGCACGTGGCGTTTTTTCCCCATGGACAGTTTGATGACGCCCTCAACAAGGAGGTCAGACACGTTGATCATGGCCTTGTCATCACTCACGCGCTGATCATTCACCATGACCGCACCATTGGTGATGGCTCTGCGGGCTTCGCCGTTTGATGCCGCCAGCCCGGCCCTGACAAAAAGGGCAAGTACACCGATGCCGCTCGCCAATTCGCTGCGCTCGATGTGATGAGTTGGCAAACCTGCGGCCGCATGACCCATTTCGAAGGTCGATCTTGCGGTTGTCTCGGCCTGTTGGGCTGCATCACGGCCATGCAGCAGGGCGGTCGCCTCGGTCGCGAGGCGCTTCTTGGCCTCGTTAAGCTCGGCGCCCTGGAGCGTCACCAGTCGCGCCACCTCGTCAAGCGGGAGCGTCGTGAACAGTCGCAGAAAGCGACCCACATCGCCGTCGTCGCAATTGCGCCAAAACTGCCAGTAGTCATAGGGGCTCAGCATGTCGGCATTGAGCCATACGGCGCCAGCAGCGGTTTTGCCCATCTTGGCGCCCGAGGCTGTAGTGATGAGGGGCGTTGTCAGCGCATAGAGCTGGTGGGTCCCCATGCGCCGGCCAAGATCGATGCCGTTGACGATATTGCCCCACTGATCCGAGCCGCCAAGCTGAAGATTGGTGCCATAGCGGCGCGCAAGCTCGACGAAATCATAGCTTTGCAGGATCATGTAGTTGAATTCGATGAAGGACAGTTCCTGTTCGCGATCGAGCCGCAGCTTCACCGAATCCATCGACAGCATGCGATTGATGGAGAAATGGCGCCCGACATCACGCAGCATGTCGATGTAGTTCATCTTGGTGAGCCATTCGGCGTTGTCAGGCATCAGCGCCGGGCGGGCAGGGGCTGTGAAATCCAGAAAGCGCGAAAAAACCGCCGCAATGCTTTTCTTGTTGGCGTCGATATCTTCGATACCGAGTAATTTGCGGCTTTCATCACGCCCGGAAGGATCGCCGACGCGGGTTGTGCCGCCGCCCATCAGGGCAATGGCGCGATTACCGCTCAACTGCAACCAGTGCAGCATCATGATCTGGACGAGTGAGCCGACATGAAGCGACGGCGCGGTGCAATCAAAGCCGATATAGCCGACAACCTCGCCGCGTTTGGCCAGCGCGTCGAGACCCTGCGGGTCGGAACACTGGTGGATGAAGCCGCGCTCATCCAGGATGCGCATGAAATCTGAGGTAAAGCCTGACATATTTGATACTTCGCTCGATGGGGGCTTCGATATAACGCATAACCGCGCAGTTTGGATATTGATTTTGTCGGCGTTCCGTTCGGGATCGCAGATGGTCGAAGCCTGCATGCGCGCGTTAAACAGCGCAGCAAAACGCGGCGTGTGAGGACACGCCGCGCATTGAAGCTGGGCAGATGGTCGGAGGGATCGTTACGCCTTGGCTGAGCAGCGGACGATGCGGGTGGGATAGCTCGCCATCTCGGCCTTGAAATGCGCCATTTTGCTTTCGACCGATGCACGGGTGATCATGCCGTTCGACATGCGCGTCAGGCGTTTCCATTCGGCATCGCTCAGATCGCGCATGGCGATGTGCGATGCCTCGAGCGCCAGAGAATCGTCGGCTTCACGCACCAGAGTGATTTTTGCGACCAGAGCGGGGTCGTTGATGCCCACTTCGACCACATTGGCCTTCGACTGATGGTACGTAATCTTGCCGGTCATCTTGTTGACGGCGCTGGCATATTTGAAACGGTTCGGCATCAGCTCGACGTAGGCGCTGGCGCTGTTACACATCTGGCTGTCGGCAGCCCATTTGCCGGCAAAAAATGCAGGCCGCATCATGGATGCCTCGACGGGAGCCAACTCAGCGACGGTGACCGTCGTGACAGCGATGGCGGCCAAACCGCACAAGCCCTGCATAAGACGACGGGCTGATGCTGAGAGAGAGGCGTTTTTAGCTGATGACATTGGTCTTCTCCATCGTTGCGGCTTCCACCGGAGCCAAACCGGCAACAGAAATCGTTGCAACGGCTATTGTTGACAAGGCGATTACAACAAATGAAAAATTACGAATAAATACTGATGTCTTGTGTCTTGCAGGTCGTTGTGTTCGTCATGTTTTTCCCCTATCCCCTGTTGCAGTCTTTTTGCACTCGTATTGTTGCCGTAGAACGTTGATGATCACTTACCGGCGATGATTAATGCTTGCTGATAACAACGAATTGAAAGAAATTCCTGAGCTATGACTAACAAAATGCTTACAGCGCTTGGCCTGATGTCGGGCACCTCGATGGATGGTGTCGACGTGGCGGTGATCAGGACCGATGGTGGAGGGATCGTCGAAGCAGGCGGGCATTCGTTTCACGCCTATTCGCCAGATCAACGTGATCTTCTGCGTGAGGCAATTGTTGCCGCGCAGCCGCTGCGCAACCGCCATGTGCGGCCCGATCGTCTGGCACAGGCGGAAGCGATGGTGACGGACGTCCATGCCCAGGCCGTCATCAGTTTTATGACCAAGGAAGGGCTGGCGCCCGGCGATATCGAGCTTGTCGGCTTTCATGGGCAGACCGTTCTGCATCGCCCGCAGGACGGGCTAACGATCCAGATCGGCGATGGCGCGGTGTTATCGCGACAGATCGGCATTGATGTCGTCTATGATTTTCGCGCAAACGACATGGAGCGCGGCGGGCAGGGTGCGCCGCTGGTGCCAGTCTTTCATCAGGCATTATGCCGCTCAAGCAAGGTCACCTATCCCGTCATTGTCATGAACATTGGCGGCGTGGCGAACATCACTTATCTCGTCGCAGACGAGGCGCCGCCTGTTGCGTGTGATATCGGGCCCGGAAATGCCCTGATCGATGATTTTATGCTGGAGCGTAGCGGGACGGCGATTGACCGCGACGGCCTGATGGCGGCTTCGGGACGGGTTGACGCGGCAGTGCTCAAGGCCCTTCTCGCGCATCCGTTCTTTGATCAGAAGCCGCCAAAATCACTTGATCGTCATGATTTCAGTCGTGATCCGGTGGCCTCGCTCACAACCGCCGACGGGGCGGCGACGCTGAGCGCCTTTACGGCACAGGCGGCGGCGTTGATCCTGCGTTTTCTGCCGGAAAAGCCAAAATCACTGATCATTGCCGGCGGGGGCGCGTTCAATCCGACCCTGGTGAGGATGCTGGCGGACGCCTTCGGCCTGTTGCCGGTGACAGCCGATGCGATGGGCTGGTCGACGCACGCGCTTGAGGCGCAGGCGTTTGCCTATCTCGCGGTGCGCTCGAAACGAGGGATGGCGCTGACCTTTCCCTCAACCACCGGTGTCGCGCGCCCGGTGACGGGCGGCATTCTCGCAACGCGCTGAAGCGGGTCAGGAGCGATTGCCGGTCGTTTTGCGATGGGTTGTCCACCCCGATGAACCCAGATGCTCCTGGGGCGCGAACCGCGCCTTGTAGGCCATCTTGCGGGAGCCTTCGACCCAATAGCCGAGATAAAGATAGGGCAGGGCCAAGCGACGTGTGCGGGCGATATGATCAAGCACCATGAAGGTGCCGAGCGAGCGGTGAGCGCAATTTTCGGCATCATAGAACGAATAAACCATCGACAGACCGTCGCTAAGGACGTCGGTCAGCGCGCAGCCGATCAGTTCGCCCGGCTGGCCGGCCTGCGTTGCGGGCAGGCGATATTCGATCAGCAGGGTTTCAACATGTGTATCCTCGATCATCAATCCGTAATCGAGAACGCTCATATCGGCCATGCCACCTTCCGAATGGCGATGATCGAGGTAGGATCGAAACAACGCATACTGCTCGCTGGTGGGGTGAGCGGGTATTTCGTTGACGATGACATCGGTGTTTGCGCGCAAAATGCGCCTGAAGGGGCGCATCAGTACGAAATTGCGTGCCACAACCCGCGTTGACACGCAGGCGCGACAATTTTCGCAAGCAGGGCGATAGGCGATGTTTTGCGAGCGGCGGAAGCCGCCTTGCGTCAACACGTCGTTGAGCTGGGGCGCGCGATCACCCACCAGATGGGTAAAGACTTTCCGTTCCTGCCGCCCGGGCAAATAAGGGCAGGGGGAAGGGGCCGTCAGATAGAATTGGGGCGTATCGCGGCTGTGCTGGGTCACGGATCTGCAAATCATCGAAGCGGAGGCTCCAGCATAACCGCAACGCCGTGGCGAAAGAAAGGGGCAGGCCGCCGCCTGTAATGTCGTGCGACACGAAAGTGATGAGCTAAAGAAAAACCGCGATCAGGGGCGCGCGCGCGAAAGATCGTTCACCAGCGTACAATCGAGCGCCATGTCATGCAGCAAGCGGCCGCGCCCGTTGAAAAAGCAGACAAGTAACGCGAGCGGCGTCAGGATGACGACGGAAATCCAGAACAGTATGGCGTGCCCCATCGCCGGGAGCGCGCCAATCGGCGTGCCGGTGGACGATATCAGCCGCACACCGACGGCGCCCATGCCCGGTGTCGATCCGCGGACACCCAGCGTCAGCGCGTAATAGCCGAGTGCCACAACAGGAAATACCAGACCGAGAAAAAGCCAGGTCAGACCAAAGGTCACCAGGCCGAGCAACAGAACCAGGACGTAGCCGGATACGGTAAAAAGCATGATGAACATCGCGTCGATGAAAAATGCCAGCGAGCGACGCGTCAGGATCCATTCGTAAAGGCGGCGATCTTCAGCCGATTGAGGCATCGTCACGGGCGATAGGGTGATTGGTGGATCTGACATCATCGGACATTTCTCTCGCTGGAGGGCTCACCATCAGATGGCCCGCGCGCCCTCACAGCGCAAGGGTCGCCGGCTGGCGGGGAAGGCGGTTCGCGAGGCGGATGAAATCGGCGACCGTCAGGGTCTCCGCCCGGCGCGTCGGATCAATCTCCAGCTCTGCCAGCAGGTTTTCCGGTGTTTCGATCAATTGCCGTAACGATGAGCGCAACATTTTCCGGCGCTGGCTGAATGTTGCCTGTGTGAGGCGCTCGAGCGATCGGCGGTCGCAATCCTCAGGGTTCGGGCGCGGCACCAGATGCACGACGCTCGAAGTGACCTTGGGCGGCGGCACGAAGGCCGTCGGGGCGACGTCGAAGAGGCGGCCGCCAGTGCAGCGCCATTGGGTGAGGATCGACAGGCGCCCATAGTCGGATGTTCCAGGCGCAGCATACAAGCGGTCCGCGACCTCGCGCTGGAACATGAGCGTCAGGCTTGAAAACCACGGCGGCCAGGGTTCGACCGTCAGCCAGGATACAAGCAGGGCGGAGGCGATATTATAGGGCAGGTTAGCGATAATCCGCGCCGGCGAACCTGCGAGGCGGGGCGCCAGATCGATCTGCAAGGCATCGCCGTGAATGACGTCGAGGCGCCCGGGATAGCGGCTGGCGATCATCTCAAGGGCCGGCAGGCAGCGCTGGTCACGTTCAACGGCGATCACGCGTTCAGCACCTGCAGCCAGCAACGCCCGCGTCAGCCCGCCCGGACCGGGGCCAATTTCGACAATGGTGATGCCATCAAGCGGGCCGGCGGCGCGGGCGATGCGTGACGTCAGATTGAGATCAAACAGGAAGTTCTGGCCAAGGGCTTTTCGGGCCGACAGATCGAAGCGCGCAACGATATCGCGCAGCGGCGGCAGATCATCGATCGCCGACATTACGCTCGCTTGCCTGTGAGGGAGGCGGCCAGTTCGATGGCAGCGATCAGGCTGTCGGGCCGCGCCGTACCTGCCGTCGCGATGTCGAGGGCGGTACCGTGGTCAGGCGAGGTGCGCACGAAGGGCAGGCCGAGCGTGACGTTCACGGCTTCGTCGAAGGCGAGCGTCTTCACCGGTATCAGAGCCTGGTCGTGATACATGCAGAGCGCGGCATCATATGTGCGGCGGGCGGTGGCATGGAACATGGTGTCTGCTGGCAGCGGGCCGCGCGCATCGATACCCAGTTCACGAAGCCTGGCGATGGCGGGAGCGATGATGGTCTGATCCTCGCTGCCCATGCTGCCATCCTCACCCGCATGGGGATTGAGCCCGGCGATTGCGAGCCGTGGCGCATTGATCGAAAAAAGCTCTGACAGGCTCGCCGCAACGATGCGCCCGACGCGCACGATTGTGTCGGCCTTGAGCGCTGTCGACACTGCGTTGAGGGCAATATGAACGGTGACGGGCACGACGCGCAACTCGCGGCACGCGAGCATCATCACCGGATAGACATCGCGCGCACCTGCCTCAGCGGCCAGCGCGCCCAGGAATTCGGTATGGCCGGGGTAGGAAAATCCGGCGGCATAAAGCGATGATTTCTGAATGGGATTGGTGATGACGGCACGTGCCATCGCGCCGGTTACAGCCGCCACGGCCTGCCGTATGGATGCGATAACCGCCGGTGCATTTTCAGCCAGCGCCTGCCCGGGATGATCGGTGACATGTTCGTCCAGCGCGATAATCGGCAATGCCGCTGCGAAATGGCGGGCGGCGTTGACAAAGTCGCTATGAACAAGGGGAACATCGAGGCAAAAATCGCGATTGCGGGCGGCGACAATGTCGCTTGAGGCGATGAGCGCGAAAGCGCAATCCGGCCGATGGCGCAAGGCCTGCCAGGCGCGCAACGCCAACTCAGGACCAATGCCGCCCGGTTCGCCCATCGTCAGGGCGAGAACGCTCATTTCTCGCGATTGTCGATGACGGCGGCCTGACGGGCATCGCGCAGGAGGCGGCGTGATGCCTGCTCAAGTTCAAGCTCGACCAGTTCGCTGCGGATCTGGGCCTGGGCCGCGTCACGGCCCGGGATCTCCTGCTTGTCGCACAGCATGTAGAATTCATAGCCCAGCGGGCTCGTCTGTACTTCGGTGGAGCCGTTGATCGGCGTCTTCTCCAGCACCAGCCGGATCGGCGGAGGAAGGTCAGCACTGCTGCGGCGAATAGTGCTGCGAACGGCTGCTTCACGGGCGCGACGCAGTTGTTCTGCCAGATTGTCGCATGACTTGACCGAGGCGCGGATCGCATCGGCTTCCTTGCGGCGGGCCGGTGACTCGCCCTTTGAAAATACAACGATCTGCGCCATCGTATATTCGACGCTACGGATATTCTCGGGGTCCTGGCCGCGTTTTTTCAACGCGTCGACGATATCCTGATCGCGAATGTTGATGGCGCGCTGACCGCGTTGCTGGACAACCAGCTGCCAGGCGATATCACCGCGCAGACGGTCGCGCAGCGTTGAAGGATTGACGCCCCTCGACTTCAGAGCCTGACGCAGTTGATCCACTGACAATTTGGTGCGCTCGGCAATGGAGGCAAACGCACGATCAACCTGGCTCTCGTCGATGGTGATCCTCAGCTTGCGCGCTTCCTGTAGTTTGAGGCGCTCATCGATCAACTCATCAAGGGCGGTTTCGCGCGGTGCGGCCTTGCCACCATTGGTCAGCGCCAACAGCCGCAGCCGGTTGGTCACGTCGTTTTGCGTGATCAGCTGACCGTTGACGACGACAACAATGCCCTGGGCAACAGAGGGAGTGGCACAAAGGAGAAGGCAGACAAAGACCACGCCGGCTAACACCAGCGATTCGAGCGGCGATGACATATCACCATTGCTGCGCGGTTTGACCGAAGCCGGTTGGCGCGCCATGACAATCGTCACCTTGTCTCCTAGCCTCGTTCTATCGCTCATTTTGCTGCTATCCGTCATTATGCCTTTAAGGCGTACTGCCCAGACCGCCATGGATCGAAACTTCGCCCAAAGTGCGCAGGGTAATCCGAGCCGTTACACGTCTTTGTGGCTGAATATCGCCAAAGCCCGCGTAAATCTGCAAATAATCGACGCTGAACACAAAACACTCATCAGCGTATCGCAAACCAAGCCCATTGCTGATCCACCCCGACGCATTGGTGGAATTGCGCAAGGAATAATTGCCGTTTGCCGAAATCGACCAGTTATCGTCCAGTTTGTAACTGATGGCTGCCGTGACGGCTTCGCGATCATTGAAAAAGCCGACATTCGGCTGGGCGGCGATATAGGTGTAGCCGGTCGTCAGGAAAAGCGGCCCGCCGTACAATGTCCCAACCAGTTCAAGGCGTCGCAGCCCGAATGTCTGCTGGTCAAACCGGAAACGCGCGCTGATATCACCATATATCGAGGGCTGGATACGGACTGCGGCAACATAATCAGAGCGTGCGGTCTGCAATCCCGATTCGAGACCGGCGCCGGCCAGATCAACAGCGCCACGCGAAAATGAGTTCAGCCCGCTCAACTGATAGGACTGTCCAAACAGGAAACTGGCCAGGAAGCCGGAATAGGAGCGATAGGTGTATTGCACGCCAACATTTGAGCGCGTGCCACCTTCCAGCCGGTCGTAGCCGGAAAACTTGTTGAGAGAAAACAGGTTTGTATCGTCAAACACCAGGCTCTGCGCATCTTCATTGGGCAGGCGCCCGATCGATTGCTCGTTTGGCCGGACGATGATCTGGGCGATGGGTTCGATCAGATGCGATGCATCTTCGGCTGCGGCGATGAAGGGGTAGCGATATTCAAGGCCGATGGTCGGCAGGCCACGAAAACCGACTTCGCCATTGCGGTCAAACAAGCCCGGCTCGATGGTTGTCGCCGACAGAAAGCTCGTGGCGCCGTTGGTCGTGCCGCCAACATCCACGGTTGCAATTTGTATATTTCGCGCATTTGCGCTGTAGACATCGCCGCGCAGCCGGAAGAACGGCGTCCAGCGCTGCCCGAGCGGATCGGTGAAACTCTTGCGCCACTGCGCGTCTACGGAGACGCGTGAATAATCGCCGGCAAATCCCTGACTGAGAAAGCGCTGCGTCTGGTTCGTCAGCGGGTCGATAAAGCGAAACGCAAGAGCGTTGTCGCGGAAAACCGTGGTTGTATTGGCGTTGAAACGAAATTCACCCCCGAGGATCGGATCGGCGAAGGCCGTATTGTAATCGATGAGCGGTCCGACTGTCGGCTGATAGGACTGCGAATCGTTAAATGGCGCGTTCTCGATGTAGGTCCTGATCTGGTAGGTGCGTAAATCGAAGAAGGAGCGATCACCCTTGCCCTGCACGAACACGGTTGAAATTCGTTCCGTCTTGGCCGTCGATTCAAGGCCGAAATCGCGGAAATAGCGTGTGTCGGAGGCGCCAGCGACATCCCAGCCGAGTTTCCATTTATCTGACAGAAGCAGCTCGCCTGTCGATTCGACGCCCCCGCGTTCGCGTCGCGCACCGGGATCGTTGCCGGTAAAGCCAGTGCCGACATTATTGGGGTTCTGCTGGATTATCCCTCCGAGTTTGACCGTAAACTGGCCATTTGGCAGGGCCTGGCGCCAGACACCGTTCAGGTGGACGCCTTGATCGCTGTAATAGGTCGGCGATACGGTGATGTCGGCAAAGGGTGACAATGCCAGATAGTACGAGACGCCGCCGCCCGGGCCGATACGGCTGTTTTGCGCATAATGGGGCAGGAGGAAGCCAGAGGCGCGCTTGACGGTGCCATCCGGGCTCCACAGATAGGGAACGTAGGCGATCGGCACGCCAAAAAACTCGATGAACGCATCCTCGTAGTAGATCGTCTGTTCCTGCTCCTTGTGGATAACCCTGGTGGCACGCACCTGCCACAAGGGCGGCCGCTCGGGGTTTTCTTTGCACGCCTCGCAAGCAGTATATGTGCCGCGGGTGAAAATGGTGACGTCGTTTGCGGTTCGCTCACCTGATTCGGCCGTCAGGCGGGTGCGATCTGCAGTGCGCTGCTGGCTGATCGAGCGGACAAAGCCGTCGCGCAGATCATCAGTCAGGTCGGCCGACTCCGCATTCGTGACGCTGCCATTCGCTTCCGTGATCCGCACCCCGCCTTCGGCAATCAGGCGCCGCGTCTGGCGGTTATAGATCACTTTCTTGGCAAGAACTGTGGTGCCGTTATAAAAAATCTGGACGGAACCTTCAGCAGTCACGATCTGGCGATCGTTGTCGTAGACCAGCTGGTCGGCCTGCAGCAGCAATTGCCCGTTCGGCTTTCCCGCGCTGCTGCCCGGCAGTTTGGTGATCTGTGCATTGGCGGACGGGAGGCCGACGACACCTAGAAAAAGGAACGAAAGCACGGCCAAGCGCGTCATGCTGGTAGGCCGCAAAGCTCCCGCCACCGCCGCAAGCCATTGCGCGCTGTTCGAAAGCCCAGACCTATCAGTCGCCCTCCGGGATGGAGGCAGACGCATTACCCGTCCTCCTGGTACAGGAGTATCGTTAAACCAACGAGCATGGCGACCACCACCGGCGTCCACGCAGCCCATATGTCAGCGACCACGCCGGAGCTCCCCAGCTGGCGTGCCACTTCCAGAGCGACATAAAGCAGAAACCCCGCACCGACGCCACCGAGAATCATGGGTAAAATGTTGCCCAATCGAAACAATCGCAACGAAACCGTTGCGGCGATCAGAGCCATTGCACACATCAGCCAGGGTCGCGCCAAAAGGGTCTGGTATTGCAAGCGCAGCCTCACTGCCGGGAGCCCCGCCTGTTCAGAGCGAACAATATATTCCGGCAAATCGTAAAAAGAGACTGTTTCGACGCTGGCGAGGGACTCAATCACTTGGTCTTTGGTTAAATTTGTCGAAAGAACATATTTTCCGAATGTTTCCGGCTCCTGATCGGCGTGCATGGCCGAGCCATTCGACAATTCCCAGAAACCGCTGTGCAGCACGGCACTTTCGGCATCGATTCTCTCAACAAAGCGGCCGTCGGCATCGAAGGATGTTACCGTGACGCGACGCAGGTCGAGCCCGCGTTCGAGAGACGTTGCGGCATTCATGACAAACTGCCCGTCGCGGCCCTCCTGACGCAGCCAGATACCAGCATTGGTCGACTGGACAGCGCCACCGACGTTGTTACGCCGGCCAAAGAAATCAGCCTCGATCCGGTCGCTGATCGATTTTGTAAATGAAACCAATGGATTATAAGCAAGGGTTGTGAAGGCTCCAATCAGCAATGCAATCACCAGAGCCGGCTTCATGAACTGCCAGACGGAAATGCCGGCGGCGCGAACGACGACCAGTTCGAGTTTCTGCGACAGCCGCAACAATGCTGCCATTGTGCCAAACAGCACCGCGAAAGGGAAAATGGCTTCGGTGAAGGTGGGCAGACGCAACAGCACGAGACCAAGTACGCGCGGCAGCGTCGCGCTGGCCAGATCGCCGGTGCGCCGCAGCATCTCGACAAAATCGACCAGCAGGATGAGCGCGATGTTGGTGGCAAACACCAGCATGATCGAGCCGAGAAAGCGAACGGCAAGATAGCGATCAAGCGTCGAGATCAGGGGGGCGCGCATAAACTACGACCTCGCGCGCAAAAAAGGTGGCATTATGATCGCTTGAACAAAAGTTCTTAATATTTTGAAATTAAACAACTTATTTGCCATTCCGAATTGTGCTGCAAGGACAATTCCCGATATCGGGACGAGGTAAATCAGCGGAATGGCAAGCGGCGTTCGCTGCACCAGTCCTGAGGCCAGAAAACCTAGAATACGCAGGACGCCAACGACGACCACAGCAACAGCGACGCTCTCGCCGCGGCTTTGACGCGTGGTTTTGGCGCGCCCCATCGCGGCAAAGGCAATCAGAACAAAGCTTAGTGAATACAAAGGGGTGGCAAAACGATCATTGATCTCGCTCCTGACGCGGCCGGCAAAGCGCTGGTCGTCGAGCTGTTGGCTCACCAGGCTGAATAGTTCGGCTGTGCTGCGCTCCTGCGCCGGGAAAACGACGTTAGGACTGCCAGAATCGATCGAAGAGAGAGAAAATGCATAGGATTCAAAGGCAATAACCGATCCTGGAGATGTTCCGTTCTTGGGATGGCGTACCACCTCGCCCTGCTGCAGGATAAGGAAGTTGCCAGCAGCTGACCGGCTGATGATGCCGCGGGCGCCCAGATAGGTCACGCTGGTGGTGGCATCACGCTCGTCGTTCACAAATACACCGAGCAGAACGCCATTGGCGCCGCGCCCGCGAATATGAAATGTCAGCCCCTGATCAACGGTTGTGAAGCGGCCCGGCTGAATCGCCTGGCTGATAAAGTCAGCGCGTGCGCCGATGATCGTCTCGCGAACGATCTTGAGGGCGCCCGGGGTCACCAAAAGGGACAGCATATATCCAAAGCCCGTCACAACGAGCGCGACGAGGATCAGCGGTCGGGCGAGTTTGGGCTGTGATAATCCCGCCGCCGACATGACGATCAGTTCGCTGTCGGTGTTCAGTTTATTGAGCACGAAAAGCGCTGAAATAAACAGGCAGAATGGGCCGATAAGACCGATCAGCAGGGGAAGCGCCAGCAATGTGACTTTCATGAACAGAAAAAACGTCTGGCCCTGCGATACCACCAGCTCGAGCTGGCGCAGCGAGGAGGTCAGCCAGACAATAGCCGTCAGCACGCCCAGGACGACGGCAAACGATATTCCTATCTGCCGGATCACGTAGCGGTCGATCAGGTTCAGGGAGAAAAACTGGCGCAACAAAGTTATCGTCATTGCTCCTGACCCTAGATCGTGCGGTCGCTGCACCATGCTAACCTCTCCGCTCCATGGTCTTACAGAAGTGTCAGGCATTCAGGCAAATCCAAGGTGATGCGCGTCTATCCTGTTGACGGAAGGGAAAAGGGGCCTGGCGCGATGGCGCTACCACTTGCCTGAGGGCGCACAAAGGTTTTGTCTGAATGACACCAACACAAGGGGCTACGATGAACGAGATGGTCAAAATTTCCTATCAGGCCCTGAAACCGGCCTCGGGTGGCACGGTTGTCATCTTCGTTGATAGCGCGCTGCGCCTTGGTGCGACGGCGCTCCTGATGGATGAGAGTGTTCGTTCTGTCCTGAAACGCGCCGGCAAGATCGCCAGATTCAAGGGCAAGAAAGAGACATGTCTCGATCTGCTTGCGCCCGCCGATGGCAAATTTGATCGCTTGCTGGCGGTCGGGATCGGCACGGAGGGCGAGATGAGCCAGCAGGACTGGCTCAAGATCGGCGGTATTGTTTCGGGCAAGCTGGGTCCGTCGGACGACGGGGAAGTGACCATCCTGTGCGAAACAAGTGCGGGAGCGGTCTCACCGGCAGTCGCCGCCGACATCATGCTCGGGCTCAGGCTGGGGACGTATCGTTTTGACCGCTATAAATCGCCGAAGACCGGCGATGAGGCGGAAAAGCCGGTACCCAGACGGGTGCTTGCGGCCGTCAAGGATGTGGCGAGCGCACGCAAAGAGCATGTGCTGCGAACCGCGATTGGCGATGGCGTTGAACTGGCGCGAGATCTTGTCAATCTGCCGGCCAATGATCTCGGGCCGCTCGAATTTGTCAAATATTGCGAGAGCCTTAGGGCGGTTGGCGTCAAGGTCGAGGTGCTCACTGAAAAGGAAATGAGCAAGCTTGGCATGCGCGCGCTGCTCGGTGTGGGGCAGGGATCGCGGCGCGGGTCACGCCTCGTCGTCATGCGCTGGGAGGGCACAAAAGCAACCGGCAAACCTCTTGCTTTCGTCGGTAAGGGCGTTGTCTTCGACAGCGGCGGCATTTCGATCAAGCCGGCGCAGAACATGGAAGACATGAAGGGTGATATGGCGGGCGCTGCCTGCGTCACCGGGTTGATGCGCACGCTAGCCCAGCGCAAGGCGAAGGTGAATGCCATCGGCATCGTCGGGCTGGTTGAAAACATGCCCGACGGCAACGCCCAGAGGCCTGGCGACGTGGTGCGCGCCATGTCCGGGCAAACCATCGAGATTATCAATACGGATGCCGAAGGCCGCCTCGTTCTGGCCGACGCCCTGTGGTACTGCCAGCAGCGGTTCAAGCCACGATTCATGGTCAATCTGGCGACGTTGACGGGTGCCGTTCTTGTGGCGCTGGGGCAGGAGCATGCAGGGCTTTTCAGCAATGATGACGCGCTGTGTGAACAGCTTCTGGCGGCTGGGCGGGTAACGGATGAAAAGCTGTGGCGGCTGCCCTTGTCGCCTGCCTATGACAAGATCATCGACAGCAAGATTGCTGATGTCAAAAATTCCGGTGGTCGCTACGCAGGCGCGATCACGGCGGCGCAATTCCTGCAGCGTTTCGTCAACAAGACGCCGTGGGCGCATCTCGACATCGCCGGGACGGGCATGGGCGTCAGTGCAAGCGAGATCAATCACAGCTGGGGCCCGGGCTTTGGCGTACGCCTCCTTGAGCGCTTTGTTGCGGACCAGTTCGAGAAGGGCTCAGCTTGAGCGAAGTCCTCTTCTATCATCTGGAAAAGCAGCGGCTGGACGCGATCTTGCCGAACCTGCTCGAGCGCACCCTGCAGCGCGGCTGGCGGGCCGTGGTGGAAGCGCCGGCGCGCGAGCGGATCGAGGCGCTCGATGCCCTTCTGTGGACCTATCGTGATGATAGTTTTCTGCCTCACGGCACGGATGACGGGCCATTTGCGGCCGAGCAGCCAATCATTCTGACAAGCGGAAAGGGGTCCAGCAACGCCGCCCGGGTGCGCTTTCTGGTCGATGGTGCAGTCCCCACCGATATCGATGATTACGAGCGTGTGGTGATCCTGTTTGACGGGCGCGATGATGAGGCCGTGGCACAGGCGCGTGTGCAATGGAAGGCGCTCAAAGGCAGCGCCCACGATCTCACCTACTGGCAGCAGGATGAGGCGGGGCGCTGGCTGAAAAAGGCGTGATCGCGCGAAGCTGTCAGAATTTATAAAGGCGCGCCGGGTTGTCGACGAGAATCCGGCTGCGTTGGGCGGCATCCGGCGCCCATAATGCCAGCTGGTTCAACAGCAGCCCGTCGTCAATATCGTAGAAAGGCGCGATATCGAAGCGGGTGCGCGCCGGATGAGCGGCTGAGTCCGGATGTGGCCAGTCGGTACCCCAGATGATGCGTTCGGGATTGGCGTTAATCAGTGCCTTGGCAAGCGGCGCTGCATCGGCGAAATCGGGCCCCTTGTTGGAGGCGCGATAAGCGCCGGATATTTTGACATAGGCCTTGCCGGAGCGCACCAAAGCGAGCAAATCGGCAAACCCGGGCTGATCGACGCCCAGCGCTGCCTTGGCGCCACCGAAATGGTCGAACACGACCGGGACCGGCGCCTCCGCCACCTTGTCCTTAAGGGCGCTGATCATCGCCAGATTGGTATAGATCTGCACGTGCATGCCACGCCCCTTGACACGACCGAGGCCCTCATCGAGCCTTTGCGCGCCAACGACCGGATCGTTGACACCACCTGTTGCCAGGTTGAGCCTGATGCCAACAACACCCGCCCGGCCCATCGCATCGAGTTCCGCCTCTGTCGTCTTGGCGTTGATGACGGCAACGCCACGCGCGTCAGCGCCGCGAGCCGCCATCCCGTAAAGCGTCGCGGCGTTGTCAGCGCCATAGACCGACGGCGTAACAATGACCACCCGCTTGATGTGCAAGGCTGCGTGGAGCTGTGCCATCTCGTCTGGAAGCGCCGCTTCAGGCGTATACACCCGTCCTTCGAAATAGGGGTACTTCGCCGGATCGCCATGGATATGGGTGTGGCAATCGCAGGCGTCGGGCGGGACAGCGAAATTGACGGCTGTCTTTGGCTGTGACGCCTTTGCGATTGCCATATGTGACCCCAGCGCGAGAGTGCCTGCCGTTCCCGCACCCCATGCCATGATATCGCGACGCGTGACCATATTGTCCTCCCGGATGACCGCCTTCTTCGAGACGTAAGCGCTGGTGTGCTGAAATTGGCACATACTCTGGGTAAACGCCACGATTGATCAGCCATCGAGGCGCGTTCCGCCGTCAGACTTGTCGTGTCGGGTCAGTGGCAGAATTCTTCCAATTACTCAGTTTTTCTTAATGGAATTCAGCGAAAGTGAGCCTTCGGATCATCCAGGATGGGTTGAGATCGTTAGTCACATGACAGCAAAGCGAATGCTCTCTTTTCGAACCTTGCTGACTGATGCAACCGTGTGGGTTGCACTGGGAATGGTGGCGGTGATGTGGGTTGCCATCGTCGTCACGCTGCGCGACGAGCGCCAGCAGGCCATCCGCGCTGCCGTCGATGAATCCAGCAAGTTGACGATCGCGCTTCAGGAACAAGCCGCAAACATGTTCGCTGATCTTGACCGTACCTTGAAATTGTCGCGGGCGCGGCTGCAATCGACGGCAACTTCGGATGATCTGCGGCGTCTGTTGGCCGAGCCTGATCTTGCCGATCCGCGTGTCGAGTTCCTCGCCATTATCGATCTGCGCGGCTATGTCGTTGCCAGTAATGCGAAAAGTGATGCGGTCAAGCTCTATGCGGGCGATCGCGAACATGTCGCCTTTCATTTCACCACACCCGAGGATGTGGCTTTCCTCGGCAAGCCGGTGATCGCCAGGGCGACGTCTCGGTTGGCCGTGCCGATGACGCGAAAAATTTATGACGCCGACGGGCAATTCGACGGCGTGATACTTGCCTCGATATCGCCCAACCGTGTTTCTGATTATTATGCCTCGCTTCTGACAAGCGAGGGAGCCCAGATCGCGCTGATCGGTTTTGACGGCGTCTATCGTGCTCGTGGCAGTCGAAGCAAAAGCTCGATCGGTGGCACGTCGCAGGATACCGCCCTGCTTGCGGCGGCAAAGCAATCGCCGGTTGGCGTGCTGATTGAACCTGCAACAGACAAGACTTCGGCAATGATTCACGCCTACCGCGTCATCGAACCGTTTCCGGTGTTTGTGTCAGTTACCGTTCGTGAAATGGATGCCCTGGCCGAGTACACCGCTCATGCACGAACGGCTACATTGTTCGGCGCCATCATGACGGCGGTCATTGTGCTGCTGGCGGTTTTGATCATGCGCAATCGTCGTCAGCTTGGCCGGACGATCAGCGTGCTTGAATCGAACAAGCAGATGCTTGCCGAAAAGACCCAGCAATTATCAGTTACCCTCGATCACATGGAACGCGGGCTGATGATGGTTGACCGCGAAGGTATCGTGCGCATCATCAATCGCCGGCTCGTGGAACTGATCGACCTGCCACCGCAGTTTCTGTCGCGGAAACTGCTCTACAGCGAAGTCGTTGCTGATTTGATGGCCCGCCGCGATTTCGGCAACGATCTGGCTGCCGGTGAGTCGGGATTACGCCAGGCGATGGATTTTGACACATCGAGCGCGGTGCCGATCAAATATATTCGCCGCCGCAAGAATGGTCGCTACATCGAAGTCCAAAGCGAACCGATGCCGGAAGGTGGCTTTGTGCGTACATTTTCGGATATCACCGAACTTTGTCGCCGCGATGAAGCGATGAATGTCAGCGCAAGAAATCTTCATCGATTTACCCAGATCGCAAGCCGTGATCTTCAGGAGCCGATGCATGATATCAGCAGCCAGGTTGCCCGCCTGAGGGAAGCATTTGAGCGTCGTGACCGCAGCCACAGCGATCGCGCGATCAACCATTTGGCCGAATCCGCGCAGAAGGTTCGCGCTGTCGCCAATGACCTCGTCGGCTATACCCAGCAATGTGTACGGACGCTTGAGACACGCTCGACCGTAATCGGTGACATCATCGCGCAATCCTTTGGTCGCATGCGCCAGCGCTATCCTGACCAACGGGTCGAATTTGTCTCTCGTCTGCCGCGCATCGAAGTGAACTGTGATCCAGACGTGATCAGATGCGTTTTCGATTCACTGTTTGCCAACGCCTTTGCGTTCCGCAATGGCAATCTACCGCTTGAGATCAAGGTATACGGCCAGTTCTGTTCGCAGAACGAATCGTATCAGCTGCATTTTCGTGACAATGGCAGCGGCTTCATGTCGAACGACCACGAGCGCATATTTGAACCCTTTGCGCGGCTCATGGGGCAAACCGGGCACATCGACATGGGGATTGATCTGGCACTGGCGCAAGTCGGCGTGGAAAAGCATGGCTGGAAGATCACCGGAAACAGCGTCATCGACATGGGATCGACGTTCAGCATTCTGATTGCGCGCTGCGATCTGATCGAGGTTGACGGCGTGCGGCAGATGGGTGGTGGCGACGTTGCGCAGCTCGTGTCAGCGGCTGCCTGACGTCTGCAATCGCTCCAGCGCCTCATTGGCCTTCAGCCAATCTTCCTCTGCTAATCCAAGACCGAGGCCAGCGTTTTTGCGCAAGCGGGCGAGCTCACCCGCCTTCTTCGGGTCGCGGGCGTAAAGTTTGGGATCGGCCAGCAATGTGTCGATGGCGACAATGCGCTGCCGGGCCTGCTCGATTTCCTGTTCGAGGCGCTGGATCCGGGTGCGGGTGGCGGCGATTGCCTGCCGATCGGGCGCCGCCGGCTTGGCAGCAGGCTTGACCGACCCCTTGTCCTTGATGACGCCACCCGCTGCCGCCAGAACCTGGTCGCGATAATCATCAAGATCACCGTCGAAGCGTGTCACCGTCCCGTTGCCAACCAGCCAAAGACGATCAACGCAGGCGTCGAGCAATGAGCGATCATGGCTGATCAGGATCACAGCGCCTGAAAATTCGTTGATCGCCGTTACCAGCGCTTCGCGCGCCACCATATCGAGATGGTTGGTTGGCTCGTCCAGCACCAGCAGATGGGGCGAATAAAAGGCCGCGAGATTGAGAAGCAGGCGCGCGCGCTCGCCGCCCGAGAGAGCGCCGACCGCCGTTTCCGCCCGGTCGCCGGAGAAGCCATACTGGGCGGCACGGGCGCGGACCGATGCCTCGCTTTGCGCCGGCATGAGACGGCGCAGATGGTTCAGAACGTTTTCCTCCGGTCGCAACTCATCCAGCTGATGCTGGGCGAAATAGCCCGCAGATAGCGCAGGGGCCCGCGTCAGTCGTCCGGTCATCGGCTGCAGGCGCTGGCAGACCAGCTTGGCGAATGTCGATTTGCCATTGCCGTTAGAGCCGAGAAGGCCGATGCGGTCGTCCGCGTCAAGGCGCAGCGACATGTGTTGCAGGATCGCCTGATCATTATAGCCGACCGAAACGTCGTCGAATGCAAGCAAGGGCGAGGCGAGGGTCTTGGCCGGGGCGGGGAAAAGAAAATTGACCTGCTGCTCGTGCTGGTCAACCGAGATCGGCACCATCTTTGCCAAGCGTTTCAGGCGCGATTGTGCCTGGCTCGCCTTGGTGGCGGATGCGCGGAAGCGATCAACGAACGCCTGAAGATGCGCCCGCTCTTCGGCCTGCTTGCGGGCGGCCTTCTGATTGAGCAGTCGTTGCTCGGCAAGCTGCTCGGCAAAGCGATCATAATTGCCGGCCCAAAAGCTGAGTTTTGCCTGATCGAGATGGATGATGTGGTCGACGGCTCCATTCAGCAGGTCGCGATCATGCGACACGATGATGACGGTATGGGGATAGCTCGCCAGATGCGCTTCCAGCCACAGCGTGCCTTCAAGATCGAGGTAATTGGTCGGCTCGTCGAGAAGCAGGATGTGCGGCTCGCGAAACAGCATGGCGGCGAGGGCGACCCGCATGCGCCAGCCGCCTGAAAATTCCGAGGCGGGGCGTGCTTGCGCTGCCTCATCAAAGCCAAGCCCGGCGAGAATGCGTGCGGCGCGGGCAGGGGCGGCGTGGGCGGCGATGTCGCGCAGCCGGCCATGGATGATCGCCACGCGCTCCGGATCCTGGGTGTTTTCGGCCTCTGCCAGAAGTTGCGCGCGCTCTTCGTCTGCCGCCAATACGATATCGCGGATGGCGATGGAGGTCGCGGGCGCCTCTTGCGCGACCTGGCCCAGGCGACGCCCGCGGGCGATGTCGATTTCGCCGCTATCGGGCGCGAGTTCACCGGTCAGCAGCCGAAAAAGCGTGGTCTTTCCCGCGCCATTGCGCCCCACGAAGCCGACGCGGGCGCCGTCTGGTACGGTGACACTTGCTTGGTCAAGGAGGGTTCGGCCGGCGACGCGACAGACGACATTGGATAAACGGATCATGGACGGCTTATAGGCAGGTGCTGCACCGCGATCAATTCACCGTGGCTCAAAAACAGAGAAAAAGCGCCCGCGAGCAACGACGATACGCGTCGAGCCCACCATGCGCTGCTGAAATGACCGTTTTCGCCGGGGTATTTGCCACAACTCGACCATGAATTCGCCCGTGCGCGTCGCCAGCTGACCGTAGTTTTGCCAAAGCCGGGTTCTAGGTATCGGTCGTTCGTGACCGCTGGCGCGAAACCACTTCACCGACGGGACAGACATGCGCGATGGGCTGCAACAGGTACGTGACATGACGCTTGTAGCCGGTGGGCTTATCGTCGCGCTCATCGTTGTTGCGTTTGCAGTTGCGATCAACGTCGATCACCGGGCTGCGGCCGTTGCCACTCGTTTCGACGGCCATGGCGTCGTCGAGCGTGCCCATTAGGCCGCCTCCCACGCCCGGCCGTTGGCGAGGGTCTGGCAATTGTTCTCTTGTCGGTTTCCGGTCATGCTGCTACATGCGCCCGTCCTCATGACGGAGTAAATGACCAGATGGCTACCGAGCGCACCTTTTCCATCCTCAAGCCCGACGCGACCCGGCGCAATCTGACAGGCGCCATCAATGCCATGATCGAGACGGCTGGCCTGCGGATTATCGCTCAGCGGCGCATTCACATGTCAGAAGCCCAGGCGAAGACCTTTTATGCCGTCCATAAGGAACGGCCATTCTTCGGCGAACTCGTGCAGCAGATGTCGGCGGCGCCGGTTGTCGTCCAGGTGCTCGAGGGCGAGAACGCGATCGCGCGCTATCGCGACATCATGGGCGCCACCAATCCTGCCCAGGCGGCTGACGGTACCATCCGCAAGGCGTTTGCGCTCAATGTCGGTGAAAATTCGGTCCACGGATCGGATGCGGTTGAAACTGCGCGTCAGGAAATCGCCCAGTTCTTTTCCGGCAACGACATCGTTGGCTGATCCGGTAATTGACGCTTTTGGCGACAGGGCGTCCGACAACCGCCTGACAATTATGCAAGAGGGCAGGCGAATTCATTTGGCAAACCGATATGAATGCGACTAATCTTAGGTAATAAGGGCGAAAGCGACGCTCAAAGTAGATCGATGCCGGATCAACGGCAGCAGTAAAGGGAGCAGGCTGTGGGGGCTTTTCTCGCGCTCAGTCGAGCAATTGATGGTATGACGACCTGGGTCGGGCGGATCGTCGCGTGGGCTATTTTTGCTGCGGTGATCGTGTCGACCGGCAATGCCATCGTTCGTAAATTGTTTGATCAGTCATCCAATTCGTGGCTTGAGCTGCAATGGTATCTGTTCGGCGCGGTTTTCATGCTGTGCTCGGCCTGGACGCTGTTGGCCAATGAGCATATCCGCATCGATATCGTGAATAATCTGCTGCCGGTGCGCACACGCAACTGGATCGACGTCATCGGCCATGTGCTGTTTCTACTGCCGCTGACGGTGCTGATGGTATGGACGTGCACGCCGTTCGTGCTGAAATCGTTTCAAGCCAATGAGCAATCGCTCAATGCTGGCGGTCTGATCGTGTGGCCGGCCAAAGCCATCATCCTGGTCGGTTTTGCCATGTTGCTGCTGCAGGGCATCTCGGAGCTCATCAAGCGGGTGGCGATCATGCGCGGTGAGCTTGAGGATGTTCACGGCGGCGGACATCACGCGATGGCGGAAGCCGAAGCCCAGCGCCTGCTCGAACAGGCCAAGGCAGCAGGGCTTGCGCTTGAGCTTGACGGCCAGAAATCCTGAAACGGCAGAAGCGAGTCATTGTAATGTTGCGGTCAACTCTCCGTTTTGGTTTTCTCGCCGTCGCCCTGGGCGCCTGCCTGCTGGTCATTCTCAACGGCTCGGCATCGGCGGCGACACAGGGACCGGGTTTTTCCGGGTGGTTCATCCACAATATGGCGCCGATAATGTTCGCCTCGCTGGTGGTGTTCCTCCTGCTTGGCTATCCGGTCGCTTTCTCGCTGGCAGCCATCGGCCTGTTTTTCGGCTGGATCGGCATCGAACTCGGGCTTTTTGTGCCTAACTTCCTGCAGGCGATGCCCGAGCGCGTCTATGGCGTGATGAACAATGACACCTTGCTCGCCATTCCGTTTTTTACCTTCATGGGCCTCATTCTTGAGCGCTCCGGCATGGCGGAAGATCTGCTCGACACCATCGGCCAGTTGTTTGGCACCATTCGTGGCGGACTTGCTTATGCCGTGGTGTTCGTGGGCGCGCTCCTTGCCGCAACCACAGGCGTTGTGGCTGCATCGGTCATTTCGATGGGCCTGATTTCTCTGCCGATCATGTTGCGGTATGGCTATGACCGGCGTCTCGCCTCCGGCGTCATCGCTGCCTCAGGAACGCTCGCGCAGATCATTCCGCCCTCGCTTGTTCTCATCGTCATGGCCGACCAGCTCGGCAAGTCGGTTGGCGATATGTATGCGGGCGCCTTCGTTCCCGGCCTGGTGCTGTCGGCGCTGTACGCATCGTACGTATTCGGGATGGCGACCTTCGCGCCCAAGGCGGCACCCGGTCTGCCATCCGACGCATTGCTTTACCTGCAGCCTGACGGCACGAGGGGCACGTGGAAACTCGGCCTGCTGACCGTTTTCTCCGGTCTCGTCGGCTACCACGTCATCTCCCAGACGTCCGTGCCCGGCGGTCCTGATTTTGTCGTTCTGATCATGTCGGTCGCGGTGGTGATGGCGTTCGTCGTTGCGGTCTTCAACCGCTATCTCGGCGCCTCGCGGCTGCCGTTGACGCTCGCGGTGACGGTCGCGCTTTTTGTTGCCTATTTCGCGCTCAAGCAAGGCGGGCATCTCAACTGGGCCCTGTTGATGGAAGGTCTGCTGGCGGGAGCCGTGTATGCGGTGATTGCCGGCCTGCTCGACCGCATGTCCGGCTTCAAGCTGGTGTCACCGATCGCCGAACAGGTGACCTTCGTCATGGTGCCGCCGCTGGCGCTCATCTTCCTCGTGCTCGGCACCATCTTCATCGGTGTCGCGACGCCGACCGAAGGGGGCGCGATGGGCGCGACCGGCGCCATCATTCTGGCGGTGATGAAGGGCCGGCTTAACTGGACGCTGATCCGGCAAGCGACCGAATCAACCGCCAAACTGTCCGCCTTCGTTGTCTTCATCCTCGTCGGTGCCCGCGTCTTCTCGCTCACCTTCTACGGTGTCGATGGACATAAATGGGTCGAGGAATTTCTGGTCTCTCTGCCTGGTGGTCAGCTCGGCTTCCTGATTTTCGTCAATATTTTCGTATTTCTTCTGGCGTTCTTCCTCGATTTCTTTGAGCTGGCCTTCATCATCGTACCGCTGCTCGGGCCGCCGGCCGAAAAACTTGGCATCGATCTGATCTGGTTCGGCGTCATTCTGGGCGTCAACATGCAGACATCGTTCATGCATCCGCCCTTCGGCTTTGCCCTGTTCTATCTGCGCTCGGTTGCGCCCAAGGTGCCGTTCCTCGACCGGGTAACCGGCAAGCATACCGAACCGGTCACCACCGGGCAGATCTACTGGGGCGCGGTGCCGTTTGTCGTCATCCAGTGCATCATGGTTGGCCTTGTGATCGCCTTCCCGAGCATGGTGACGCATTACAAGGCATCGGTGGTGACGGGTGATCCCTCAAAGGTCAATATCCAGATCGAATTGCCAGGCCTTGATCAGCCGCTCGGCTTACCCGGGCTGGAAGCGCCGCCGAAGTAGCAAATGATCCCTTTCCTATGCAAAACGGGCCCTTTCGGGCCCGTTTTTTTGCGCAAGGAAAGGCCGGCTTGTCTGGTGGTCGCGTGATGAGCGAGGCGGGGAGGCTGGGCCTTTCTGGTGGCGCCCCGTCCCGCAAGCTCGACAAACAAAAACCCCGGAACGCGTCACGTTCCGGGGTTGATGATATCGAATGGGGCTTAAATCCCCCTGAAAGTCCGCGTCAGCCTTTTTGCTGGGCGCGGGTACGGATGTTGTAGGTATCCATGCTGTACTCGGCCACCTGCCACCACAGATAACCTTCCGAGCGGAAGTTATTGTGATGCTCCAGCAGCTTCTTGAACGGCTCGTTGGTTGCCGCGATTTCGCTGTTGACCTCGTTGGTCGCCTTGAAGAAGGCGTCGAGGACTGCAGGCGGGAAGGGGCGAAGCTGCGTGCCGCTGGCCACCAGACGGCGCAAGGCTGCCGGATTGAGGACGTCGTATTTCGCCATCATCCAGTTGCAGGTCTCGGCGCAGGCCGTGGTGATCGCATCCTGATAAAGCTTCGGCAGTGCTTTCCACTTTTCGATGTTCATCAGCGCGCCGACCATGGAATTGCCTTCCCACCAGCCGGGGTAATAATAGTAGGGCGCCACCTTGTTGAAGCCGAGCTTCTCGTCATCATAGGGGCCGACCCACTCGGCCGCATCGATCGTGCCCTTTTCGAGGGCTGGATAGATGTCGCCGCCGGCGATCTGCTGCGGCACGCCGCCCAGTTTCTGGAAGACGCGGCCGGCATAGCCACCGATGCGGATCTTCACGCCCTTGACGTCCTCGACGGTCTTGATTTCCTTGCGGAACCAGCCGCCCATCTGGCAGCCCGTATTACCGGCGGGAAGGCCATAAATGTTGTGCTTGGCGTAGAATTCGTTCAGCAGTTCATTGCCACCGCCCTGCCACATCCACGCCAATTGCATACGGGTGTTGAGGCCGAAGGGCATCACAGTGCCGAACGCAAAGGTCGGATCGACGCCGATATAATAATAGGGCGACGTGCAGGTCATTTCGATGGTGCCGTCTCGCACCGCCTGCATGGTCTGCAGGCCGGGCACGATTTCACCAGCGCCAAAGGACTGGATCTGGAACTTGTTCTCGGTCAGGTCGGCAACGCGCCTGGCGATCTGCTCGGCGCCATTATAAATGGTATCGAGTGATTTTGGATAGCTGGATGCCAGGCGCCACTTGATTTCGGGATGGGCCTGAGCGAGTGCCGGAGCAGCGAGCGTGCTCGCCACTGCTGTACCGGCGGCAGCGCTGGCCAAAAACTTGCGTCGGTTCATGGTTGTTTCCTCATTGGTATCTTGACGACGCGCAATTCAATCATTTGCAGAGCAGTCATGCAAGCGTGCCGACACTGAAAACACAAAATTTGCCGAAAACCTGGTGTGACGGGCGGCGAATTGCTTCAAATTTAACCAAATTGGATGAGATGCAGCGCGTTTAACCGGCTGGCGCGACCTTGCACGCGTCATTTGACTGCGAGAATGTGTGATGTCGGCAGATCGCGTGTTGCATCCGACCAGCGGCAACAGGCGTTGCACTGCGCCGTGAAGCCGTGAATGATCAGGTCCATGAACGTCACCCAACGCTTGAATTTGCCCGCCGGTATGGCGACCAGGGCCTCTGTGTGCCCGCATGATTGCCCGTCGACATGCGCGCTCGAAGTTGAAATTTTCGATAGCAAACGTGTTGGTCGTATGCGCGGGGCTGCCGATAACAGCTACACGGCGGGCGTCATCTGCGCCAAGGTCGCCCGCTATGCCGACAGGCTCTACCATGCCGACCGGCTCACAACGCCGTTGAGGCGCGTGGGCGCCAAAGGCGGCGGCACGTATGCGCCTTTATCGTGGGATGCGGCGCTTGATGAGATTGCGGAAGCCTTCGTCAAGGCCGAGCAACGCCACAGCAGCGAGGCGGTGTGGCCTTACTTCTATGCCGGCACGATGGGGCTGGTCATGCGCGATGGCATCGAGCGGTTGCGCCATGTGAAGCGCTATTCGCGCCAGTATGCGACAATCTGCACGACATTGGCGTGGACCGGATTTGTTGCCGGCACGGGCAGGCTCGCGGGCAGCGACCCGCGCGAGATGGCAAAATCCGATCTCGTCATCATCTGGGGCACCAATGCTGCCGCGACCCAGGTCAATGTCATGACCCACGCGATCCGGGCGCGCAAGGAACGCGGCGCCAGGATCGTCGTCGTCGACATCTATCACAATGACACGATGAAGCAGGCCGATTTGGCGGTGCTGCTGAAGCCGGGAAGTGACGGGGCGCTGGCCTGCGCGCTCATGCATATCGCCTTTCGTGACGGCTTTGCCGACCGCGGCTATCTGGAGCGCTTCAGCGATTGCCCGACCGACCTTGAAGCACACCTTGCCAGCCGGACACCGCAATGGGCGGCGGCGATTACCGGCATGTCCGTTGACGAGATCGAAGCCTTCGCCGCCTTGCTGAAGGAGCGCCCGCGCGCCTATTTCCGCCTCGGTTACGGCTTCAGCCGGCAACGCAACGGCGCGGTCAACATGCACGCGGCACTCTCACTGGCTACCGTGCTTGGCAGCTGGCAATATGAGGGAGGCGGGGCGTTCCACAGCAATAGCGGCACGTTCCACTGGAACAAGCAGATGATCGAGGGGCTCGACCGGCTTGATCGCTCGGTGCGCAATCTCGATATGTCGCGCATCGGTGCTGTTCTGACTGGCGAGAGCGAGGCGCTTGGCAATGGACCACCGGTCACCGCCATGCTGATCCAGAATACCAATCCGCTTTCGGTGGCGCCCGATCAGACGACGGTCAAGGCCGGTTTTGCCCGCGATGATCTGTTCGTTGCGGTCCACGAGCAATTCATGACGGAAACGGCACAGGTCGCGGATATCGTCCTGCCGGCGACGATGTTTGTCGAGCATGATGATCTCTATCAGGCCGGCGGGCAGCAGCACATTCTGTTTGGCGGCAAGCTCGTTGAACCGCCGGGTGAATGCCGCAGCAATCACGAGGTGATATGCGCTCTTGCCAAACGGCTGGGGGCTCAACATCCCGGTTTCGATATGAGCGCGCGCGAACTCATCGACTGGACGTTGAAAGCGTCAGACTGGGGAAGCCTCGCTGAACTCGAGGACAAGCGGTGGATCGACACGCAATCCTCCTTCGAGACAGCCCATTACCTCAACGGCTTTGGCCATCGCGATGGAAAGTTCCACTTCCGGGTTGATTGGGGCCACGTCCCGGTCGCCAAGGCCGCTCTGCGCGTTGACGTCGAGGCGATGCCGGTGCTCCCCGATCACTGGGCGGTCAATGAAGAGGCATGCGACATCTACCCGTTGCGATTGGCGACCTCACCATCGCGGGCCTTTCTCAATTCGACCTTCAACGAGACGCAGACCTCGCAGCAGAAAGCCGGCGGGCGACCGGAAATCCTTGTTCATCCCGAGGATGCCAAGGCGTGTGGCATTGCCGATGGGCAATTTGTTGCCGTGACCAGCCCGCGCGGAGAGATTCGGCTGCATGCGAGGTTCTACCCCGGCACGCGGCGGGGCGTGGTGATCGCTGAATCGATCTGGCCGAACGCCGCCTATGTTGATGGCAAGGGTATCAACACGCTGACCGACGCGCGGGCTGTCGCACCGTTCGGCGGGGCTGCCTTTCACGACAACAAGGTGGCGATCAGGCCGGCGTGAATTTCGCCTTGCCCTCAAGCACCTGGCGCAGCGCTGCAGGATAGAGCTTGTGCTCTTCGCTGAGGACGCGAGCGGCAAGTGATGTCGGCGTATCGCTTGGCAGAATGTCGATTTGCGTCTGGGCGATGATCGGTCCGGCATCAACCCCTTCGGTAACGAAATGCACCGTGCAGCCATGATGGCGCTCACCGGCGGCAAGGGCTCGCGCATGGGTGTCGAGACCGGGGTAGGCAGGAAGGAGGGACGGGTGAATGTTGATCATCCGTCCGCGCCATTTTTCAACAAACCCGGCGCTCAGAATGCGCATGAAGCCGGCAAGACAGACAAGGTCGATGTGCGCTGCGTTCAATGCGGCATCGACAGCCATGTCGAATGCTGCCCGGTCGCCGCGATAGTTGCGGTGGTCGATGCTGTGCGTTGCAATCCCGTTGGCGGCAGCAAACACCAGCCCTTCGGCGTCGGGGTTATTTGACAAGACCAGCACGACGCGCCCCGGAAAGTCGGGCGCTTGTGCCGCTCTGACGAGGGCGGCCATATTCGAGCCGCGCCCGGAGATCAGAATCGCCAGGCGCTTTCCGGCCTCCTCTATCATCCAAACAGAACCCCGGTCGTTTCGACGCTTTTGCCTTTGCGTGCGACGATGCTCCCCAGGTGCACGCAGGGCTGGCCATTAGCTGCCAGAAGGCGGGTGATCTTTTCCGCCTCATCATGCGCGACCACCAGAACCATGCCGATACCGCAATTGAACGTGCGCAACATTTCCGTTTCACTCATACCGCCCTCGGCCTGCAGCCAGGCAAATACCGGCTGGTGCGGGATCGCCGACAGGTTGATCTTCACAGAAAGCGTCTCGGGCAGAACGCGCGGGATGTTATCGATGAAGCCACCACCGGTGATATGGGCCATGGCCTTCAGGCCGGCGCTTTGCCTGAGGACGGCCAGTAACGGTTTCACATAGATGAGCGTTGGCTCAAGGAGAGCGTCGCCGAGCGTCCGATCAGGCGCGAAAGGGGCGGGCGCGTCCCAGGGCAGGCCAATATCGCTGATGATCCTGCGGACCAGCGAAAAGCCGTTGGAATGCACGCCCGAGGATGGCAGACCCAGAACCACATCGCCGGGTGTCATGTCATCAAGGCGGGGTAAAAGACGGCCGCGCTCTGCAGCCCCCACCGCAAAACCGGCCAGATCATAGTCGCTTTTGGCGTAAAGCCCCGGCATCTCGGCGGTTTCACCGCCGATGAGCGCGCAGCCTGCCCGCCGGCAACCTTCGGCGATGCCGCTGACGATGGCACGGCCGACATCAGGTTCGAGGCGTCCGGTGGCAAAATAATCAAGAAAAAGCAGCGGCTCGGCACCCTGGACGATGATATCGTTGACGCACATCGCCACCAGATCGATGCCGATCGTATGGTGGCTGCCGGTCTCGATGGCGATTTTCACTTTGGTGCCGACGCCATCATTGGCAGCCACCAGAATGGGGTCGATGAACCCGGCCGCTTTGAGGTCGAAGAGGCCACCAAAGCCACCAATTTCGGCGTCAGCGCCTGGTCGCGCGGTCGAGCGTACAATATCGCGGATGCCTTCGACCATGGCATTGCCGGCGTCGATATCCACGCCGGAGGCTGCGTAGGTCAGGCCGTTCTTTCCCTTGGTCATTCCACGATCCGCTGGTGCTGCAATTGGCGCTCACCTCTAGGGTATCATTGGGCGCAGCGGAAGGGGAGGAAGGCGATCGGTTAGGGAAGCTGCTCGATTTTCCCGTGGAATTTGTCATAGTGGAGACAAGGGAGACCCAGGGTGAACCTACCGAACGCGCTGACACTTGGCCGGCTTCTGGCCGTGCCGATCGTCGTGTGGTTGATCGCCGCCGAGCGGTTCGACACAGCGTTCTGGTGTTTCGCCGCAGCTGGCGTCACGGATGCTATCGACGGCTATCTGGCGCGCCGTCTCAACCAGATCACGCCGCTTGGCGCTTATCTCGATGCGCTTGCTGACAAATTGCTGCTGATGAGCATTTATGTAACGCTTGCCGCCATCGGCGATGTGCCGTTATGGTTGGCAATCCTGATCGTTTTTCGTGATGTAATGATCCTGGGGGCTGTCGTGCTCGCCTGGCTTCTTGAGCGACCGATGACGATTGCGCCGCTGTTCATCTCGAAGGTCAATACCACCGCGCAGATCGTGGTTGCGGGGTTGGTGCTTCTGGCCCATGGATTTTCACATCACATCAATCCGGTTCTGCCTTGGATGTTTGCCGGATGCGGGCTGTTGACCGCGCTCTCCCTTGCCGCCTATCTGGCGCAGTGGATGCAGCATATGTCGGGGAACGGCATTGATCCGCCCGAGAGCGGCCAGGCGATGAGGTAACACAATCGCATGGGGATGATTTTTCGTTCCCATGCGTCAATGCGTGACCCGGATTGGGTGCGATGATGAATTCGTCGGGAGATAGAGAGGGCATGTCGCAACAGCGATTATGGTTCTGGCTGGGAATGGCGGCGCTGTTTGTCGGCGCCGTCTATCTGCTGCGTGACATGCTGCTGCCATTTGTCGCCGCGCTGGTGCTGGCCTATATGCTCAACCCTGTCGCCAACTGGTTGTCGCGGCTGGGATTATCGCGCACCTTGGCCGCTTTGTTCATCCTGTCGATATTTCTTGTTGTTTTCATTGTTGTGCTGATCGTGGTCATTCCGTTGATCGCTACCCAGTTTGCTGCCTTTATCGGTGCGCTGCCGGGCTATGTCAGCGCGCTGCACGGCTTTGCCATGCGTCGGCTGGAAGAGATGAACGACAATCCGATTGCGGCTTACATCGTCGGCAGGATGGGCGGCAGCGGGCAGGATATCAGCCAGCTCGTGTCGCAAGGGGCGGGCTGGATCGGTCGGTTTCTGGGCTCGCTCTGGTCGGGTGGCCAGGCGCTGGTGTCCATCCTCAGCCTGATCGTCGTGACACCTATCGTCGCCTTCTACATCCTGGTGGACTGGCCGCACATGCTGGCAAGTCTTGACAGCATCCTGCCGCGACGCTCGGCTGCAACCATACGCCTGCTTGCCAGCGACATGGACAAAGTGATCGCGTCCTTCATCCGCGGACAGGCGTGGGTGTGCCTGGCGCTCGGTCTGTTCTACGGCATCAGCCTGACTGCACTCGGGCTCAATTTCGGGTTGATCATCGGGCTTGGAGCCGGCGCCTTATCGTTCATTCCCTATTTTGGGACGCTTGTGGGATGTCTGACCGCTTTCGGGATCGGCGTCGTTCAGTTCTGGCCGGACTGGGTGATGTTGACGCTGATGGGTTTTATTTTCGTGTCAGGACACCTTTTTGACGGCTACGTCCTTCAACCGCGCATTGTCGGTGCCTCGGTCGGACTGCATCCGGTCTGGCTCATGTTTGCGCTTTTTGCCTTCGGCTCGCTGCTTGGCTTTGTCGGCTTGCTGCTTGCCGTTCCGCTCGCGGCCTCCATTGGCGTGCTGATCCGCTTTGCCATCATGCGCTACCGCCAGAGCGATCTTTTCGAGCCCGAGACAGCGGCGTGATGGCGTCATCGCAGCTGACGCTTCCCTTTACGCATGATCCGTCATGGCAGCGCAGCGATTTTATCATCGGCGAGGCAAACCGTCTGGCCGTGCAGACGATCGACAGCTGGCCGGATGGCTGGCCGGCACGAATTCTTCTGCTGAGTGGGCCAGCTGGCAGCGGCAAGACGCATCTTGCAGCCATATGGGCGCGGACGGCCAACGCCGTCATCCTTGACGCCGACCATCCCGACCCCTTCGCACTTGGTCAATATGGCATGGGTGCTGCCTTTGTGATGGAGATGGCGCGCCCGCAGATCGACGAGCAGGCGCTCTTTCATGTCCTCAACCGCATCAATGAGCGCCGCCAATGGCTGCTGCTGACGGCGCGCGCGGGCGCGCATGCCTGGGAGGTAACACTCGCTGATCTGCGCTCGCGGCTCACCAGTGCACCAAGTGTTGCCCTCGGCGAGCCCGATGACGCGCTTCTCGAGGCGATTTTGTTCAAGCTTTTTACTGACCTGCGGATGGAGATCGAGGCAGCTACGCTGCGCTTCCTCGTTACCCGCATGGAGCGCACGCCGGCCGCTGCGGGTCGCCTTGCCAAACGGATTGACGAATTGGCGCTGGTCGAGAAGCGGCGTATGGTGACGAAGATGCTCGCCTCGCGTGCGCTTGCGGTCGAGAACCGCAATATGGACGAGCGGTGATGCGACTGTCACATTGAGGGCCTAGGGAGGAAAAGCTGCGGATTTGCAGCGGAGCATCCGTAAAGGCCTCGCTATGTCTGATGAAATTGAAAAAGGACAGGTTAAGTCATTGGCAAGGAAGCAGGCACTTGTTCAGGCCGCCCCGGCGCCTGCGCCTATGGTTGATGTTGCGGCGCTGATGGCCTCGCCTGATCGTTTCGTTAATCGCGAGATTTCGTGGCTCCATTTCAATCAACGGGTCGTCGAGGAGGCGTCCAATCCGGTCCATCCTGTACTGGAACGGCTGCGCTTCCTGTCGATCTCGGCCAATAATCTCGACGAATTCTTCATGGTGCGCGTTTCAGGGCTCGTGGAGCAGGTCATCGAGGGCATCACGACGCGCAGCCAGGACGGGCTGACCCCGTCAGAGCAGCTGCAGAAGATCGGCGAGGCAGCGGGCGAGCTGGCGCGGTCGCAGCAGCGGCGGTGGACGGAATTGCGGGTCGAACTTGCGCAAGCGGGGATCGTTATCGTCGATGCCGCCGGCCTGTCGGACGAGGACAAGGCGTGGGTCGATCAGCATTTCATCAATCATATTTTTCCAGTCCTGACGCCAATGGCGGTTGATCCGGCCCACCCTTTTCCGTTTATCCCCAATCTTGGTTTTTCGCTCGCCCTGCAACTCAGCCGCATCACCGACGGGCGGGCGATGAACGCGCTGGTGCGTGTGCCGCTCAAGATTGACCGCTTCATCAATCTGCCGACGGTGGCTGGCACGAGTGAATTGCGCTTCCTCTCGCTTGAGCAGACGATCAGCCTGTCGATCGACAAGCTTTTTCCCGGCTATGCCATTAAAGGGCAGGGAGCGTTCCGTATCATCCGCGACAGCGATATCGAGATCGAGGAAGAGGCGGAAGATCTCGTCCGGGTGTTCGAGAGCATGCTGAAGCAGCGCAAGCGCGGCAACGTGATTCGCCTTGAGGTCGAGGCTGCCATGCCGGAGAGCCTGCGGGTGTTCGTCATGGAATCCCTCAAGGTGGCGCCTGAAGTCGTCTTTGATGTGGAAGGGGCGCTGGCGCTCAACGATCTGGCGCAGCTCGTTGGCGTTGATCGGCCCGAGCTTAAATTTGTTCCCTACACGCCACGTTTCCCCGAGCGCATTCGCGATATGGGCGGCGATTGTTTTGCTGCCATCCGCCTCAAGGACATGATCGTCCACCACCCGTATGAGAGTTTCGATGTCGTCGTGCAGTTCCTGCGGCAGGCGGCGGCGGACCCGGATGTCGTGGCGATCAAGCAGACGCTTTACCGCACATCGCGCGATTCCCCCATTGTGCGGGCTTTGGCGGAAGCAGCGGACGCCGGAAAATCGGTGACGGCGCTGGTTGAGCTCAAAGCGCGTTTTGATGAAGAGGCCAATATTCGCTGGGCACGCGACCTTGAAAAGGCGGGTGTGCAGGTGGTCTACGGCTTCGTCGATCTGAAAACCCACGGCAAATTGTCACTGGTGGTGCGCCGCGAGGGCGGAAATCTCGCCACCTATTGCCATATCGGGACTGGAAATTATCACCCGGTGACGGCGCGAATCTACACCGACCTGTCGTATTTTACGGCCGATCAGACGATTGGCCATGATGTCACGCGCATATTCAATTTCATAACAGGCTACGCCGAGCCAGCTGAACTTGAAAAAATGGCTGTATCGCCCTCGACGCTGAAGAAGCGCATTCTGGCTCATATCCGCGATGAAATCGCTCACGCCAAAGCAGGCCGGCCGGCGGCGATCTGGGTCAAACTCAACTCGCTGGTTGATCCTGTGGTGATCGATGCGCTCTACGAGGCCGGTCAGGCAGGGGTAAAAGTCGATCTGATCATTCGCGGTATTTGTTGCCTGAGGCCGGGAATTCCCGGGTTTTCCGACAATATCCGGGTGAAATCGATCGTCGGGCGGTTTCTTGAACATGCGCGGATCGTCTGTTTTGGTTCAGGCCACGGGCTGCCGCATCCCAAGGCGTCGGTTTACATCACGTCGGCTGACTGGATGCCGCGCAATCTCGACCGGCGGGTCGAGACCATGGTGCCGATCCTCAATTCCACCGTCCACGAGCAGGTGATGGGCCAGATCATGCTCGCCAATTTCAAAGACAACCAGCATAGCTGGAAACTGTTGCCGGATGGCTCGTCTCAACGTATTGAGGCACCCAAGGGCGAGGAGCCCTTCAACGCCCATCGTTATTTCATGACCAATCCGAGTTTGTCTGGACGTGGCAAGTCTCTCAAACTTTCTTCTCCGCGCAGCCTCGCCCAGCAGCGAACGGGATAAGATACCCGTCATTGATGGCGGGTTAGCCGATGAATTTGCACCCGGTCGCTTGCCAAACAGCAAGCCGATAGCGGTTATCGACATCGGCTCGAATTCGGTCCGTCTTGTCGTCTATGAGCGGCTGTCGCGGGCGTTGACGCCGGTCTTCAACGAAAAGGCGATGTGCGGCCTGGGAAAATCCCTCGCAAGCACCGGCAGGCTGGCTGATGAGGCGATCGCCCAGGCGCTGAGGGCGTTGCGCCGTTTTCGCCGCCTGGCTGAGCAGACCGGGGCGGTTGATCTCCAGGTGATTGCGACCGCCGCAGCACGGGACGCTGAAAATGGCGCCGAGTTCCTCACCCAGGCTGAGGCCATCTGCGGTGTGCCGGTTGAGCTGATTTCGGGCGAGCGGGAAGCGCATCTCTCTGCGCTGGGTGTTATTTCGGGGATTTGGAAGCCTGACGGGATGGTTGGTGATCTCGGTGGTGGATCGCTCGAACTCGTCGAGGTGAGCGGCCATGAGGTAAAGCCTGGTCTGAGCCTGCCGCTCGGGGGGCTTCGGCTGCGCGATGCCTCCGGAAAATCATTGAAGAAGGCTGAGAAGCTGGTGCGCGAGGCGCTGGACAGTGCCGATCTGCCGACAGGGGAGATGCGGGATTTCTACGCGGTTGGCGGCACGTGGCGGGCACTGGCGCGCATGCACATGATCCAGCGCGGCTATCCGCTCCATGTCATGCATGGCTATGTCGTGCCGGCGCGCGACTTCGTTGATTTCGCGCGCAACGTCCAGCGCGCTGACAATGATGTTTTGAGCGGCATCGAAGCTGTGGCCAGCGAGCGCCGGCCGCTGCTCTCCTACGGAGCGATGGTCATCGAACAGATTATACGCCGGTTGAAGCCGGAGCGTGTTGTTATGTCAGCGCTCGGTGTTCGCGAGGGGCTGCTTTATGAGCGGCTGTCGGCGGAGATGCGTGCACATGATCCGTTGCTAAGCGCCGCCAGCGAGTTGGGCACGTTGCGCTCGCGCTCGCCGCGCCACGGCGCCGAACTCATGGGGTGGACGGATCAGCTCTTCGCGCTCGTCGATCCTGGCGAGGATGATGATGAGCGGCGCTTGCGCCATGCGGCCTGTCTGCTCGCTGATATCGGCTGGCGGGCGCATCCTGATTATCGCGGTGAGCAAAGCATGAGCGTGATTGCGCATGCCGCGTTCATCGGCATTGATCATCCCGGGCGGGCATTTCTCGGACTTTCGGCCTTTTATCGCCATGCGGGCCTCGTGGAGGACCATTTATCGCCGCACATCCGTGAACTGATCGGGTCACGGGCGCTGCAGAGGGCGCGTTTGCTTGGAGCGGCGATGCGAGTTGCCTATCTGATTTCAGCATCGATGCCCGGTATCCTGCCCGATGTGCCGATACGTACAAAAGACGGGTATCTCATTCTCGATCTGCAGCGCAGCGGGCGTGGCGAACTGGCCTCGGAGCGCGTCTTCAACCGGTTGCGTGCGCTGGCACGGCTGTGTGGGCTTCAGCCTGAATG
>FRDC01003037.1_pt1 | contig 71639 bp, 109 predicted proteins | sample 1106171 | NCBI WGS metagenome assembly FRDC01 (sample SAMEA3930566, study PRJEB13176) | freshwater metagenome | biome: Drinking water system; feature: drinking water; material: water | place: Singapore | collected 2014-12-20 | reverse complement strand
CGGCGAACAGGTCCATAAATCTTTTTGCGACAGACGACATTCCCTAGCTCTCCAACTCGGGAACAAGAAAAAGAGGGACGCGCGGTGGCTAGACCGCGCGTCCCAGACGACGAAGAGGTGAGAGCCTAGATCTCTCCGTCGTCCCCACCGCCAGAGCCGTCGTGGCCCTGTCCCTCGCCGGCTCCGNNGCTCCGGCGTGCTCGGTGCTGTCAGCGTAGCCGCCGGTGTCGGTCTGCTTCGCGCCCTTCTCGAACGCCTCGTGCAGCATCGCGCCGCGCTCGATGTCCTCGACGGTGTCGACCGGCGAGTTGTGCTGCACTTCGTACTGATACCAATTGTTGTTGTTCTTGCTGCGCAGCTTCGTGGTCAGGAGCCACCAGTTCGCGAACAGCGGCTCGCTCTCGCCGTTCGGAAGCTTGCGGTCCCGCATCGACGTCATCCAGGCCTTACCGACCGTGTGTCCGGTCCCGGACAGCGGGATCGTGTACGGCAGAAGCTGGTCGTTGTGTGCAACGAAGCCGGAATACTCGCGGCTCTCGACGACGATGTTGTCGTTCGGCATCTTCCAGCCCTTGTACGTCGAGCCGTCGTCGCGCTCGAGGTCCTGCAGTTTGGCCTCCGGCGGACGCGTGGCGTGACGCGCGACGAAGCCGCCACGCTTCGGCATCCACTCGATCCACGCCGTGGTGAAGTAGCACGGCTGGAAGAGCATGCCGTCCTCGCCCTTGATGACGCACGCGTCCTCGGGCTGATTGCGCAGCCAGATGTCGCCGGCCTCGGCCCCCTCGATCTGCTTCTCGTTGCCCTTGAGCACCTGCGGGCTCAGCGGCTGGAGAACGTAGATGAGCGGGACGATGTTGTCTTCCATGCGATGAGACACGCCCTTTCCGGCGTGCTTCATCATGGCCTCCTGCACGTTGGCCGGGAGACCAACCTTCGGCGGCACCGCCACGGCCGTGCTCGGCTTCGGCTTCTCCGTCGGAGCTTTCGGCGTAGTCTTGTTCTGCGGTGCGGGCTTCTTCACTTGCTTCTTCACTGGAGCCATCTTGCTCAGTCCTTCTGTTGCTTCAGGGTTACAACTTTGCCGACCATGCCGTTGATCAACTTCAAGTCGGCTGGTGACACTGGCTTGCCGTCCTCCGTCCTGCGACGGAGCTCGGCCTTCAAGGTCGACGAGTGAACGCTGACCTTGTTCGAGTACGGGATCTTGGACTTGGTGAGCGTGCTGGCCAGTTGCTTGGCCTTCTTCGCGTCACCCTTGCCCAGATCAACCGTGAACCTGTTCTTGGTGAGTTCTGCCAACCACGGCATGGCCTTCAGCGCAGCAGCCTGCTCGTTCGGCGTCTCCGGAAACGAGCCGCTGTAGAAGGACACGAGCTCAGCCTCGTAGCCGGGGAGGTTGCCCGCAGCGTCGATGGTGATGTCCAGGATGCCGACTTCCTGGAACATGGTGGGTAGCTCTTGCGTGCGGATGCGCGTGATCTCTTCGTTCTTGGCGCTGACCCGCTCCATCAGCGTTGTCAGCTCGGCGTCCAGCTCGCGCACTCGGGCTATCTTGCCACGAATGGCTTGCAGCTTGTCTTCGGACGGCGGCTTGCTGGCGGCCTTCGCAGCGGCGGCCGCGACGGCTGCGCTCATGGCAGGTGACTTCGGTGTCTTGGGCACGGTGGGGCTCCCTCGGTGGTTGAACCGCGAATGATACAGCGTAGCCCGGACCGAGTACAGAGGGTAGGTCCTATTGGTTTTGCCTCACGCGCGTGCGTGCATACACGCGCGCTCGCGCGCGCACGAGGCCAATAAACCAATAAAACAATAAACCCTTTGTAGTTGCTGCGGTTTTGCCTCCGGCATTTCAATAGGAAACCGATAGGGCCAATAGGCTTTAGTCGGTCAGGCCCCCGTGCTACGCTTTATATGCGCGCGAAAGTCACGCCAGCGCCCAGCCTCCCTGCAAACGTGTTCAGCGTCCCAGCGGTCTGCGGCAGCTGGCGTGACTGTTTTTGAGTGGAGAGAAGCTCGATGGAATTCGTGCTGAGACAGTGGCCCCTGCTCACTGTGACGGGGCTGTATGCCGTGCAGGCTGCGGTGGTGATCTGTCGGAGGGACTGGCCCGAGTCGCTCGTCTTCGTCGGGTTCACGACAGCCAATTTGGGTCTATTGTGGAGGATGATGCCGTGAGATACCAGATGACGAACAAGCCGATGGAGCACCAGAGCAAGGCGCTGGCTCATCGCAAGAAGAGACCTACAGAGCCGACGTCAGAAGACGTGATGGCGTGGCTCATGGACAAGGGAACCGGCAAGTCGTATGTCATCCTCAAGCAGTGGACAGACGGCCTCAACGACGGGACATACGACGGCCTCATCGTCATAGCACCGGCCGGTTCGTTCAGGAACTGGTTCGAGGACAAGAGCGAGGATCAGAAGAGCGAGATCAACGCGCACCTGGATCCGAAGCTTCTCGAGAAGATGTGCTGGGCGGCCTGGACCAAGGGCGCGGAGAGCCGCAAGAAGCGTGAGATCCTTCTCAAGAAGACCAATGTTCCGCGCGCGTTCTTCGCCAACGTGGAGGGTCTCAGCGTGGAGAACTCCAGGCTGGAGAAGTACCTCCACGAACTGATGAAGACTGGCCGGTGGTTGCTGGCCGTCGACGAGTCCACGTGCATCCGCGGTCGCAAGGCAGAGCGCCGCAAGGCTCTCTTCAGGCTTCGCGTGCACACTCTCGCTGGTAGGGGCGGCCGCGCCATAGCGACCGGTCTCGTGACGCCGAAGTCGCCGATGGACCTCTACTGGCAGTTCGCGTTCTTGGACTGGAAGATCCTCGGCTTCGAGACACAGGTCGGGTTCCGGAACAACTTCGCCGAGGTCGAGTACGACTGTTTCATGCCGAAGGACCTGATCAAGCACCGTCTCAGGAAGAAGTATGAGACAATTCAGGGTCAGGTTAAATCGTGGCATGGCACGAAGCTGCGCAAGGAGTGCGAGGATCTGTCTCTCATCGCACCGGGCGGTGGTCTGACGGCCAGGAAGGCCATCGGTCTTCTCAGGGACCACTACACCGCGGACAATGTAGAACTCATGGGCAGGGACGCCATGATCACCGAGTGCCAGCGCCTGAACGTCTACCTACAGCTGGCTCCGCGCATCAAGGAGTTCAAGAACCTAGATCAACTGCAGAAGCTGATCAAGCCGTACAGCTATCGAGTGCTCAAGGACGACTGTCTGGACCTGGATCCCAAGATCTATACCGTGCGCGACGTGGAGATGACAGACGAGCAGTCGATAGCCTATCGCGAGTTGATCGAGTACGCGACCACGCAGATCGGCGGTGGCCACGTCGTGGCCACCACGGCGGTCAGCATGGCGGAGCGCATGCACCAGATCTTGTGCGGCTTCGTGAAGGACGAGAACAATCAGGTGCGCTACCTGAAGTCCAATCGCCTGGACCAGCTGATGGAGGTTCTCGAGGACCACTCCGGCAAGCGCATTATCTGGTCGGCGTATCGCGAGGAGGTCAAGCTCATCGTAGATCGCCTCTCAGAAGAATACGGTCCAGACTCCGTGGCTCAGTTCCACGGCGGGAACAAGTCCACGCGCCACCTGGACGAGAAGAGATTTCTCTCAGACCCGAGATGCGTGAACTTGGTCGCCACGCAGAAGGCTGGCGGCAAGGGCAACACATGGACTGTCGCTGACCTGACGATCTATAGCTCAAACAACTTCGATCTCGAGGACCGCGACCAGTCTGAGGATCGCAACCACCGCAAGGGCCAGAAGAAGTCAGTCACCTACGTGGATCTCGTAGCGCGCGGCACCGTTGACGAGAAGATAGTTCGGGCGCTGCGGCGCAAGATCGACGTCGCAACGGCCATTACCGGCGAGAATTTCAGGGAGTGGGTGCAGCTGTAGGTGACTGTTTCTAGGCCCGTGGGACGTCACCCGTGCGCGCAAAAATGCCGCCGCTGGGTAGCGGCGGCCTGATCACATAAAAAGGGGAGACCCGCTGCGAGCAGGTCTCCCAAGTTTCCGACAGCAGTAAGAAGAAGATGGCTAGAACACCGCCGCCGGGCGCTGCCCTCGGATGCTCTTGGAAGGGCAGAACCTCTTCTAGAACACTCTAAGTAACAAGAACACCAGCACCGGCACGATGAGAGACACGGCGCACAGCGTGAGAAGATACAGGTTGGTCTTCTTGACAGTGTACCAGCTGGGAACGAAGACCTTGGCGACGCACACGGTGCCCCAGACACAGAATGCAATCGCCACGAACGTCAGCAGATTGTAGGATCGCAGTTCGGCGGCCAGCCCCGAGAGTCTAGGGGTCCCCTCGCTCATGAGAAGCACCCAGATCCAGCCGCTCCGGACCGTGTTCCCAGTAACGATCATCGTGAAGCCCCAGGCCAGCTTGACTTCGAGACTGTGGTTCCAGACTCGTGGGTCCTTGACTATCTTCGGCAGGAGATAGCCCAGCAGCGTGCTGAGCAAGAACAGGCTGGTGATGAACCAGACCCCGTTAGTGATCTGCCTAGCCGTCAGATCGCTCAGTTCGTAGTAGTATGACAGTGGCATTCTCATCACCTGCTCTTTACCGCCTCGGTGAGAGCCCGCAAGGCGGACGTCTCCCTGTCCAGGCGCTTCGTCGATCCCTGGAGCGCGCCCACAGCGTTCGCTATGTCGTGCGACAACTCCCTTACCTCGAACGGCACGCCCCCGGTTGCCTGAGTTCGCTGCTCAGGCTCTCCGCAGATGAGCCGACACATCCAGCACCGGATGGCGTTCATTCTTTAGACCTCCCCGAGATCATTAGATCTTTCAGGGACGTGACTACGGTATTCATCATGCCCTGGGAGTCAACGAGGGCACGCAGAGCGATATTGCTGTCGCTCAGCGCCTTCAGTGTTCTCTCGAGAAGAGCGTCTCGCTCGCTCTGCAGCTTGCGACGGTCCTCCCTCTCCTCGAGCCAAGCCTGTCGCTGGTAGAAGATCCACGCGGCCATGACGACGATAGCCCCGCCCTGAGTGAGAAGGGCTATCCACTCCTTCGCCGAGAGCACGATGCTACCGCTTCTTGACTGCTGTGACCGGGGGGAGGCGGCGCGGCCTGTGGAAGCTCGATCTGCATCTTGTCGCGTGGTGGGGAGATCACCACGCCGACCAGTGCCGCGAGAACGCCGACGTATGACAGATAGAGAGGCCACGCCGAACTCAGTGCGGTCAGCACCTGACTGTCGCCCAGGACAGTCTTGCCTGTGGCCGACAGAATGAGAAACCCGAGACACAGCATGAAGAAGACCAGAACCCATCCTGCTGCTGCTCGCCATCCGGTGAAGAACCAGTGGCGGTTCTGCGGCAGGTCGAGGATCCGCATGGTCTGGTTGACCTGCTCCGCGCTCGCCTGCACGGCGGCGAGCACGGCTTTCTCGTACTCGACGAAGCCGTTGATCTGTGCGCGAGCGAGATCGAGTGCCGAGTTGATCTTGGCCAGCGCTACGTCGTGCTCTGTATTCTGGAGCGCAGTGCTGACGGTGTCTGGTGTCGGCTCTACTCCCAGCTGTTGAGCGATGAGCTTGCCCAGACCCTCGCCGATGAGAGAGCCACCTGGGAAGGGAATGAACCCCCCTAGGATCTGCCCTGCCGTCGGAGCGATCGCTCCGACGATGGGTGCTATCTGTTTCCAGTCCATCTACATGCTCCCGTCGGCCTTGGCCTGTTGAACAGCTAGGACTGCCTGCTCCTTGGCTGCGTCTGCAGCCGCGATAGCATTCTTGACCGCAGGCGGTGCGTCGTCGGGAACGGCCACGAGTGCGGTCGGTTTGCCAGTGTCCTTGCGGAGGCGTTCGTCGATCCATCCGATGACGGTGAGAGCGAGTGGAATACAGTTCCACGCGAACCTTACCAGATCCTGATACTCAGCCTTGACGAACGGCATCAGCGGCGTGATGTCCAGGGTCTGTGTCTGCGTCAGCGCCGTCAGAAGCAGACCAGTGAAGATCTTCAGTCGAGCCCAGAGCAGCGTCTCGCTCTTCTGGAAGAGAGCGAGCTCGATCGGCTCGATCCACGCGAAGAACGACTGAGCCCAGGTCTGTTTCTTCAGCCACGGCCGAATGAGAACATACACCAGGATCGCGAGAACGACGACTGTGAAAATGAGAATAATCATCTTTCGATACCTCTCAGGTTGCTTTCGTGTCTTTCAAATTGGCGGCCGTCGCGGTGTTCGCACCGTGCTGGATGGCTCCAACTTTCGGCAGCGGCAGGCTCGCAGGCCAGTAGAACCCGACGAGACCGAACGTCGCGCCTTCCTTGCGGAATGGACTGACGTTGCAGTCGTCGTTCTGGTTGGCCCCGAGCGTGTAGACATATGTCGCTGTCTCGCTGTCGTAGAACGCCGCATGTCCGGTCCCGGACGACTTGCTGCCGCGCCAGAACACGGTGATCGCACCCCACGCCGGACCGCTCAGCTTGACGAAGTTCTTGTCTCGCTCGAACGACCGCGCGAGGGCTGAGCGAGTGCCGCGGATACCAGCTTGCTCGAGCGCAGCGTTGACGAAGATAGCGCAGTACGGGTCACCCTGGCTGCCACAGTGTGCGAGGTCGATGTACCTCTGGATGACAGGCCCACGGTTGTCGTGGTTCGGCTCTGCCGGAATACCGTCCGTGGCCTCGTGCCACGCCCACTTCATCCACGCGCTGGCGTCCTTGACTTGCGGTGTCGGCGTCGGCGCAGTCTTCTGTGCTGTCGGTGTCGGCGCAGTTTTCGGCGGTGTCGGTGTCGGTGTCGGTGTCGGCTGCGCAGTTTGCGCAGATCCACCAGCCAGCAGACCTGCGACGAGTTTGATCAGTGATTTCAGCATGTCATCTTCTCCTTGATGTTATGCGACAGCACCCTGTCTGTCGCCATTTCCAGTAGCGCCTGTAGTGAATACGCCACCGCTCCAGACACCGAACGTCGTGTTTGCATTTCCGTTCAGATACTTGCCCTTCGTGCCACCGGAGCCACCGACTGCACTCGGTGAAGCGCCAGTGCTGCCGTCGACACCGGGAGCACCGCCATTTCCGCCCGTGCCACCACCACCGACGGCCTGACCTGCACCGCCTGCGGTCGCAGTGCCGTTGCCTCCGGTCCCGCCGGACGGACTGCTGCCGCCAGTGCCGACTGAGTTGCCACCACCGCCACCACCGCCGCCGCCGTTGCCTCCAGCTGAGCCGCCGCCACCGCCACCACCGCCGCCGCCCCAGAGTGAACCGTTCTGGTTGTCGACTAGCAGAGTTCGCGTCGTCTTGAGAGCATCGCCACCATTACCACCGGCTGTTCCGTTTCCACCGATGGCCGCGCCTCCTTGCCCGCCGTTGCCGCCGCGACCAGAGATGCGTCCGAGGTTCTGGAGAACTACAGAGCACAGCGACGTCCACGTCCCGACGTCGACTGCTGGATTGGCCGTACTCGTCGATCCAACGAGAACACCACTCCCGACGACGAACAAGACTGTATCGACGGCGTTGGGCGTGACGCCAGGGAATGACGACGCGAACAGCGTCGCGAGGTTGACGTTAGACGTGTTCGCTGATATGTTGACCGTGAACAGTCTTGGAGCAGACGCTCCCCTAAATCCGGGCTGGTACGGCATGATCAGGTCGACACGTCGCCGCCGAGCACCCACTCATTGGTGTCGATCTTGTGCAAGGTGGCCACGGCGTACTGACCAGCCATCTTCAGACCGTTCCGCGAGCGGATGGTGACACCTGACCCGGCAGTGATTGTCGTCTGACCAGCGCCGTACTGCTCCACGTTGATGAATGTGTCGATGGGAAACGGCACTTGCGAAGCTGGCGGAACGGTCAGGGTGTTCGCACTGCCGCTGTTCATCCTGACCGTGCGGCCACCCTCGTGCCCGATGAGTGTGAAGCTCGCCGTCTTGACGATACTCTGCGAAGTGTAGTCATTGCGGGGGATCCGCCGCCTTCCTCCCCGGCTAAAGCCGCTGCGCATCATGGCGATCAGTCCTTGTTGCCAGCGTCCGCGTGGATGGTCACAGTCTTGAGCGACGTGACAGCGACGGTGGCCTTGACCTTGAGGACGTCGTTGTCCTCCATGATGAAATACTTCTGCCCGTCGTTGTCGACGGCGAGGCCGGGGATGGTGTCGAACAGGTTGGCCGTGGCGACCGTGCCGTCTACACCAGCATTGGCCGTGATAGACGTAGTTCCCATGAGGAAGTCCGTACCGCCGCGCGTGAGGTAGATCTGCACGACCTTGGCCTCGTCGGCCGTGGCGTACAGCGCTACGATCTTCGTCGTGGTGTTCTGGTCAGGGATGAACGACTTCAGGTTTGTGCTGTCGGCGTTGAGAAGTTGGACGCAGAAGTGCTTCGGCGAGCCGACGTAGACTGGTGATGCAGACATGAGCTAGAAACCTCCGTTGAGTGCGTGGATCGCGTCTACGTTGGCCGAGAGGGCTTCGATGTCGGAGCCAGCCGCCGTACCGAGCGCGACGCGGTTATACGTGACGGTGAAAGCTCCCTTGGTCACAGTGATGTCGTAGAACCCACCGACTGCGTAGAATTCGACGAGACCCTGCGACGTTCCCGTGAATGGGTTTGTCTTTCCTGTCGCGCCGTCTTTGTCGGCGAACAGAGCAGCCACAGCCCCGGTGTTGGAGTTGACGACAGAGACTGTCGGGGACGCGGCGATCGCGCCCGTCGTGTCCAGCACGTGTCTCTGGAAGATTGACATTGTCATATTGAAGTCCTCAATTTATCTGGAAGCCTCTGATGTCCTCGGTGCCAGTCGCACCGGCCGTAAACGTGAGACCACTGAGAGTGCCGAACGTGATGTTGCTCACGCCGTCGATGGCGTTACCCTTCGATCCGCCGACGTTCGCGTTCGAACTGCCAGAGCCGTTGGTGCCGTCCTGGCCAGGAAGACCGCCCGTGCCGCCAAAAGCTGCGCCGTCGCTGCTGACGCCGCCACTACCGCCAGTCGTGTCAGTTCCGACGCCGCCGGTCGTGCCGCCTGGACTCGGCGCGCCGCCGCTGCCGCCGACCGTACCGGAGCCGCCGCCACCACCGCCACCGTTGCCACCATTCGCGCCGCCACCGCCACCGCCGCCACCGCCAGCCCAGATGTGGCCGGTTGAGTCGTCCACGTAGACGGCAGTCGTGGTCTTGAGGGCCGTCCCGCCCTTCTGCCCGGGAGTGCTGCCGCTCCAGGTGAAGCTGCCCGTGTCGAACAGAGTACCGTGACCGCCAGCGCCGCCTCGTCCCTGAATTCTGCCCTTGATGACAACGTAGACCGTGACACCAACCGGCCACGTGCCGACATCTACAGCGGGTGTCGAAGCGCTGGACGACCCGATGACTGTTCCAGACTGTACGGTGAACCTGATGATATCTCCGTTGACCGGCGTCGGGTACAGGGAGTCGTGCGTCGTGCGGATGTTGATGTCCAAAGTGTTCGTGTCGATGATGATGTCGTGCACGTTCGACGGCGTCACCGCGGACTGATCGAAGTGCATCTCCTCGAACTCAACGTCGATGGTAGCGCCATCTGGCTTCAATGACGTGACCTGGACTGGGACCGGGTCGCGGAGACCCTCGTCGTCCTGGAAACACCACGAGTCAACGTGGTAGCTGCCTCCGAGATCTGGAACTGAGACGGACAGCCGCTGGACAGTCAACGAGATGTTTCTCGGCGGTATCAGGTAGCGCGCCAGCTGTTTCTGGTTGATGGCCGTTGCGATGGCGCGCCCACCTTGCGGGATCCACCGCGAGGTGATGATCTTGATGGCGGGCGTGCCGAAGGCGGTCTCGGCAGTCAAGTCTAGTGTCACCTCCATGGAACTGTAGTTGTCGGTGTCATCCAACTTCTTCAGAGGGTTGATCTGTGAGAAGTACGTCACGACTCTGGAGATGCGCAGATCGGGCTGCTCCTTGATACCCAGCGATCCGTTCTTGTAGTTGTCTTCAGAGAACACAGCCGTGTTCGCGGGAATGTCGCGCAGGACACGCAGCTTCACCAGCTGATTGACGTTGTCCCACCACACTGACAGAGCAGCCTGCTCGATGAGTTCCTGGATCAGTGTCTGAACTCCGGTAGGCTCAGCTATGAGCGCCGTGAAGACACGGTTCAGGAACGTGCTGGTCTCGGTCAGCCACGCCGCCAGCGGAATATACGACGAGTCGACGCTGGCGTATGTCGTCATCAGCGTATTCAAGATGTTGGCTGGGTCCACTCCGGTGAACAGCAGACACAACTGAACGCGATCCTGCGCCTTGTGCGTAACCGCCGTGGTGTTGTACTGGCCACGAACGATCGTCATGGCGTCACCACTTCTGGTGAACGAGCAGATCTCGTTGCCGCCGATGGCCACGTATCCAGAAGTCGGATACTCTGCATTGCCGATACCGGCTGGTGTCAGCGTGAAGCTGGTGGCCGAGTTCGTGAGGTCCGCGAACAGTGCACCCTTGCTGGCGACAGGAGCTTGTGCTCGGTCGTCATCGAGTGCCTTCAGCGGATCCTTCGCCGTCAGAACAAACTTTCCATCGGGTCCTGGGCCTGAGAAGACATCTGCGATATAGTGACGAACCTCCATCTGCGCCAGAGTCTGGCCCACGAACCCGTAGATGAGGCGAACCTTCTTGCCGGTGATATACGGGTAGCGCGCTCTGAACTTTCCCCAGAACGTGCCCTGCTTGAACGGATCATAGGAGCGATCCGTAAGATACTTGTCAAAGCCTTTCGTGTCACTGAAAGGCCTGTCGGTGAACGTGACGTTCAGGTTCTCGCGACGACCTAGACCGCGACCCAGAGACACGATAGCCGGACTGACATCCACGGACTGGATCATCGGAAGACAGTCAATGTCGTCAGGAAGATACGAACAGTTCAGCGCGAACCGTACCGTGACGGTGCTGTCGACGTAGTTCGCAGAGTCCTGGCAGGTGGCCGGTGTGTTGAAGCACTTCTTCGTTCCGGTGACACCGAGCGACGCCGTGCACGGCGAGACTCCGTAGGTGTTGACACACCGAGGAAGATCGATCTCTACATACGTCAGTGCGCGCGGTATCACGCTTCACCTTCGACGCTGAGAGTAACCTGCATCATGCCGTTGGTTCGCTGGTTCGTCGGCTTCGGATTGTTGGTGATCCAGGCATACGCAACTTCAGTCGGATACGAGACCGGACGCCACGCCCAGAAGAATGGGTCGCGCGCGTCGATGACCGGGTCCAGATAAGTACGATACCACGCCGGGTCCAGGTTCTGCAGATTGATGTCAGTGACGTTCGTCTCGCCGGTCTGGATGAGACCGAGGAACTTGCCGTTCGCACTCACGTTGTTAGCCGTGTACTTCTGTCGATTGTACGTGATCGGCACGTGAGGGACGTAGATCTTGCGAGGGAGAACGAGCAAGGAGCCGACACGCACCGCAGCGATAGACGCAGGCGCGATGCCAGTCTGCAGCTTGAGACGAATGCCAGCGAGCGACTGGCTGTCGAACCTGAACAGCAGAGGCTTGTCATCTGCGAACGTCATCGGCGCGATGATCTGCGTGTATCCAGAACCCGTATCTACCTCCACCGACGTTGGTATCTGCGCCGACCCCAAGTTGTGCCCGGCCACGCCGAAGTAGCTGACAGGACTAGACGTCCCAGTGGTGACCGTCACGTACTGAGTGGCAGTGCTCGTAGCAGTCCACTCGAGGTCTGTGGCCGGATTGGCCATGTTCGTCGCCGGATCATCAGACGTCGCAGAAGTAGCCGCGATGTTAGAGATCGTGACGATGTTGTCCTGCCCGATGACAGGATGGTCGAGCTGACTGGCCGAGAGATTAGTCTCAGCCTCCAGCACCAGATCTGGTGTGAGAATGATCATTTTACGATCACCACGTCCCCGTCCTTGCGATACGTCTCGATCGCGTTGATGAGATCTCTGACATCCTGGTCCGAGTAGCGCTTGCTCGAGCCGAGACCACTGACCTCGATGGTCTTCCCCTGGTACGTGTCAGCCGGGGCCGACGCCACGCTCCCCGTTCCCCCGGACGAGCCAGCGGCGCTCGCCACGCTGCCAGCACTACCGGACGTATTGGGGCCGACACCAGCGAGCTTCGCGATGATCGCTGCCGTACCGGCCGCAGCGACAGCCGCCATAGCAGCGCCGAGCGGGGGGCCGCCGATCTTGGCACCGAAGGCATACGCGCTGACTGCTGCCTCGAAGCCCTTCACGAGCGCCGTGGCCATCGAGATGGCCTTCATGACCGTGAAGCCCTGATTTGCTTGATCACCGACGATCTGGGTTATCGCGTTCATCGACGTGTCGACGATGTCGGCCAGACCGGCGTAGTTGCGCGCAGCTATCTGGGTCGTGTCGATCGCGTACTTCTGCATCATCTTCTGACGCAGTTCTTCAGCCTTCTGCTTCGTGATGGTCTGGTTGTCCTCGAACGTCTGCAGGTCGGCTAGCTGCTTCTGGTACTTGTGCGCGAGGATCTCGTCCTCGTGGGCGACACTCTCCTCGAGACGAGACCAGGTCAGTTCGTGGATTTGTTTCTCGTACTTGTCCTGGATCTGCGCCTGCATCTCCATGCCCTGGCGCTGCGTGATGAGCTTGGCGTCCTCGAATTTCTGGACGTCCTTCAACCACGTCTCACGCTGGACGGCGTATGCCTCGTCTTCTGTCGCGATAGCTTTTCGCACCTGATCGAGCCGACGCTGCAGAGCCTCAGTGCTCTTCGAGTCGTCGGCCGGTGCGTCTTTAGTGGTCTTGTTGCCGGGTGCCGGTGCGTTGCGCAGACCCTGGTCTGGACCTGGACTGACGTAGGTGCCCTGGTAACCGACGAGAAGTTTCGCTGCCTCCTCGCGCAACTTCGTGAGATCATAGATGCGGGCGCGCATCAAACTGGCGGCGTTCTCACCGAACGTCTCCTCCCAGAATTGAGAGATCTGCGTCTTGGCGTCGGCGAAGGCCCCTACGAGATTGTCCCGCATGCGACGGAAGATGGCGTAGATCTCCTGCTCGTCCTTGCCGGAGAGCCACGAGTCCTTGTCGAAGGCGATCTGCAGAAGGCGGCCCATGTCGGTGACAGCTTGCTGCGTGTCAGGGCTGTTGACAGACTTGATGGGATTGTTCTTCTGGAGATAGTCGATGGTGTCCATCGCCCAGTTCTGGATCCAGATCAGCGCCTCGTCGGTAGCCTGCCGCCAGACTCGCGAGAACTCACGAGCCTTCTGGATCATCTCCGCGTCTACGGTCGACGCGAACTTGGAACTGTTCATAGCGAGATTGTGGAGCTCGTCGCTGCCCTGCCTGAGCGACTCGATCCACGAGTCGTCGACGCCGAACGCCTTGGCGATACGGTTCTCCTGGCTGCCGGACACCGCGTTCTTGATGAGGTCGGCCATGACGCGGATCGCGTCGTTCGTAGTCAGGATGACTTTCTCGCCTTCCTTGTACTTGATGTTGTTGGCGTCGAGCAACTTGGAGAGATCGTTCTCCTTCTGGCCCATCTCGTAGATATTCTGGGCGATGGCGGCCGTGCCCTTGGCGAAACTGTCCGTCGACAAGTTGCCGGTCAGCTGGAGTGACTTCTGGGTGATCTGGTACTGGCTGAGGCTCATGTCAGCTGCGCGGGCCGAGTCGTCGATCTTGATGAGGCTCTTGGCGTAGTCGTTGCCAGCATTGATCAGAGACTGGAGGCCGTAGACCGCCGCACCGGCGATGCTCCCCATTGTCAACAGCTGCATGGTGTTGGCCACCTGAGCGACCTGCGGAGAGAGCGCGCCCATCTGCTGAGACAGTGCGCCGGTCGTGTTGGTCAGGTTGTTGATGGCCATGGTCATGCCCTTGCTCTGGTTCGTGACCAGAACGAAGTCATCACCTGTCTTCTTCAGTACGGCAGAGACCACGCCGTTCTGCATGCCGTACTTGGCCATCTGGTACTCGATACCTGAGAACGTCGAGTTGGTCATCTGCGAGAAGCGGTCGAAGATCCCCCTCGAGCTCTGGAGCCAAGCGTTCATGGCCTCCGGCATAGCGCCTTTGAACGGATTGATGAGAGTGTCCATGTACTCTCGGCTCTTCGTGGCCGTCGAGCCGAGACTGTTCGAGAAGGAGACGAACGTCGAGCCAGTGTCGGCCACGACGTTGTCCACCTGCTGGAACTGCTTGGACATCTTGTCGCCAGCGTCAGCCAGCGTCTGAAGGGACTTGGTCCCAGCAGCCTCGCCACGGGAGAGGTCCGAGGTGTCCATGGTGACGGTCATCTTCAGACCGCCGATGTCGATACTGTCTGCCACCTATCCTCTCCCGTATGTCTCTTCGTAGATGTCCTCGACTTCTTCTTCAGTCATCGAGCCGTAAGTCTTTCTAGGCCGATTGAACGTAGCGATCTGCCAGAACTCCCAGGGGTGCATGTCCCAGAACTCTGACGGAGATATCTGCCACGCGCCGACAGCGGCCCGGTACGCTCCCGGGATCAGCCTTCCGTTGTCGGCGTCCCTTCCCCCGCACCCCGCTCCTTCTTCGCAGTCAATTCGGGGGCTGCTGCCTCCACCTTGTCTGACAGAGCTTTCGGTGGCACCATCAGAGCCATCAGCGCGAGGACTGACCTGAACATGGTGGCCTTGCTGCTGGACTGGATGTCGAGGATTTTCTCGTATACGTCCTCAATCGTGATCTTGACACCGGCGTACTCCAGCAGCGCCTGATAGGCAGAGGCGAGCTGACCGTACCTGACAGATCCAGGGTCCTTCGAGTAGATCGCCAACTCCTTGAGCGTGACGTGCTTCTCGACCTGGAAAATCGCTCCCATGACATCGCTGGATGGGATGGTGTACTCCGCACCATCCCACTCCAGCTTGATGTCATCGAAGAACTTGCTCTTATTTGCCATCTTCTTAGTTCCTTCGATCTTGTTCTACGTCAGCTGTACGGCGTGAAGGTGATGCGCCCGCTCGACATGAGAGTCGCATCGAACGTGGTGGCGTCCTTGTACGGACCCTTCTCGCTGAAGTTGGTCATCAAGAACGTACCGGCCATCTCGCGACCATCCGGATACGTGATCGTAACCGCCTTCATCGTGTCGCCGGCGAACCAGTCCGCCTTGAGATGCGGATCCTTGGTGACACCGGCGATGCTGATCTCGACCTTCTTCTCGCCGTGGTAGCTGAGCAGCGTTTGCCACCCATTGTCTTCGTCAGAGGTGACATCGATCGGAGTACCGTCAAGCTTGATACCCTTCTCGCGCACGCCCTTGATCTCAGCACCGCCCCAAGTGAGGACGATCTTTCTTCCAGCAAAGCCTTCGTCGGCCATTGATCTTACTCCTTCTGAATAACGGCCTGATAGTTGGCGACCAGGACGTGTCTGTTCTGATCGTCGCGACCGAGTGTCGCGATGTTCGACGTCATCAGTATGTCGATGACGCGAAATCCCTCGATGGTAGCGCTGGACGAGTCGTCGACCAGCGCCGTCTTGATCTCTTCGTGCTTGGCGAAGACGTCGGAGTATGACGTACCTCTGACACGCACTTGTAGTGACGGTCTCGAGATATCGAGCTCGTCTGTATCTTGGCCACCGCCACCCGTGTCGTAGAGAGTGACCGCATCTGCCGGGCTCTCTGGCTCAGCGTTCACGTTGATGCTCCACTGATCATCGCTGCCGAACACTCCGACACCGACACCAGCTAGGTACAGAGCGAGACCATGCGCGGGGCTCTTCACTTCTTCGACCTCCTGGCGATCTCGCGCAGCACCTCAGAGGACTTGTCGCGCGCCGCAGTCTCGAGAAACTTGGGTTGGCCCTCGGGTCCCCAGTAGACACCGATACCGGACGGGCGGGGCTGACCCTTCAGCTTCTGCTCGAGGTTCTCGTGAACAGCCATCGCGTACGACGCGGTGAAGCCGATGTCCACAGAGTTCGGATCATTCGGCGACTTCTGGACGAACCCAGACGCACGAAGATTGCCGTATTCTACAGGCACGCGCCGCTGCGCCTCAGCGAGGATGATGAGACCACCGGCCATGAGCCCCTCGACAGTGAGGCCCTCCGTGGACGCGATCTCGTCTACGAGGTTCTGGACTGCCTCTCGCAGGCCCTCCACCTTGAACGTCACAACCACACCTTGTTTAGCTGCTGATCAGCGTTGAGGGACGGAGTCGCGCCGACGGACCTGATCTCCCGAGAACCGACAACAGGAGCCGCGTCCTTGAACGAGCCCAGCGCCAAGAAGCCGCGCTCCTCCAGCACTCTATCTGAATAGACGACGGCGCTGCTTCGCACTTCCTGTCCAGAGTGATCCCTGAACAACTCGCTCTTGTCCTGCCAGCGACACGTGATGATCACCGGACTGCCGAATGTCTTCCCGCCGAAGCCGTCATTGGACGTAGGCGGCCAGTACGTGGCCGTCTGGTGCATGCCGTCTGTGTATGCTGGAAGAGCCATCAGATGATCACCGGACCGGGATGGTTAGAGCGGCGAAGGTTGAGATAGCGCACCCCATAGACAGTGGTGGCGAGCTCTGAGTCAGCCATCGTACCGCCCCCGCCGCTGTCCCCGGCTCCCCCGCTTCTGCGGCTACCATAGACGCGCATGGCGTCACCGATGCGCTCGACAGTCAGGGGACCGGGGGTAGCGGCGCGGAACCGATTGCTGTTCGCACCCTCCGTGATGAGCATGTGCGCCGTCAGATACATGATGGCGGTCTTGTAGTCTCCCTCGAGCCATGTTGTATCGACGTATCTGGACGCTTCGCTGATCAGCTGTTCGATGATCTCGTCGCTCGGTGCAGTTGCGAACTCTGCGAAGCGCTCGCGAATGTCATCAGCGGTGGGTGCGACGTATGCCATGTCGGTCAGTCCTCGATCACGTTCTCGAGAAGGGAGATGACGACGCCCTTCTTGGGAGTGCCGGATGGCCACACGTCAGAGCCGAGGATCTCCTTGGCACGCTCGATGAACTGGTAGTATTCAAGCGGCGGAGACCTGTTCTCGTCGCGGTACTCGTCGAGGAGAGCCTGAGCGCGCTGGCTCTGGGTCATCGTGACAGTCTTCTCGCCGACGTCGTTCTCATCGCTGCCATTTCCGCCAGCACCGCTAGAGTCGCTGACAGCGTCACTGGTCCTGTCGACTGGAGTTACGAGAACCCCGGTGACCCGGCGCAGTCGTTTCACTGACGTGTCGGAGAGACACACGTTTTCCTTGACACTGCGAGCCGGTACTGTGATGCTCCGGCCGCTGAACACCTGCGCGACGATGTCGGACAGCGTGTTGTTCTTGATATCGTAGTACGTGCCATCGTTCTGGTCCATGATATCCTCTTGGTTCTACTGTCGGGGAATTCTGGAGCCGGGCGTGGGCAGCCCGGCTCCAGTCTCAGGTCTACTGGTACTCGGCGTCGATGATGCCGTCCACGTAGCGCACCGCGCCGGGGCGACGGATCTCGAGGCCGCCCAGACGGAAGATGCCCGGGATGTCGAAGACGATCGGGCCGGTCTGCCACACGGGCAGGAACCGATGCGTCATCGGGATGTGCATCTTCAGGACGCGCGGGTCGCGGCGGTAGCAGATCATGCGACCAGTGCTGCCGTCTCCGGCCGTCTCCAGACCGCGAACGCCGCGGATGGTCAACTGCTGACCGGTCTGCGCGGTGTACACGTTGTACTTCTGGATGTACTCCATCGCCGACGCGGTGGTGTTCGGCACGCGCTTCGTTGCGAGGATGTTGAGACACGCCACCGGAAGAAGGACGGTGTCGGCCATCTCGATCTGCAGCGACTCGACGTAGATGCCGGACAGCGCATTGTTGATGTCCCGGATGATTTGGTCGACAGACTTGTCGGTCCAGTCCGGCGAACCGTTGGTCGAGCCGTCGGCCTGACCACCGTCCGCCTGCGCGTGGATCTTCGTGACGACGGAGGAGTTCATGATCCCCTCCATCCCCTTCGAAGCGTCGCCGCGCAGGGCGACATTGTCCACGAACTCCTCGTACGCGCGACGAGCAGACTCGGCGCGCTCGGAGGTGAGGTTCGTGCCAGGGATCATCATTGCCTGCCCGAGCTCCTCGAGAGTGTACCGATAACCGATACCGGCCATCTCGATGGTCTGCTCGAACTTCGAGCGTTGGACGTCCGCGATACGCATGTCGGACGCCGCATGGTGGAACCACGCAGCCTGACCCACGCGGTCGAGCGAGAATAAGGTGACCGACTTGGCCCACTCGTTCGCACTCGTGTCGACGGGGATCAGCTGCGGGTACTGGATGTCCGGGTACAGAACCCGAACGACTTCGGCCTCAATGGACGTGGCCTGCTGAACGAGGAAGCTCAGCGCAGACTGACCGTCCGGAATGTAGACTCTGCTCATGGTATCTCCTGTGACTACGCCGACGGCATTTCGCCGGTGAGGCGGACGAGCGCCAGCTTGCCGCTGGCGGCCGTGGTCATCCAGCGAGCGCCGGCGATCGCGAACTGCGTGCCGCTGGTGTTCGCAGACGACAGGACGCCGGTCGTCGAGCTGAAGGTGACGTTGTCACCATCATTGACGTCGCCGCCTGCCGTAACCCACATGTCGCCCTCGGTCATGACGCCCATGTTGTCGTACTGATTGTACTTGTCCGGCGACGCGCTGTTCAGGACAGTGACGTCGCGAACGCTGATGCCGAGAAAGTCGGTGGAGGCCGCAGCGCCGAGAACGGCACCGAAGTCACCACTACCACGACCGACCACCAGACCGAACCCGATGCCGCCCGACGTCTCGACGTTGCGAGTGTCGACGCTGGCGTCGCTCATGTTGGCGATCTGACCGGGCAGACCGATCGGCTGACGCTCGGTGTACGTGGCCTGAACGATGGCCATCGCACCCACGACGGACGCCGACTCGGCGGCTCCGTGCATTGCGCCCAAGGCGACGCACACGGCCGCCAGAGCGAGGACGCCCGCGATTGCGAGCATGCTGCGAGTAATCACTTAGATCTCTCCTTTTCTCGCTTGTGATGTTCAGTTCGCACGAGCCGGGGTCTTCCAGGCTTCCTGGAGACCCTTGTCGTACGCGCCGTAGGACTCCTCGACCACACCCTTGCCGTCGGTGGAGCGAACACCGTGGCTGAGGGTGGTGGTCAGGGCGTCCTTCGCCGGCTGGACCTTGACATCGGCAGTCAAGGTGTTGAAGGATGCGGCAATCTGCGCCTCGGTCCAGCCCTTGGCCGCGTCGCCGAGCTTGCCGCTGACGACCTGGGACTGGATCTCGGACAGGCTCTTGCCGTCCACGACGAGCTTGTCGCCGAGGATGGCACGCGCCTTGCCGACCACCTGAGCCCGGTCCTTCACGAGCTCATCGAGTTTCGCCGGCGTGATCTTGCCGTCCTCGACCTGCTTCTTCAGTGTCACGATCTCGGCGTCCTTGGCGGCGCTCGCGTCCGTGACCTTCTTCAGCTCGGTCGTGAGTTCGGCGACCTTGCCGTCGCTCGTCGTCTGCAGAGTGGTGAGCTGCGCAGTCGACGTCTGGAGCTTGGCCTCCAGACCCTTGACGTGCCGATCGATGATTTCCGCGTCGCGGTCCTCGACCTGCACGCTCAGTCCATCGAGAACGATGGTCTTCATGTGCTTCTCCTTATGTGCACTGTGATTGTCACCGATCCGCAGTTTCGAGCCACCTCTGGCGGCGGTGACAACCGCCAAGTGATTTGCCCGAATACCACTCATGACGGCGTCGTACTTCTGACCGTCATTTGTCTCCCCGGCCTCCCACGACAAGTCCATCGTGTAGCCGAGGCTTAGCTCTTTCTTACCAGCCTTGTAGTCGTTGATCGCGGTCTTGTCCATGAGCATCATGGGCACGCGAACGAACTCGCCGTCCCGCATGACCGAGTCTCCGGTCTGGCCGACAGAGTACTGCTTCCAATTGTCAGACGTCACCATAACCGGGGGATGGTCATTGGTGAGGGGCCGATGCGCGTAGGAGTGCAGCGAAGCGCCGTCGAACACCTCGTCTGCCGGACGGTAGACGCGGACCGTGTCCATGCCGGGCTTGCCAAGCTCGTATCCACGGTAGATCTGGATGCCGCTGCGAGCCACGCGCGGCGTGGCCACCATGTAGCCGTCGCCGGTGGTGCGGACCTCAGCCGCGTCAAGAACGATGGTCTCATTCGCGTGGATCGATGACTGATCCTTGACGTTCCAGTCGGCGGGCAGTTTCGACGTCTCGCCGAGAGCGCGGGCGCGCCGAACGATGTGACGCTTGACGGTGGCCTGATTGGACGCGCGGCCATACGCCTGGATCGCGTTCGAGAGGTCAGAGCCGTTGGCGATAGGATAGCTGCCGTCCGGCATTGCTTCGCCGCTCTCTGACATCTTCTTGCGCTCTTCTGCAGAGTAGTTCTTGTCCCACGCTTCTGCTGTGGTCATGCTCAGATCCTCCAGTGTTGGCTGATCCAGGGCGAGGCGCGAAGAGTCAGCTCGTCCCAGGGTTTTCTCTTGCCGTTGAAGCTCACGATGCGCGCCCTCTCTGGAAGGTGAACACGCGCTGCGCGCACGTCGCTCGTGTAGGACATCATTCCGTCAGCGGCCGTCCAGCCGGGTGCCTTGCCGTCGATCTTGTACGAGATCCAGCCCTGATCGGAGCCGAAGTATCTCGCGTCGTTGGCCAGCTTGGGTGACATCTTCGGGTCGAAGTCGGTCCAGAGATGCGCCATCAGCCCGGCCCGAAACTGGAACATGGTTCCGTTGTAGACCACCGGATTGTAGGCGCCGACGCCCTTCCAGCCCTTGAAGTTCTCGACCTGCCGGAACATCGGCTTGATGTCGCGGCAGAACACCACGTCGAGGTCGATCGAGACGACCGGAGCGCCCTCCTCGATATCCATCTCGCTGGTCGTCAGCGGATCGAAGATCTTCAGGCGGCGATAGCAGCTGGGCAGATGCCCGCCGCTCGGGTTCGCCAGATCGCCGCACGCCTTCCAGAGAGGGAACGTCTCGAACTCGACGCCGGTCGGGTCGTCGGTGATGCAGATGGTCCGCAGCGGCTGGTCGTAGTGCCTGCGAAGAGACGCGTTCCACACGTTCGCGTGATGCGCGGTGTACTTCGTACGGTACTTTGCCGAGTTCCACTTCCAGCACACGAAGGTGATCATATCTGGACCTCGTGATACGGAAAGCTGAGAACCTTGGGCGGCAGACCGCGACGAGCCTTGTCGCGAAGGATCTGCTTGCCGCGTGCGTCCTCCCTCTGCTTGCGCTTGTACGCCGTGGTCGACGAGTCACCCTGGTACTCGTGGCGCTCGAGCTCGAGAGGAAGGATCTCAACAGTCGCCGTCTCGGCCGCGCGCCTGCGGTAGTCACCGTCGGTGCCGTAGTAGCCGGACGCGTCCTCGTCGTAGCCGCCGATCGCCCAGTACATCTGTCTCGTCATGAACCACGAGTTCGGGTGAGGATGGATCTGCTTGCCGTCGTGCTCGCGACGCGAGAAACGGTAGATGGTGTTATCGCTGAGTTCGGCACTCACCAGGGTGCGCAGCACGTCGAGCGGAACGACGTGGTCCATGTCCGTCAGCAGGATCCACTTGTCTGTCGCGTGGTGAGCAGCGATGTTGCGCGCAGCGAGCCAGTTCCAGCGAACATCGACCTCGATCCTGAACAGGCGAAAGTCGAAACCGAGGTTGCCGCAAGATCGCACGATCTTCTCCGCCGGGTTGGACGGCGAACCGTCGTCGACCACGACAACCGAGATCACTTCGCGCAGGTCCGCGGCCATGCAGTTCCAGTGGCCCAGCTGCCTCTGGAAGAATGCAGGGTTTTCGTAGTACGGGTATATCAGCGTGATGCGACGCATCGGCATGCCTTCTTCACTTCGTCAACGGTGTGTCCAGCGGCGACTGCGATCTGCTCGTCAGTCATGAGACGTAACATTCTCTTCTGCTCCGGCTTCAACTTGGCGATCTCCGCCCGCACGCGCACGCACGTCCTGCTTTTGTAGTGCACAGACGCCGCCGAGCTCGCGCCTGCCAGACAGAAGGAGAAGAGAACGATGACCACCGCCAGACACCTCACTTCCACATCTCCCTGAACCACGGAAATTGCTGAGCCGCCTCGTGGTTCTTCGGACGCTTGCACAGGATGACCTTCGCGCCCTTCGGCAGCGGAGGACCGCTGATCTCCGACAAGCGCGGAAACCACTCGATCGGCATCTTGTCAGCGTCAGGCACGCGCTCGCCGATCCAGTCCTGGTCACCCCACAGACGGTTCGTCACGTCGAGCGTCCAGTCGGTGTACAGGCTGCACGTGCGAGGACTAACCACCCAGGACATCACGCTCGAGTTGTAGTTCTTCACCACGCGGAGCCGCCCCCGGCCCTGGAAGTTGCCAGCGTGAGGCACGAGCGCGAACGGCGACGGGTAACCGACGATCGGGTCGAGCGAGTCAACAGGAAGCGTGTCCAGGTCCAAGTACACCACTCGCTGCCCCTCGGCGAAGTGCGCGGGGTTGAACAGCTGAACCTTCGCCCACCAACCGGGGAGGTGGCCGACGCCAGGGATCTCGACTACCCGAATGCCCGGCACGCCGGTGAACCTGTTCGGCTCGTCCGTGAGCACCGTGAACTGATGCGGGAACACCAGACGGCGCACCACCGCAGAGCGCAGCCGCCGCACGTACTCCACGGTATACGGCACGTTGCCGCGGACCAGTACACACGCGATGTTGAGGTTCGTGATCATCAGCGGGTCTTGATCTTCAGCGTGACAGACTGATCGAAGGTACGCTGGCTGATGGTCGTGACGCGGTTCGTCACCGTGTACGCCTTCCCCTCGGTGCCGCCGTGCAGCCAGATCACGGTCTTGCCAGTCACGGCGTACACCTGATCGCTGTCCTTCACCAGGGCTTCGTCGTCGCCTTCGATGAACCACTCGGACGAAGACAGCGTGTCGCCCTCGTCGAGCCTGTCCGTCTTCCAGTCGATGGTGTAGTCGAGCACTTCGTCCGGGTCCTTGTAGTCCCACTTGGGAAAGCCCATGTCCTACTCCTAGCTCGCCAGCCTGAGGTCGACTGGGGCGATGATCTCCCTGGTGATCTTCTCGACGACCACGAGGCGCTGCTCACCGAGCGCGGCGACTACCCTGGTCTCGCGCTGCGCCACCACGATGCGGCCCGACGCTACGATCGGCAACTCGAAGCTGCCTGCCCCAGCACTGCCTGAACCGGACGCAGAGCCAGACGCAGACACGATGACCGAGGTGGTCGCCTGCGCGGTTCCAGCTCCGCTAGCCTGACCGCTCGCCGTGTGAATAGAGCTCTGATACGAGACAGCTTCGCCGGATCCTGACGCATTACCAGCTGCGCGCGCGATCTGCGCGCTGACACCAGACGCAGAACTCGAACCTGATGCAGATCCATCAGCCGCCTGCTTCGAAGCTGACGCGGCAGATGCAGAGCCCGACCCGGACGCTGTGCCGTACGAGTCAGTCGCCTCCTCAGAGTCGGCTGCGGCTGTACCAGACCCCGACGCTGAGCCTGCCGCAGCTGCGATAACGGCTGCAACACCACTGGCGATGCCTGCGCCTGACGATGAGCCTGACCCCGCAGCGTAGGTGAGATTGGTCCCGTCTGCAGATCCAACGCCAGACGCTGAGCCAGCCGCAGCTGCGATGACGGCAGACGTGGCTGACGCAGAGCCCGCGCCGGACGCAGATCCATCGGCGACTGTCGGTGACCTACCGTCGACATAGCCAGCACCAGATGCAGTGCCGTCAGCTGCCGCAGTCTGCGCACCACCGGCAGACGCTGAACCAGACCCAGACGACGATCCAGTCGACGCCACCGTCTTCGCGCCGTCAGCGCTAGCAGATCCAGAGCCAGAGGCTGAGGCTGTGGCGGCAGCAGTCGAAACGGCACTCGCAGACGCGTCACCAGAGCCAGACGCAGAACCGGCCGCAGCTGCGATGACTGCAGAGGTGCCAGACGCGGCGCTTGTCCCAGAAGACGAGCCTGCGGCCGCGTCGGTCTGCGTCGCTGTCGCGGAGGCAGAACCTGATCCAGAAGAGGAGCCAGCGGCTGCGGCTATCTGTGCCCCAGCGGCCGAGGCTGATCCAGTTCCAGACGACGCACCGGAAGCCGCAGCAGTCTGTGCCCCGTCACCGCTAGCTGATCCTGATCCAGCTGCGGAACCTGCGGCGGCGACAGTAGAGCCTCCGTCAGACTGAGTGCTGGTCTGACCGAAGGCGAACTGTCCGAGCGCCGGTATCGCCGGCGTCAGATTTACGTTCGGAGCCTGTACGGCGTCGGTGACCTGACCGAACGCCCGGTATCCGAATGGAAAACCAAACATAGATCAGCGCATTCTCAGAATGTAGGCCAGTCGTGCGGAAGCCAAGCGAGCAGCGTATCACGGTCTGTAATGGCGGTCACCTCGGCCTCGAGAGCATTGCTGTGGTTCCGAACGGCCTTGATGTTGTCCCAGATCGCCTGACCAGCGCTCCACTCTGTCTTATACGGCTCGTCGAACTGATCGCCGCGGAGTCCGGGGAACTGTAGAGCGAGCTCTACAGCACGAGCCATCAGATTGGCTTGCTTGTACTGAGGGCAGTACGACAGAATGAGGTTGCCAGCCGTGACCTTCACGTCTGTTATCTTCTGAGCAAGGATCGCCTCGACTGTGCGAGTATCGACGATCGGTTCATCAGGCACCTCTGTCGCACCGACGGCGGCTCTCTCAGCGATCGTCGCGTTACGCATCCATCCCTGAGGAAACTGTACGTCGACCCTCTCCTCGGTAGTCTGGTCCGTGGCTCTCTGGAGACCTTGATCATCCAGCTCATAGACAGGGACCGTCAGGGTCATCGGCGCCGTGAAGGCTGCATCGAAATCAAGTACACGTCCGTCCGGCAGTGAGAACCTAGACATTGATCACCTTCCTCTTGCATACTTGAACGGGGACTCAGCGAACGCGGCGTAGATATACGTGCCGCTGCTGGCGTTCACGTCAGTTCCGGTCGCTCGCACCTTGAACCCGCTGGCAAGGACATCGAGGTACAAATCAGAACCCTCGGCGTTTGCTAGGTTCGCCCAGACATCGCTGCCGAGAATATTGTAGGTCTGCCGCGCAGTGTCGATGATGACCCAATTTCCGGTGCTGTCTGTGCGCTTGATCATGATCCATCTGGGCCGAAAGCCGCACCACACGAACGGACCATTGGCCGATCCGTTGCCAGTGTAGCTGTCGAACTTTGAGAAGCCAGCGACTTGGGCAAAAAGAATTGCCCCAGTGTCACCGGACTGGATGCCAGCCACAGTCGTGATCGTAGTAGAACTCCAAGCTGACAGGGAAACAGAACCGGAGCCCGAGGCTGCTGTGCCGTTCAACTGAATGCCGTTCCCCGCCGATGGAGATAGGCTCGCCGCTCTGTGATGAACGTACCAGGGCGTGATACTCGCTCTGTTCTTGATGATCACCATCGCTGGTGTGACACCAAGATTGTGGTTTACAACCGTCGCCCCAGAAGCACTGAACGCCTGAACGTCGAAGCCGGGCGTTGCGCCAGTCTTCCACTGCCACGCAACGTAATTGTCTAAGTTACTGTCGCTGTAGTTTCGCGTTCCAGCGCCGATGGAGAACCCGTTCGAGTTGAACGCCGTGACACCGTTAGCGTCCGTCGTCTCAGCCGCGGTCGAGTCAGAGATGAGCGCTTTGGTCACACCGCGCGCGCTGTCGGTAAGTTTATGATCCTGCGCGTTCGAACGATCTTTGATCCACACCAGATCAGGTTGGAACCCACCCGCATTGACAATACTCTGCGTGCTGGCACTGCCGGCGTAGAGTGTGGCATCGAAATACGCGTTGGGCTTCTTGATCGTGGGATCGGGCAGATTCTGGGTGCAGAGCGCCTTATAGCCAGACGGCGCAGCGTTCGCGAACGGCCGCTGTCCGGCGTTCAGGGTGCAAGTGTTGCCTAAAGTTGTCGCATTCGTAATTGCTGGCTTCCAAGCCTTGCCGGTTACCCCTGAGAAAGCAGCGTGTGTGGTTATTCCTGCGGCGATCTCAGCACCTGTGGCGCTGTTCTGCCACGTACCGTTCTTCGAGAACCAGATATTGCCGTTGTCTACGTCAAAGGCGATACCAATCACATCGCCAGCGGTAAACGCGGCGCCATACGCGGTAGACGTGCCGCTATTCGCGAATTTGTTGCCGCTGTTTCCGTAGTATCCCCAGAAGTCAGAGCGGTTCCAAGGATTTGCCGAAGCGCTTGAAACCGGAATGCCGCTCTGCGCATCGAGCAGCCCGATCGTTCCGTTATTTCCGGTGCCGATTACGTCGAAAGTGGCCTCAAAGTACCACTTGCCGGTCGTGAAGGCTTGAGTTCCGACAGCCCAGCTCAGATTGGCGGCGTTCGTGGCGACTGTCAGGTTGCCATTTGAGAATGTTGGAACGGATGAATTGCTGTCGTCGACGTTACTCCACGTGCAATAATTGCCGCGCACCTCGCCCCCGGCACCTGTATCCGTGCCGTAGTTTGTCGGCGTGTCGACGAAGCTGTCATTGGAAACGCCCGCTGTAACACTGACCCCGCTCGGCGTCCAGTTGTTGCCGTTGCCGCTTCGATCCGCACCGAGCGTTGCGCTCGTCGTGCCGCTGTTGTCGCTGAAATCGAGATAGAAGCCGTTGTTACCGTAGGCTCCGGCGTACTTTATGGGGCTCCACGTGCCAGTCGCGGTGTCTATCTTACCGAATGACGACGGTGTCAACTGCTGACCGTCAACGAAGTTGGTTTCGGCGACGTAGCCGTCGAAGTACTCGACATTGTTCGTCTGCTTACCGATCAGAGCAGCTGCGGCGTTGGCGTTCAAGCCGCACGTCGTGATCGCGTTCGTAGTCGCCCACGTCAGCTCAATGTTGTTGACGTAGCATCGCAGCTTGTTCGCCTCAGTCCCCTGAGTGGTGTCTACCGCCAATACGACGTGCATCCAGGCACTCGTATCCCGAAAAATCTCGTTGCTGCGACGGAAGATAGTCGTGCCACCGTTCATCTGGATCTTGTCGCCTGGCGACGAGTCACCGGATGAGCAGAAGTTGAGTTCAAACCGAGTCGTGTCGGACGCCCCAGATCCAGCCATCAACAACTGCATGCGGCTGGAAGAAGTCAACACACTGCGTTTGATCCACAGCGAATACGTCCACTTAGCCTGATTGGTCGGAGACCCAAGAGTGCGGCTCAGGTTCGCGCTATTACCACTTCGAAAGCGCAGCGATCGCGCGATCTGGTAGCTGCTCATAGATCTACCGGCGGCGGCCCCGAGGTTCAAGAACGCGCAGCGTCTCGCTCTCGCCAGCATCTTTTCCGGCGTGTCGAAGAACTTGTGATTGAGCGAATGGAAATTCATCACGCGATAGCCTGCGAGCGCCCGATCTCCTCGAGCACGTTGCCCGAGCGACCTATGAACGTTATACGGTCCACTGCGCCAGAGCCTGGAGACATCGTCGGAGGACTACCACCTGTAAACTTATAGTTAGACGCCCATGCCGCTGTGCGCGGCGACGTGTCCTGAACGTAACGAAGCGAATACACCCGACCAGCCACGACGTTCGTGGGAGCGCCGAATGTCGTATTGCCGCCAGACGCAGCGACAGTTGCCATAGGTGCAGCACTCACGTCCCAGTTCGTCGTTCCACCAGACGTGTACGTCAGGGCCGTCTCACCGTAGCCCTGGACAGCGGTGAACGTGGTCGCGGTACCGGGAGCTACGAAGTCAGTTCCGGCGGTCGCCGCGGTCGGAAGCCCGTTGCCGTCGCCCTTCAGAACTCCAGTCGACGTGCCGATGGCGTTCTCGGGCATGTCCTCGGCGAGGGGAACGATAGAGACCTGAGCAGACGACGTGCAGCTGATGGCCGAGTTCGAGTTCGTGGACTTGAGAACAGAGCGGGTCAGCGTGGTGCCGGAGGCGGTGTATACGCCTCGGCCGACCTCGCGATTGTTTCCGTCCTCGATGGCGTACGACACGGTCTCTCCGTCTGAGACACCGGCACCGGCGAACGAGAGGAACCCCGTGATAGCTGCGCCGAGGGTGATGGTCCCGGTGCCGGGAGTCCCGGACACGCCCATGCGCGCCAAGTTGTAATGTCTGGCTCTCGCCATCGCGCGATCTCCTCTAGCCCACCATTCTCTTGATCTCGAGGTTCTTGGCCTCGAGCATGCGGCGCTTGATCAGTGCCGGGTCCGTGTCGCCGTTGGCGTACATGTCCTTGACGACGTTCTCCATCGAGCGCCGCACAGCCTCGCCGAGCGGACGCAGAGCCTCGTTCTTGAAGTTGACGGAGATGCCGACAGCCCTGGCGACGCGAGGATACATGCGCTCGGCGCGCGGTTTCAGCTCGTCGGGAAGACCGGACGGGAGCCCACGGTCCTGCAGCCAGCGGTGTGAGTATCCGCGCTGCCGCAGCGACATAGACTCACTCTGTGTGCGAGCGAGATGCAGCGTCGCGAGTACCTCAGCGTCCGACTTCGGCTGAGGTAGGTGAGGGGCGATCACAGCCCACACTCGCCTAGCGAGCCGCACGTCCAGGTTCGCGAGAGCCTCGCGCATCGCGCTCTGGCTCACTTGCTCTTCTCCACGCGCTTCGTAGCCTCGAGGGACGCCTGAGCAGCGAGCTCGTCGTGCGCAGCCTTGGCCAGCTTGCGAGCCTTCATCTTCTCGGCGAGGACGTTCTCGGGGCTCATCAGGTGGTTGATCTTCGCCTGCTTCTTCTCGAGGCTGAGATCAGGATTGCTCCAGATCTTCTGCGCCTGCTTCTCGAGCTCACCGACGACCCCGGCCATCGCATCCTGGATCATCTTGCCGCGCACGCCGCGCCCCAGCGAGGACGTGGAGCCAGTCGCCGCAACTACCTTCGCTTCGCTCATCGTGAGCCTCCTTGTCAGTCGAGGGTGATGGTGGTCGCAGTCGTCAGCTGCGGGGTGATGCCGCTGGCGCCGATGGCGATGTTCGGCGTGACCGTGCCGCTGAAGAGGATGGCAGCCGCGCCGCCGCCAGTCTTGCCGGTCGAGAAGTGCGTGACGGTGGTACCAGCCGCGCCCGACGCCGGGAAGCTGATGGCTGCCGCCGGACTGACGCTGCCGACCGTGGACGTGGGCCACCCGCCGGTGTTGCGGTTGACGCTCGCGCGCGCATAGTTGGTGTACGCCGACTCGTTCGACGACATCGTGCCGGAGTCCGTCGGGTCGGCGGTGTGGAGACCGATGGCGATGGCTGTCTGCGGCGTTCCCGCAGCGTTGTCGGCATAGTTGGCCCACGCAGCCGCGTTGAAGATCAGGTTGAGAATTGCATTCTCGGTGGTGTCGGAGATCGACATCTACTTTTCCTTCATGATGGGCCTGAGCAGCTTGTGATAGCGACCCTGCTGAGGCACGATGAACTTTGTGCTCACCATCTTCCTGAACACGCCGCGTATGAGCTTTCCGCGCGGCATGTCCCTGTTCGAGATACTGACGACCTCGTATCCGTTCTCCCTGGCCACGTCCACGAACACGGCGGCGGTGGCCAGCCAGTAGCAGTGCAGGTCGTAGCCCTGCGTCGGGCGATCGAACACGATGTGACCACCGACGCGGCACAGATCGTGGATCGTCTTGAAAACCTGACGCTGATCGAACACGTGCTCACCAGTGCCGAAGTCCGTCACCAGATCAAACTCCCCCGGCCACGGCACGAGGGGACGGTTCAGGTCTGCGGTGATCGTGCCGCGCCCGTTGCCGTCCACGCTCTCGTACCGCTTGCACTTGAGCTCGTTGACGTAGAAGTCGCGCGCCAGCCTGCGATCAGACGCAGGCTCGGTGATCCACTGGTCGCCGAGCTCGACGACGGTGAAGCCGGGGGCGAGTGCGAGGCCGCGCACGAGATCGAGCGAGTCTGCGAGGATGCCCATCAGTTGCGCGTCCCGATGGCGTAGGCCCGGTTCGGGAGCACCTCGAGGAAGCGCACCGAGTAGTGCTCGCTCTCCTCCACGGCGCGGCGCACCTCGGGCACGTGCACGTCGTCGAAGATGGCGAGGCCGCCCGGATACTGGCACGCCGCCAGCATCTTGATCTCCTGGCTGACCGACGAGTAGTTGTGCTTCCCGTCCACGAACGCGAAGTCCAGCGGCGCTCTATTCAGGGCCAACCACTGCGCGCCAGTGCTCTGCTCGAACTTGATCGCGCCTGCCATCGGGAAGTTGCGGAGCGTCTCGTCCAGAGTGAGGAGACCGTCCACCTCGGCAACTGTGTTGCGCCGAACCCGCGCCCGAGGGTCGATCACGTCCACCGACGTGACCGACCCAGGCCTCTGCGCGTCCGTCATGGCCCAGAGCGCGCACAGAGCGCTGAACCCCTTCGCGGTGCCGATGTCCAGCAGACGCACGACGCGGCTCGTGGCGATGTCCTCGAGGTGCCGACGCAGGCACGAGTAGATGACGCGACCGTGCTGCCAGTTCGGCGGGTTCTTCTTGAGCGGACACGCGAGAACGCGAGCAGCACCCTCCAGGCGACCTTTGTCCAGGGCGAAACCCATCTCGGTCTCGAGACGGTCCACCATCGGGTAGACACCGGCGCACTCGGTGAGCCAGATGCTGTCGTACTGGTCCTTGGTCACCTTGGTTTCCACGTCTCGTCGCTCCTGTAGGATGTCGCGTGCTCGTAGCCCACGCAGCGCAGCCACGTCCTCACGTCCTCGTCCCTGATGCCGAGAGTCGCGCCGCCGTCGTTGAGCTCGACGCAGATGACTGGCCGACAGCGCGCGATGGTCTCCTCGGCACCCTGCAGAGCGAAGAGCTCGTAGCCCTCCACGTCCAGCATGATGGCGTCGCACGTGGTGAGCTGAAGGTCGTCGATCCTGAACGTAGGGATGTGACCACCGGGGACTACATGCGTGACGCCGGAGTGCCACTCACGCTCACGGTTCCCGTCGCGCCGCTCTTGCACCGCCGACACCAGACCGCGATGATACCCCAGCGCAGCGTTCATCGGGACCACGTTGTCTAGTGACGAGCAGCGCTCCACGAGCCGCCTGAACAGCGTCGGTGACGGCTCGAACGTGTAGACCGTGCCGAACTCACCGGACAGGTGAGCGGGGAACGTGCCAGCGTGGCCACCGGCCTGGACGACGGCGCAATGGGACTTCGCCTCGCCGACGACAGCCTGACAGGCGCCGACCACGTCGCGCAGCGCGTACTTGAGTGCTCGGTCGCTCATAGGCTCACCAGCTCACTGTCGCTGTACAGGTTCACCCAGCCCAGCTGCGAGCCGACGACACGCCAGCGCACACCACGCAGTAGACGTCGTCGCTCGCGCGCCACAGCGCCCGGCCGATCCAGGAGTGTCGTGTACTTGAACAGCCAGCACACGATCCTCGCTCGCACGCGCGCCCGAAGCTGGACGCGCACCTGGAGCCGGACGGTGACAGACGACGCGGCGGCCATCAGCCCTTGATCCCCCGCAGCAGATCCAGATCCTCGTCGGCGAAGCCGAGCTGATACGACGCGACTACGTCCTCGCTGACGTTCTGCAGCTGGTCGGCCTGCATCTTCTCGACCAACTGCCTGAGCGACGTTCCCTTGCGAAACATCTTGAGACCGGCCTTGTACGCTGCGTCATCGATCTTCGGTCCCATCACGACGTCCTCAGCTTCTGCATGTCCTCGTCCGACACGACGTGCCAGACGGTCCTCGAACCGAGATTGTCGTGGCCGTACGGAACGTCGTCCTTGACGAGCCAGTCAGTCGGCTTGAGGTACAGCGGGATGAAGCCGCGCCCGTAGGACCCGTTGACGGTGCGGTGCTCGATCCAGCCCTCGCGCTGCGACTTGGTCCACTTCTCGAGTGCCGCGTAGTCGTAGACCAGCTGAGCCTCTTCCTCAGTGGCGTACACGGCGCTGTGATTGCGACTGACGCTGGCCTCGGACTTGACGCTCCAGAACGCGAACGGCAGCACCTTGCGAAAATACTTCTCGCCGTCAGCAGTCTCGATGCCCGCCCAGCTGGAGAGACCGCTGTCATTGTCACCCGTGGGCACCTCGGTCCACTTCTGGACAGACATCCAGTGCTTCACGTTGCACTTCGCGTATGTGAAGTACACGAAGCTGCGACCCACGCTCCAGTTGACCTCGAACTGGCACTCGTGACAGTCCGGCGGGAGAGGCTGGCCGACGACGTACTGATACGCGTCGACTTCGCGCGTGATCTTGACCATCAGCAGGTCCCTCCGGCGTTCGGCGCGTAGTAACCGCGACGCGGCTCCCAGCACCGACGCGACTCCATGACGTGCTGATTGTAGACGATCTGGTTCTGCAGCGACACCGTCTTGTGCTTCTTCCAGTACGCGGTGCCGAGAGCCACGGCCAGCAGAAAGAGAACGATGACCACGACCACGACGATCCAGTTCCAGGACTTGAGTTCCATCTTCTTCACTCCTCAGTTGACGACCGGAGCCCACGAGCACCGGCAGTTAGGATGTACGGGAATGACGCCGCGTGCCTCGTCGATCGTGAACGTCTTGCCGTCCAGATCCTGGCACTCGGGACACACGACGTTGTCGTTCGTCGCGAGAAACTCCACGTCGGCAGACACGCCCTCCACGCCAGCCTGCTCGTAGAGGTTCAGCGCGGCCTCGGCGTGCGCGTTGATGACCTCCGTGCGAACGAGCGTGCGGGCGCGCGTGATGCCGATGCGCTCGACGCGGTCCGTCAGCTCCTGCGCCAGTTCGTACGCTCTGCGATAGCCGCCGCCCGGAGCACCGACGATACCGCCCGGCGCGATGGTCCCGGTCGCGGGGTCGTAGCCCAGACCGGCACCGAGTCCGCGTCCCTCGGCCATCGCCTGAGCCAGAGTGCGCGAGATCTGCCGATCCATCTCGGCCGTGATACCCTCCAACTCGCGATAGGCGCGAGTGTAGATGATCCCCACGCGGTCAGCGTGAATGGGCTGGTTGAACACGCCCACGCCCAGATTGCTGACACCAGAGCGCGTCAGCTGCTCGCCAGCGTCCCGCAGCCCCTTCACGTAGGCCGAGTCGATGTACGTGTTCTGCCACGCAGTGCGTGACGCCGTCGACAGCGGCGTGCCGGTGGACACCTCGAGGATGTCCTGACGCTCCGCAGAGTTGAGCCAGCTCATGAAGCCGGCGACCTTGTCCCCGGACGAGTTGAACGCGAAAGCCTGCGCAGCTGGCGCGGTGGCCGCGTCCGCCGTCATCTTCGGCGCTGGAGCAGGCGCGCTCGCGAACAGCCGCGCGAACATCTCGTTCTGCACTCTCTTGGCAACGTTCGAAGATCTTCCGCGCAGACCGAACACGTCCAGCTTGACCACGGCCTCGCGGATGAGCGCCTCGATCTTCCTGAACCGACCGACCATGTCGCGCTCGTAGCGCCGACGCAGGCCCCCGGTTCCTGTCGGGTCCACCTTCGTTCCCGCATCGCCGACGCAGGAGCAGATGTGATCGAAGCGCAACTTACTCTTCCTCGATCTCGTGGTTGTCGTCGATCTGCTGGAAGATCTCGGGACCGAGCACGATGTCGCCGGTCCACGGCTCGATCTCGTCCAGCTTCACCTCGTGCGGCATGACGTAGGTGATGGCGACGTGCGGCTGGAACTCGGGGTAGTCCCACGAACAGCCGTCGCGTAGCATCTGCTCGTGACGCCAGCACAGATGCGAGTTCGTGAAGATGAGACACAGCACGCTCTGGGTAGGACCCAGCATGTCCATGATGCGCGGGCCACCGGCAGTGATCAACATTCCGCCGGACGGCACGCGAGGATCGTCCACGCCGATCCCATAACAGTCCTGTCCCATCTCGAGCCAGTCCACGGGCGTGCGCGAGTACGCGATCGTCACGTGCATGTCGGCGGCTAGAGTGGTGTCCAACCCCTGCTTCTCGAAGTGCTGCGCGATCTCGCGCCAGTTCATGACATCACGGTGCACGTACAGGGACCGGGGGCGAGCGTCCGCCGCGATCTGCTGCGAGGCCTGCTGCTGAGCCTGCACCTGCGGATCGTTCTCGTTCAGGTCGTCGGCTGTCGGGTCCGGGATGCCCTCGAGACCTGGATACAGACCGTCCTCGATGACCTGATTGACGCGAGCCTCGGCGAGCGCCTGTCGGTCGATGAGGCCGGTCTCGTAGTCGATCTGCACGACGGTGGCCTTCTTGACGGCGACGTCGGCCTTCTCAGCGTCGCTCAGCTGCCACAGCGGGTTCCACTCGTACGTCACTTCGGGCGGGCGCTCGCCCAGCGCCGAGCGAATGACCATCTCGTCTAGAGGCGACAGCGTGGGCGTGAGGTCAGTATTCTGGTCCGACGAGATGCGGTCGTAGTAGTTGCGCGAGTCGCCCTCGCCGGTCGAGCCGAGACCGACGGCCGACTGACCCAGGAAGCGCGTGGTGGGAATGTCGAGCGCGCCAGACGCGATGAGCAGGTAGATCCTGATAACGTCCGGCAGCGCCGTGAAGCTGACCGTCCTGGTCTCCCACTCCTCCTCCTTGTCCATGAGCAGTGCGTTGACCATGGACTTGGAGACGTTGGCCAGCTGGAAGCGCTCAATCAGCCGGTTCCGATACTCCTGCGTCCCCACGTTCTGCATCAGGTTGGGGATCTTGAACGTGTCGACCTTGGCCTCGTTCAGCAGCGCAGCGACGCTCGTCGACGACAGCGCCACGTTCTTGATCGCGTCGTCCACGGTCTGCAGGACCGAGTCACCCCAGCCGTCCGACATGAGCGTGATGTCCGGCAGCGGCGAGCCGAGGAACTGGATCACGCGCGACGGATGCAGCTTGACGATCGAGCCGTCCAGACCGGCTACCATGTAGTAGGTCGGCTGTCCGTAGTACGGGCTCATCGGAGACTTCTCGATCTGCCCGGACTTGAGCTCGTACTTCGTCAGCACGTGCAGATACTTGATGCCGTCCTTCTTGATCTGGTCGGCCGTGAGCTCGGTGGCGGGATCACCGTCCCCCGTGCCGATCACGATGCCGGCACCACCGTAGAGGCGACCCTTGATAGTGGCCCACTTCACCTTGTCGCGATAGTTGAGCCGCGTCTCGGTCGCCTCGAGAGCTTCGATCTGGTTCTGCGCAGCCTTCCACGAGCGCCACTCGCGCGTGGAGTCGGCGGCTGGAATAACGACGCCCTTGCGCGCGACCCAATCGGAGCGGAAGGCCGCGTCCAGCTGGTCCTTCTGCAACGGCGCGAAGGCGTACTGCGCGAAGACGTTCTTGTCCTTGCGCGTGCCCAGGCCCGAGACAAGGTTCTGCAGACTGTCCCTCGCAGTCTGCGCGTCGGCGGCCTTCTTGGCTGGACGTCTGCTCATGACACGTTCGCCAGCGTGTACGTGCTCAGCTCACCGAGCATGAGAGACGTGACACCCCAGATCATCGAGTCACCGCGGTCCGGAGACCTGTCACCCTGATAGCCTTGTCTGTTGAACAGTGACAACTGCTCCTCCATCTCTGGGAACTGGCCGGCGAACTCGAGCTTACCGCCCTCGCAGAGAGCAGACACCGGCTCAGCGCGAACGACCTTGCCGCGCGACGCCGTGACCAGGATCACCGGAACGTTCGGGTCGACGGTCTGGATGGTCGATCGCACCATCTCGCCGCCGTAGTTTGACTCTGCGACGATGGCGTCCGCGTGCCATCGCTTGTACGTGGCCACCGCGCGCTTGGCCCAGTCCTTCGGGCTGCCGCGCAGCGTCGCGTCCTCGAGCACTGTCGCCACGTTCGAGTGACGCTTGCCCACGGCCACGATGCCGATCTCGTCGGACTTGATGTCGAACTTGGACTGCGCGCCTGACGGATCGACCGCCACCACGATGCGCTGGAAGTCAGCGAGCTTCCTGCCAGCTGGGTCTGGATCGATCTTGTCCACGCGGCACAACTCGATGATGTCCGGTGTCCACAGCGCACCGTCGATGGCGACGATGTACTTGCCCGCGTAGAACCGCTCCCGGTACAGCTTCGGCATCTTCGCGAGCGCCGTCAGGTACGTCGGGTCCAGGTTCGCGCGATTGTCCTCCGGGTTCACGAAGCTGATCTCGTAGTTCTCCGGATCAGCGAGCAGCGTCTTGTCGACTGGGCTGCGCTTCTGCACGAACTCGAGATGTGTCCAGTGCTGCGTGCTGGTGGGGTTCAGGTCGTAGTAGCCGCGCAGCTTGAGCCGCGTGCCGTCGTCGCACTCGCAGACCTGAGCGAGACGCGTCCTGAGGACCATGATGGAGTGGTACGAGATCTGCGACGTCTCGCCAGCGTAGATGCTCGCGTACTCCTGGCCGAGGATCTTCTCCACGCGGTCCGCGTCGTCCAGGCCCCCGGTCCACAGCTGCGAACCGTTGGGCAGTTCGAAGAAGCCGTCCATGCGGTGCGGCGTGATGGTGATCCCCGGAAACCACATGCGCATGACCTTCGGCAGCGTGTCGAGCACGACCGAGGCGCGCAGGGCGTTGGCGCGAAAGCGCACCATCAGGTGACGTGAGCCGGGGGCTCGAAGCGCGCGGGTGATCAGCGTCCGTATGATGAGCGCCGTCTTGCCGGAGCGCGAACCACCGGCCAGACACGTGTGTGTCTGGTCCCCCATCAGCACGACGCGAGCGCGCTGCTGACCAGGATTGAGAGGCTGAAGCTGAGAGGCGCGGACGATCTGGTCCGCGTCTCCCAGGTCTTGTTCGGTGACGTTCAGCACAGAGATCAGGCGGCCGGAGCAGCCGGAGCAGCCGGAGTGTTGGCGACCACGTCCTGCGCGACGGCCGGAGCCGCAGCAGTCAGCGCGTCGTTGTTCGCCTTGAGCGCGGCGACGGCGTTCTGGACTTCAGCGTCGTCGGTCGAACTGGCGTTGGCCAGCGCGTCCTGAAGCTGTTTCGTCAGGTCGGCGTTGGTCTGCGCGTAGTGTGTCAGTGCCGCAGTGGCGGCGCTGACTGCGTCGGTGTCGCGAGACACCTCGGCCTTCAGGGCGTCGAGAGTTTGACGAGTGACCATGTGATTGACTTCCTCTTCCTTCAGCAGCGCTCGCAGCATCGCCCCCATCTCGATAGCCCATGAGGGAGCGCTGTCCCACGGGCAGTCGTCTCGGTGCTGGTGAAAACCGTACAGCTTCATACTCATCAGTCGATCCATTCGTTGCGCATGAAGTGGGCCACGACCTGCGGCAGCGTCTTCAGGTTGTAGCAGCGCCGCAGCTTCCTCACGATCTCGTAGTCGTTGCAGCTGCCGACGCCAGTGTTGTCCACGGCGCGCTTCACGCGCTGTCCGTCTGCGATCTGCTGCACGAACTGCTTCATCGAGGCGTCTGGCTCAGCGCCTCTCTTCAGATGCTTGCCCATCGCTAGAGCTTCTCGTCGCCCGACTCGAACATGAACACCATCTTGCCGCCACCCTCCACGGCGTGGGCCTGCACGGCCTTGCCCTCGGCGCGGTCGATGATCTCCTGGATGGCGCGCATGTCGCCCTTGACGCGGATGGTGCGAGCCTTCGCGCCGGTCCCGATCTTCACGTCCCTCGAGATGGCCTGCTCGAAGAGTTCGTCCACGAGCAGGTAGATGTTCTCCTTGCTAGTGGTCTGGTCGACCTCGTGTAGCTTGGCGATGATCGCCTGCGTGATGGGACGTCCGCGATGTGGTCCAGGATTACCGGCGGCGGCCTTGTTGCCCGGCTTGAACTGACCAGAGTGCGGTGGTATCTTGGTCTTCTTCATCGATCTGCGGACCAGCGCCAAACGGCTCGTTATACGAGCGTCGGCGAAGAATTCTCCGTCTCCATACGTTCTAAACTGTTGAGATCTCTTAGACCACGGCTACCGCACACCGACTCACTAGGAGCCAGTGTGCGATGCCGCGTCAGCCGCGAAACGCTAGGCGGCCGAGAGGGACCTTGCGTCAACCTCTCCGACAACCTGACGCCCCATGATCGTGAAGAGAATACGGTAGCGATCCGCCACCGGAGTCCCCTGCACGATCCCGGACAGGGTCTCGAGACCGTGCCCACCGGGACCGACTCTGACGAGGTCACCGTCAGAGAACACGCGCTTGCGCAGCTGAACCACCCCGTGCTCGTCCTCGAGCGCGCGGAGTTGCTCGATCTCCCGATCACTCAACCGAGACGGCAGGCCGTCCGAGTTGTAGATGAGCCTGGAGATCCCACGAGTGCTGGCCAACTTCTGCCAGCCCTCGCGAATTCGAACAAAGAGATAACCCGGAAACATGATGGTCTTGCGAAAGCGACGAGCACGAAACTCTTCGCAGACCGGCAAGAAGAACTCGAAGCCCTGACGCTCGACGTGCGCCGCCGCGCGGAGCTCTTGCCGCTCGTGCGTCTGCGCCGCTGTCCAGAACTTGATCTTCTTGGCAACCATCAGCCGGGTGACCTCCGTCCAACGGTCCGTTTTATACCCGATCACCGGGGGCAAAGCAAGCCCTACCCCGCCCGCCTATCGTTTTATTGGTTTTACGCGCGTGTGCACTCACGCGAGCGCGCGCACGCACGAGGCCAATAATCCAATAAAACAATAAACCCATTGTAACTGCTGGCAAAAACGTCGGAAGAAATCAATAGGAAAACAATAGGTCCAATAGGATCTAAAACCACCAAAAACGCCAAATTCGCAAGCGTCTTCAAGGCTTTCCCCCGGTTCTACCACCTTCCAGTTGCACCCTACAACCACGTCGCGCGACCGCTCAAAACAGCACCCGCGGATGACCCAAACCGCCATCTTCAGGTGTCAAAAAAGATGTCTGAGAACGACAAAAAGTGCCACCGAGGAGCAGCGAAGCGAGCTAAAAAGACACTACCCGTAGGGATTTTACTCATGGAGGCGACGTCGTGTTAGAACGCTACAAGAGACCAGTGAACGAGATAGAGGGCCGGGTCCGGGACGACGTCCTGCGGTACTTCGGTCTGGAGTTCTGGGTCCAGGAACCGCGCATCAAGCTCTTCGGGATCCTGACCAACCGGGGGATCTCGCAGGCAGACTTGGTGCTCGCGCTGCTCCGGCTCAATCACCTGAGGGACGCGGAGCGCGTGGTGGGCAAGCCGATCAAGGTCTGTCCGCCGTGCCTGCGTCCCGCGCCGATGAAGGTCCAGCGCATGCTGCGCGAGGCCAAGGTGGTCAAGATCCTGGTTGACAATCCATGCATAGGCTTCGCCCGCCAGAAGTTCGATCTGTACCGGCCCGGGATGTCTGTCTCGCAGCTGATCCTCCGGGGTCTCAGGCGGCGCGACCTTCTCAAGGCGCAGCGCTGGCACTGGATCCAGTTCTCGGAGCAGCTGTGATGGTCCAGATACTCAACGTGCGAGTGAGGAGAAACCAATGACCTGCAACGACTGCAACGAGTGCCGCTTCGCGGACAAGAAGCCCGACCCTGACGTGTTCGAGATCCACCTCACGGTGACGGATGAGTTTCAGGACGTGAACTACGGAAGAGCCCTCAAGTCTCTGTCAGACGAGCAGCACTGGAAGGTCCTGATCGTGGTTATCCCGGACGATCAGCCGAGGCAGCCGATGGTGACTATCTCGCACCGAGGCGACTCGGCCAGCGCCCTGGAGCTGACGTGGCGCAGCGCGCAGCTTCTCGAGCGCAGCGGTTTCCCTGTCACGCGCAGGAAGATCGAGGCCTCGCCGACGTCCCCGATGACGCCGACGTCCTACAACGGCCGACGCTTCGGAGAGACGTATCTGGAGCATCACCTCAAGCTGGACGTGGGCTCGTCGTTCAGACTGTCTGCTCTCAGACGGCTGTGCAAGCCGCTGGGGTTCCGCGTCTCCAGCAACGCCTTCACTCACGGCGTGTACTTCGCGACGACGAGAAGCCAGCGCTACCTGGATCACGCCGCCGTGCACTGGGACTGGTCAGCGAGCGTCGTAGGACGAGACTACCCGGTTCTCAAGCGTATCACCGAGTACTGCATTCTGGACGACAACCACAAGATGGACGAGGGATGGCGATGAGCAAGCGTAGAAAGCGACGGTCGCGCGGCGGTGCCTCGTGTCCGTGCCCCCAGTGCGGCGCGCACTCCAGGGTTCTGGAGACCCGTCGCACGGGCGAGATGGTCAAGCGTCAGCGCGTCTGCGCTAACGATCATCTGTTCAACACCAGGGAACGAGTGTCAAGATGAGTACCAAGACTGAGCTGATAGGCGTCGTCCTCGTCGGTGTCACTCTCGCAGCTGGCGCTGCGGCGCTGGCCGCTGGCCTGGATCACCGCGACTGGAAGCGCACTTCGCGGTGGTGCGGCTCGCTGGGCCTAGACGCGGTGAGCACGAGCCGCGACGGCTGGCTCTGTGCCGACGAGAAGGGCTTCGTCGTCCTGCCTCCGTGGCGGAGGCGCTCATGAACGCCGGTCCCTGCGTGGGCGGCCCGCGTGACGGGCAGAGCATGGCCCACACTGCGAGCATCGTAGAGATATTCAACGCGACCGTGCGCGGCAACATCCTGGAGCCGCAGCGAGGCTGGGTAGACGCGGTCGTCAGCGGTCAGTACGTCTGGGTCAGCTTGGGCCGCTGGTGGCGGTGGGTTCCGTTCGGGGATGACCGACTTGGTGGGAGGGTCGCGTGTCGGTAGACGCTGGTCTGAGACCCCTGTTCAGGAGCAGAGTGCCGAAGCCTCTGCACTGGCAGACCGTGGAGACCGGGGCGGTCTCTCGTGGTGTCCCGGACAGCAACGGCTGCGCCGAGGGACACGAGTTCTGGGTAGAGTTCAAGGCTACTACGAATTGGACCGTGCCCCTCAGGCCGGAGCAGGTGGGATGGCTGCTCCAGCGAGAGAGACACGGCGGCATCACGTTCGTGGCTATTCGTCGCCAGACTCAGAGCGTTGCTCGTTCAGTCGACGAGCTCCATCTTCTTCGGGGCTACGCGGCGAAGGAGATGAAGGACCACGGTCTTCGGCCGTGGCTGCCTGAGTTTCTCCATCTTCACCCAGAGGCTCCAGCAGAAGCCTACTTGGGGTCGTGGTCTGGCGGTCCTGCTCGCTGGGACTGGCAGGAGGTTCGACGTCTCCTGCTCTCAGGTGCCCCCTCTGCGCCATAGTCGCGGCAGTCTCGAGGTCCCGGTAGGCCACGCGCACGTCGTGCTCGGCCTGGGCGACAGCCTGCGCTATCATGCGCGGAAGCGCCTCCTCGACGTAGGACTCGACGCGCCTCCTGAGTTCAGCATATCCTGTGACGGCTGAACCGGCGTTCCACGAGACCTTCGCGCTGTAACCGCTGTCTCCGACACGCACGTCCCGCGTCCAGTGGCGAACTCTCTCGAGCTCGTCCAGCTTGTCGGCTAGGTTCCTAGCTCTCAGTGCTACGCTCATCTCTTCTCTCCTCTGTTGTCTCTGACCGCGCTCCGCCCCCGCTTGGGGCGACGTTGACCGGGGGCGCGGCTGCGCAGATAGTCGCTGGCGATATTCTCGATGAGCGCGGGCCGAAGCTGCTTGACGACGGCGTAGCCGCGCCGATATCCAGTCGGCTTGGGCTTCGTCACCTCGTCGTAGAAGTAGCGGTGTCGTCCCAGACTCTCCTCGACGCGCAGCTTGAGCTCTTTCGCCGTCACCTCGTGCTCGGCTCGCATCTCGACTACAACTCTCAGTATTCTCCAGGTCATCCTGCGACCTCCGTCTCGAAGCAGTACCTTCCGTCCGTCAGCTCAGTGACCGGTCTCGAGAAGGACACCAGATCCAGCGGTGGTCCGTTGACCCTGATCGGCTTGTACGAGAAGCACAGCACCATGTCGCTCTCCCTGAAGTGCAGGCAGGTGACGACGTACCACGCCTGTGTCCTTCGGTGGAGGATCTTCGCTCCCACGTAGGGGAGTCACGCTCGCATCTCCAGCGCGAGATCATGCATCGATCTGTGGTTCATGCTCAGTCCTCCTGCACGATTGTGAGTCTGACGTTGACGGGTGCCATGCTCTCGTCGCGCCCGCTCACGAGAAGCATCCGGTCGCTGATGCGGCGCGTGGTCACGTCCTTTCCGAAGTGCGCAGCCCTGGCGACCACGTGCGCCAGCACCGCAGTCTCTACCGCGTTCATCAGCTCAGCCTGGACTACTGTCCTGCGTGAGGTGCTCATCTCTCAGTCTCCTCTGAACGTGAGAGTTGGAAGCGTGATCTTGGCGCGGGACTTCGGCTGGTAGACGCGGCGCTCGTCTCCCTCCACCATCTCGCCGCGCGCCAGCCGCGCCTTGCGCACCCTGTTCGCCGCGCGGAAGACCTTCTCCTGGCGAGCGCGGGCTGCCAGCACCTTGTCGGGCACGGCCATCTCAGCCATCTTGTGGAGCCTGAAGGCGTGCATCTTGCGGAGATCCCCTCCCGTCGGTGGTCCTCTTCTCATGACGGCACCCTGAACGCGCGAATGGTGCACTCGCCGTCGTAGTACTCGTAGTAGAACGGACCGCCGTCCACGTCGCGCTGCCAGTTCTTGGCCGCGACGAAGTGCTCCCAGCGCTTCTTCTCGACGTCGTCCTGATCCGGCACGACGTTCTCGCCGTAGAACGCGCGACTGAGCCAGACGCGCAGCTGGCTCTTCTTCAGCACGGCGCTAGTGGACGTATTGTCTCCGACGACAGAGACCGCGAAAGTCTTCTCTGACATGTCAGTCTCCCCTGACGACGTGGTGCACGTGGTCGACGACGAAGAGGTTCCGCTCCGCCTCGCTCTCGAAGGACCAGACCCGGACGTCGCCGGCCGTGACAGCGCGATGCGCGCCGTATCTGGAGCTCAGGTTCAGCGTGCTGGGGCTCACGGCCAGCGTAGTCGTGCAGTGGTACTCGTAGACCGCGCCGTAGGCGCTCATGAGACACCACTCCTTGGCGGCGCGGCGCTGGTCGGGCGTCACGCCTTCCAGGGTCACGTTGAACATCTGCGCGGCCTTGGCCCTGTAGACGTCCGGCGTATCAGGGTCCAGATCGAGCGCGTGAGCGAGCACTCGCTTCTCGATATCGGTGAAGTCGAGCTTAATGAGACTTCCCAGCGTGGCTCCAGAGTTCTTGTACTTCTGCACGACAACCTCCAGTTCCTCAGTCTTTCTCACGTCACACCTCTACGATCGCGGTCAGAAGATGATTGGTTCGGTATGAATAGGCTGCGCTCGATTGTAGCCATTTTATACTTGCGTTCGGATTGGCTCTCAAGACCTCGTCGAGTTTCGATTGACCAGTCCAGAGCTGATTATCGTCATCCGGAACTCGACCGCAAATGACCACGATCTTCATTTTCAAGCCTCCTCTGTTATCCAGTTCTCACCCAAGCCGCGTCGCGCCTGATCCAGCCGTGACGCCAGTCGTAGTCTACCTCGCCAGCCGATACCGCCTCCAGCACCTCCTCTTCTATGATGTAGCCGGGGCAGTGCGTGGGCATGCTGCTCTCTGCACCACCGCACGCCACGCAGTAGGCCAGTCCTCCGGCGCAGACGATACAAGTCCAGCCGCCGTCTTCCTCGCAGTCACACGGATGCAGGACGCTGCCGCTGAGCACGTGTCTCGGAAAGTGCAGAATGTCAGACACTGGCCAGCTCCCACAGCTTGAGTGCGATACAGATCACCGCGAGCAGCGTGACCACCAGCACGGACAGCCAGCTGTCGCCCGTGCCGTGGTTGTGTCCTGACGGTGGATCGTGGGTCAGGAACATCACTAGCGCGAGAAGACTCAGAGATACCGCCAGAAGATCAAGCATCAGGTGTTCTCCCTCACGTGGTTCACGATGTCTGTCATGCGCTCGCACGGCCGCAGGCCGCGCTTGCCGCACGAGCACGCGCCGTTGTACAGCGACCGGCAGACCCAGTACGACGCCCTAACGACCGCCGTCCTCTCGACCTTCTCGTTGGCTTTCCTCACGTCCTCGTCCGTCCACTGCACTGGACGAGTCGCCCCGCTCTTCGGCATTCTCAATTCTCCTCGCGTTGATATGTGCCAGCCTCTCGACCTCCTCGGTGGAGAGACCGACGACTGCGTTCCAGGCGGCCACCAGCCGTCTCGATATCTCGTCGGCCTGCTCCGGGTAGGAGCCATGGTACGTGACGCGCGTGTGCTCCATGATCTGGTCGCTCGGCTGCACGTGCCCCAGGATGGGAATTCCGTGCGACGCGTCCCTGAACAGGAACCCTCCGTACTGCGAGGGCTCTCGCCGGATGAAGCCAGACGTGATCTTGCTGGGCCACTGACCTTTGATGTATGTCACTTGATTCTCCTCTCCTTGATGATGATCCCCTTCGAGGGGTCGCCCTTCCAGTGCTCCGGAATGAGCGAGACGTGGGGCTTCTCGCGTCCCTCGCGGTACACGCGCACGTGCTCGAGAACTCGGTGAAATCGTCGCGTCTCGCCGCCGTCGCCACCCTCCGCGCGAGTGGCCGCGCCGTACGACTTAGCCACTCCGCGGTTGGCAGACGAGTAGCGGATGTCAGGGACGTGAAGGTTGAACCTCACGATCTGGTAGTCCACCAGGGGAAACTTGCCCGCCTTCTGGCGCGCTCGCTGCTTCTTCGGGTGATGCGTGACCTCGCGCGTCTCGGTCACCCTCGGCATCTGGAGCAGAAAGAGCGCGTCAGCGAGGTCGCGGACGTAGACCTCTGCGTCGTCGTAACCCTCCTCGCCCTCTCGGTGCCACTTCAGCACGTCGAAGCAGTACGGCTTCACGAACGGCAGCTTCGGTATGCGCAGCGTGCCGACCACGCAGGGACTGTGCTTCTTCGCGCGCATGAGCGGCGAGTCTAGCACCACGGCGCACACGATGACGTTGGTCCTCTCGTCGACGTCGAGCATGAAGCCGCACTTGCCGTAGCCCTGACCATCCTCGAACTTCACGGGCATCTCGAGCCACGTCGGCGTCGCAGGAAGGTGGCACCCCTCATATATGAGATCATTCGTGAGCGTCCCCTTGCTCAGCTCAGTGAGCCGGTTCACGATCTCGAAGGGAGTCCTCTCGAAGACGAAGCGCTCCGCGATCTTCTGCATCTCCGGCACCTTGAGAGTGTCGATGATGCGAAGCCTCGTGCGCACGAAGTTCTCAGAGATCTTGCCGTAGTTCTCATCTCCGAACTTGAGCGCGCAGCCGTGCGCCAGGAATTCGTCCGCCATAGTCATGCGCGCACCCCGGAGACAGCCATCACGATCAGGTTCGGCTGTAGAGGCGCGACCACCAGCCCGTTCGGCTGGCTCGTCACCTTGAGAACCTTGCGCTGGCTCCTGGTGGCGTCCAGACGCACCTCGACGCGGTTCCCGTCGTCGAGCTCGAACATCACTCTGTCTCCGACGTCCGAGAGAACGACGACGCTCTTGAGCGCCGTCGCCTTCTTCATTCCAGCCCTCTTTCCCATGTCCTCAGCCCTCCTTCCAGTCCTCGAAGAACTTGTTCAGTATGTCGTGACACACCCTCAGCGCGGGGTTCCTCACGGCGATCTTCGCCTGCTCCTTCTCGTCACCGATGGCGAACTCCTGCCGCGCGTCCCTGGAGAGCTCACCTAGCGCCCGCTCGATGGCAACCAGCGCCGGTCCGTACACCACCGGCAGCGCGTAGACCTCGTGCCCCGCGCCAGTCCCCCGGTCGTGCGACACGTCTTCCATGGCCTCGTGTAGCCGGGGGTACTGAGTGGGTCTGATCTCGAGCCATCCGGCCTGGAGCTGAAGGCCGGTCTGGAGCTCCATCTCGGTGCCCGCCACCACGCGCTTGGATCGGCGCTCGCGGCGCACGAAACCGACGCGGTCGTACTGCCAGTCGAGGAGCATGTCCTCGTGCGTCTGGACGAGGAGACGCTTGGTATCGCGACTGCGCAGGATCCAGTCGCCGGGCTTCGCGATGCCGGACAGCTGTTTGCCCGTGCTGTCGAAGACGTGGACCACGTCCCTGACGCGAATGACCGAGTTGGGTGCCAGCGGCCCGGCCTGGACGGCCTCAATGATCCACTTCGGCGCACCACCCTCGATCCTGTGACCGTCCCACCTGACGGCGTCGTGTCGCTCAGTTCCTGACGTCATCGCGCATCTCCTCTACCTGATAGATCGTGCCCTGGAAGCCGTAGTCCCACTCGTCGCACAGGAAGACGATGCACCAGTGCTCGTATGGGCTGACGGTATGTGACGGGGACGGCGGCGTGATGGTGCCGTCCGACGTGATGGTGTAGCCGCGCGCTCGGATGAAGTCTCGGGGTCCGGTGTCGTCGATCGGGTCTCCGAACCACTTGTTCATCAGCGCGCGCACCTTGACGTGTGCTGTCGGCATCTTCATAGCAGGGACAGCTGGACCGCTGTCCTCCTCTTCGTTGGCTGATTAGTCTCCGGTGGTGGTGGCGACGCGCTCTCGCGCGGCGCGTACTTCTCGAAGAAGGACACCGCGCCGGTGGGGCGCGGTATCAGTCTCTCGACGGCGCTCTCGCCGACGATGAGACAGTCGTCCAGGACCAGACTGTACGGTCCCAGGCAGGCTGTCACCTCGCCCACGCGGCGGTCACCCGCCAGCTGTACCCATGCGCCCACGGGCGCTAGGTACGGGCGCAGCGGCTTGCCCGCTCGCGGGCCGTTGTAATAGGTCGCCAAACTGGCCATATACGTGACCTTCCTGCCCGTTCTGGGGCTCATGGGTGCGTCTGCCGGTAAAACCGGCCCCTACCCAGGGGCCGGTCTCACCACAGTTCATCCTATAGCCCGATGAACTATAGACGCTCCTTGCCTACGCCACCGACACGATCTTGTTGCGGATGGCGTTGCGCAGCGTGTCGGGGTTGCCCTTGTGCGACAGGTACGTCGCGACGGTCTTGCCGTTGTGCGACAGGAGCGTCTCGTACCGCTTGAACTTCGCGGTGCCCTCGCGACAGGGGTTCTCCTTCACCTTGACGCTGATCTTCGCGCTCTCGTCGAAGGTCACGCGCGTCTTGGTGCCGCCCTTGGCACCACCCTTCGCGGCGGTGGTCTTGCCGCGGACTGCGGTGCGGTTCGAGGTCTTCGACTTCTTGCTCTTCGTAGCCACCTTCTGTTTCTCCTTAGCGTACTCAGGAAAGCGAGCCTTGGTGATCTGGTCGTGCAGGCGCTCGCATGCCAACTGGCCAGTCTTCGCGTCGACGAACGACTTCACGGTGCCGACACGCGGGATCTTCAGATCGATCGCGGTGGGAACCATGTCGTTGTACGCCTCGACCAACTCCTCCACGGTCTTCAGCGCGTTGAACTCCGGCGCAGGACCAGGTTTGTCTTGCGGCGGATCAGTCTGAGAGGCCGAGGACTCGCGGGTGTCCTTCACCTTGTCCGCGAGCTTGGGGTCGATCTCTCGCAGCGAGACTGTATGCTCCGAGGAACTCTCGCTGCCAATAGGGGGACCCGACTCAGTACTCGCTGGTCCCTTCTTGGACTGGGCTGGGTTCTTCTTGACAGCCTTGGTCGCCTTCTTCATCATCACCTCTTCGTTTCGGATGCGTGCCCACTTGCAAGCGCATCGTCGAGCGCTCTCTGACAGCGCTCTGCGATGGGCTCAGCCGCTAGCTCTCCACCACAGCACCCACGCGACGAGATGATGGGCCGCCGCGACTGTGAAACTGATCACGGCCACTACCGTGATGATCTTGTGTACTGCGACGGGGAACAGTCCATCTACGCTCCCGTACTGGGAGATGAACGACATCGTCATGTTGGCGTAGAGTACTACCATCCACAGACGATGAACGGGTGCCGTATCGCTCATCGCTTCCTCCTGAGATGCAGCACGTGCCAGCCCGCGTCGAAGATGGGCACCTTCTCCGCGCACTCGAAGCCCAGCGACGCTACGAGCGCGAAGAACTTGTCGTGGTTGTGCTCAGCGGTGTTGGACTTCGGCACGTACTTCTTGCCGAAGCGAATGGTCACCGTCACCGTGCTCTTGGCCACGCGGCAGAACTCACTCATCGCAGCTCGCATGGCGTCCTCCGGGATTAGATCCAGGAAGCGGATCGACGCGACGTGGTCGAAGTGACGGTCCTTGTAGTTCAGCTGCGTGGCGTCTCCCTGAAGCAGGTCAGCGCCGCTGCGCTTTCTTCCCGCCAGCGCCAGCATCTCCTCGCTGCTGTCCAGGCCCACGGCCCGCAGGCCGAGCTCGTCCCACAGTCCCACGTACCTTCCGGTTCCGACCGGGACGTCCAGAAGCCTCTGACCCTTTCGCGTTGCCGCCCGGAGCAGCTTCTCGACGATCTCGTTTTCCTTTCGCCACCTGATCTGCTTTTTTCGCACGGCCTCGTACGTCGCCGCCTTCTTGCCCCTGTACTTGATGCTCGTGCTGTGTAGACTTACCACCTTCGCCTCCTGTGAGTGTTGCGCGGTCCTGTGCGATAGCGTTCTTGAGAGTAGTCGTGTTGCCACCGGCCACTACGAAGTCGCCGACCTTCCTGCCCGAGAACTTGATCAGCAGCGCCCATCGGTCGTAAGCGCTCGTGCCCTCCTTCTTCGGGTTCTTCTTGCCAGTGAACGTCATGACGGCGCTCTTGTCGAACTCGTTCGACGTGGAACTCTTCCTCGTCGGCACGTAGTTGCGTATCACGTTGGCCACGTTCTTGTCGAACACGTCCTCGTTCTTGATGCGCCACGCCGTGTGAGCAATACCCGCCGCGACGATGGCCTTCTTGGCATTCTTCATCGTCGGCTTGGGGTCCTTCATCCCGTCGACGATGTCCTTCAGGCGTGTCATGTTCGCGAACTTCTTGACCTTCGGTTCCTTCGGCTCCCTCTTGCTCTCCTCTTTCACCGAGCGCTCGAGCATCTCGGCGTGCAGCTTGTCAATGATCGACTGATTGTCCTTCCACCGTCTGGGCAGCGCACCGCGCTTGAGCCCGAAGCCCGCCTCCTCACTGGCCGTCTCCGCCAAGTACACCAGACCCGGCACCACCCACTCGCGCTCCGGCTTCTTTACTTCCGCCGCAGCTGTACTCGTGATCACCTCGCCCGTATGCCACACTTCCCCCGGCTTGCGCCTCAGAAACGGGGGGATGCCGTCGTCGTCGACTGGCTGCGCCTTGCGTGTCTTCTTCACTGGTGCAGCCATTCCCTACCCCCTCGTCGCGTTGTGGTAGAACCGCGTCGCGCCGTCGTCGGTCGGGACCTCGGCCATGCCCAGGTCCTTGCCCTTCTTGTCCTCGATGAAGATGCCCACGCCCGTTCTGTACGTGGCCACCTTCGGCTTGAAGTCTGCGCCCCTGTAGGTGAGGCTGTCACCCTCGAGGAACTGCTGTAGTGTGATCTGATCTCGCATCGCCCCATTCTCCATCCAATATGCGACTGAGTACAGATCTACTTGACCCGCCTGCTGGAGCACTTCTTGCTCTCAGCTGGGGTCTGGCAGGGCTTGATGTACATGTGACCGCAGTGCTTGCACTCGGTGGTCTTGTGCTCGACGGTGTTGTCGCGCTTCGTCTTACTTGGCTTTGACATAGGCCTCTCCCATCATCCTGGTGATAATCTCGGTGGTGACGTTGTCGCGCTGCTCCATGGCCAGTGCGCGGAACATGCCTGTTTTCTCGATAGTCAGACTGACGCGACAGACGGTAGGCCAGTGCTCGTTCTTCTGGGCGAACGCCGCTGTTCGCAGAGCCAGTCGCCTGAGCTCCTCCATTCTCATCTCAGGTGTGTGCATCGTATGTCCCCCTCCTCTAGAGGTCTGTTGATCTTCTCGTGTATCCTGAAGCGTCTCTCTGCGCGGCGGTCCATGCCGCGCTCGGTCTTGCTGAACGGCGCTGGGTGCGTGGCCCAGAAGCGATGGTCGCTCATGCGCTTCACCGCCGCCTTGAAGCACAGCATGTTCCAGTCACCCTTGTCGCACGGGTGCCTGCCGCGCGGCGGGCAGGCCCACGCCAGCCGCGTGAGCTTGCCGCGTCGCTGATGCCAGTATTTGCGCTGCCAGCGACGACGCTCCTTGGCGCGCTGCCTGAGATATCTGGTCATGGCTCACACTCCCTGCGATCGATGTACCAGCCGCCGTCCTCCATGCTCTGGACGTAGTTGGTCTGGACCGGCGCTCTGTGCCAGCCGCCCACGTCCTCCAGCGCGTCCAGACTCTGCTCGAGGTTCCCGCTGACGAACCTCTCAGCCTGCTCCGACAGCGCGCGTCTGCGCTGGATCATCTGTGCGCGCACCTTCGAGTTGCGGGCCCTCAGGTCCGCAGCACACTCGTAACCCAGGTGGCGAGCCACGACCTCGTCGAACGCAGCCTCCCAGGAGTTCTCCTTGACGCTCAGCTCGCCGAGGTGGCCGGTGAACCAGACCACGGTCTTTCTCTTGCCGACTTGCTCAGTGTGCCGCTGCACGCGGCCGACGCGCTTCGTTCCCTCGGTGATCCACCGAAGGTTTGTGATAGCCGTCGTCCTTCATCCTGAAGATCTGGCTCATCACTGCAACCCCTCGATCTGATCTTCAGTCAGCTCTCGCAGACCGTCATCACCCTTGCTGGGCTCGACCTGACACACGTAGGAGATGCCCCACGACATCACGTCAGCGCTCAGCACCTCAGCCCGCTCGCGCGGCTGTACATTCTCGCCGTTGTCGAACTCGGCGAGCCACACTAAATCACCGGCCTTGTACTTCGGCTTGATCTTGCTCATTCGCCGCCCCCTACTCCACCGCGCCGCGTTTGAATGAGTAACCGACCAGCGCGCCGCAGTCGGCGCACTGAGTGTACTGCTCGCCGGGGTAGCCCGCCACGCACTCGAAGTTCTTCGAGCCGCACGCGCGCTGATGCTTGCGATACGGCTCCAGGTGCTCGAGCCGCTGCTGTGCCTTGACAATCACCGGCACGGTGACACCTACCATCATCTCGAAGAACGCAGCAGCGGCCTCGTCGCCGTCAGCGCGCTTGCCGGTCGGCTCGTGCTTGCACCAGGACGCCAGCCCGAGATGAAGCTCGACCTTGCCGTGGCGGCCGTGCACGGCGTACTCAACAAAGCCGTAGGGATCATGGCGCGATCCCTCTGCGCCGGTTCGGCGCGTGATGTTATTACTAACTTCAGTCATGTGATCCTCCTCAGATCAGCTCGAGTTGAGTTCCAGTGAACCTTCCCCTGCCTTTACCGCGCTCGATCCAGCGCTCACACTGGTCGAGGTAGCGCTGCGGGGGCTCGCCGAGCAGTCCCCGGTCCCACGCTCGGGGCATGCGGGCCGGGGGCTTGAGGCCCACCATCAGCAGGTACTCGTAGCGCCACGGACGCCCGGCTTCCAAGAGAGCCGGGTTGCCCGCGAACAGTCGCCACGTCTCGGCGAAGGTCTCATACACGTTGGGCTCGTAGCCCGTGACGCGCGGCCCCTTCAGCTCGCGCAGCCCGTTCAGCACCTCGCGCATCTTGGCTGTGCTGCCGCCCCAGAAGTTGTTATGCACGACGTGGCCTATCTCGTGCAGGTACACGCCGCGCACTGTGCGGTCGCTCACGCTGCCCGGCCAGCTATAGCCACGACCCGGCAGCGTGCATGCATGTGGGCAGACCACGATGTTGCGTCCGCGTGACCAGCCCACTGCGCCGCCGCCCTGGAACCCGGTGGCCTTCACGTACTGCTCGGTCCAGCCGACAAGATCCGGGTTGGCCTTCAGGATGGCGTCGCGCTCCTTCGGGAACATGCAGATCATCGAAGGTCTCCGTCTGCGGGGTGATACGAACCACCGACGCGCCACTGCACGACAGGACCGAAGGCGAGCGTCATGATCTTCTCGTCATCGATCTCCTGCGCGGCCTCGAGCACCCGACGCGCCAGTCTCGTAGATCGCGTAGGCGTAGTCCAGCGAGTAGCCTTCCCGGTCCTGGTTCCCGTCCAGCGAGTGACCCAGCACGTGCTCCAGTTCCTCGCAGAACTTGAGCCACGCCTTCTCGCTGGATGAGACGATCGCGCGAACTCGGCGTGCGAACCTTCAAAGATGTCAGTCATTGATCAGCCCTCCCAGTAACCTGCGGTCCACCGACCGCCGCCAGAGTATTCGATGGTGCCGCGCGCTGCGGTGGAGTGCGAGTGCCAGCCCCGCGCGGTGGGGCTGCTGCACTCGCAGCCAGCGGTGATCAGCTTGCGCTGACGCAGGAACGCGCGGCAGTCGTCGATGTCGGAGCTCTCGAAGTACGAGGCCCCGCTGTGCGTGACCCACAGGATGATCATTGATTTGTCTCCTGATCGTGGTCGGCGCGGAATGCGGCCTCGAGAACGGCGAGAACTCGATCGAGTGGCTGGCTGATCCCGATCTCGAAGACGGCGTGGTCTGAATAGTATGCGCAGCACCGAACAACATAGTGTTCGCGGCTCCGCAGCGACTTGCTGATCACGAACGCGACGTAGTTGCCTTCAACGTCATCGCTAGCGAATTCGAGGGCCTCCTCGCGAGTGAACTTGCGAATATTGCCGGACTTGTCCCTGATCAGACAGTTCGGGATATTGCCCCAGACGACATGGTCTCGGGCCATCTCCCTCTCGGCCAGAAGCCGGTTCAACTCTGCTTCGTGCTCTTTCGTCCACTTCGTCATGTGCTCCTCCTAGAGCTCTACTCGTCAGACTCGAGAATACGCTTCTCGAACAGCGCCACCTTGAACCTCGGGTTGTCCTTCTTCAGCACGCGGCTCAGCAGATGAACCGTGTGCTCCTTCTCCTTGCTCGCCGGCTCCTCGCGCAGGAGCTCGATGAGGTGCTCGTAGTGTTTCGTGGTGAACTGCGTGACCATCTTCAGCCCTCCACGAACCCGGTATCCGCCATCTCGACGGCGTCCTCCTCGCGAACGTAGGAGTCGCCGCCGTACTTGACTAGCATGTTCTTTATCCACTGGTAGTAGTTCCCTCCGCCTAGATCTGAGCTGAACATCGCCGGCACGTACAGCATCTCGCTGTCGGGCCAGAGGAAGCGCCTGAAGATCTCGCCGCAGTATCTACGCTCGAGATCTGGCGTGCCGTAGGACCACGAGCCTGGATCGTGGTCGGCGCGCATGTGCCGGATCACTTCGTGGCCGCCCATGCTCATGTCACCCAGGTTGGTCAGCATGTAGCACGCGCGTCCCAGGTCCAGCGGCATGGTCTCCACGCGGCACAGCACAGCGTTCATGGTAAGTGTGCGCCCGAAGGTGGTGCACACGTAGAGCTCCACGGGGCGCTGCGGCGCAAGGATCCTGGCCAGCGCCAGCATGGCTGAGCCGCGCATGAGCGGCCCCTGATTGGCAAACGTAGAGCCAGACCCGGTGGTCTCGAGAAAGAGGACTAGCGGCCCTTGCGGCTTCTTCGTCCTGATGCGCCGCCGCATGGTCATCGGGTGACCGGCGATGTACGCCGGAATGTCTGGCAGCGAGCCGACAACGTCGCCCCGCACGCGCCACGCCTTGGACAGGAACTGCTCCTCCTCCAGTCTTCTTATGAAGTCGTCTGACTGCGCGATCTGCGAGAGGTCACCGCGCGTGAGCCCACCGATGCAGTTCCTCAGATGGGCCGAGAGCGACGCAGTCTGATTGCCGCGGATCTCGTCCATCCGCTTGGCGAGACCACCAGCGTCGCACACGATCACGCTGTCCTTGGCTCCCGGGCGAATGGCCTGGATCTCTGGGATACACTCCCTGTCCTTGAACTCGTGATACAGCATGTCAGCCTCCGATCAACTGCTTCTGCTCTGGCTTCAAGTTCGCCAGATACGTCATGCGGGCTGCGTCGTCCAGCGAGTAACCCGCCGCGATGAGTGCCGCGCCAGCCTGCGCGACACGAGTGTCGATCATGATCTTGAGACCAGCTGCGCAAGCCTTCGCACGAGCTCCGCGTACCCGATCCAGCCACTCGTCGTGTCCGACGATGGCCTTCTCGAGCGTCGGGTCGATGTCCCACGCGATGCGAACAGGGAACCGGCTGAGGAACGCCGCGTCCAGCTTGGTCGCGCCGCTGTAATTGGCGTCCGCACCGAGACCCCACGTGTTCGCCGTGGCCACGATGATGCAGTCCTTGTGACGCTTGACCTGTTTGTCTGGGAACGTCGCCACACCATTGGCGAGGTGCGGGTTCACAGCGAGCAGCGCCACCGGGTCACTGCGATCCACCTCGTCGAACGTGTAGAGACCACCGTGCTCGTACGCCTCGCGGAACGGCGTGCGATGGTACTTACCGCCAGCGTCGATGAACCCGAGCATCTCGTGCGGCATCGAGATCGCACCGTTGAAGTGCCACTTCAGTTCGAGCGCTTCGGCCGCCTGCCGAGCGCCGGTGGTCTTGCCCGACGACGCCTCCCCGGCCAACATGATGCCGGGGGCGAAGCCGTCCGCCAGTCGCGACGAGGCTGCGCGCAGCAAGTGCTCGAACATGGAGTGCCGGTCACCGGCCTTGAGCGTGCTCTTCTTGCCGTCGGTCTTCTGGAGAGTGATCTCCACCTTGCGCGGCTGCCGCTTCTCGATCTCCTTCAGCACGCGCTCGGCGCTCTCGCTCACCCTCGCCAGCACCTTGGCCTCGGTCGAAGCCGCGATCTTGTCGGCGTCGAGCAGCCCGGCTGAGCCGCCCATGCGCTCGAGAACCTTGTCGACGATCGAGCCAATGTCCACGGTAGACGTAGCGTTGACACTCAAGTCGACTTTCTTGTGCTTGCGCTTGGCGCGCTGGAGCAGGCGGCCGACGAAGAGCAGCTGTTTCTCGGAGAGGACGCGCCCTCCCCTGTGCCAGCGGATCAGGTTTGACGCCTTCTCGTGACTGTCGAAGTGGATCAGGCCGAGACCGGCCTTCTCCTTGAGGATGGGCAGTGCAGTCTCGAGTTCTGTAATCTGTTGATCGATCATAGACATGGTTTGCATCTCGCCTTCAGGTTTGATGTCGGGTCGCTAGGCCTTTAAGCCTTGCTGCCCTTGCTGAGTTCTACGAGCCGCTTCTTCGCGGCCTGCTGTTCGGTTCCGTACGCGCGCAGATTGCTCAGGATGTAGAGAATCTGTGTTCGCACGCCTTCTTCGCCGTACTCGGCTTCCGCCCGATGCAGCGCACCGGCATACGCCGCAGCGTATTCGTTAAGCTTGAACCCGGCACGCTTGATGATGAGCAGCACTGCGTCGGCAGTGACTGGCTCGGTGTTGCGACCACGCTTGCTCATGCCGCGTCTCCCACGACGCGCAGATAAGAGGCGTAGCAGGCAACGCGCACGGAGCGTTGTGCCAGCGCGGGCTGAACCTGCGTGGCCAGCGTGGGCGCTGGCCGGTCCTGCTCGTGTCTGGCGTACCACTCGGCTACGATAGTGCGGTAGTCATTGAGCTGGATGTTCATCTTGGCTTCCCCCATTAACCCATGATCGGTCCGGTGATCCACGCCATCACCAGTTCCATCGTGTACGCTTTAGGATCCAGGTCCGCGAACTCCTCGACGTCGGAGAATGCTTCTTCCCAGACCTTCGGGTCGGTGCTGAATTCTCTACGATCGAGCTCTTCGACTTGAGCGAGTAGCTTGAGATTGCCCTCTGTCACCTTGCGCTTGCCGAAACCATTCGGGAGCTTCTTCTGCTTGCTCATGTGTGGTCCTCCTAGACCGTTGTGGTGCGGTAGTGCACCGTGACGCGGCGCTCGCGCGCCGCGCTTCGCTGCACTCGGCTCTCGCCAGCGTCTCTCCGCTGCCGTCAGGTTCTTCGTTTGGACTGACGGCAGAAGAGAGCGGCTGACCTCTAAGGTCGCTGCATGCGGTTCAGTGCAGGTCGCGCTTTCCTCGCGCGGCTGCACTGCCGTTCAGCACTTCTGTTTTGGGTGGTGCGGCGTCGGGGCTCGCTACTGCGGCCCAACGCGGTATCGTGCAGCTGTCTAGCTTGCTAGGCTGGTGTAGCGGCACATTCTGCCAAACGCGGGCGCTGTCGCCCGCGTCGCAGTCCCGGCCTTGGCTATACGCCGGGGTAGGTCGCCCTAAACCAGTGCACGGTTTGCCTTGCTACCCTGCCACGTTGTACGGCCGCTGCGGGCGCGCGTGGGTCGCTGGGCTCGGCCAACCGGCACTAAGGGAGCTTGGCTCTTTGCGCTTGCACCGGGCTGGCTACTGCCGCCGGGCTGGCTTATTGGCCATTTGCTTCTTAGCAACCGAGAATTGAGGGGGTTTAGTGTGGACCCAAACGCATGCCCCAATCCCTACCCGTAGTATAGCCTGATTTGCGACCCGGTACCAGGGGCCAGATTATAGGTTTTTATGCCTAGGCCCGGTCTGTGCGCCCGGTGTACAGGTTATGCACAGGCGCTCAAGCCGCCTTGAGCTCCGCTCTGGCCGCCTTCCACGACGCGTCATAGCCGGTCTTCTTGTCGGCCTTCGCGCGGCCCCACGTCACACCATACTCGGCGTCCACCTGCATCGGCACGCGCAGCTTCACCACCTCGCGCATGAGCTCAGTGATGCGCCTGCCGTCCTGCTCCCTGGATACGCTGAAGTCTAGCTCGTCGTGCATCTGGAGCAGCGGCAGGAAGCCTTCGCGCCAGCACGCGCGCATGGCCTTCTTCGTCTGGCGGGCAGCGCCGCCCTGGATTAGACCGTTCATTGCCTTGCGGCAGTTCGCCCTGCGAAGCCGCTTGCCGTACCACGGATGCTCCTTGTCGGAGCAGCGCAGCCGCGCCTCCTGCGCCGAGCACGGGTTCATCTTGAACGGGCTACCCGGCCGATAGCCGCGTGCCCGCTCCTCCTTCGAGAGATAGGCCGGTTCCCACTGATCGTAGTGAATGCGCGCGCCGTCAAACAGCTTCATGAACCCTGAGCGCTCGGCCTTGGACTTGCACTTCTCGAACAGCTGCGCGTTGAACGGCATCTCGCGATCGTACTGCTCCATGATGGCCGCAGCCTCGGCCTTGGTCTTGTTGATCATGGCCGCGAACTTGTCGATGCCAGCGCCGTACGACTTGGCGAAGTTCGAGTCCTTCGCCGGCTTGCGCTCCAGGCCAGTCAGCTCGGCGACCAGCGAGTGGAAGTCGGTGCGCGGGTCGTTGCGATACCGCTCCGCGGCACTCGCCGCCTTGTCCAGCCCGAACATGTCGGCGTAGTGCACGATGAGCCGGTACTCCTGCTGCGAGTAGTCGGCAGCCAGCCACAACTCGCCGTCCTCCGGCAAGAACGCACCGCGGACCAGCGCCGATATCAGCTCGTCGCGGTTCGGCATCTGCTGCAGAGGCGGATCAGAGTACGAGAAGCGATAGGTCCTGGTTCCTCCGTCCTCGCTCCTGAACTGATTGATGGACGCGTGCAGCCGCCCCAGGTGAGCGAAGTCGATGACGTAGCCCTGAAGGAACTTGTGCGCCGCTTCGTGCGCCGCCTTCGCCTTCACCAGAAGCTGCGGCAGCCAGTGCTCACGGTTCTTCATCCACTTCGCCTCGAAGCTCCCCCGGCCATCCGGTGACCGGGGGAAGGCCTCGCGGCAGTGCGTGAAGGCCGACTCCAGCCACGAGTTGGAGCGCGCCTCGTCGATGCTGACCGTGCTGCCGTTGGCGAAGCCCGCGTCTGCAAGCCTGTCGGTGATGTCCTTGAACGTGTCGGCGCTGATCTTGATCAGGCGCTCCTTGGCCTCTTCGGCGCGATCCAGGTCCACGCGAATGCCGCGCTTGCGCATGGCGTGAACCATCGGCAGCAGATCCATCTCCAGCTGGTACGCGTCCTCGACGCGCTGCGCCGTGATGTCTGGCAGCAGACTCTCTCGCAGGAGCAGCGTCGCAACGGGGTCTTGCTCCGCATACGGTCCCACGAAACGGGCTGGCATGCGCCAGAGATCCTTCTTCGGGTCCAGGCCGTAGGCAGCCGCAGCCTCGCGCAGGAGCGTCTCGTCCTTGCCCGGCACCCCGCGCCACGCGCAGAGCGCGTCCAGGTCGTACGACAGGCGGTTCTCGTCGATCATGTACGCCATGCAGGTCGTGTCGTCGACTTTCTCGGGGCACGGCGCTCCCCACTCGCGGTTCGTCCAGCCCACGTCGTACGGCGCATGCTGAAAGACCATGCGGACACCGGCCTTGACGTGATCCAGATACCAGCGTTTGACTTGATCTGGATCGAAGTTGTCGCTGTCGGGATGCCTGATAGGCGCGTAGAACTTCTTTATCTCACCATTCTCGCGCCACGCCGCAGAGAGACCCGCGATGTGACCCGCGCCGTAGGCCCAGCCCGGCCCGCGACCCTGAGCCAGACCGTCGTCCTTCTCCTCCGTGTCGACGGCCAGCAGGTCCATCCGACGCAGATCTGGAAGCGCCGTTGGGCGCTTCCAGTCAGACTCAGGAACGAACATCGGCATCTGCTGACCGCCGACGTGGTAGTTCTTCTGCTTAGCCACCCTGATTGTCCTTCTCGACTTGTGCAGCAGCCTCGAGCATAGCACCGATCAGAGACCGAGGCTCGCTCAGCGAGCCCAGGATCAGAGCCGGCGAACGCCCGTACTGCAAGAGCAGTGACACCAGTATGCACGCGTCCACGATCAGCGTCTGATTGTCAGACCCGGCCTTGAAGTCGGCGCTGAAGACCTCGCGGACCTTGCCCGTGTCCAGGTCGATGCTGAACGTGACCAGCACGTCCAGCGTCTGACCACCGTTAAGCGTGTGTCGTACGCGCTGAGTGACAGACGGTCGTCTGTCTGGAAGACGAGTTCTGTTGACGTCGCTCATTGTCACGCCTTCCACGACTGGAACCGATCACCAAGAACCCACTTGGTCTGCGACTCGAGCCACACGAGCATGACCTGCTGCCAGTGCGGCAAGTCCCTCTTCTCTTTTTCGTTGTACTCGTGTCGCAGCGTCGGCCACGCGGCGCGCCACCCCTCCGGGGCCTGATCGATCCTCAGAACATAGGAATTCTCGCAGATCCTGACGTAGCAACCCATGATAGACGAAGCCAGAGCACGCACGTCAGTGCTGACGGTTCCGTCTGTCGCCACCATGTTGAGATCGAAGATCTCGGCTTCGGTCAGATGCGGCTCGAGCTTCTTGACGTGCATTGCGTAGTCCTGGTAGAACTTTCGCAGGCGCTGCGCCGACGGCATCTCGGACAGGATCCAGGGAGCGAGGCTGGCGTGATGTCCGCCGTCTTCAGGCGTTGCAGGTTTCTTGTCCGACCGAGACGAGACCGGACCGAACAGCACTTTGACTGCTCTCGTCTTCGCCGCTTCCCTGGACACCTTCCAGTGATCGGCCAGACGCGTCCAGATGTCCTGCGCGTCGTCGGGTGTCTTGGGTGTCGCCGTCTCCGCCACGCCGAGAAGCTCTGCCAACTCGACGGCGTCGTTCTTGAGACGCAGCATGTTGACGTCGTCGACATCCGGAATGAGCGGAAGCATCTCGTAGATGGACTGCGAGAGCGACATGATCTTGTCGAGACTGTCAGACTGCATCTCTGACAGAGTCCCAAGAACCAGAGCCTCGCCGGCCAACTCTGGCTTGACCTCACCGCGCGCCACCATCTCGGCCTCCACGAGTAGGCCGTAGCGCCGGAGATCTCGCAGGCACGCCAGCACGGTTCCGTCGGCGCCGCTCGGTGCGAGCTCGATCTGCGCGAAGATGTCCTCCGACACGAACGAGTCACGCAGGTACTTCATCACGCACGCCGCCACGGTGCAGTCTCCGACGCCGTCCTTGTCCTTGTCGTAGGACTGCTCGATCACGTCGTCGAGGTCCAGGAGACTGAACTGGAAGTCGTCCTTTGGCTTAGCCATCATGTTCAGCAGCCGGTCCATGTTCCGGCGGAACATGAACCACGCGCTGCGACCACCGGCAACCTTCCAGCTGCCGCGATACGTCGCCTCTTTCTTCATCAGAACCCTGACGTCGCTGGCCGCAACGTCACCGAGTTTCTCCATGTGCCTCATGTCACTCATTTCCAGCCTCCAGTCTGATGTTCATATATTCGTCTGCGCGTTTCGCCACGTCGCTCGAGAAGAGCCAGATGGCGTTCGACTGAGCGCTCGTGAGATACGTCATGATCTCCCGAGCGGCGACAGCGCAGCGATCGACGACCGGCAGCGCCATCTTGTTCCCGAGCATGTACTCGTGGAGTCCCCACTCCCACATTTCAATGAACTCCGCCAGCTTGAACGCCTTATGCTCGTAGTGCCCGAGCTCCTCGTGCAGAGGCAGCATCCAGTTCGCCTCCTGCAGTCGCAGCGTCTCCTGCTCGATGCGTTCGTGCGCGGCCTTGAGGTCCGGATTGAGGACCTTCACGGGGTACGGCGGATCACCGACCGTGCACTCGCCCATGTCGTGCTTGAGACACCAGACCATCACGTTCCTCGGGACGTCAGGCCAGATGGCCAGAAGGATCCGCAGAACCTGCATCGAGTGCTCGCCAACGCTCTGCTCGCGAATGCGCGGCCACGTGTGGTAACGCGTGATCTGGAGCGCCCTTCTGGGATCCCACGTCTGCTTCAATATCGAGATAGCCATCTCTACGACCTCCTCTGGAGCCACTCGACGCACGCGACACGCCACGCCATGCAGCCGATGTCGTGCGCCATCTTCAAGGCTAGGTTGATCTCGTCGGCGCGGTAGTACATCATGGAGCGCGCCATCGGCAGCGCCGTATAAGCGAACCACGGATTAGCGAACGTCTCGCGATCGTGTGTCTCCTTGTCGTGCCACGCGCAGAACCTGCGCACGTCCTCGTCGATCTCCGACGGCACGGGAAACATGAGCAGCGGCGTGCTGACTTCGCCGCTCACGTATCGGTCGTCCAACCACTCGCCGGCTCTGCGCTCGAGACGCTCCAGCTCGCTGACGTAGGCGTGATAGTTGTTCGACCACTGATAGAGAACGCCCACACGTGCGCCCACGCGAGCAGCCAGATACTCCTGAAGCACGCTGAAGTGAACAGCGTTCGCGCCGTGCGCGCCCCAGATCAAGTCGTTGCTCCGGCAGCACACCGTCAGGTCCAAGACGAAGTTTTCTCCGCGCACGATGCGCGCCTCGTGCTCCGCAGAATTCTGGTCGGTGACCGTCGGATCGCGATACGCCACGTCCCGAAGTCGGACGTAGACGTGCGTGTTGCACGGCCGGTCCTTCCAGTTACCCGTAAGATCTCCATACACGACTGGATGTTCTCCGTCATCCATGTCACGAGCATCCCACATCTGGATCACGCACTGGCGATCACCGGGACTCTCCCTGAGACGCTGGACCACCGCGCCCAGCTGATCAAAGTCAAAAGCATGTCGCCAGCGGTGCCCGTAGGCTCCGTGGATCACGCCCCCCGGCTCAGCGAACCGCTTCCCGAAGTCCTTGACGTAGCGGTCCAAGAACTTAGAGTCGTTCCTGCCGGCGAGCATCCAGATCGGCTCCATCGCGTGGAAGAATGGATTGGCGTCTCGTCTGGCGCTGAAGAGCACACGCTGGCGCGGCTGACGCGTCATGGTGACGACGGGACCGGGGGCAACGAGGACTGGCCCGTTGCGGCTGGACTCGGCGCGGCCCACGGACTTGATGAGCGTGACGCCCGCATCGAGCGCCTCGCACACGTTCTCAGTGCAGATAACATGCATCTTCGTTCTCCTTCTTACTTGTGTGACTGTGGACCAGCCTTCTGGTCCTGATACTTGCCTTTGTACGGCAGCGCTGTCGGCGCGTCCAGGTACTCGAACATGATCTGCGCGATGGCGTCACCTTCCCTGAGGTGGATCGGGTAGTCGCCCCGGTTCTCAACCTCCAGTGTCAAGAAGCCGCGCCAGCCCGGTTCAGCGACGGTAGTCCACACGTGCAGTCCTCGACGCGCGAGAGATGATTTGTTGTAGATGCGGCCCACTACGCCGCTGGGGATATTGAACTCCTCCATCGCCGCGACCAGTATGAACTTGTCCTTGTAGAAGGACACGTCTTTCCACAGTCGCATGTCGTAGCCGCAAGCCGTCAGGCCGACAGAGTTTCCTTGGCTGTCTTTTCGGGTCTCCATGATGCAGTTCGTCATTATCGGGTCTGTAGAGTACTTGACCAACTCCAGTATTCTCTGCGCGCTCAGTATTGTCATCGCTCACCTCTCGATTTTCGGTACAGGTCTTCCAGAAGCAGTGAAGTCAGCTCCAGGCACTGTGGCTCATTATACCACCGGCACAAACCCGAGGGGTGCGGCAGCTGGCGATAGATAACTCCGCTCCTCTCGTGAGGGTGGATGAGATCCTTCTCGAGACCCAGGAGGGATCTAACCTTGTCACCGAGCGTCACTACCGTGCGCCCAGCCAACTTCCTCTCGGTGCGAACGAACTCGTCTGCCGACAGCTTGGCCTCTGCGCCGTTCCAGACTGTGGCGTTCAGCAGGTTGCGCCTGTCGAACGCCACCAGATAGTCTTGCACCGTCGCCTCTGGAACGCGTCTGCGCAGCATCTCGAGGACGCGCCATCCGGCGCACCCGACCGGATGCGGGTAGAGCGCGTCGCTCGGCTTGGCAGACTGCGGGTTGTTCATACCGAGAAGAATAGGTCTCACGTCACACTCCCAGCCATTCCCTGACTTTGTTGTACGCTGCGTCTCTAGGCAGCGTCTCAGTCTTGATAGTGCTCTTCTCGAGCACAGCTATGTCCTCGTGCGACTTGCGGTAGAGTCGCTCTATGGTCTGCTCGCGTATGGAGTGGCCTCTCTCGCGGACGGCCCGGATACAGTCCTCGAGAGGATAGCTAACGAGGATAGTGCGACAGTCCAGCTTGAGACGCAGGCGAAGATCGATGAGCCTCCTGGGTCCATCGCTCATGTTCTTGCCCTCGTAGAGAACATGCGAGCCGCTCTTGGCATACGTCTCGATCATCGAGTACGCCTCGTCCAGAGACTTCAGCGTGTCCACGCCGCCGTTCTTGATCTCGTAGTGGCCAGGAATGAAGAGCTCGACGAAACCGTCAACGTCCTTCGAGCGCAGAAGATAACCCAGCGGGTTCCTCCTGTGCCCGGTGGTGTCCACGATCGGTATCTTCACCGGGAAGAGTTTCATGATACCGCGCACGAGCGTGGACTTCCCGCAGCCGTTCGTTCCCCTGAGACTGATGATCACGTGTTCGGCTCCTCGTATCCAGGCTCCCACGGGCGCAGCACCGGCTCGTTGAGCGGACCCTTCGAGACGGCACGCTTGATGTCTCGGGCGGTCTGCTCGTCCGGCTTTCGCACCTTGCCCTGACCCAGCGCGTCGGGAAGGAGACCGACACGGTACGAGCGATGGTCGCAGCCCTGACACGGCTTCATCTCGCGCTTGCCGTGGTACAGCATCTCGCGCGCTGCACCGAACTCCGGACCCTGCCAGATTTCCTCGACACTCTGCTTCTTCACGTCGCCGCACACGTACTCGCCGCGCCAGTCATTGCAGCATATCGCCACGGTGCCGTCTGCGCGAATGGCGATCTGCCTGAACGGATGGTGGCACTTCTTGCCGACCATCTTGTCGTTCGCCGGCGCACCGACGCCAGCGTAGTTGAAGAGCTTGCCGTGGTTGCCCTTCTTCTCCTCAGCGTCCTGCGCCGCGATGTCCCGGATGCACACGAGCGTCTTCGTGCCGCCGCGAGGACGCCGCATGTGCGGGTTGCCTTCGAGATCTTGCGGGTAGTGATAGAACGTGAAGTCTGTGTCCTGGTCCTGCTCCGCAGCGTGCAGAGTGAACTTCTTGCCGCTCTTGAGAGGCAGCTTCATCTCGCTCTCGATGCCCTCGAGAATCTTGGGCACAAGGCCGACACCCTCGTAGTTGTCGAGACCCAGCACGGCGAGACCAGCGTCGAACAGCGCCTTCACGTTAGCCGCCGGTCCAGGCTTCCTGAGGAGACCACCCGCGTTCGTGAGCATCGTCACGTGTGCCTTCGGCAAGATGCGATGCGTCTCCGCGATCATGCCCACGTAGTCCGGGTGCATCGTCGGCTCGCCGCGCATGGCGAAACCCACGCGGCAGTTCCACTTCAGGTCGCGGACTTCTTCGAGCACCTTGGTGAGGGTGCTCTTCTCCATGAAGACGTAGCCCTTGCCCTGTTTAGGCTGGATACCGGCGACAGCACAGAAGGAGCAGCGCAGGTTGCAGCCCTGCGTCAGCTCCAGCGTCACGTTGAACGGTGGCTCCTGAATACGATATGCGCGCTTCTTCACTTCAGTCTCTCCCATGCTTCGATGATGTTCGACGGCAACTCCTCGCGAGCGTGCCGCGCCTTCCCCAGCCAGTCCTCGCGCTGTTTCTTGCCGAACGCCGGAGCACACTCCAGCGCTCGCTTCACGGACAGCGGCGAGTCGACAACATACGGCGTCGGGTCGTAGCCCGCCTTGCGCATGGTCGTGCCGCACTCCTGCTGAAACAGCATCGGCAGACCCGCGCTGAGCATCTCGTAGAACCTGTTCGCCGGCGAGTGGAACTCCTTGTGCGAGCGCTTGTCCTCAACGTAGAGCCCAGCGCCGTGCAGGCTCAGCTCGGTGCTGAGAGAGCCCTGCATCTTCTCGATGACAGTCACGCCGGGATAGACGTCCTGGAACTTCTTCGGCGCCGGAGAGGACACGGTCACGGGCACCTGCGATCTCGCGAAGTACCGATCGAAGTAGACCTTGCGACCGGCCCTGAAAGACCCGTAGTAGAAGAGATCTCTCTTCGCGGCCTTGCGGCGCTCGGCGACCTTCTTGTCGGTCATCTCCGTGTCGAAGGTCAGACAGTTCCAGTTGATGTACGCCGATAGCTTTGTCAGCTTCACGTTGTCCTCGACCGTCGTCCAGTAGTCAATGTCTGGCTTACCGGCCTGATGTCGGTTCCTGAACGCCGCCCTGAACGGCGTCTGCGCCTCCCCGTTCGTGATCGGCGGGATGATGGTGTAGTCGTTCTGCGCCCAGATCACCCGGTCTGCCATCTCCACGAGCGCGCCGAGCTCCTGCAAGCACTTGCAGAACGCATAGGCACCGTTCACGATCACCAGACGCCTGATCTTCTTGACATCGTTGATATTCTTGTACGTGACGGTCTCGAGCTCCAGCGTCTCGGCTATGAGCCGCGTCATGCGCACGCTGGGGATCACGCTCCCCTCGTGCAGTTCCAGGAAGCTGAATACGTAGTCTCTTGACATCCTTCCTCTCCTTCTCTATCTAACGCCGTGCACGTCACAGCAACTCATGACCCTCACCAGAGCGTTCTTGGTCTCGGCCTGCACCGCGTGCTCCAGTCTTCTGTCCATTCTACCACGAAGTGCGGACCGATTACCTGTCGGCCGATAACCGCCCTGCCGCAGTGTAGGCTTGTCCAAGCACGTGAATGCTCTCCTAGTCCACGAGCACTTCGCGATGGTGACCTGTATCATGTGCAGCTGCCCGCTGTCGAACCTCCGAACACTGCGCACCACCCGCTCCAGACCGCTCCTGGCCCGGATGATGTCGCCGACCTGGATCTCGTCCATCCACTTGGGCCACGGCCTGCGCTTTCTTCTAGCCGCCATCGAAGGATCCTCGCGGCTTGGCCTGCCGCCCGGTCTTAGTCTTCTCCTTCTTCTTGAGACGCATGTACTTGTCGAACTCGCAGAGCGTGTGCTCTACGTCGCGCATCTCCCACAGTGACCAGTCTGTCTTCTTGTGATCTACTCCCAGATCTGGCATATCAAAGTTTCTGTGCAAGAACCCACCGCGCTCAGACCACTTCGGCCAGTACTCGGCAAACGTAGACATCTCGAGAAGCATCAACATCTCCTCGAGAGCGTGCTCGTCTGAGATCCTGAACTTCTTGTCGCGACCCATCACGCGGTTTATCCCGCGCCGTGCCCCCGGTCCCACGTTCGCCCAGGTCAGAACGTCCGGAGCGTTCTTCAAGAGAGCCGTGTGCCGCAGATCAGTCACGATCTCGTACGAATGGAACTTTCCCAGGTAGGACTGACTGCGCAACCACTCCCAGTAGTCGAACAGTGGTTCTCTTCCGCGCAGCTGGCGCGAGCCCTGCGCAATCTCGCGCCAATCAGAGTTCTTGTAGAAGTCTCCCAGGATCTTGAGAACCCCGTCCAGCTTGGAGTAACCGGGGGGCGAGCTGATGATGTATGAGCCGGTCGTGTAGGGGCCGCGATCGCCGATGTGATGAACGATGGCCCGTCGCAGGTGCCTGACGTCGCCGTCGTACAGAAACAGGTCGAACGCTGTCGGGTTCAGCTTCTTGTCGAACACAGATCCGTCCGTCCATCCCTTCGGCGGCACCGTAGTCTGGCAGAAGATGGCCTCGCCGGTCTCGATCCGGTTGAACATGCGGAACACGACGGTGGCCAGGAGCACTTCAGGCTTGTTCTTGAGCGGGTCGCGCACGTTCTTCCGGAACCACACGGTGACGCGGTCTAGCTCCCTGAAGACGTTGGTGAACTTGTTCTGTCGGAAGATCTTGTCCTCGGACCACGGCTTCTGCTGCCCGGCAGCACGCCGAAGATAGATGGCGTGGCGCTCGCGCGCGTAGGCGAAGAACTCACTCGCATGCTTCATTGCTGCCTCCTTCGCTGATCGCTCTCTTGATGGCTCTGAGAACAGCCATGTCAGACGCGCTGATCTCGTAACAGTTGAACATCTTGCCACACGACTCTCTGGCGCATCGCCTCGTGCGACGATAGTCACCCTTGTAGTACGAACTCGTGAGAGTCTTGGTCACGGCGTAGCCGCAGTGCGGACACTTGACACTCGCATACTTCTGCGGATCTTCCTTCCTCACCTCCGCAGCCCCGCGTTGATCTGCGCAGTCTTCTGGTTCAGCCAGTGCTGCGCCGTGTGGCGGGTGTCGTCGTCGAAGCCGATATCGCGGCCCCCTCTCGGGTTGGGTCTTCGCGGTCCCTTGCTGAGCAGCCACTGAAGGAAGTCGACCGGAACCTCCGACCACAGCTTGCCAGCCTGCTCGCCCAGCGTGCACGTCTCGATCAGGATAGGCGTGCTGGTCAGCTCAACGAGCTCGTCGACTGTCTTCTCCTCCAGCATCCGGCACAGGATTGCCTGCGTCACCATCACGTCAGGCAGCGCGCGGTGCGGTGGTAGCGATGTGATCTTCGGCACGTCCACGTCCAGCCAGTATCGCAGCACCTGATTGCTGAACTTCGGGGCCTTCGGCCACAGATGGCGAGCGCACTTGTACGTGCAGATGACGCGCTTCGGCAGGAAGTCCTGCGGGACGCCGGACTGCAGCAGCATCTGCAGATCGAACTCAGCGTTGTGGGCGGCGAACACGGCCTCGATTTCTTCCTCCTGCGGGCACCTTCCGTACTCTGGCAGGCCGCGCTCCTTGAGCATCTCCGCCATCGTCCACTTGTCCGCTAGTTCCGCGTCGCTTATGTGGTGCGCTGCTCTTCCCACCGAGCTCATCGGGCACGTCGGCCTTATCAGGCTGGACCAGCGGAAGCGCGGCTTGCGCTCCGCCCTCTTCACTGGATCTACGAGAACGACCGCCATCTCGCAGACTTGATCGGTCTCCTCGCCGCCGGTCGTCTCTGTGTCCGTCACCGCCAGAACTACTTGCTTCACGCTGTCTCTCCGCGTTTTCATGCTCTACCATCTCGTTGAGGACGGGGATCATCACCCCTGTCCAACCCGATATAGCGTCCTTTCGTATCAGCCCTCTCGCCAGAGCTATGGACATCTGTCCTGTTACTCCTGCGAGGCGAGCGTGCCAGTCCTCGATCTTCTTCCTCACGGGACGTTACCTCTCCAGTGTGCAGATCCCACGTGATGACCACCCAACTCTTCTTTCCCCAGAGTCGCACGGTGATAGATCGCACGCGCGGCGAGCCGTCCTCGTCGAAGTTGTGCATGATCGCAGCTCGCATCTTGTCCAGGAGACTCACGCTTGGGAAATCACACCCGGTGCGCAACTTCTCAACGTCCGGCAACCACGTCGACTTCACAGCCATGGGCAACTTCTCCCCGTCTGAGACTCCACGATAGTCAGTCGCTGTCTGGCGCGCGTGGCCGCCACGTACCACACGCGCGCCTCGTTCTCTGGATCGTCGCGCATCTCGCGGAATGTCCTCGACGCCATCTCCTTCATGACCACGACGTGATCTGCCTCGCCGCCCTTGGAGCCGTGGATCGTGGAGACGCGCACCCTGGGACGCTGTGTCAGGCGCTCGCCCCGCGCACGCGCGGCGCGGATGTACTCAACCTCGTCCGGCGGCAGCCTGTCCAGCGCCTTGAACCACGGATCATGTCTCAGAAGCCCGAAGTGCTGCTGAAGTTCGGCCAGCGAGACCAGCCGCTCCGGATCGAGCTCTGCCACCTTCGACTTGAAGCCGCGCTTCACCCCGACGTCTGGTGTCATGTACTCGTAGACCTGCCGAACCTGCGAAGCCTCGACCGGCTCTCCAGCCGGACCGCGAAGTCGCTCCCACGCCGTGATGGCGCTCAGGATCTTGGCGTCCAGGCTCGACTGACCGTAGCGCTCGTAGATGATACCCTGTCGCCGCAGTTCGGGCTCCACCTGCTCCCGCAGCACGTATGTGTTCCGCGCCAGCACCAGCGTCTCGCCCTGACCGCAGTCTGCGTCGTCGAACTTCATCACGCGCTCGACCCTGCCGTCCTCCCCCGCTCGCGCCCGCCACGGCTTGGAGCGACGTCTAGACACGTTCCTGATGACGCCGCGCGCCTCGTGCTGTATGACCGGGGGGACGCGCCAGGACTGCCCCAGCACGGAGACGTCGCCCTGCATGTCGATCAGGTGGTCCACGTCTGCGCCGGACCAGACGTAGATTGCCTGATCATCGTCACCGGCTATGACCACGCGCTCGCAGTCCTGTGCCAGCCGGTCCACTACGTGCCACTGGAGCAGACTGAGATCCTGCGCCTCGTCAACGAACAGGCTCTTCAGGCGCACGCGAGCGTTGGACTGTAAGAACTCTCGCAGCATGTCGGTGAAGTCGTGCAGACCGTTGGCCCGCTTGAACGCGAGCAGCGAGTCTGTCACGTGCTTCACCACGTTCCAGGACATCATGTCCGGGTCCATGTCGTAGGCTTGACGCAGCGGAATGCAGCGCACGCGCGCCAGATTGTCCATGAACAGGATGCGGTCACCGATGTCGAAGCCGGTCATGGTGCCGTCCTCGGACCACCGTCCGGTGATCTTGACGCCCGCGTACTCGCTGAACTTCTTGATCGCGGCACCCTCGAACACAGAGCCACGACCAAGACCCAGCTGTCTGTAGCACAGCGAGTGAAGCGTGCTGAAGAACGGGAAGTCCTGGCTCGGCAGGTTGAACTGCTCGGTCGCTCTGGATATGGCCTCGCGCGCCGCCTGACGCGTGAAGCTGACGTACCCTATCTGCTCTGGAGAGACGCCGCGTCGTAGTTCCTCCGCAACGTAGTCCAGGAGTTTCCTGGTCTTGCCCGTGCCGGGCGGCCCTAGAACTATCTGTCTCATAGCTTGAAGATCCCCTCGCACGTTCTGGTGGCCCACAGCGCACCCTGCACCGGAGGGTGCAGCCTGTATTCTACACCGCATGTCGCGCAGACTACACGACCGGACGCCCGGTACACGCCTCGCTCAATGACTTCTCGGTCGACCTCTGCGAGGAGGTTCTCAGCGTTCCCGAACTCGTCATAGCCGAAGGCTGCTCGCATCTTGTCGGTCAGCACGGCTACTTCTTCCCTCGCTTACGACCCTCACCGCTTCCTCGCGGGGCAGCCCGCACACTTCCACGATGAGACGCACCTTTCGGTTGAAGCTTGTTCTTCTTCTGCGCTTCTCGAGATCCTCTTCCGTCATGCGCGCCATCCTTCGACGGTACGACGCGTCGCCCTGCTCCCTTATGCGAGCGCGGTTCTTCTGGTAGTACGCCTTCCAGTCCCTGTCCGACATCTTCTCGTCTCCGAAGTATCACAAACTTGTCGGTCGGTAGGATCGTCTCGTCGACATCGTCCTTGCCGCCCACGCTCTTGTAGAACGCCAGAACTTCCTCTCGGTCCCGCGACTGCATCAGCAGCCGCGTCATGACAACGGCGTACACGTACTCGCTCACGGCAGTGTCTCCTCGAACGACCAGTGCTCCCAGAGCTTCCACACGTGCTCCACGCAGTCGTCGAGAGCGACGTGCGGAACGAGATGCTCGACGTGCCCCTCGGCGCTGCGAAAACGCGGCGTCTCGCGGTAGATGGTTCGCGCGTCGCGCGGCTGATTGTATTTCCAGGGGTCGCCCAGTCCCAGATCGAGCGACAGCTGTTTCAGGTTCGACAGATCGAAGTGCGAACCGTTGGCCCACACCGGGGTCTCGTGGACGAAGTTCTTCAGCTCGCTGAAGAACTGCGGCAGCGGCGTCTCGTCACCAGTCACGAGATCCCTCTGGGCCGCCTCGTCCTGCTCCATCCACCAGATCTGCGTAGATCTGTCCACGAGCCGACCCATCAGCAGCTGCGGCAGCAGTGGAAGCCGCCACCTGACAGTGCGCGCGATCTCAGGACCGGCCTTGAGCATGGCGAACGACACACCCGCCACGCTCACGATGAGAGCCTTGTTCTCATGAACTGACATACTCTCGATATCGATCAACGTGCTAGTCATCGACTTACTCCTCTCCGCATCCGATGAGTGGTCCAGTCTCCCCGGCGGCCATCGCGGCGCGCCGATCACGGTGGTAGTCTCTGAAGTCTTTGTGCCCACGCGGGCACCAGAAGCCCCAGCCCTTCGAGAGACGCCTGAATGGAATGAACAGCGTCCAGGCCTCGCCGTCTACCTGAAGCCGATGAGCGAAGTGACTAGACCTAAAGACGATATCTCCCCGTCGTATCTCACGACGCGGCATCCACTTCTTGAGTGTTATATAGGTCTTCCACTCCCACCTGTCGACTGAGTAGTCGACGGCCGGATGGTTCAGGTATCCCGGATCCTCGACGAAGTACTCCGTGAGCCCGTCAGTCAGCGCGATGCTGAGCGACGCGTACGGATGGTCGTGCAGCGCTGCGTCGTCACTCAGGATCATGTTGTGAAGATATATCCCGGGGTGCCACCACTGTGCGTCGATGATCTTCCAGCGGCGCAGATACGGGAGGTTGGTCTCGGACCCGTTGCGAATGATCTGTGTCGGCTCGCTGTTGGCAACGGTCTTCATGAGAAGCCAGTAAAGGATTTTTGCGACCAGAGGACTACGCATAGAGAGCGTCTCCCGTCATACCGAGAACTCTCTTCTTCTCCAAGCTGTCTCGAAGCTTCTGATGCTCTATCGTTAAGAAGGTCGCGTACTCGATGGCGGCAGCCTCGTCGAGAGGAAGATCGTTCGGCGTCACGACCGCTGAGTATGCTCTAAGACACAGGCACAGCTGGCGAAACTCGACGTCGTGCTCGCCTCGCGGCCTCTCGTAGACCCGCGCCGTAGTTCGCAGAACCACGTTTATCATAATACCCTCTGACTGCGCGAGCTCGATGGCCTCCTCAAGAACTCGCGCCGCACGCTCTCGCCGAAGTATCTGACTGTTGGTGCCGAACACGCGCACGATATGCGAACAGATCTTATTACCCAGAGTTTCCGTCATATCATTTCTCCCTGTAGTCGATGCAATCTTTGAGACCAGGACCACACGTCGAGTCCAGTCTCTTCTTGTCGGACTGTGAATTTGTGTCGTACACGTAATCAGACGCACGAGCACTGTTACCGCGCTTCCACGCGACAGTCTCACACTGCTGACGGCTTCGGACAATGATCCACTCCTGACGAATGTCCAGACCCAGACCCCAAGCTGCGTTCCACGTTATCATGCAGACCACTATGATCATATCTCTTCTCCTGGTGGTTCTGGAGCGCGGACCTCTCCGGCTCCCTGGATCTTGTCGGTCGGCACCGACCACGTGTTCAGTCCCTTCTTGTTCTCGAAGTTCAAGAACCTGTGCTTGCCGCCCATGT
>FRDC01000028.1_pt1 | contig 71696 bp, 71 predicted proteins | sample 1106171 | NCBI WGS metagenome assembly FRDC01 (sample SAMEA3930566, study PRJEB13176) | freshwater metagenome | biome: Drinking water system; feature: drinking water; material: water | place: Singapore | collected 2014-12-20 | reverse complement strand
GCGCCGGCGCTGCTGCTGTTCGCGCGGATGCTGCAGGGGCTGTCGGTCGGCGGCGAATATGGCGCGAGCGCGACCTATCTTTCCGAAATGGCGAGCCGCCGCCATCGCGGCTTCTGGTCGAGCTTTCAATATCTCACGCTGATCGGCGGGCAATTGCTCGCGCTCGCGGTGACGCTGGTGTTGCAGAGCCTGCTGAGCGAGGCCGAATTGCGCGGCTGGGGCTGGCGCATCCCCTTCGCGATCGGCGCGGTGCTGGCGGTGCTGGTGTATCTGCTCCGCCGGGGGCTGGCGGAAACGGCGGCGTTCGAGGCGCTCGGCGTCCGCGCCAAATCGAGCGCGCTGGGCCTGTGGCGCACCTATCCGCGCGAGTTCGTGATCGTGGCGTTGATCTCGGGCGGGGGCAGCTGCGCCTTCTACGCCTATACCACCTACATGCAGAAATTCCTGGTCAACACCAGCGGCTTCAAGCCGGCGGCGGCGACCGAGATCATGACCGCGGCGCTGCTGGTGTTCATGCTCGCCCAACCGCTGCTCGGCGCGGTGTCCGATCGGGTGGGGCGCAAGCCGATGCTGCTGCTGTTCGGCGTGGGCGGGATGCTGGTGTCGGCGCCGGTGTTCAGCGCGATCGCCGGCGCGCGCGGCTGGGAGGCGGCGCTCGGCCTCGTGCTGGTGCCGCTGCTGTTGCTTTCGGCCTACACCTCGATCTCGGGGCTGATCAAGGCCGAGCTGTTCCCGGCGGAGGTGCGCACGCTGGGCGTCGCGCTGCCCTATGCGATCGGGAACACGCTGCTCGGCGGCACGGCGGAATATGTCGCCCTTTGGTTCAAGGCATCGGGGATGGAAGCGGGCTTCTACTGGTATCTGACCGGAGTGCTCGCGCTGGCGACGCTCGGCTTCGCGCTGCTCCCCGAGACCAAGCGGACGAGCCTGATCACCGAGGATTGAGCGACGCTATTTCTTCGGCTTGCGGAAGCGGAAGACGAAGCGATCGGTCTTGCCCCGCACGCTGGGATCGAACACCAGCTTGCTGTGATCGTCGCCGGGCACGCGGAGCAGATCGCTCTCCCCTTCCAGCACGAAGCCCGCCGCCTTGAAATCGGCCTTCACCACCTCGGGATCGATGCGGTGGAGCTTGTCGACGGTCGCGCGGGTATCCCCAGGCGCCGCGACATGATCGACCACGCCGACGATCCCGCCCGGCTTCGTCGCCTTGTACAGCGCCGCGAGGAACGCCGCCGGATCGGTGCGCGGCACCTTGTACTGGGCGCTTTCCCAATAAAGATCGTGATAGGTCAGGTGGAGCAGCGTGAAATCCAGGCTCGCCGGGGCGGCGCTGAACTTGTCGAACGGATAGGGGATCAGCGCGACATTGGCGCGGCGCGCCTTCAGCTCGGCCCAGGGCTTTTGCGCGCGCGGATCGTTCATGAACTGCTCGGGCTCGAACGCGCTCACCATCCCCTTGGGGCCGACGGCGCTCGCCATGATCTCCGAATAATAGCCCGCGCCCGCCATGATGTCGGCGGCGGTCATGCCGGGCTTGAGGCCGAGGAAGGCGAGCACCTGCGCGGGCTTGCGCCCTTCATCGAGCGCGGCCTGCGTCGCGGGTCGATCGGGCGCGGCGACGGCGGCGGTGATCGCCGGGCTGGGCGCGGCCTGCTTGGCGGCGAGCGGCGCGGCGAGGGCGAGCAGCGCCAGGGCGGCGAGAGGACGACGCATGGGGACCTCCATCAAGTGTATCGCTTAAGTGACACACTTTGGAGGATTGGGCAAGCGATCAGGCGGCGCGGGGCACGATCGATCCGTGACGGCAAGCTTGCAGCGACGGGAGTGCAAAAGATTGCGGCCCAGTACCTACTGGGTCAACAATCATGCCGAATTGTTTGCTTCAAGCAGCGCGTATCCAGAAAAATCCCTTGCTCAGACACCTTCGGCATGTAATAATCATCATGTCCATGTTGAGCCGGAAGCAAAAATAATGGAACGCACTGTCATCCTTCTTGCATGCGGCGCTTTGTTTGCGCCCGTTATTGTGTCGGCATCAACCGTCGAAGCACCGCGTACCCTTTACCAGGTCAATATGGAGCTTCGGGACGGCGACCGTCTGGTGGGTTCGCCGCGGCTCAAAGTCGCGGCCGGCGCAACCTCCAACGTCGATATCGGCGATGCAGCCGGCAATCGTTACACGCTTGCCTTTAGCGTGACGCCGCGTAGCGCTCAAACCGCGCTGTTCAAATCGACGATTGATGTCGTCGCCAAGGGCAACCGGCAGAACAAGGCGCCATGGCTGGAAGTCGCGCTCGGCAAACCCGCGACGATCGCTTTCGGCGAAGAAAGCGCGACCGCGAAACCATTCAGGGTCGATCTCACGATCAGCAAGGCTGACTGAAGGAACCCTACCGCCCCCTCCTCGAACTCCCCGGCATACCGCCGCGCATTTTCTGGCTCTTGCCGAAGCGGGTCTTGCGTGTCCCCGGCTTGCCCTCGTTGCTGCGGCCCATCAGCGGCGCCTTGCGCTCGTGATCGGGTAGGCCGAGCTCCTCGGCCTCCAGCGCGCGGATTTCGTCGCGCAGCCGGCCTGCTTCCTCGAACTCCAGATCGGCCGCCGCCGCGCGCATCTTCTTCTCCAGCTCCTCGATATAGGCGCGCAGATTGTGGCCGACCATGTGGCGGCCGCTATCCTCGTCGTCGATCGGCACCGTCACCTGGTCGCGGCTCGCGACATCCTGGATGATGTCGCCGATGTTGCGCTTGACGGTCGCCGGCGTGATGCCGTGCTCGGCGTTGAACGCGAGCTGCTTTTCGCGCCGGCGGTTGGTTTCGTTGATCGCGCGCTCCATGCTGCCGGTGATCCGGTCGGCATAAAGGATCACCCGCCCTTCCGCGTTGCGCGCGGCGCGGCCGATCGTCTGGATCAGCGAGGTTTCGGAGCGCAGAAAGCCCTCCTTGTCGGCGTCCAGGATCGCGACCAGCCCGCATTCGGGAATATCGAGCCCCTCGCGCAGCAGGTTGATGCCGACGAGCACGTCATACACGCCCAGCCGCAGGTCGCGGATCAGCTCGATGCGCTCCAGCGTCTCGACGTCGGAGTGCATGTAGCGCACCTTCACCCCGGCTTCGTGGAGATATTCGGTCAAATCCTCGGCCATGCGCTTGGTGAGCGTCGTCACCAGGGTGCGGTATCCCTTGGCGGCGGTCGCCTTGGCCTCGACGATCAGGTCCTGCACCTGTTCCTCGACCGGCTTGATCTCGATCGGCGGGTCGATCAGCCCGGTCGGGCGGATCACCTGTTCGGCGAACACGCCGCCCGTCTGCTCCATCTCCCACCCGCCGGGCGTCGCCGAGACATAAGTGGTCTGCGGGCGCATCGCGTCCCATTCGTTGAAGCGCAACGGGCGGTTGTCGATCGCCGAGGGCAGGCGGAAGCCGTACTCGGCGAGCGTCAGCTTGCGCCGATGGTCGCCGCGCGACATGCCGTTGATCTGGCCGATCGTCACATGGCTTTCGTCGACGAACAGCAGCGCGTTATCGGGCAGATATTCGAACAGGGTCGGCGGCGGCTCGCCGGGCAGGCGGCCGGTGAGGAAGCGGCTGTAATTCTCGATCCCCGCGCAACTGCCGGTGGCGGCGATCATCTCCAGATCGAAATTGGTGCGCTGTTCGAGCCTTTGCGCCTCCAGCAACTTCCCTTCGGCCTGCAATTCCTTCAGCCGCTCGGCGAGCTCGAACTTGATCGCCTCCATCGCCTGTTTGAGCGTCGGCCCCGGCGTCACATAGTGCGAGTTCGCATAGACGCGGACATAATCGAGGCTCGCGACCTTCTTGCCGGTGAGCGGATCGAATTCGGTGATTTCCTCGATCTCGTCGCCGAAGAACGAGACGCGCCAGGCGGTATCCTCATAGTGCGAGGGGAAAATCTCCAGATTGTCGCCGCGCACCCGGAAATTGCCGCGCGCGAAGGCGGCGTCGTTGCGCTTGTACTGGAGCGCGACGAGCTTGCGGACGATCTCCTGGCTGGGCACCGTCTGGCCCTTCTTCAGGTCGAAGATCATCGCCGAATAGGTTTCGACCGAGCCAATGCCGTAAAGGCACGAAACCGAGGCGACGATGATCACATCGTCGCGCTCCAGGATCGCACGGGTGGCCGCGTGGCGCATCCGGTCGATCGCCTCGTTCACCGAGCTTTCCTTCTCGATGTAGGTGTCCGACCGCGGCACATAGGCCTCGGGCTGGTAATAGTCGTAATAGCTGACGAAATACTCGACCGCGTTTTCGGGGAAGAACGACTTCATCTCGCCATAGAGCTGCGCGGCGAGGATCTTGTTGGGCGCGAGGATCAGCGCCGGGCGCTGCACGGTTTCGATCACCTTCGCCATGGTGAAGGTCTTGCCCGAGCCGGTGACACCGAGCAGCACCTGATCGTGCTCGCCGGCATTGGCGCCGGCGACGAGCTCGGCGATCGCCCCGGGCTGGTCACCCGCCGGGCTATAGTCCGACACCAGCTTGAACGCCTTGCCGCCCTCCACCTTGGGCGGGCGCTCGGGGCGGTGAGGAACGAAGACCTGGCCCGTATCGGGCTCGGCCAGATTGGTGCGGATCGTGATCGCCATGTTGGGCAAGATAGGCGGCGAAGCGGCGCAAGGCGAGGGTTGCGCGGGCCTGTCCAGCGTGAGACAGACGGCCACCAACGGAGGAAAAGGCGATGATCGGCTACGCGACGCTTGGAACCAACGACATTGTGAAGGCCCGCAGCTTCTACGACGCGCTGCTCGGCGAGCTTGGCGCCAAGCGACTGATGGAATTTCCCGTGGAGCAGGGCGGGTTCACGCTGTGGGGAACCGGCTGGGGGGCGCCGGGCATCGCGGTGACCACGCCCCATAATCGCGAAGCGGCGGTGCCGGGCAACGGCAACATGATCGCCATGCCGATGCAGCAGCGCGCGCAGGTCGATGCCTTGCACGCCAAGGCGCTAGAACTGGGCGCGACCTGCGATGGCCCCCCGGGGCTCCGCGGACCGGAGGGACCGCAGGCCTTTTACGGCGCCTATTTCCGCGATCCCGAAGGCAACAAGCTGTGCGCTTTCCGCATGGGTCCGGCGTAAGGCTTGACGCGCGGCGGGCGGGCGGCGACGAGGCCCGCCTGACCGTTGAGGAGCGCGCGCTTGGCCCTGTTACCCGAAGGTTTCCACGATCGGCTGCCCCCTTATGCCGACGCCGCCGCGCGGCTGGAGGCGCGGTTGCTCGGCACCGCCTTCGCGCACGGCTATGAGCGCGTCGATCCGGCGAGCGCCGAGTTCGAGGCGGGGCTCGCCACCCGGCTGAAAGCGGCGCGGGCGCGCGACGCGGTGCGCTTCGTCGATCCGGTGTCGCAGCGCACCCTCGCGATCCGGCCGGACATGACCGCGCAAGTCGGCCGCATCGCCGCGACGCGGATGGCGCACCACCCGCGCCCGGTGCGCCTCAGCTATGCGGGCCAGGTGCTCAAGCTGCGCGCGAGCGAGCTCGCCCCCGCGCGCGAAGCGCGGCAGATCGGGTGCGAGCTGATCGGGCTCGATTCGGTGGCGGCGGCGCGCGAGGTGGTGCTGGTCGCGGTCGAGGCGCTGCGGGCGGCGGACATCGGCGATCTGTCGATCGATTTCACCCTGCCCGATCTGGTCGATACGCTCGCCACCGGGCCGCTGGCGGTCGCGCCCGACACGCTCGAGGCGCTGCGCGACCGACTCGATGCCAAGGATGCGGGCGGCGTCGCGGCGCTCGATCCGCGCTATCTGCCGCTGATCGCCGCCGCCGGGCCGTTCGCCGAAGCGCATGACCGGCTGTGCGCGTTCGACGCGGGCGGGGCGCTCCGCTCGCGGCTCGATGGGCTCTGGGCGATCGCCGACGGCGTGGGCGTCCGCGCCACACTCGACCCGACCGAGCGCCACGGTTTCGAATATCAGAGCTGGCTCGGCTTCTCGCTGTTCGCGGGCGGGGTGCGCGGCGAGATCGGGCGCGGCGGCACCTATACGATCCTCCACGAGGATGGCAGCGAAGAACCGGCGGTGGGCTTTTCGCTCTATGCCGACGCGCTGGTCGATGCCGGGCTCGCCGTGCCCGAGCGGCGGCGGCTGTTCGTCCCCCTCGGCACCGAGCCCGAAGCGGCGGCGGCGATGCGCGCGCAAGGCTGGGTGACGGTCGCGCAGCTTACCCCCGGCGATGGCCCCGCCGCGCAATTGTGCAGCCACATCCTGGCGGAAAACGGCCCCCAGCCGGCCTGACGACGCGCTTGGTTCCGTAACCGGCCCAACTGCGCTATGCTCGGCGCGAGCGGCACGAACGCCGCCGACCGGGGGGCTGGTCAAAATGCCGTACGCGCGCGCGCCGCTTTACATGCTGCTGGTGATCGGGGTCACGCTGCTTGGCTTCTGGCCGAGCTATTTCGGGGTGCTGGGAACGGCGCCCTGGCCCTTCCACGCACACGGCGTCGCCGCGGGGCTCTGGATTCTGATGGTCACCGCGCAAGGAGTGACCGCGCGCTGGCGTTGGTTTGGCCTCCACCACGCGATCGGGCGGGCGAGCCTGTTGCTCTTCCCGTTCCTGATCGCCGGGCTGTTCGCGATCATCGATTTCACCAGCAAAAGCTATGTCGCGGGCAACGATCCGGTACGCGCGCTTTATGGCGGCGCGTTCCTGATCGGGCTGATGATCGCGGTCGGCGCGTATCTCGTGCTGTTTCACGGCGCGCTGCGCCACCGCCGCAAAGTCTGGCTGCATGCGGGCTACATGCTCGCGACGCCGTTGATCCTGTGGGAATCGCCGTTCAGCCGGGTGCTGAATGGGGTCGTGCCGGCGCTCGGCATCGCCGGGCCACAGGACTTTCCGCACATCCTGAGCGCGATCCTGTGGGCCGATCTGAGCGCGCTGCTGTTCTGCCTCGCGGTGCGCTGGCGGGTGGGCCCGCGCGCGCAGCCCTTCGTGGTCGCCGCCGGTTTCATCCTGGCACAGATGGGGGCGATGGCGTTTCTGGGGAATGCGCCGCCGGTGCTCGCGCTGCTGACGCTGCTTGGCAGAATGCCGAGCGCGGCGGTGATCGCGGTCGGCTTCGCGATCGGCGCGGCGACCAGCTGGCTGGGCTGGCAAGCCGGCAAAACCGGCGCCCGCCCAGGCGCGCGCGTGGCCAAGCTCGCCTGAAGCCGATCGGCGTTACGCCGGCTTCACCCGGTCCGGATGCGCCGCCTCGAAGGCGGGCAGCTCGGCGAGCGCCGCGTCGATCGCCACCAGCCGCGGATACGGCGCGAGATCGAGCGCGAAGCGGCGGGCGTTATAAAGTTGCGGCACCAGCACCACGTCCGCCAGCCCCGGCGCGTCGCCGCCGAGATAGCGGCCCTCGCCGGCCATCGCCTCCAACGCATCGAGCCCCAGCCGCATCCAGTGGCGATACCATTCGTCCTTCGCCGCCTGGTCCGCGCCGAACTGGCTTTCGAGGCGCTTGAGCACGCGCATATTGTCGATCGGGTGCGTATCGGCGGCGATGATGAGCGCCTGGGCGAGCGCGCGCGCGCGCGGCAGCGGCTCGGCGGGGATCAGGCGGGGCTCGGGAAAGGCCATATCCAGCCAGTCGATGATCGCGAGGCTCTGGATCAGCGGCACGCCGTCCACCGCCAGCGTCGGCACCTGCCCCTGCGGGTTGCGCGCGCGGTTTTCGGGGGCCAATTGCTCGGCGGCGAGCAGGTTCACCGCCACCCGTTCATAGGCCACGCCCTTCAGCGCCAGCGCGATCCGCACCCGGTAACTCGCGGATGACCGCCAATAATCGTAGAGGACGAGCTTCACGCCGCCTCGTCCTGCGCGCGTTCGGATTCGCGTTCGAGCGCCACCTTGATCATCGCCGTCATCGGATCGGCGAGCGCCAGCCCCAAGATGCCGAACAGGCTGCTCGCGAGAATCTGCGAGCTGAGCGTCAGCGCCGGCGGCAGATCGACCGTGCGCCGGGCGACCAAGGGCAGGACCACCCAGCCATCGAACAGCTGCACGAACACGTACGTCCCGAGCGCCCACAGCCCGGTATCCGTGCCGGCACTGAAGCCCACCGCCACCATCAGGATGCCGGTGGCGATCGCGCCGATATTGGGGATGAACGCCAGTACCCCGGCGATGATGCCGAGCAGCAGCGCCATCGGCACCCCGCCGATCAGCAGCACGACCCAGGTAAACAATCCCTCGAACACCATGCCGAGCAGCCGCCCGGCGAGCAGGATGCGCATGGTCTTGGCCATCCGCTCGATCGTCACCGCGAACTCGCGCCGGCTCGCCTGCGGGACCATCCACTGCAGGCCGCGCTCATAGATTTTGGGTTCGATCGCGACGAACACGCCGATCACGATGATCATCACGAACGTGCCGACCGCGCCGAACGCGCTGCCGATGAAGCCGGTCACCCGCCCCACCGATCCCAGCGCCTGCTGGGCGAGATCGTTCACATTGCCGGCCTCGGGCATCATCCCATGTTCAGCGGCGAAGGCGGACAGGCGGCCCCATTGCACCATCAGCGTCGCGCGCAACTGCGCGAACTGGTCGGACACCTGAACGCCGGTCGAGTAACCGACAAAGCCGAGGAAACCGATCGTCGCGAACACCAGCAGCGCGATCGCCAGCCCGCGCGGCATCTTCACCACGCGGTGGATCAGTCGCACGCCCCCGTCGAGCAAGGCGGCCACGACCAGCCCACCGAAGATGATCAGCAGCGGCTGCACCAACAGCACCGCGAGCGCGATCAGCGCCGCGAGCCCCAGCCAGACGGTCGCCTTCTTCAGCTCGCGCCGCACCTCGGGGTCGCGCAGTTCGTTGGGGCCGGGGCCTTCGACGAGAGTGTCGGGGGAGTCGTTACCGTCGCTCATGCCCCGCTAACGCTCAATTTTTCTCGCGGGGTGCATGAAGCGACACGCCGGTGCGATCGCCGCGGAACTGGGTGAACCAGGTGAGCGGGTTCCACGTGGCCGAGCCATCGACCGAGAAGGTCACGAATTCGGCGCGCCCGCCCAGATTCTCCCAAGGCACCGGCCCGCCGAGCCCGCCGCCTTCCAGGCTGTAGCGGCTGTCGGCGCTGCGATCGCGATTGTCCCCCATCAGGAACACATGGCCGGCCGGCACTTTGACCGGCCCGTAATAATCCCCCTGGGTGCGACCCAGTTCGACCGTTTCGTAGGTGCGGCCATTGGGCAAGGTCTCGGTGATCAGCGGCAGGCGGCAATCGGTGCGCCCATCGGCGCCCTTCACCCGCGCCTCGGTGCCGTAATCGCTCGCGTCGCAGGTCGGCTTGGGCTCGCTCGGCTGCAGCGCGTCGCCATAATCGCGGATCGTACCGAAATGAAGCGGCCCGCGCTTCACCGGCGTACCGTTGATCAGCACCAGCCCGTCGCGCACCTCGATCGTGTCGCCGGGCAGGCCGATCACGCGTTTGATCCAGTCCTCGCCCTTGCGCGCCTCGCCCGGCGGGGTGACGATCACCACATCGCCGCGCTCGGGCACGCGGCCGAACAGCCGCCCTTGCATGAACGGCAGCACGTGAAAGGTAGGGGTGATATAGGAATAGCCGTAGGGATATTTGGTCACCACCAGCCGATCGCCGACCAGCAACCCGGGGAGCATCGATTCGCTGGGGATGTAGAACGGCTTGGCGATCAGGCTGTGGAAGCCGAGCACCGCCAGGATCAGCCAGAACAGGCCGCGCAGCTCGGCGCCCCAATCGGTCTTGCCCTTGGCCTTGGGGGTTTTCGCCGCGTCGTCGGTGCTGCCGTCCAATGCCACTTCCTCGGTCATTACGCCTGCTCTCTGATCGCCTCGATGATCACGAAGGCTTGCGCCCAGGGGTGATCGTCGGTCAGCGTCAAGTGAATATGAGGGGCGTGCCCCGGCGGCATCAGGGCGTCAAGCCTGGCCTTCGCCCCGCCGGTCAGCGCGAGCGTGGGCGCGCCCGAGGCGGCGTTGACGACACCGATGTCGCGCATGAACACGCCGCGCTTGAATCCGGTCCCCACGGCTTTCGAAAAAGCCTCCTTGGCGGCGAAGCGCTTGGCGAGCGTCGCCGCGCGGTTGAGCGGACGACGGGCGGCCTTGGCCAGCTCGGCCTCGGTGAAGACGCGCTGCTCGAACCGCGCACCGAAGCGATCGAGCGACGCCTGGATGCGCGCGATCGAGCAGAGATCGGAGCCGATGCCGATGATCACCTGGCGCTCACCGTGCCGCGTCCATCGCCGCGCGCATCCGGCGCACCGCCTCGGCCAGCCCGACGAAGATCGCGTCGGCGATGATCGAATGGCCGATGTTCAGCTCGCGCAGTTGCGGGATGGCGGCGATGGGCGCGACATTGTCGAGCGTCAGCCCGTGGCCGGCATGGACCTCGATCCCGTTCTTGGCGCCGAGCGCCGCTGCGTCGCTCAGCCGCTTCAACTCCTCGGCCTGCCCGGCGCCGATAAGCTCGGCATAGCGGCCAGTATGCAGCTCCACCACCGGCGCGCCGAGCGCGAACGCGGCTTCGATCTGGCGCGGATCGGGCTCGATGAACAGCGACACCCGCACCCCCGCCTCACCTAGCGCGCGGACCATCGGCGCGAGCCGGTTGTGCTGTCCGGCCGCGTCCAGCCCGCCCTCGGTGGTGCGCTCCTCGCGCTTTTCGGGGACGATGCACGCGGCGTGGGGGCGGTGCTTCAGCGCGATCGCCAGCATCTCGTCGGTCGCCGCCATTTCCAGATTGAGCGGAATGGCGAGCCCCTGGGACAGCCGGGCGATGTCGTCATCGGTGATGTGGCGGCGATCCTCGCGCAGATGCGCGGTGATGCCGTCGGCGCCCGCTTCCGCCGCGATCAGCGCCGCACGCACCGGATCGGGATAAGGCGCGCCGCGGGCGTTGCGCACCGTCGCGACGTGATCGATGTTCACCCCCAGCCGCAGCTGATCGCTCATGCCAGCCCCCGACTGCCCGGCTTGACCGCCGGGATCGCGGCGAGTTCGGGCGGCAGCGCGTCGGCGGGGTAAGCGGGAATGTCCAGCTGGCACAGGCTGACGAGCGGCGCGCCGACATCGGCCTTGCCGCCCGATCGGTCGATCAGGCACGCCGCGCCGAGCAGTTCGCCCGGATGCCGGCGGATCGCCGCCAAGCACTCGCGGCTGGAGAGCCCGGTGGTGACGATGTCCTCCACCATCACGATCCGCTCGCCGGGCTTGATCTCGAACCCGCGGCGGAGCTGGAACTCGCCGTCCTCGCGCTCGACGAACAGCGCCCGGCAGCCCAGCGCGCGCGCGGTCTCATAGCCGGGGATGATTCCGCCCACCGCCGGCGAAACGACGAGATCGACCGCGCCGAACCGCGTGCGGATGGCCTCCGCAAGCGCGCGCGCCAGGCGTTCGGTGCGCACCGGATCCTCGAACACGCGCATCTTCTGCAGGAACACCGGCGAGCGCAGCCCGGAGGACAGGATGAAATGCCCTTCGAGCAGCGCGCCCGCCTGGCGGAATTCGTCGAGCACCTCGTCTTGGCTCAGCACCATCGTCTCCATCGCTTGGGCTGTGCCAGCCGATAGGGGCCAAAGCGTGGCGGCGTAAAGGGCGCTCGCTCGCCGCCGCGCGCGACGCAAATGCCTCGGTCGTCCCCCGAACCCACCAAAAAAGGCGCGCGCTTATGCTTGAGGCAAGCGCCCCTGCTGCGTATAGGCCACTCATTTACAGGGGCGGGGGCCGCCCCTGGCGCGTACCTGTCGCCCGAATCGGCGAACCGCGCGCCGTGTTAAGGGGTGACGACCGATAATGTTCAAAACCAGGCGAGTGATTGGATTGACCGCCGCCGTGCTGGCCGCCGGGCTTACGCTTGGCGGTGTCGGCCAGGCGACCGCGCCCGCGCGGGTCGCGCCGGCGGTAACGACCGCGGCGCCCGCGCCCAGCGCGGCACCTTCGGCACAAACCGCGCAACCCGCGCCGGCGCCCGCCGCCGCGCAGCCGACCGACCCACTGCTCGCGGTCGATGGCGGCCCGGCGGTCGCGATCGATCCCAAGATCGGCCAGCCGGTCGACGGCCGCATCGGCACCCAGCCGCAGGTGACGCCGAACGGCGAATTCGCCGCCTGGATGCACAATGATCTGCTGGTACCGATCATCACCATCATCTCGCTGTTCGTGCTGGGGCTGCTGCTCTACACGATGGTGCGCTATCGCCGCGCCGCCAACCCGGTCGCTTCCAAGACGTCGCACAACACGTTGATCGAAGTCGTGTGGACGGTGGTGCCGATCCTGATCCTGGTCGTGATCGCGGTGCCCTCGATCGGGCTGCTGCAGGCCCAGTTCAAGCCCGCGCCGGCCAATGCCGTCACGCTGAAGGCGATCGGCAACCAATGGTATTGGAGCTATCAATATCCCGATCATGGCGGGTTCGAGATCACCTCGAACATGCTGAAGGAAAAGGGCGAGGTGGCGGCCGGTGAGCGTGCGCGCACCGATGCCGACGGCCCGCGCCTGCTCGCGACCGACAACCGCATCGTGCTGCCGGTGAACACGCCGATCCGCCTGATCACCACCGCCAATGACGTGATCCACAGCTGGGCGATGCCCGCCTTCTGGGTGAAGCTCGACGCGGTGCCGGGCAAGCTCAACGAGACGAGCTTCACCATCAAGCGCCCGGGCGTCTATTTCGGCCAGTGCTCGGAACTGTGCGGCGCGCGCCACGGCTATATGCCGATCACCGTCGTCGCGGTTGACCGCGCGACCTTCGATCGCTGGGTCGTCGCCAAGGGCGGCACGCTGCCCGGCGCGGCTCCGGCTCCAGCGGCGACGCCAGCCCCGGCCGCGGCGCCCGCCGCCGATGCGGCGCCCGCTCCCACGAATGAAACCGCGCCGGCCAACGCCGCCGCGCCTGTTGCGGAAAAGTAAGCCATGACCGATACCGCTCTCAACCCATCCGCCTTCCAGGCGCATAGCGACGATCACGCGCATCATCACGACGCGGATCACAAGCCGGCCTTCTTCCAGCGTTGGTTCATGTCGACCAACCACAAGGATATCGGCACGCTCTATCTGATGTTCGCGATCTTCGCGGGCATCATCGGCGGGGCGATTTCGGGCCTGATGCGCGCCGAGCTCGCGCACCCGGGCATCCAGTATCTGCCGGGGTGGGCGGCCTATCTGTTCGGCGGCACGCCGAGCTTCGATCAGGCGCTGCACCTGTGGAACGTGCTGATCACCGCGCATGGCCTGATCATGGTGTTCTTCATGGTGATGCCGGCGATCATCGGCGGCTTCGGCAACTGGTTCGTGCCGATCATGATCGGTGCGCCCGACATGGCCTTCCCGCGCATGAACAACATCAGCTTCTGGCTGCTGATCCCGTCGTTCGCCCTGCTGCTCGCCTCGCCCTTCTTCGGCGGGGCCGGCACCGGCTGGACGGTCTATGCGCCGCTCTCCACCTATGGCTCGCAGGGGCCGGCGGTCGACATGGCGATCCTTTCGCTGCACCTGGCGGGTGCCTCGTCGATCCTGGGGGCGATCAACTTCATCACCACCATCTTCAACATGCGCGCGCCCGGGATGACGCTGCACAAGATGCCGCTGTTCGTCTGGTCGGTGCTGGTGACGGCGTTCCTGCTGCTGCTGTCGCTGCCGGTGCTCGCCGCCGCGATCACGATGCTGCTGACCGACCGCAACTTCGGCACCACCTTCTTCGATCCGGCGGGCGGTGGCGATCCGGTGCTCTATCAGCACCTGTTCTGGTTCTTCGGCCACCCCGAAGTGTACATCATGATCCTGCCGGGCTTCGGCATCGTCAGCCAGATCGTCAGCACTTTCTCGAAGAAGCCCGTGTTCGGCTATCTCGGCATGGCCTATGCCATGGTCGCGATCGGCGTGGTGGGCTTCATCGTGTGGGCGCACCACATGTTCACCACGGGCATGAGCGTGAACGTGAAGCTCTATTTCACCGCGGCGACGATGGTGATCGCGGTGCCCACCGGCATCAAGATCTTCTCGTGGATCGCGACAATGTGGGGCGGCTCGATCAGCTTCAAGACGCCGATGCTGTGGGCGATCGGTTTCATTTTCATGTTCACCGTCGGCGGCGTCACCGGCGTCGTGCTGGCGAATGGCGGCGTCGACGACAACCTCCACGACACCTATTACGTCGTTGCGCACTTCCACTATGTGCTGTCGCTCGGCGCGGTGTTCGCGCTGTTCGCTGGGATGTACTACTGGCTGCCCAAGATGTCGGGCCGGATGTACAATGAGTTCCTTGGCCAGCTGCACTTCTGGGTGTTCTTCATCGGCGTGAACGTGATGTTCTTCCCGATGCACTTCCTGGGGCTGCAGGGGATGCCGCGCCGCATTCCGGATTATAGCGACCAGTTCGCGCAGTATAATCTGGTTGCCTCCTACGGCTATATGATCATGGCCGCCGGCATGCTCGTGTTCTTCGTGAACCTGTTCTACACGCTGTTCGCGGGCAAGAAGGCGGAAGGCAATCCGTGGGGCGAAGGCGCGACCACACTCGAGTGGACGCTCTCCAGCCCGCCGCCCTTCCACCAGTTCGAAACGCTTCCCGTGATCGAGGACGCGCACCACTGATCCCAGCCCCTCCCTCGCGAGAGCGGGGGAGGGTCGCCTGGCAGCGGCGGGATGGGACACCGCCGCCGCCGCCAGGCGTTTTGCCACCAGCTGAAACGATATAAGCGATGACCAGCATTACCCTTGCCACCCCCGTCCCCGCCGATTGGCGCGATTTCGTCGCGCTCACCAAGCCGCGGGTGATGACCCTGGTGGTGTTTACCGGCCTCGCCGGGATGCTCGCCGCCCCTGTTCGCATCGACCCGGTGCTCGGCTTCACGGCGATCCTGTGCATCGCGCTCGGCGCGGGCGCGGCGGGCGCGCTCAACCAATGGTATGAGGCCGATATCGACGCGCTGATGAAGCGCACCCGTGGTCGGCCGCTCCCCGCTGGGCGCATGACCCGCGAGGCGGCGCTCCAGTTCGGCGTCGGCCTGTCGGCGTTTTCGGTGCTATTGATGGGCTTCGCGCTCAACTGGCTCGCGGCGGCGATCCTGGCGGGCTCGATCCTGTTCTATGTCGGCGTCTATACGGCGTGGCTGAAGCGCCGCACCCCGCAGAACATCGTGATCGGCGGCGCGGCCGGCGCCTTTCCGCCGCTGATCGGCTGGGCGGCGGCGACAGGATCGGTCGCGCCGCTGCCGGTGCTGCTGTTCGCGCTGATCTTCCTGTGGACCCCGCCGCATTTCTGGGCGCTCGCGCTGTTCGTCGAAACCGATTACGCCGCCGCCGGGGTGCCGATGCTTCCCGTCGTCGCCGGAGAGCGCGAGACGCGCCGACAGATCGGGCTCTACACGCTGCCGATGGCGGCGAGCGCGGTCCTCCCCTGGGTGCTGGGGCTGACCGGCGCGATCTACGGCGCGGTCGCGCTCGCGGGCACGGCCTGGTTCGCGTACCTCGCCGCGCGGGTAGCAACCCGCCGCCGCGCGGAAAGCGACACGATGCGTCCCGAAAAGCGGCTGTTCGCTTTCTCGATCGTCTATCTCTTCATGCTGTTCGGCGCGCTGATGGTCGACAAGCTGGTGCTGGGCGCATGACCGAGACGCCGGAAGAGCTGATCCGCCGTCGGCAGCGCGATCGCGCGCGGGTGATGGGCATTGTGTTGGGCGGTCTCGCCATCCTCATCTTCCTGATCGCGATCGCCAAGATCAAGGCGGGGATGGGCCGGTGATCGACCGCAAGCTCCGCACCGCGCTGCTCGCCGGGCTCGCCGTGTGCGGGATGACCGGGTTGGGCTATGCGAGCGTGCCGCTTTATCGCATCTTCTGCGAGGCGACCGGGCTCAACGGCACCACCAACCGCGCCAAGCAGGCACCCGGCGCGGTGAACGCGACGATGCGTGTCGATTTCGACGCGAACGTCAATCCCAAGCTTCCCTGGAGCTTCGCGCCCGAGCAACGCTCGATGACGGTGCGGCTGGGCGAGCGGCAGATGGCATTCTTCACCGCGACCAACAACAGCGACCACGAGATCACCGGCTCGGCGAGCTATAATGTCACGCCCGATGAGTCGGGCCGCTATTTCAGCAAGATCCAGTGCTTCTGCTTCAGCCAGCAAACGCTGAAGCCGCATGAGACGGTGCGGATGCCCGTGATCTTCTTCGTCGACCCCGCGATGCTGAAGGACAGCGACGCGACCGATGTGAAGGCGATCACGCTCAGCTATACATTCTATCCGGTGGATTCCGCGAAGGCCGGCGGCTAGAGCGGATTCAGGGACTTAATTGGGGACACGCGAATGGCAGGCGCCAAGAACCACGATTATCACATTCTTCCGCCCAGTTTCTGGCCGCTGATGGGCTCGATGGCGGCGGGGCTGCTCGCGATTGGCGGCATCATGTGGATGCATAAGGTCGCCATCGGCCCGGCGGTGTTCGGCGTCGGCCTGATGGGCGTGCTCGCCACCATGTTCCTGTGGTGGGGCGACGTGATCCGCGAGGCACATCGCGGCGATCATACCCCCGTGGTGCAGCTGCATCTGCGCTATGGCATGATCCTGTTCATCGCCTCCGAAGTCATGTTCTTCCTGGGCTGGTTCTGGGCCTATTTCGACTTTTCGCTGTTCCCCGCACCCGTCGAATGGGTGGAAGGCGCCGCGCAGCGGTTGCCGGAGACGGTAAAGAACCTGGCCGGCAGCTGGCCGCCCAAGGGGCTGGAAGTGATCGACGCGTTCGGCTTCCCGCTGCTCAACACCGTGATCCTGCTGCTCTCGGGCACCACCGTCACCTGGGCGCACCACGCGCTGATCCATGGCGACCGCGAAGGGCTGAAGCGCGGGCTGTGGATCACGATCCTGCTCGGCCTGCTGTTCAGCACCATCCAGGCCTATGAATATGCCGAGGCGCCGTTCAAGTTCGCCGGGCTCAACTATGGCGCCAGCTTCTTCATGGCGACCGGTTTCCACGGCTTCCACGTGATTATCGGCACGATCTTCCTGATCGTCTGCCTGGCGCGCGTCTATGCCGGCCATTTCACCCCCCGCCAGCATTTCGGCTTCGAGGCGGCGGCGTGGTATTGGCATTTCGTCGACGTGGTGTGGCTGTTCCTGTTCGTCTCCATCTATGTGTGGGGCGGCTGGGGCGCGACGGTTCATGCCGGCTGAGGCAAGCGCCTATCAGCTTGCTCAAGTGAATATCGGCCGGCTGATCGCGCCGGCCGATACTCCCGCGGTCGCCGGCTTTTTCGCCGAGCTCGAGCGGATCAACGCGCTGGCCGAGGCGAGCCCTGGCTTTGTCTGGCGGCTGACCGGTGGCGGTAATGACGCGACCGATCTGCGGCCAACGCCCGACCCTAAGGTGATCGTCAATCTTTCGGTATGGGCCGATGCCGAGGCGCTGTTCGCGTTTGTCTATCGCAGCGCGCACACAGCTGTGATGGCGCAGCGGCGTGGCTGGTTCGAGCCCTTCGCCGGCGCCTATCAGGCGCTGTGGTGGGTGCCCGCTGGCACGCGACCGACGATCGAGGACGCGCTGCACCGGCTGTGGCTGATCGACCAATTTGGCCCGAGCGCGCGTGCCTTCACTTTCAAGGCGCGCTTCCCCGCGCCGGGTCTGGAAGGCCCCCCGATCGACCACCACCCCGAGCCCTGGTGTGTCGGCACCGCCTGAGGGCCAGCCCGCGCCGCTCGTCGAGACGGCGCTCAAGGGCCTATGCCCGCGCTGCGGCGCGCCCGGCCTGTTCGAGGGGATGACGCGCTTTCGCCCGATCTGCCCCCGCTGCGGGCTCGACCGGGCGGCCTTCAACGTGGGTGACGGGCCGGCGGCGTTCCTGACCCTGATCATCGGCACGGTGATCGTCGCGCTCGCGCTCACGGTCGAACTCACGCTGCACCCGCCGCTCTGGCTGCATCTGTTGCTCTGGGCACCCTTGACGGCGGCGGCGGTGATCGCTGGCTTACGGGTCAGCAAGGCGGCGATGCTCGCGCTCGAACTGCGCAACGCGGCGGGCGAAGGGCGTCCCCGATGACGCGGCGCGTACCGATCCTTGCGACGCTGATCGTGCTGGCGGCGGTGGCGACGATGCTGGCGCTCGGCATCTGGCAGCTTCAGCGGCGCCACGAAAAGGAAGCGCTGATCGCCCGCTACCGCGCGAACGCGGCGTTGCCGGCCATCCCCTTCCCCACCGGCGCCGCGGATGCGGCGCTGCTGTTTCGCCAGACCCAGGCGTTCTGCGCCGGGGTCAATGGCTGGCAGACCGAGGGCGCGGGCGCGGCCGGGTTCCGCCACATCGCGCGCTGCGGCGGACCGGATGGCGGCTTCGCGGTCGATGTCGGCGCCGCGCCCGATCCGCGGTTTCGCCCCGATTGGCGCGGTGGCCCGGTGCGCGGCTGGATCGTGCCGGAGCGCCAGAATCGCAGCTGGCTGGCGCCCAGCGCCCCGCTCCGCCTGATGATCGTGAGCGCCGCCCCAGCCCCGGGCCTCGCCGCGCCCAAGCGTCCCGACCCCGCGAGCCTGCCCAACAATCACTTGGCCTATGCGGTCCAATGGTTCCTCTTCGCCACCAGCGCGCTCGCCATCTACGCGCTGGCGCTCAGACAGCGCTGGCGCAAAGCGGGCAATCCGCAGTAAACGCGCGACGATGCGCTATATCAGCACGCGCGGGGCTGCCCCCGCGCTCGACTTTCGAGAAGCGACGCTCGCCGGACTTGCTCGGGATGGGGGGCTTTACCTGCCGGCGGCATGGCCAAGCCTGTCGCGCGCAGAGATCTCCGGGCTTCAGGGCTTGAGCTATGCCGAAACCGCCACCCGAGTGCTGGCGCCGTTCGCGGCGGGCGTACTCGATCCCGCGACGCTGCGCGCCCTGACCGAGGCCGCCTATGGTCGCTTCGCCCATGCCGCGGTGACACCGCTCGTCCAGCTCGACGCGCGCCATTGGCTGCTCGAACTGTTCCACGGCCCGACGCTCGCCTTCAAGGATGTGGCGTTGCAACTGCTAGGGCTGCTGTTCGAACGCTTTCTGTGCGAAGGCGAGGCACCGCTCACGGTGATCGGGGCGACGAGCGGCGATACCGGATCGGCGGCGATCGACGCGCTCGCCGGGCGTGCGGGCGTCGAGATCTTCATGCTGCATCCGCATGAGCGGGTGAGCGATGTGCAGCGCCGGCAAATGACGACGGTGCTCGCGCCCAACGTCCACAATATCGCCATCCAGGGCAGTTTCGACGATGCCCAGGCGCTGGTGAAGGCGATGTTCGCCGCGCCCGAGCTGGCGGGGCTGCGGCTCGGCGCGGTCAATTCAATCAATTGGGCGCGGCTGGCGGCGCAGGTTGTCTATTATTTCTACGCGGCCGTCCGCCTGGGAGCGCCGGAACGGCCGGTCGCCTTTTCGGTGCCGACGGGCAATTTCGGCGACGTTTTCGCGGGCTATGTCGCGGCGCGGATGGGGCTGCCGATCGCCCGTTTGATTGTCGCGACCAACGTCAACGACATCCTCCACCGCGCACTGTCCACAGGCGATTATTCGGTCGGCTCGGTGACACCCACCGCCGCGCCCTCGATGGACATTCAGGTGTCGAGCAATTTCGAGCGGCTGCTGTTCGATCTGAACGAGCGCGACGGCGACCGCACCGCCGCGCAGATGGCGGCGTTCGCCAGCACCCGTCGGCTAGCGATCCCCACCCCGCCGCCGATCTTCGCGAGCGCGCGGATCGACGCCGACGACATGGCGCTCGCCATGCGCTGGGCGCAGGAATCGGCCGGCCAGGTGATCGACCCACATACCGCGATCGGCCTTGCCGCCGCGCGCCAGCTCGCGCTCGATCCCCAGGTGCCGGTGGTGACGCTCGCCACCGCGCACCCCGCCAAGTTCCGTGACGCGGTGGAGCGCGCGACCGGGGTTCGCCCCGGCCTGCCTCCCCGGGTCGGCAACCTGTTCGAGCGCGCGGAACGCTACACCGTGCTGCCGGCAACGCTGCCCGCAATCACGGCCCACGTCCGCGAGAATGCAGGGCGATGAGCCTGAAGACCCTGATCGGCGAGCCATGGGAAGATTACGGCCTGGTCGACAGTGGCCATGGCCGCAAGCTCGAACGCTATGGCCGCCATCGCTTCATCCGCCCCGAGCCGCAGGCGCTCTGGGCGCCCGCCAGCGCCGATTGGGCCGCGGATGCCGAGTTCCTGCCCGGCTCCGACGAGGAAGGCGGTGGCCGCTGGCAATTCAACCGCGAGGTGCCCCGCGCCGGCTGGCCGCTCCGCTGGGAGGAAGTGCGCTTTACCGCGCAAACGACGCCGTTCCGCCATCTGGGCTTCTTTCCCGACATGGCGCCGGTGTGGCGCTGGATGCGCGAGCGCGTCGCCGGGGTGGAGGCGCCTGAATGCCTCAACCTGTTCGGCTATACCGGGGTCGGCACTTTGGCGCTCGCCGCCAAGGGCGCGCGGATGGTGCATGTCGATGCCTCGAAGAAGTCGGTCGAGGCGGCGCGGGGCAACGCGGCGCTCTCCGGCATGAGCGACGCGCCGGTCCGTTGGCTGGTGGACGATGCCGCCAAGTTCGTCGCGCGCGAGGGGCGACGCGGACGGCGCTATGATGGCATCCTGCTCGATCCGCCCAAATATGGTCGCGGGCCGGAGGGCGAGGTGTGGAAGCTCGAGGAAGGGCTGCCCGCGCTGATCGCCGATTGCCGGCGGCTGCTCGATGAGCGCTCGCGCTTCCTGTTCCTGACGGTGTATGCGGTGCGCCTGTCGGCGCTCGCGCTCGAAGAGTTACTGCGCCAGGCCCTCGCGGAGCTGGGCGGCACGGTCGAAGCGGGCGAGCTGGTGGTGCGCGAGGAAGCGCGCGGCCTGCTGCTGCCCACCGCGATTTGGGCAAGATGGTCGCGGTAACGGCGGCTACTCCCGTGCGATCTTCATCGCCCCCGCCGCAACCAGCGGCGCGCCGACGAGCAGCACGAGTGTCGTCGCCCCCAGCAGCTTGAGCCCCTGCGCGCTCTCGACCGCGCCCGCGCCGAAGATCACCAGCGGCACGCCAAGCGGGAGCATCACCAGCCCCGCGACCGCCCCCGCCCCGCGCAGGCCGGCGACCAAGGCTCCGGTCGCGAGGCCCAACGCCGCCATCCCCGGCGTGCCCACCGCCAGCGCCAGCTCGACCGCCGCGAGCCGGTCGCCCGGCAGCGCGAGCAGCGCGCTCGCGATCAGCGCGGCGAGCATCAACGGCGGCCCGAAGCTCAGCCAATGCGCGACGAGCTTGGCGGCGGCGATCAGCACCAGCGGCACCCCGCGCACGGCGAGCTGATCGAGCACGCCCGCCTCCAGATCGGGCGCGACCAGCCGCTCGACCGGGAGCAACGCCGCGAGCAAAGCCGCTGCCCAGATCACCCCGCTCGCGACGCGGCCGAGCAGCGCCGCATCGGGGCCGACACCGAACGGGAACAGGATCGTCACCAGCAGGAAGAACGCGATCGGCAGCACCGCGCCGCCGCCCACCCAGGCGCGGCGCAGGTCGCGGGCGATGAGCGCCGCGATCACAGCGCCAGCTCCTCGGCACCCGGCAGGTCGATCGGCTGGTGGGTCGCGACCAGCACCGCGCCACCGCCGGCGCGGTGGTCGGCGATCAATTGGCCGAGCAGAGCGACCGCATCGACATCGAGCCCGCTCGCCGGCTCATCGAGCAACCACACCAGCGGCGCTGCGGCGAGCAACGGCACCAGCGCCGCGCGGCGCCGTTGCCCGGTCGATAGCAATCGCACCGGCACCTCGGCGAGCGCGGCGAGCCCCGCGCGGTCCAGCGCCGCCGCCAGCCGCACCCCCGCGCCGTCGAGCCCGGTCCAGAAGCCGAGCGCGCGGCCGAGCGGCAATTCCGGGTCGAGCGCGTGCAGTTCCCCCAGCCAACCACGCGCGCCCTCGCCCACCACCCGCCCCTCGGCGGGGGCGAGCAGGCCGGCGGCGAGACGCAACAGGCTCGATTTGCCCGCGCCATTGGGGCCGCGTACCAGGAGGGCATCGCCCCCCGCGACCGAAAAGCTGACGCCAGAGAACAGCCGCCGCCCGCCGCGGTCGCAGGCAACGCCCTCGAAGGCGATCACGCGCCTTCCTCGGCCACCGAGGCTTCTAGCGCGTGCATATCGGCGTCGGACAGGCCGAAATGATGGCCAACTTCGTGCACCACGACATGCGTGATCAGCGCGTCGAGGGTTACCCCGGTCGCGCACCACTCATCCAGAATTGGTCGGCGATACAGGTGGATGCGATCGGGCAAATCGCCTGAAGCAAGCGCTTTCTCGCCCACCGGCCGGCCGTGATAGAGCCCGGTCAGCTCGAACGGGTCCTTGATCCCGAGCGCGTCGAGCGTCTGATCGTCGGCGAACTCCTCGACGATCAGAATGATGTCTTGAAGATGCGCGGCGAAGGGGGCCGGCAGGCGCGCGAGCACGTCACGCGCGCGCTCCTCGATTGCATCCAAAGTCGGCGCTTGCCCCGTCATCGCCCGGTGATAGGCACGGGCGAACACCAAGAGCAAGGGAGGCACAGCGATGATCGAACGGCTGAGCGACGCCGAACGCGCCGAGGCGCTGGATGGATTGCCCGACTGGGATTATGACGAGGAACGTGACGGCATCCGCCGCACCTGCAGCTTCGCCGATTTCAGCGAAGCCTTCGCCTTCATGGTCCGGGTCGCGCTGCTCGCGGAGAAGGCCGATCACCACCCCGAATGGTCGAACGTGTGGAACCGGGTGGAGATTTTGCTGACGACGCATGACGCTGGCGGGCTGTCCGGGCGGGACATCGAGTTGGCCCAGTCAATCGATTCGATCCTGGAATGAGTGTGTTGCAGCACTGACACAGTAGGTGACGGAAACGCCTGCGTAATAGTACTTAAGCAGTTGACGAAGGACCTCGCCGGCCCAACCGTGAATTACGTGAAAACGCGTAGTTTGGGACGATAAGGGGTTTGAAAATGCAGAAGAGAATGCGCGCGGCGCTGATCGCGTCGGTTTCGTTCGTGGCAACGCTTGCGGGCGTGCCAGCGACGGCGCAGGTCAACAATCAGGATGCGGGGAACACCCAGCCGGACAATCCGGTCGCGGTCGGCGGCCCCGCGCAGCAACAGGCGGCGGTGGCCGCCGATGATGCGCGCAACACCGATGACGTTGTCGTCACCGGCTCGCGCATCGCCCGGCGCAATTTGCAGAGCGGCCAGCCGACGATCACGGTCGATTCGGCCTATATTGATCAGCGCGGCTTCTCGAACATCGCCGACGCGCTGAACACCCTGCCCTCGTTCGGCGTCCCCGGCAGCAGCCGCGCCGGTGGCCAGGCCGGCGCGTTCGGGTCGGGACAGAACTTCGTCAACTTCTTCGGCCTGGGCGACCAGCGCACGCTCACCATCGTCAACGGGCGCCGCTTCGTCAGCTCGAACAGCAGCTCGATCTTCGGCCCGACGGGCTCGGGCATCCAGGTCGATTTCAACGTCATCCCCACGCTGCTCGTCGATCGCGTCGAAACCATCGCGGTGGGCGGCGCGCCGATCTATGGTTCGGACGCGATCGCCGGCACGATCAACATCATCACCAAGCGCAAGTTCAAGGGGCTGGTGCTTGATGGCCAATATGGCATCAGCGAGCGCGGCGATGCGAGCGACGCGCGCATCCGCGGGCTGTTCGGCACCAATTTCGCCGATGGGCGTGGCAACATCACCTTCGCCGCCGAATATAACGAGCAGGGCGGCTTGACGCTCGAGGACCGGCCCGATTCGCGGCTCAACAGCTCGTTCACCACGCCGCTGCCGGGCAGTTCGCCCTTCAACAGCGTGTATATTGGTGATCGCCGCATCCCGTCGCTCAATCCGAATGGCGCGCCGCTCGTCACCGATTTCTTCCCTATTTCACCCGGCCAAGTGGGCCAGTTCGGGTTCCAGCCGAGCGTTACCAACGGCGCTGGCCAGGCGCTCGCCTTCGATCAGCAAGGCAATCTGGTGCCGATCGAATTTGGCCAGCAGACCGGCAATCTGATCAACTTCAACGGCGGCAACGGCTTCGTGCTGCCCAACACCCTGCTCGCGCCGACCAAGCGCTATCTGTTCACCGCGCTCGCCGATTACGACCTGTCAGACAATACGCGACTGTTCTTCGAGGGCTGGTACGCCAACAGCCGCGGCGAGCAGCTGCGCAACCAGCCGGTGTACAACACCGCGCTGTTCGACGCGGCGGGGACGCCCGACGGCAATTTCATCCTGAGCGTCGACAACCCATTTCTATCGCCGGCGGCGCGTGCGACGATCGTCAATTCGCTCGCGAACAACCCGGCCGCCGATTTCCCCGATCGCTTCTATCTGGGGCGCGCCAATACCGATCTGATCTCGGGCGCAGGATCGTCGACCGTCGAGCTTTACCGTTTCGTCGCCGGCACCGATATCAAGTTCCGCGCGCTGGGTCAGGACATGAAGTTCCAGGTCGTCGGCAATTATGGCCGCTCGACCACGCAGGGCGGCGAGCGTGTGCTGGTGCAGCAGAATTTCCAGAACGCGCTCAACGCGGTGCGCGACGCGAACGGCAACATCGTCTGCGCCCCCGGCGCGGTGAACGCGCCGATCGCGACGATCAGCAGCACCTGTGCGCCGATCAACCCGTTCGGCCAGCAAATCTCGCAGGCCGCGCGCGATTACGTCACGACCACCGCCAATCCGCGCCAGGTGAACGAGCAATGGGTCGTCACTGCCTCGCTGACCGGCAATCTGTTCAACATCTGGGGCGGCCCGGTCGGCTTCGCGCTCGGCTATGAGCATCGCAACGAAAGCGCGAATTTCGATCCGGGCGCTTTCTATTTCGGCCAGCCCGATCCCAATAATCCGGGACAGCGCATCCAGTTCGGGCGCAGCGTGCCGATCGATCCGGTGCGGGGTTCCTTCTACACCAACGAAGGGTTCGCGGAATTGAGCGTGCCGTTGATCGGCAATGATCAGAACATCCCGTTCATCCGCTCGCTCGAACTGCACGGCGCCGCGCGCTATATCGAGAACAGCTATGCCGGGGGCGATTTCACCTATACCGGCGACGCGCGGTGGGAGCCGATTTCGGGCATCACCTTCCGTGGCAATTATACCCGATCGGTCCGCGCGCCGGCGATCACCGAATTGTTCAACCCGACCAGCCAGATTTTCACCACCGCGAACGACCCCTGCGATTCGCGCTTTATCAATATCGGACCCAATCCGGCGCAGCGGGCCGCGAATTGCCGGGCAGCGGGGCTGCCCACCGGCTTCCAGTCGAACATCGTCGATTTCACCACTCGGGGAACGCTCGCCGGCAACACAAATCTGCGCAACGAAACCGCGGATGCCTATGTGCTCGGCGCGATCGTCCGGCCGCGCTGGCTGCCGCGCCTGAACCTGACGGTCGACTGGGTCGACATTCGCCTGCGGAACGCGATCACCTCGCTGGACGCGACCCAGGTGCTGCAAGGTTGCTACGACTCGGCGAGCTACCCGACCAATTTGTGCGGCAATTTTACCCGCAACGCAGCTGGACAGATCACCTTCATCAACACCGGCTTCGCCAACGCCGCGACCCAGAATTTCCGAGGGCTGATCGTCGACCTGGGCTATTCGATCCCGACCCCTTTCCTGGGCGCGCAGAGCCGGATCGCGTTCCAGGGTAATTATCAGTACACCGATGAGCTGGTGCTGCGGGTGGGTGAAGGCGACCGGACGACGCTACGCAATTCGATCGGTTATTCGCCGCACAAGGCCAATGCCAATCTCTATTACACCACGCCCGGCTTCAGCTGGGCTTGGCAATGGCAGTATTTCGGCCCGACCCGGGTAAACCCCGACGAGCCGATCACCAACCGGGACTTCCCCAATGTCGGCTCGGTGAGCTTCTTCAACACCACGCTTTCAGCCGATGTCACCAAGCGCTTCACGCTGCGCTTCGTGATCAACAACCTGCTCGACGAGAAGACGCCGTTCCCCACCCCTGCGGGCGGCGGCACGGTGACCTATTTCGACGGCATTCTCGGCCGCAACTTCCGCGCCTCGGCAACCGTGCGCTTTTAAGCGCGCGCCGCGCGAGCAAGGCCTTGGCCTCCCCGGCGTCCGCGCCGGGGAGGTTTTTTATCGCGCCAGCCCTCGCCGCCCCATTTGCCGGCGCAAAGCGCCCGGCATCCAGCGCGCCGCGAAGGCCAGGCGCTTCGCGGTCTTGCCCACGGGCGTATGGAGCCGGGTGCCATGCACCGCCGCCCAAGCCGCCTCGGCGACCTGCGCCACCGGCGTGATCTCCAGACCCCCCGCGGTCACCGTCTGGCGCACGCTGTAATTGGTGCCGGCGATGCCTGCTTCGAGCAGCGGCGTGTCGATGAAGCTCGGCATCAGCGCACGCACGCGAATGCCCTCCCCCGCCCATTCGCCGTCGAGCGACTCGGTCAAGCCGCGCACCGCGAATTTGGTCGCGGCATAGATGCCAATGCCCGGCCCGCCATAGATACCCGCCGCCGACGATACGTTGAGCAAACAGCCCTGCGCCGCCTTCAGAAAGGGGTAAGCGAGCTTGGCGCCGTTGACGACGCCCATCAGGTTGATGCCGACGACACGGTCGATCTCTTGCCAGCTGTTGGCGACGAGCGGACCACCGACGGCGATGCCGGCATTATTCATCATCACGTCGATCCGGCCGTCATCGCCCGCGAAATCGGCGAGCGCGGCGGCGAAGGGCTCGCGGTCGCGCACGTCGATCCCGTAGGTGCGCGCGCCCTGGGGCAAGGCGGCGGCGGTGGCGGCGAGCCCGGCCTCGTTCACATCGCCCAGCCCCACCTGCCACCCGCGCGCGGCGAACAGCTTGGCGGTGGCGGCGCCGATGCCCGATCCGCCCCCGGTGATGAAAATGCGCTGCATACCCGCCCCTTCCCGCTCGACTCGGCTTTGCCGGTTCATGCCGCAAAGCGGGCACGTCGCGTAGCAGCATTTGACGCGCGCCGGTCGATCCCGCATCACCGGCACCGATGCCCGGCCCTTCCGTCCGCTTCGATGCCGTCGCCAAGCGCTATGGGGCGACCGATGCGGTGGCCGCCGTCAGTCTGGAGATCGCGGCGGGTAGTTTCGTGGCGTTGGTAGGCGCGTCGGGCTCGGGTAAATCGACGTTGCTCAAGATGATCAACCGGCTGATCGAGCCCAGCCAGGGCCGGGTGCTGATCAATGGCGACGACGTGCTGGCGGCGGACGCGCACCGGCTACGGCGCGGCATCGGCTATATCTTCCAGAATATCGGCCTGTTCCCGCACTTCACGGTGGGCGAAAACATCGCGATCGGGCGGCGGCTGGCGAGGCTGAAGAACCATGGCGCGCGGATCGACGAACTGCTCGATCTGGTCGAGCTGCCGCGCGAATTCGCCAAGCGCTTTCCCGACGAACTCTCGGGCGGCCAGCGCCAGCGCATCGGCGTCGCGCGCGCGCTCGCGACCGAGCCGGGGCTGCTGCTGATGGATGAACCGTTCGGCGCGCTCGATCCGATCACGCGCGACAGCCTGGGCAAGGCGATCCGGGCGCTGCACGATCGGCTGGACCTCACCACGATCATGGTGACGCACGACATGGCCGAGGCGCTGCTGCTCGTCGACCGGGTGCTGGTGATGGCGGCGGGCCGGATCGTCACCGACGCGAGCCCGCGCGCGCTGATCGCGGGCGAAGGCTCTGCCGAGGCGCGAGCGCTGGTCGCCGTACCGCGCGAACAGGCCAGCGCTTTGCGCGCGCTGGAGCGCCCGGCATGAGCCCGTTCCTGGAGGCGCTGAAGCGCGTGCCAGACCTGCTCGCCGCGCATCTGCTGCTCGCGGCGAGCGCCATCGCGCTGGGGCTGGTGATCAGCCTACCGCTCGCCATCTGGTCGGCGCGGCGGCCGGCGGTGGCGCGCGCGGCGCTCGGCTTCGCGAGCCTCGTGCAGACGATCCCCAGCCTCGCGCTGCTCGCGCTGTTCTATCCGCTGTTGCTGAGCCTGTCGGCGGCGGTGGGCGGCGGGTTTCCGGCGCTCGGTTTCCTGCCTTCGGTGATGGCGCTCACGCTCTATGCCGTGCTGCCGATCCTGCGGAACACCGTAACCGGCCTCAACGGGCTCGATCCGGCGGTGATCGAGGCGGCGGACGGCGTCGGGATGACCGCGTGGCAGAAGCTGCTGCTGATCGAGGCGCCGCTCGTCTCCCCGGTGCTGATGGCGGGGATACGCACCGCCGCCGTCTGGACGATCGGCGCCGCGACGCTTTCCACCACCGTCGGCCAGCCCTCGCTTGGCGACATGATCTTCGCCGGGCTGCAGACGCAGAATTGGGCGCTGGTGCTCGCCGGCTGCCTCGCCGCGGCGGGGCTGGCACTGGCCGTCGACGCGCTGCTCGGCATGGTCGAATATGGCATCGCCGAGCGCAAGCGTGTGCGTGCGATTGTGGCGGTGGTGGTGCTGGCGGCGGGCGTGCTCGCCGCGCTCGCGCCCGCGATGCCAAGCAGCCGCCCGAGCGTGACCGTGGGTGCCAAGGGCTTTGGTGAGCAATATATCCTCGCGCGCGTCATCGGCCACCGGCTCGAGCGCGCGGGTTATCAGGTGCGCTACCGCGAGGGGCTGGGATCGGCGGTGGTGTTCGGCGCGCTCGCCGGCGGCGATATCGACGTCTATGTCGATTATTCGGGCACGATCTTCACCAACGAGATGAAGCGCCAGGACGTGCCCGCCCGGGCCGAGATCGTGCGACAGGTGGGCGATTGGGTAGCACGGACCCACGGCGTGCGGCTGCTCGGCGCGCTGGGGTTCGAGAATGCCTATGCCTTCGCGCTGCGGGGTGATGTCGCCGCCAAGCGCGGGTTGAAGAGCCTCGACGATCTCGTGGCACAGGCGCCGGCGCTGAAGCTCGGTTCGGACCTAGAATTTCTGGAGCGCCCAGAATGGGCGGCGGTGCAGCGTGCCTATCCGCTGCATTTCCGCAAGGCGCAGGCCTATGCCCCCACTTTCATGTACCGCGCGGTGGCGAGCGGCGAGGCCGACGTGATCACCGCCTTCTCCTCCGACGGCCGCATCGCCGCGCAGAAGCTGACCGTGCTGAGCGACCCCAAGGGCGCGATCCCGGGCTACGACGCGGTGCTGCTGGTATCGCGCGCTCATGCAGGTGACGCGCGGTTCGTGGGGGCGCTGAAGGGGCTGATCGGCGCGATTCCCGTGGAGGCGATGCGCGAGGCGAATCTGCTGGTCGATCGGGATGTGGACAAGAAGAGCCCGGATGAAGCGGCGGTTTGGCTGGAACGGAGAATTGCAGGCTAGTAACGTTGTCGCATGGCAATTCATTATAGCGGCCTGATCGGGCTTACGGGCACCCTCGCAATTCTTCTCGCGATCGGTGTCGTTATTGGCATCGCCGACCGCCGACACTTGCGGGCGAGCTGGCTCATCGGCGCGCTGGTGCTCGTCGCGGTGAACGATGCCTGCCTCACCCGCTTTTACGGGCTGCTGCCCGATCTGTTGGGAGGTGAGAAGAATTGGCAGGGCAAATTGCTCGCCCTGGCGGCGACGCTCGCGATCGCGGCGCTTCCTCTTTTTGGCTGGCGCCGCATTGGGCTGACGCTCCGCCAGGCGCCCGGCAGCCTGCGCGCGGCGGCGCCGGTTATCGCGCTCTATGCGGGCTTTTTCCTGCTGCTCGCGCTCGCCTTTGGCGGAGAGCCGGCGAGCGGCGAGGATATTGGCTTTCAACTGACGCTGCCGGGACTGGAAGAGGAGCCCTTTTATCGCGGCCTGCTGCTCTATGCTCTGGGGCAGGCGTTCACCGGCCGGCTGCGACTGTTCGGGGTTGACTGGTCCTGGAGCGCCTTGCTCTCGTGCCTGGCGTTCGGCCTCGCCCATGGCTTTGGCTATGGCGCGAGCGGCTTTCAGTTCGAGCCATTGGTCGTGCTGGTCACCGGGCTGCCGGCGCTGCTCGCGGTGTGGCTTGCGCTGCGGACGCAAAGCCTGGTGCTGCCGGTTCTGCTGCACAATTTCGGCAACGCCATTTCGCTGATCGTTTAGGGGCGCTGGCCGCAGAGCCGGGTGAAGCATATAACGAGCCGTCACCTCGGGCTTGACCCGGGGTTCCGCTTCTTCCGCTAGCCAGGAATGGCTGCGCTTACGGACTCCCCGGCGGCCGCCGCGTCACCTCGGGCGCCCCCTCCCAGCCGCCGCCGAGCGCGCGGAACAGCGATACTTGCGCCTCCGCCACCGAAGCTTCCGCCTGGGCGCGGGCGGTGCGGGCGTTCGCCAGGTCTCGCTCGGCCTGGATCAGCTGGAGCGAACTATCGAGGCCGCTCTGGAAGCGCAGGCGGCTGATCCGCGCCGCCTCGGTACTCGCCGTCTCGGCGCGCGCCAGCACCTCGCGCTGGTCGAGCGCGCCGGCGTAGCGGGCGAGCGCCTGCTCGGTCTCGTTCAAGGCCGCGAGCACCGCCGCGTCGAACCGCGCGAGCGACGCCTCGGCCTGGGCGCGCGCCTGCCGCACCCGCGCACGCGCGACCGTCTGGTTCGGGAAATTCCACTGGATCAGCGGCCCGATCGAATAATTGACCGAGGTGCCCTTGAACAATTGGCTGCCGCGCGTCGCGTTGAGCCCGATGCGGCCCAGCAGGCTGATCGAGGGATAGAGGTCCGCGACCGCCACCCCGATCCGCGCGGTATCAGCGGCGAGGGTGCGTTCGGCGGCGCGCACGTCCGGCCGGCGCGCGATGAGCGCGGCGCCGTCGCCCGCCGGCAGCGGCTGATCGAGCTGGGGCACCGCCGTGCAGCGATCGGCCTCGGCATCCACTTGTTCGGCCGGGCGTCCGGTGAGCGTCGCCAGCGCGTAGAGCGCGGCGCGGCGCTCCGCCTCCAACCCCGGCAGCTGTGCTTCCACCTGGGCGACGAGCACTTCCTGCTGCTGCACGTCGCGCTGGGTGCCACGCCCGGCGTCGAAGCTGCGGCGGGTCAGCCCAAGCGTTTCGCGTTGTAACCGCACCGTTTCACGCGCGACCGCCAATTGCTGGGCATTGGCGCATGCGGCGGCATAGCTGCGCGCCGTCTCCGCCGCGACCGCCACCCGAGCCGCGTCGAGCTGCGCCACCGACGCCTCGACATCGCCGCGCCCGGCCTGGATCGCGCGCGTTACCCCGCCAAACAGATCGACCTCGTAGGAAGCGTCGATCCCCAGTTGGAACAGATCGAACTGGAAGGTACGTGCCGCACCACCGGTGCCGCCAAAGGCGGCGGCATTGGCGCTGTTGCCCTGCTGCCGGCTGTATTGTCCGCTCGGGGTAAAGGTGGGCAGCCGCGCCCCGCGCTGCTCGGCGAGTACCGCGCGCGCGCGCTGAAGGTTCGCGGCGGCGACGCGGATGTCGGTATTGTGCGTGAGCGCGTCGGTCACCAGCCGATCGAGCACCGCATCGCGGTAGAGCTGCCACCATTTCTCGGGCAGCTTCTCCGCGCTCACCCGCCTTTGCGCGGTCAGCTCCACCTCGCGCAGCTTGGCGTCACTTGGCAGCGGCGCGGCAGGCTTCACATAATTCGGGCCGACGACGCAGCCCGAAAGGAGCGCGGCGGCGAGCGGCGCGAGGCGAAGGGCGCGGCTCATTCGGCGGGCTCCGGCTGCGGCTCGTGCGATGCGGGCGGCGGCGTATCGCCCGGTTTGCGGCGGCGGAAGAAACCGCTCGCCCGGTCGCCCAAATTGCGGCTGATGACATAGAAGGCAGGCGTGAACAACAACCCGAAGGTCGTCACCCCGATCATCCCGAAGAACACCGCAACACCGAGCGCGCGACGCATCTCGGCGCCCGGGCCCGAGCCGATCACCAGCGGCAGCGTACCCAGGATGAACGCGATCGAGGTCATCAGGATTGGCCGCAAGCGTTGCGCGGCGGCGTGCTGGGCGGCCTCGCGCAGCTTCATGCCCGCGTCCTCGTTGGCCTTGGCGAACTCGACGATCAGAATCGCGTTCTTCGCGGCGAGACCGATGAGCACGACCAACCCGATCTGGGTGAGGATGTTATTGTCCATCCCCATCAGGTTCACACCCAGGATCGCGGCCAGCAGGCACATCGGCACGATCAGGATCACCGCGAACGGCAGCACCAGGCTTTCATAATTGGCAGCGAGCAGCAGGAAGACGAACAGCACCGCGAGCCCGAACACGATCGTGCCGGTATTGCCCGCGCGCTCCTGCTGATAGGCGAGCTCGGTCCATTCATAGCTCATCCCCGCCGGCAACGTCTCGCGCGCGAGCCGCGCCATTGTCGCGAGCGACTGGCCCGAGCTATAACCGGGCACGGTATCGCCCTGCAGCTCGGCCGAGGGGTAGAGATTGTAGCGCACCACGCGGTACGGCCCGGTCTCGGTCTTGAGCGACATCACCGCGTCGAGCGGCACCGTCTGCCCCGAACTCGATCGCGTCCGCAGCCGGCCGATATCGGAGACTTCGTCGCGATAGGGCGCGTCGGCCTGGGCGGTGACGCGGTAGGTGCGGCCGAGGAAGTTGAAGTCGTTGATATAGGACGAGCCGAGATAGGTGCCGAGGGTCGCGAAGACATTAGCGACCGGCACGCCCAGTTGTTCGGCGCGCTCGCGGTCGATATCGGCCTTGAGGCGCGGGGTGCGCGCGTTGAAGGTGGTGAAGGCGGCGGTGATCCCCGGCGCCTGGTTCGCCTTGATCATCATCCCGAACGCGACCTGTTCGAGCAGCTGATAGCCCTGGTTCTGGCGATCCTCGATCAGCATCTTCCAGCCGCCGCCCGTGCCGATGCCGCGCACCGGCGGCGGCGGGATGACGAGCATCACACCATCGGTGATCGGCGCGAAGGCCTGGCGCAGCTGGTTGGCGACCGCATCGGCCGAAAGGCGATCCTCGAAGGGTTTCAGTGGCACGAACATCGCCGCCGCGTTGGGTGCGTTGGTCAGCGTCGCCCCGTCGAGCCCGGCGAACGCCACGGTGCCGCGCACATTCGGGTTCTTCAGCGCCAGTTCCTGGGCGCGGTGCAGCACCTCGGTCGTGCGCTGGAGCGACGCGCCTGGCGGCAGCTGCACTGCGACGATCAGATAGCCCTGGTCCTGCGCCGGGATGAAGCCGGTCGGCGTCGCCGTGAAACGCCAGCCGGCGAGCGCGATCAGTCCGGCGTAAACGATCACGATCAACCCCAATGCGCGCACCGCGCGAGCGGTGAACTTGCCGTAACGCTCCCCGAGCCGATCAAAGCCGCGATTGAACCCGCGGGCGAAGCGCGCCGGCAGCCCGCGCAGACCAGGCGCGGGCTCCCCATGCGCCTTGGGCTTCAACAGCAGCGCGGCGATCGCTGGCGAGAGCGTGAGCGAAACGAATGCCGAAATCGCCGTCGCCGAGACGATCGTCAGCGCGAATTGCTGATAGAATTGCCCCGAAATGCCCGGAATGAAGCTCGTCGGGATGAACACCCCGCACAGCACCAGCGCGATCGCGACCAGCGCGCCCGAAACCTCGTCCATCGTCTCGTGCGCGGCCTCGCGCGGGCTGAGGCCCTTCTCCTCCATCAACCGCTCGATATTCTCGACGACAACGATCGCGTCATCGACGACGATGCCGATCGCCAGCACCATGCCGAACAGCGACAGATTGTTGATCGAAAAGCCAAACGCCGCGAGCATTGCGAACGAGCCGATCAGCGACACGGGGATCGCGATGATCGGGATCAGCGCCGCGCGCCAACTCTGCAAGAACAGCAGCACGACGAAGGCAACCAGGAACAGCGCCTCGAACAGGGTGTGCTGCACCGCCTCGATCGATGCCTGAATGAACTCGGTCGGGTTATAGGGGATCTGATAGGCGAGCCCCACTGGGAAGTTCTTGGCGCTGGTCGCCAGCTCCTGCTTGACCAGATCGGCGGTCTGCAGCGCATTCGATCCCGGCAGCTGGGTGATGCAAACCGCGGTGGTTTCCTGATTGGAGAAGAAGGGGTTGATCGAATAATCCTGCGCACCGAGTTCGACCCGCGCTACGTCGCGAATTCGCGTCAGCCGGCCCTGATCATCGCCCTTGATGATGATATCGCCGAATTCCTCGGGCGTCGTCAGCCGCCCCTTGGTCGTTACGCCCAGCTGAAAGGCGGTGCCGCCGCGATTGAATGGCGGCTGGCCGACCGAGCCGACCGCGACCTGCGCATTCTGCCCGCGCACCGCCGACACGATTTCGTCAACCGTCAGGTTGCGCGCGGCGGCGAGATCGGGGTTGATCCAGACGCGCATATTATAGTCACGCCCGCCAAAGATGCGCGCGCCGCCCACGCCCTGGATACGCGCCAGCCGATCGAGCAACTGGGTGGTGACATAGTTGGAGATATATTGCTGGCTAAGACTCTTGTCCGGCGAATAGAGCGTCGAGCAAAGCAGGATGTCGGGCGAATTCTTGCGCACCGTTACGCCGATCTGGCGCACTTCCTCGGGCAGGCGCGGCTCGGCTTCGGAGACGCGGTTCTGTACCAGCACCTGCGCCTGATCGACATTGGTGCCCTGCGCGAATGTAATCGTGATCGCGAGCGAGCCGTCCCCGGTGGCCGAGGATGACATGTAGATCATCTTCTCGACGCCGTTGATCGACTCTTCCAGCGGCGCCGCGACCGTTTCCGCCAGCGTTTCAGCGGTCGCGCCCGGGTAGGTCGCGTTTACCACCACCGTTGGCGGTGCGATTTCCGGATATTGGGCGACCGGCAGGATCGGATAAGCAACCGCGCCGAACACGATGATCAGGATCGACAAGACCGCGGCGAAGATCGGGCGATCGATGAAGAAATGTGGGAAGCGCATGGTCTTCAGCCCGCCTTGGCTTCGGCGGGCGGCGGCGCGTCGATCGGCTGCGCCACCGGCGAAGTATCCGCGGCGCGCGGCTTGAGCGTGGTGCGGCGCGGTTCAACGGGCATTCCCGGTTGCAGCCGGGTGATGCCGTTGATCACTACCAGCTCGTTCGGCCCCAAGCCTTCCTTGACGACGCGCAGCCCCTCGACCGGGGGCCCGGTGACGACCGGACGCGGCGCGACCTTATTGTCCTTGGTGAGCACATAGACGAGCTTGCGCGTCTGGTCGGTCAGGATCGCCTCATCGGGCACCAGCATGGCGTGATAAGTGCCGGAACCAAGCAGGCGGGCGCGGCCGAAAAGCCCGGGCGTCAGGAAGCCGGTGGGATTTGGCACAACGGCATGGGCACGGATCGTGCCCGATTGCGCGTCGATCGCGTTGTCGACGAACGCCATCCGCCCTTTCCAGCGATAGCCGCTTTCGTCGGCCAGCTGAATCTCGATAGGGTTGGGCGCGTAGCGCGACGACTTGCGCTGCCCGGTTGCGTCCTGGCGCAGATATTTCAGGTAGAAATTCTCCGCACCCGTGAAGGTGAACCAGATCGGGTCGATCGAGACGATCCGCGTGAGCACCGTCTGCCCATCCTGCACCAGATTGCCCCGGCTTACCCGCCGGTCCGAAATCCGGCCCGATACGGGCGCGCGCACGGTGGTGAAGCTGAGATTCAGCGCGGCGTTCGTCACTTGCGCCTGCGCTGCGCGCAGATCGGCCTGAGCGGTGCGCACCGTGGCCTCGCGCGTTTCGAACTCCTCGCGACTGATCGCCTGCGCGCCGAGCAGGGTTTGCGCCCGGGCGAGTTCGGTGCGGGCATTGGCGAGCGTCGCCTCGGCGCGGAGCACCTGGGCGCGCGCCTGCTGCAAGGTGGCGCGATAAGGGCGCGGATCGATCACGAACAGCGCCTGGCCCTGGCGAACATTCTGCCCGTCGCTGAACAGCACTTGGTCGATTGCGCCGGAGACGCGCGGGCGCAGTTCGACGTCCTGCGGCGCCTCGAACCGACCGATATACTCGTCCCAATCGACGACATTGCGCTGCAACGGCGTGGCGACGGTGACAACGGTCGGCGGGGGCGCCGGCGGCCCGCCACGCTGCCCGCACGCCGCGAGCATCAACGCGCCCATCATCAGGAGTTGCCGGCCGTACCCCATGCGCTTCCCCCTCATATGGGGGTGGCGCCCCCGCAGTTCGCCAAGCGCTTTGCTGCAGCTGCTCAGCGAGCCGTTAAGTGAAAAAGCCAGCGAAAATTTGCAAGGGGCGGGCTTAGGCGAAAGCAAACATTTTTTCGTAAAGTACGCAAACTTTCAAAATGTTGCGCTTGCGTTTCGCGGCCGTTTCGGGTGGCGCCTAGGCTAGCCAAGCTTCGCCATTACCTCGTCGCTCACTTCGTAATTGCCCCAAACCTGCTGGACATCATCGTCATCGTCGAGCGTGTCGATCAGCTTGAACAATTGCGCGGCCGCAGCCTCGTCGACACTCACGGTGGTGCCCGGCCGCCAAGCAAGCTTCGCGCCCTCGGGCTCGCCGAGCACGGGGGTGAGCGCCTTCGCGACTTCGTGCAGCGCTTCGATCGAGGTCCAGATCTCGTGACCGTCGTCCCCTGAGGTGACGTCGTCGGCACCGGCCTCGAGTGCCGCCTCGAACAACCGCTCGGCATCGCCGGCGCTCGCCGGGTAGGTGATCAGCCCAAGCCTGCTGAAGCCGTGGCTCACCGATCCGCTCGCACCAAGGTTACCGCCATTCTTGGAAACGGCGGTGCGGACGTTGGTCGCGGTCCGATTACGATTGTCGGTCAGTGCCTCGATGATCAGCGACACGCCGCCGGGGCCGAAGCCTTCGTACCGGACTTCCTCGTAATTCTCGCCATCACCCTTGCTCGCCTTGTCGATCGCGCGCTGGATATTGTCCTTGGGCATCGACTGAGCCTTGGCGGCGTTGATCGCCGCGCGCAGGCGCGGGTTCATATCGGGCTCGGGCAGGCCCATCTTGGCCGCGACCGTGATTTCGCGGCTGAGCTTGGAAAACATCGCCGAGCGCTTCTTATCCTGCGCGCCCTTGCGGTGCATGATGTTCTTGAACTTGGAATGGCCGGCCATGGGATCCTTCGGGGGTGATATCGCGAGGTGACTCGCGCCGTTACCGGAAGGAGGCGCTCAGGGGCAAGTCGGGTGGCGCAAGGGTTGGCAGCCACACGACGGCGCATGAGAGAGGAGATTGGCGGGCAACGCCCGCCTCTCCGTCACATCGCCATCCTCTCTGCGGCGGGGCTGACGTTTGTGGGGCAGGCGTTATGGCCGAAAGCGGCCAGCCTACCTCATGCCGAGTGCGGCGAGATAGGTATCGAGAATCGCTTCCTCTTCCTGATACTCCTCGCGCTTCTTGCGGCGGATCGCGATAATCTTGCGGATCGCCTTCACATCATAGCCACGGCTCTTGGCCTCGGCCATCACGTCCTTGATGTCGTCCGCGATACCGCGCTTTTCCTCTTCCAGCCGCTCGGCGCGCTCGATCAACAGCCTCAGTTCGTCGGCGGCGACAACATCGCTCATGGGGGTTCGGTAGCTCCAGCTAGTTGTTGAGCGGCGCTCCTAGGCGAAAGCAGGGCGCTGCTCAACCGCCGTCATTGCGGCAGCGTGGCAAGCCATTTGAGGGTCAGCGCCTGCAGCGTCAGCCGCTTGTCGGACCAGGCATGATCGGTCGCGACGTGATCCTCGGTGATCCGCTTGCCGCCCGCCGCGCGCACCGCCGCCAGCAGGCGGCGCGAGTCCTCCGCCACGAAGTCGTCGCTCCACATCACGTGCAAGCGCCGGTCGCGCAGCTTTGGCGCCAGACCGGCAAAGGTCCAGCGATCGGCGTTGGCGGCCAATTCGTCGGCCATCGTCTCCCCGGTGACACCCGCCAGCGGCGCGCGATTATCGTCCATTGAGGCCACGACCTGCGCGCGTGCCGTTCGCGCCCGCGCCCCGATCGCGCCGAAGTCGCCGGCCGAGATGATCACGCCCCCCAGCAGCCCCGGATCGTCGGCAAGCGTCATCGCCGTCACCCAGCCGCCCATGCTGTGCCCGCCGAGCACGACGCGCTTCGGGTCGGCGCCCAGCTTCGCGGCAGTGGCGGTATCGCGCACATAGGCGAGCGTGGCGCGGGCATCCTCCAGGCAGTGCTGGAAAGAAAACTGCCCTTGGCTGCCCCAGGCGCCGCGATAATGGACCATCACCACGGTCCAGCCGGCGCGGCGCAGAGTCTGCGCCAGATCGAAACTACGCTCATTCCCCGGTAAGCCATGGAGCAAAACGAACAGCGGATGCGGCCCCGCGCCGGCTGGCACATAAGCAATGCCGTTCATCGTCGCCTCACCGCTGGGGATCCGCAGCACCTCGATTCGGGCAGGATGCGCGCGATCAGCCGCCGGCTCGGTAGTGATCGCCGAAGGCCAGCGCTGCGGCGCGGCGAACCCAGGGACGGCACCGATCGCCAACAACGCGGCACCTGCCAGAATCGCCCGACCAATAGTTCTTGTCATTCCGTCCTCACCCCAGCAACCGGGCTCACTCGGCTGGAAACGCCGCGCGCTTGCCGCCCGCCTTCACCACCGTGCCAGCGTGCATCACGAACTCGACGCCGCGCAACCGCGCCACGTCCTGCGTCGGATCGCCCGCCACCGCGATGATATCGGCGGCCTTCCCCGGCTCGATGCTGCCGAGCTCGCCCTCGCGCCCCAGCGCCTCGGCGGCGGTGAGGGTGGCCGCGCGGATCGCGGCGGCGGGGGTCATGCCGGCGCGGACCATCAGCGCGAATTCACGCGCGTTGTCGCCGTGCTTCGAGACGCCGGTATCGGTGCCGAATGCGATCTTCACGCCGGCCGCGATCGCCTTCTTGTGGCTTTCGAACGCCGCCGCTGCTGCCGCTTCCGCCTTCGGGATCGTCGCGGCGGGCAAGGCACCGGCGCGCGCCTGTTCCAGCGCCGAGACAGGCGCGATCATCGTCGGCACCAGATAAGCGCCCTTGGCCTTGAACAAGGCAATTGCCGCGTCGTCGAGGAAGCTGCCATGCTCGATCGTGTCGACGCCGGCTTCGAGCGCGGCCTTGGTCCCTTCCGCCGCATGGCTGTGCGCCGCCACCTTGCGGCCGAAGCTGTGCGCGGTTTCGATGATCGCGCGCATTTCCTCGGGCGTCATTTGCCGCCCCAGCCCGCCAGCCACGTTGGAAAGCACGCCCCCGGTCGCGGCGAATTTGATCACCTGCGCGCCCAGCCCGATCTGTTGTCGCACCGCGCGGCGGCAATCGTCCGGCCCATCGCAGGTATTGATCTGGTGGGCATGGACCGCGTCGGCGAACTCCTCCGCTAGCCCATTAGTGCCGTCGCCATGCCCGCCCGTTACCGAGATCATCCGACCGGCGTTGACGATCGTCGGCCCTTCGATCTCGCCGCGCGCGACCGCGTCACGCAGCGCGCGCACCCCGCGCGGATCGCCGCCCAGATCACGGATGGTGGTGAAGCCGGCTTCGAGATCGGCGCGCAGATTCTTCTGCGCCTCCACCATCTCGTCATAGCCGTCCCGGTTGAGCGCGCCCAACCGCTCACGCAACGGGTCGCCGCCAATGCCCCAGCTATGAACGTGAAGGTCGATCAGCCCGGGGAGGACAAACTTGTCCTTCAGATCGACCAACGTCGCCCCCGCCTCGGGCGCCACGAAACCGTCGCGCACCTCGGCCACCTTGCCGTCGCGTATCACCACCGTCACCTGCCGCCGCGCGGGCTCCCCCGGACGGGCGAGCAGGGTGCCGGCGTGGATGTACGTGGCCCGCTTGGGCGCGGGCGCGCTCTGAGCGAGCGCGGCGGGCGCAGCGGCCAGCAGCAGCGCGGCGATGATGGTCTTCATGGCGTCCCCCCTTGTTATTCAAGCAGGAAGGATAACCCCACCGCGCGACGCGGCAAGCAGGCGCTTATTGGTTTTTCGCAACGCTTTCCTGCATCCGTGCGAGCTGTTCCGCGCTCGCCTCGGTCTGGAAGCGCGCCTTCCACTCGGCGTAGGACATCCCGTAAACCGCCGCGCGGCCTTCCTCACGGGTGAGCGCGCCGTCGCTTGCCTCGGCCACCCAATCACCCAGGCAATTGCGGCAGAATCCCGCCAGCCCCATCAAATCGACATTCTGTGCATCATGCCGGTGGCGCAGGTGCCGGACCAGCCGGCGGAAGGCGGCGGCCGCCACCTGATCGTCGATCGCATCGATATCGCTCATCTATTCCTCCTTGAGCCGCGCGAGATAGGCATTAGACGAGGGGCCAGCCAAGGCCAGCGAGGACATAATGAGCAAAACCATCGCCCCCCGCCTGCGCAAGGTGCGCGTCCTCGCAACCCTCGGCCCCGCGAGCAGCACCGCCGAGATGATCGAGCGCCTCGCCCGCGCCGGCGCCGACGCCTTCCGCGTCAATATGAGCCATGGCGACCAGGCGAGCAAAATCCCGCTGATCGAAACCATTCGCGCGCTCGAAAAGCGGACCGGGCGGCCAACGACGATCCTCGCCGATCTGCAAGGCCCCAAGCTGCGCGTCGGCCGCTTCGATGGCGGCAAGGTGCAGCTGGTGACGGGTCAGCGCTTCACGCTCGACCGCGACGCGACGCCGGGCACCGTTGAGCGCGTCGAGCTGCCCCACCGTGAAATTTTCGAGGCGATCGAGCCCGGCGCGCGGCTGCTGCTCGACGATGGCAAACTGGTGCTGCGCGTGTTGGAACACGAAGCCGATCGCATCGAGACACAAGTCGAGGTTGGCGGACCGCTGTCGAACAACAAGGGGCTCAACGTCCCCGACGTGATCCTGCCGATGGCGGCGCTCACCGAAAAGGACGTGTCCGATCTGCATTTCGCGCTCGATCAGGGCGTGGACTGGATCGCTTTGTCCTTCGTCCAGCGCCCCGATGACCTGGCCGACGCCCGCCGGCTGATCCAGGGCCGCGCGGCGCTCCTCGCCAAGATCGAAAAGCCCGCCGCGCTCGACCGGCTGGAGGAAATCGTCGAGCAGTGCGACGGGGTGATGGTCGCGCGTGGCGATCTAGGCGTCGAGCTGCCGCCGCAATCGGTGCCGCCACTCCAGAAGCGCATCGTCGAGGTCGCGCGGCGCCAAGGGCGGCCGGTGGTGGTCGCGACGCAGATGCTCGAATCGATGATCACCGCCCCCACCCCGACCCGCGCCGAAGTGTCGGACGTGGCGACCGCTGTCTATGACGGCGCCGACGCGATCATGCTCTCGGCCGAGAGCGCGGCCGGCGCCTGGCCGACAGAGTCGGTCGCGATGATGAACGCGATTTCGGAAGCGGTCGAAGCCGATCCGATGCACGGCGAGCGGGTTCACTTCACCATCCTGCGGCCGGATCCCACCACCGCCGACGCGCTGGCCGAAGCGGCGAAGAACATCGCCAACACCGTCTCCGCCAAGGCGATCATCTGCTTCACTGTTTCGGGATCGACCGCGCGACGGGTAGCACGTGAGCGACCGGGCGTGCCGATCCTGGTGCTGACCCCCAAGATGGAAACCGCCCGGCGGCTGGGCCTGCTGTGGGGCACCTATGCAGTCCACACGCGCGATGTGGAATCGTTCGAGGAGATGGTCGCCAAGGCCAAGCGTATGGCGCTACGCCACCAGATCGCCGGCGCGGGCGACCGGGTCGTGGTGATGGCGGGCGTGCCATTCCGCACTCCGGGCTCGACCAATGTGCTGCATGTCGTGCGGATCATCGGCGACGAGCTGAAGGGCTATGGGCATTGACGCCCTTGGCGCTCAAGGCACCTTGGTCTTTCCATCGGCGGTGAGTTCCACCAAACCCATCGCGTTGCCGGCGGGATCGGTGAACAAGCCGAGCACGACGACCCCCTTCACCTCGAAGCGCGGCGCGACCACCTTGCCACCATGCGCGACGATCTCGTTCAGCGTCGCGGTAACGTCGGGCACGCCGATATAGATCACCTTCTGTGCCGGATCGGTGCGCAGCGTTCCCGACAGCCGAGGCCCGCTGACCGGCACCGAGACCACCCCGCCCGGCCCCGCGGTCCAGCCGAATACGGCTTCATAAAAGGCGGCCTGCTTCGTATCGGCGGGGCCGGCGATATCGAAATAGACGATGGGTGCGGGCATCTTTTGCGGTTTCCCCTGAGCGGCGAGGCTGAACGGCGTGGCGGCCAGAATAATGGCGAGCGCGACCTTGAGCTCGGTCATAATCTTCTCCCGTCGGCCGGCGAAGCAAGCGGCAAGCGGACAGGCCGGCGCCCGAAAGTCGGCGATCAGGGGACGCGATGCAATAGAGGCGAGAAGGCTCGCGCAGAGATCAGGCGAGCAGCTGCAACGCCGCCAGCTCGGCGCGCAGGGCGCTCGCGTCAGTGAAATGGTGCGCGCGCATCCCGGCGGCGCGCGCGGCTTCCACATTGTCGAGCCGGTCATCGATGAAGAGCGCGTCCGACCCCGCCAGACCAAAGCGCTTGAGCGCCAGCATGTAGATCGCGCGATCGGGCTTCACCAGCCGCTCCTCGCCCGAGACAACGATATCGCGAAACCGGTCAAAAAGCTCGGCCTCGCGCGTGCGAAACGGGGGCCAGAATTCATGGCTGAAATTGGTGATCGCGAACAGCGGCACGCCCGCCGCATCCAGGTCAAGCACCAGCTCGCGCATCCCCGGCAGCATGTCGCCCAACTGATCGTTGAAGCGCGGCCCCCACAAGGCGATCAGCGCCGCGTGCTCGGGATATCGCGCCGTCAGCTCGGCGGACGTCTCCGCGAAGGGGCGCCCGGCGTCGTGCTGGAAATGCCAGTCCTTGGTACACACGTCGCGCAGGAACGCGTCGAGCGCCCGATCATCGTCGATCAGGCGCTCGTAAAGGAACCGCGGGTTCCAATCGTACAGGACATTGCCGACGTCGAAAATGACGGCGGCCGGCCGGGCGGCCACGGGCTTCAGCCCTGGCGGGCCTTGAACCGGCGCTGCGTCTTGTTGATCACATAAGTGCGGCCACGGCGGCGGATCACGCGGTTATCGCGGTGCCGGTCCTTGAGCGACTTCAGGGAATTGCGGATCTTCATTGCGTGATTCGCTTCGTGTTTGAGGGCTGCTGGAAAGGCGCTGCGCCTAGGGGCGAGCCCGACAATAGTCAAGCAAAACCCGTGTGCGAAACTGCGCGGCCCCGCTAAACGTTGTGCCAGCGGAATCGATCGTCGGGCATGAGGGAGCAGGTGATGCGGCAGGTGGCGGGATGGATGGCGCTGGCGGCGCTGTTGGGTGGATGCACGACCGCGAACCCGGTGCGGGTGACGCGGTTTCACCTCGATCAACCAATCGAGCGCGGCGCGGTAGCGGTTCTGCCGGCCCCCGGCGGCGACCCGACCAGCCTGGAATTCCAGCTTTATGCCCGATCGGTCGGGGCGGCGCTCGCCGTTCAAGGCTTCAGCGCCGCCGCCGCCGGGCCTTATGAAGCCGTGATCGCCATCACGCGCGAAAACCGCCCGGTCGGGATCGCTCAGAAGCCGGTGAGCATCGGCATCGGCGGCGGCAGCTTTGGCGGCGGGTTCGGCGGCGGCGGCTCGATCGGCTTCGGCGTCGGCAAGGCGCGCCAGCGCGAGGTCTATGTCACTCAGTTGTCGGTCCAGCTGCGCCGCCTGCCGCAGCGCGACATCGTGTGGGAGGGCCGCGCGATCACCGAGGCGGACACACGCGCCCAGGCCGCGCAACCGCAGGCGACCGCCGACAAACTCGCCCGCGCGCTGTTCACGGGGTTTCCGGGCCAATCGGGACGCACTATCACCGTGCCATGAGCCTGAGCATCACCAGCGCCTTTGACGGCGGCAATATCGAAATCGTGTCGATCGAGGGGGAGCGGGCCGATCTGGCGATCCGGCGCGATCACCAGTCCGATTTCTTCCAATGGTTCTATTTCCGCGTCGCGGGGCAAGCCGGCCAGCGCGTGACGCTGCGCCTGCTCAATGCCGCGGGCGCCGCTTATCCGCTCGGCTGGCCGGGGTACCGGGCGCGGGTGAGCACCGATCGCGAGACCTGGACGCTCGCCGAGACGAGCTACGCTGATGGCGTGCTCGAAATCCGCCATGAGCTGACCGGCCCGCTCACCTGGTTCGCTTATTTCGCGCCCTATTCGAGCGAACGGCACGAGGCGCTGATCGCGCGCTATGCCGCGACCGCCGGCTTCACCCACCGCGAGCTTGGTCGCTCTCTCGACGGCCGGTCGATCGACTGTCTGAGCGTTGGGCATGGGGCGCTGCCGGTGTGGCTTTATGCTCGCCAGCATCCCGGTGAGACGATGGCGGAATTTTGGATGGAAGGCGCGCTGGAGCGGCTCGCGCAAGGCGATGATCCGATCACCGCGCGGCTGCTGGCCAAGGCGCGCTTCTATCTCGTGCCCAACATGAACCCCGATGGCAGCGCGCGCGGGCATTTGCGGACCAACGCGGCCGGGGTGAACCTGAACCGCGAATGGGCAGAGCCGAGCGCCGAGCGCAGCCCCGAAGTGCTCTGCGTGCGCAATGCCATGGACGAAACCGGCGTCCGCTTCGCGATCGACGCGCATGGCGACGAGGCGATCCCGGCTAATTTCATGGCGGGGTTCGAGGGGATTCCCAGCTGGTCAGACGCGCTGGGTGCCAAATTCTACCGCTACCGCGACGCGCTCGCCGCGCGCACGCCCGATTTTCAGACGAAGCTCGGCTATCCCAAATCGGCGCCGGGCAAGGCCAATCTGTCGATGTCCACAAACCAGCTCGCCGAGCGGTACGGCGCGGTATCGATGACGCTGGAAATGCCGTTCAAGGATCACGACACCAACCCCGATCGCGCCCAGGGCTGGAACCCGGTACGCTGCCGGCGGTTGGCACATGCCTGCCTCGAAACGCTCGCCGAGCTGATCGACGAATATTGATCCAGGACCTGCTTGCTCAGTCGATCGGTGCGAAGGTCGCGATCCCGGGTGCCCCAGCCTTAGCGGCGAGCTGTGCCGGAGCCTCGGTCACAGCGGGGGACGCATAGATGAAGCCATGCGCCGGATAGGTCGTCTTGCCAAGCCCGCCGAGCGGGGCGAACCAGACGCGGACCTTGCTCCAATCGCCGGCTTCCGAAACGTCGATCGCGCGCACGTCGCGCTCGATCCCGCCGCGGCGCGACCAATTGGCATGGGTGAGCAGCACTTCGCGGGCGCTCAGGACTTTGCTCACCATCGCGACATGGCCGTTGGGCATCCCGCGCGCCGCGGCGAAGGCGAGCACCGCGCCCTCGCGCGGAGCTTGGCCGCGGGCGTAGCGGCCTTCGGCTTGGTTCCACCAGGTATAGGCGTTGCCGCGAATCTCGATGCCTGAAACTTCGCGGGCGAAAGGGGCGCATTGCATGTAGCCCGCCGCGGCCGGGGCCGCCATCATCAGGGCGCAGGCTGACACCAGCGCGAATCGCGCTGCGAACAAAGCTTTATTCATTGACCCCCACGGTCCCTGATTTGTCGTTGCACCCTATCGAGCAGACCGCGCCGCCCGTGAAAAGCCTTGCGGGGCGATGAACGGAACCTTTTCCGACGAACGGTGGCGACGGACCGACAAGATGTTTCGGCAGTCGCGCTGCCGCGGGTTTCAGCTGGCGAGGTCTGGGCCGGCCAAGGCGGCGATTCGGGCCTCATGCTCCGCCCGACCGAAGGGGAAGCGGCGGTAAGCGAGCGCCCCCAGGCCATAGACCACGAACACGGTGACCCCGAAGATGAGCACCAGCCGCTCGATCGTCGCGTCGGGCACGCTGCCTGGCTGCGCGTTCGCGGGGAAGTCGGCGGCTTTCAGGATCAAGCCGGCGAACAGCGCGCCGAGCCCGCCGACCAGTTTTTGCACGAAGAAACTGCCGGCGAAATACACCCCCTCGCTACGCTGCCCGGTGCGTCGCTCGGACTCCTCGACCACGTCGGACAGCATCGAGGCGCCCAGGATGAAGGCGCCGACGCCGGCGGTTGTGTTCACGCAGAAGATGACGAGCAGCAACGTGATCGTCTGGCGCTCGCCCGGGGGCGGGAACAGGCCCAGCAGATGCAGGAAATAGGGCGCCGACAGCAGCACCGCGTTGGCGAGCGCGAACGCCCCGGCCACCGCCCGCTTGTCGCCGCGCCGCGTCATCCGAGGCGCAAGGAAGAACGCACCGATAGCCCCGATCAGCAGCGCCAGCGCGAGCAGCTGATAATCCATGTCGGCGAACCGCCAGACAAAGGCATAGAGATAATTGGACAGGGCAAAGCTCGTTCCCTGTGCGGTATAGGCGAACAGCCCCGCGACCATCAGCACCAGAAAGCCGCGATTGGCGACGGCGCGGCCGAAGGCGGTGAAATGATCGCGTAGCGACTCTCCGCGCGCGCCGGCCGGGGGCAGATATTTGATCTCAGGGTGCAGCATCAGCGACGACGACAGGATCGACAGCACCATGAGCACCGCGCCAAGCAGCGCCCAGTGGCTATAGCCAAGCGCGTTCTGCAGGCCGTTGGCATGGGTCGCATCGGGCCGCAGGAACACCGCATAGGCCAGGAACAACATGCCGAGCCCACCGACCCAGCCGAACAGATAGCGATAGGCGAACAGCTTGGTCCGTTCGTCATAATCGCTGCTGAGTTCGGGGCCGAGCGCCGCCGAAGGGATTTCAAACATCGACAGCGCCAGCCGCACCAGCAACGCCGCGCCGAAAAGATAGCCGAGCAGCGCGTCGGGCGACCAGCCGGCCGGCGGGTTCCACAGCAGCAGCCAACCCGCCGCGACCGGCAGCGCGGAGGCATACATCCAGGGATGCCGCCGCCCCCATTTCCCGCGCGTATTGTCCGACAGGAAGCCGACCAGCGGATCGGCGAACGCCTCCACCACCAGCACCAGCGCGATCACGGCGCCGACACGATCAGGCGGCAGGCCCATCACCTGATTGTAGAACAGCAGCAGGAAAGTCGCGAAACCGTTGTCCTTGATGCCATAGGCGATCGAGCCGAGACCGAACGCCAAGCGCGCCCGCCCCGGCAAGCGGCGCGGCGGCGGGGTCGCGGTCATTGCTTGAACGCCTCGAGCATCGCGAACAGTGACGGGGTCTGCGGATCCCAGCTGTGGCGCGGCCCGAGCGTGATGCCGCCATCGGCGACCAGATGCGCACCGGTGACGAAGCTCGCATCCTCGCTCCCCAGAAAGGCGATCGCGGCGGCGATGTCCTCGGGCCGGCCGGCGCGCTGGATCGGCTGCGCGGTCGTGGCGATGTGCGCGATGGTTGCGTTGGCCTTGGTTTGTGTCTCGCCTTCCATTCCCACCGCCCGGGTGAAGATGTTGGTGACGATGAAGCCGGGGCACACCGCGTTCACCCGGATGCCATGCCGGGCGAGATCGGCGGCGGCGAGATGGGTCAAATGCAGCACGCCGGCCTTGGCGACCGAATAAGCGGTGGGCGCGGCGCCGGTCTGTAGCGCGGCAACCGAAGCGGTGTTGACGATCGCACCGCCGCCCCGCTTCGCCATCAGCGGCGCGACATGGCGGATGCCGAGCGCGACCGAGCGCAGCAGCAGGTTCTGCGTGAAATCCCACCCATCCGCGCTGATCGCGTCGATCGTCTCGCGCGCGCCGCCGGCCCCCGCGTTGTTCACCAGCAGATCAATCCCGCCCTCGGCGTCGGCCGCCTCGAGCAGCGCGATGATCGCGGCCTCGTCGAGCACGTCGCAATGCCGGAAGGCGAAGCCCTCGGCGGCGGCGATCTCCGCCCCGGCAGGGTCGATATCGGCGATCATCACCTCAGCGCCCTCGGCCGCCAATCGTCGCGCGGTGGCAAGGCCAATGCCCGACGCACCCCCTGTCACTACCGCGCGCTTGCCCGCGTACCGCATCCGCCTCTCCCGTTTTTGGGTAGCATAGTATGGGGCCGAGCCCGGTCAATCGCCCGACTTTTGAATTTGCGGTTTGGCGCACGGGGTTGCACCGTGTGGCGCTCCCGGGCTAGCTGGCGCGCGATCAAGGAGAGGTTATGGCACTCGACGCCGAAACGTTCGACCAGCTGATCGAGACCGTGCGCCGCTTCGTCCGCGAACGGCTGCGGCCCCTGGAGGGCGAGGTGGAGGCCGCTGACGAAATCCCGTCGGCGATCGTCCAGGAAATGCGCGAGCTCGGCCTGTTCGGCCTGTCGATCGCCGAGGAGTTTGGCGGGCTGGGCCTCACCATGCTCGAGGAATGCCGCGTCGCTACCGAGCTCGGCCACACTACCCCCGCCTTCCGCTCGACCTTCGGCACCAATGTCGGCATCGGCAGCCAGGGGCTGGTGATGGCGGGCAGCGCCGAGCAGAAGGCGCATTGGCTGCCGCGCATCGCCAGCGGCGAGATCGTCACCAGCTTCGCGCTCACCGAACCCGATGTCGGCAGCGATTCCGGGGCGGTGAAGACGCGCGCAGTGCGCGATGGCGACGTCTACCGTCTGTCGGGCACCAAGCGCTACATCACCAATGCCGACAAGGCAGACCTGTTCACGGTGATGGCGCGCACCGGCGACGAGCCCGGCGGGCGGGGCGTCTCGGCCTTCCTCGTTCCGCGCGATCTGGCGGGCGTCTCAATTGGCGAGCCCGAGAAGAAGATGGGGCAGAAGGGCGCCAAGGTCGCCGACGTCAATTTCGATGACGTGGCGGTGCCCGCCGCGAACCGGCTGGGCACGGAAGGCGAGGGCTTCAAGATCGCGATGCGCGTGCTCGATCGCGGGCGGCTGCACATATCCGCGGTGTGCGTCGGCGTGGCCGAGCGGCTGATCGCCGATTGCGTCGCCTATGCCGGCGACCGCCGCCAGTTCGGCAAGCCAATCGCCGAGCATCAGCTGATCCAGGCGATGATCGCCGATTCGAAGACCGAATGCCTGGCAGCGCGTGCGCTGGTGCTGGAGACGGCGGCGGCCAAGGATCGCGGTGAGGATGTGGTGCTCGAATCGTCCGCCGCGAAACTCTTCGCGAGCGAGATGGTCGGCCGTGTCGCCGACCGCGCGGTCCAAATCTACGGCGGCGCCGGCTATATCGCCGATTATGGAATCGAGCGACTGTACCGCGACGTGCGGCTGTTCCGCATCTATGAGGGCACCAGCCAGATCCAGCAGCTGATCATCGCGCGTGAGACGATGAAGCGCGGCGGGTGACGCCTGCAATCCGGGAGAGAAAGCGAATGGACACCACCACCCTGTTCCGCCTCGATGGCCGCATCGCGCTGGTGACGGGCGGCTCGCGCGGGATCGGCAAGATGATCGCGGCTGGCTTCATCGCCCAGGGGGCCAAGGTCTATATCAGCGCGCGCAAGGCCGATGCGTGCTTTGCAGCCGCCGAGGAACTGGGCGAGAACTGCATCGCGCTGCCGCAAGACGTGTCGACCGTCGCCGGCTGCAAGGAGCTCGCCGCCCAATTCGCCGAGCATGAGCAGAAGCTCGACATCCTCGTGAACAATGCCGGCGCCGCTTGGGGCGAACCGTTCGAGGCCTTTCCCGAAAAAGGCTGGGACAAGGTGATGGATCTTAACGTGAAGTCCCCCTTCTTCCTGACGCAAGCACTCTACGAGCCGCTCAAGGCGGCCGCCTCGCGCCAGCGCCCGGCCAAGGTGATCAACATCACCTCGATCGACGGCCAACGGCTGAACCCGTGGGAGACTTACAGCTATCACGCCTCCAAATCGGCGCTGATCTACCTCACCAAGCGGATGGCGGCGCGGCTGATCCGCGACGCGATCAACGTCACCTCGATCGCCCCCGGCGCCTTCGCGAGCGAGATGAACCGCGCCGCGCGCGACCATGGGGATGCGGTTGCGCAAGGGATTCCGGCCAAGCGCATCGGCGTGGACGAGGATATGGCGGGCGCGGCGATCTACCTGGCGAGCCGCGCGGGGGATTACGTGATCGGCGAGACGATCACGGTCGATGGCGGCCTAGTCCACGCGGCGCTGGGGACGTCGATCGACGCTTAAGCCTGCGGGTGGTGTGGCTCCATGATGAGGGTGCGGCCCTCCACGCGCCAGCTCTTCAAGCGCGACAGGAAGTTCATCCCGAGCACATTCACCCCGTCGAATGCAGGCGCGACCACCACCGGCAGATCGCGCGCGACGATGTTGCCCAGGCGGAGTTCGGGCACTTGCGCGGTCTGCGCGCGCACCGCGCCGTTGGCGGTGCGCAGGATCACCGGAAACAGTTCGTCATTGAGCGTGAGGCCGGCGGCCGCCGCCGTATCGGGCGAGAGCGCGGTGACGGTCGCGCCGCTATCAATCAACAGCCGCTTCTCCACCCCGCCGATCCGCGCACGTACCCAGAAATGGCCGTCGGGCGCCATCTTGACCCGCAGCTCGCGCCCCTCGACCCGCTGGCCTTCGAGGCCGAAGGCTTGGCTCAGCCGCGCCAGATAGGGGTCGAACCGCTGGCGCTGGTCGATCATCACCACCAGCAGTACGATCGCCACGCTCCAGCTGGCGAGCGAGATCAGCGTGCCGAGCACCGGCACCCGCCGAAGCAGGCGCAGGAGGACGAAGCCCGCCACGATCGCGGCGATCAGCGGCCAATGACCGGAGAGTTCGGGGATATTGTCCATCGCGGGCGACAACGCCTAGCCGCCGCCAGATGGCCCGAGGCTGAATAACCTTGAGCGTTTCCGCCCCTACTCCACGATTCCCCCTGCCGCGAGCACGGCGAGCGTCATCAGCTCGCTCGCGGTGGAGGTCATCGGCGCGATCTGCACGGGCTTTTCCAGGCCGACCAGCATCGGCCCGATCACCGAATCGCCGCCCAGCTCGCGCAGCAGTTTGGCCGAGATATTGGCCGATTGCAGCCCCGGCAGGATGAGCACATTCGCCGGTCCGGACAGTCGCGCGAACGGATAGTTCGCCAATTGCTGCGGGTTGAGCGCAACATCGGGCGCCATTTCGCCTTCATATTCGAACTCGGCCCCGCGCGCGTCGAGCACTTTCACCGCCTCGCGGATATTCTCCAGCCAGCGCCCCTCGGGGTTGCCGAAGGTTGAATAGCTGAGGAACGCGACGCGCGGCTCGTGCCCCATCCGCCGCGCGACCTGCGCCGTGCCTTCCGCGATGTCGGCGAGCTGCTCGGCGTTCGGACGCTCGTTCACGGTCGTGTCGGCCATGAACACGGTATGGCTCTGCCCGACGAGCACATGCACCCCGAAAGGCGTGCGCCCCGCCGCGACATCGATCACCCGCCGCACCTGGATCAGCGCCTGGGCGTAAGTGCGGGTGATGCCGGTGATCATCGCATCGGCCTGCCCCATCTGCAGCATCACCGCGCCGAAGGTGTTGCGATCCTGGTTGATCATCCGCTCGCAATCGCGCCGCAAATAGCCCTGGCGCTGAAGACGGTCGTAGAGGAAATCGACCATCGCGGGGACGAGCGGCGATTTGCGGCTGTTGTGCAGCTCATAATTTTCCGGGTCCGTCACCCCCAGCGCGCAGAGCCGATCGGGCACGTCGTCGCGCCCCACCAGCACCGGGGTGCCATAGCCGCCTTCCTTGAAGGCGATCGCCGCGCGCAGCACGACCTCCTCCTCGCCTTCCGCGAACAGCACCCGCTTGGGCCGCGCACGGGCGCCTTCATAGGCGAGCTGGAGCACCGAGGTCGTGGGATTGAGCCGCGCGCGCAGGCTGTGGCGGTAATAGTCAAAATCGGTGATCGGCCGGGTCGCGACGCCTGAGTCCATCGCCGCTTGCGCGACGGCGGCGGGTACGATCTCCATCAGCCGCGGGTCGAACGGCGCGGGGATGATGTAATCGGGGCCGAACTGGTGCTTCACTCCATAAGCGACCGCGACCTCCTCGGGCACCTGCTGGCGCGCGAGCTCGGCGAGCGCCTGCGCGGCGGCGATCTTCATCGCATCATTGATGCCGGTGGCGCGCACATCGAGCGCGCCGCGGAAGATGAAAGGGAAGCCGAGGACATTGTTGACCTGATTGGGGAAATCGGAACGGCCGGTGGCAATGATCACGTCGGGCCGCACCTGCTTGGCGACATCTGGCATGATCTCCGGATCGGGGTTCGCCATCGCGAACACGATCGGGCGCGGCGCCATCTTCTGGAGCAATTCGGGCGGCAGCGCATTGGCGGCGGAGAGGCCGAAGAACACGTCCGCCCCCTCGATCGCGTCGGCGAGAGTGCGCGCGCTGGTGGCGACGGCATGCGCCGATTTCCACTGGTTCATCGACTTCTCGCGGCCCTGGAAGATCACGCCTTCCATGTCGACCATCAGCAGCTGGTCGTGCGGCAGCCCCATCGCCTTGATCAATTCGGCGCAGGCGATCGCCGCCGCGCCCGCGCCGAGCATCACCGCCTTGGTCGCCTTGATGTCGCGCCCGGTAAGGTGCAGCGCGTTGATCAGGCCGGCGGCGGCGATGATCGCGGTGCCGTGCTGATCGTCATGAAACACGGGAATGTTCATCCGTTCGCGCAGGGCTTGCTCGATGATGAAACATTCGGGGGACTTGATGTCCTCCAGATTGATCCCACCGAAACTGGGTTCGAGCAGCTCGACGCACTCGATGAAGCGCTGCACGTCCTCGGTCTTCACCTCGATGTCGATCGAATCGACATCGGCGAAGCGTTTGAACAACACCGCCTTGCCTTCCATGACCGGCTTGGCGGCGAGTGCGCCCAGATTGCCGAGCCCCAGGATCGCGGTGCCATTGGAGATGACGGCGACCAGATTGCCCTTGGCGGTATAATCATAAGCGGTTGCCGGGTCCGCCGCGATCGCGCGCACCGGCGCGGCGACGCCGGGCGAATAAGCGAGCGCGAGGTCACGTTGGGTCGCCATCGGCTTGGAGGCGATCACCTCGATCTTGCCGGGCCGTCCCTCGCTATGGAAGCGCAGCGCCTCGCGATCGGAAAATTGCGTGCTGCTTTCCTCGGACATAGGCTCCCTCCGCTTCGCCCGCGCTTCTAGCCAAGGGGGGGCGTGGCGTCTATGTTGGTCACCATGAAGCACGAGCCGGGCATCTTCGAGCAAGACGATGAGGAGACAATCGCCGCATCCGTCGCGCGCGCGCGCCGATTATGCCGCAGGCCGATATCATTCCCATGCTATCGTTGGCCGTTGGCTCAAAACCTGGGGGACGCCTGATTTCAAACCGTTCTTCGAATGGCTGAAGTCGTCTGGCTGAACGAGGCGCTGACGCAGCTCGACCGGATTGCTAGCTATATCGCCGTTTTCGATCCGTTCGCGGCGCAACGCGTCGCAATCCGGCTTTTGAATCTTGGTGAAAGCTTGGCGACTTTCCCTAACGGAGGGCAGCCGGCGAGCGGTGGAACTCGGGAACTTGTAACGGTGCGGCCCTACATCCTGCGGTATGAAGTCGTCGGCGATACCGTTACGATCCTGAGCGTGCGCCATGCCGCGCGTCTGTGGGACGTCCCATGACCGCCACCCCGATGATGGCGCAATATCTCGCGCTCAAGGCCGAGGCCGAGGATTGCCTGCTCTTCTATCGCATGGGCGATTTCTTCGAGTTGTTCTTCGAAGATGCGAAGATCGCCAGTGCGTGCCTCGACATCGCGCTCACCGCGCGCGGCGAGCATGGCGGGGAGGCGGTGCCGATGTGCGGGGTGCCGGCGCATGCGGCGGAAGGCTATCTCGCGCGGCTGATCAAGGCCGGGCACCGCGTCGCCATCGCCGAGCAGACCGAAAGCCCCGAGGAAGCGCGGCGAGCACGTGGTTCCAAGGCGCTCGTCCAGCGCGCGATCGTGCGACTGGTGACGGCGGGGACGCTCACCGAGGAAGCATTGCTCGACGCGCGCGTGGCGAATTGGTGCGTAGCGGTGGGCGAGGCTGCAGGTGGCGTGGCGATCGCCGCCGCCGACATTTCGACCGGGCGGTTCGAGATTATCGAGGCCAGCGCCACCGCGCTGGGCGCCGAACTGGCGCAACTCAATGCGGCGGAAGTCATCGCCGCGGAAGGCGGTCCGCTCGCCGACGCCCGCCTTCGCCCACGCGCCGATTTCGATAGCGGCCGGGGCGAAGCGCGGCTGAAGGCGCTGCTCGGCGTGGCGACGCTGGACGGGTTTGGCCAGTTCAGCCGGGCGGCGCTCGCGGCGGCCGGCGGACTAATCGCTTATCTCGATCATACCGCGAAAGGCGCCCTGCCCTTCCTACGCCCGCCCGTCCTGCGCCGCAGCGAGCAGGCGATGGCGATCGACGCGGCGACCCGCGAAAGCCTAGAACTGACCCAGGCACAGGGTGGCGGGCGCAAGGGGAGCTTGCTCGACGCGGTCGATCGCACCGTGACGGGGGCGGGCGCGCGGCTGCTCGCCGCCGACATCGCCGCGCCGCTGATGGACCGAGCGAAGATCGAGGCGCGGCTCGAGCTGGTGCAATGGCTGGTCGAGGATGCCGGCGCCCGCGAAGGGTTGCGTGGCGAACTGCGCCGGGCGCCCGATATCGGCCGTGCGCTGGGGCGGCTGGCGGCCGGGCACGGCGGTCCACGCGATCTGGGGCAGCTGCGCGACGGGCTCGATGCGGCGTGGACGCTGGGCCAGCGGCTACAGCGCCTCGCCGAGCCACCCGCTTTGATCGCGGAAATCGCGCCAAAGCTGCAGGGCCACGGCGCGCTGATCGACACGCTCGCCCGCGCGCTGGTGCCCTCGCCACCCGTGGACGCGGCGCAAGGCGGCTATATCGCCGAAGGTTATGACGCGGCGCTCGACGATCTGCGCGCGGCGGGTGCCGGCGGGCGGCGGGCGATCGCCGCGCTCGAAGCGGACTATCGCGCGCAAACCGGGATTCAGGCGCTCAAGATCAAGCACAACGCGGTCCTGGGCTATCATATCGAGGTTCCGGCGAAGCACGGCGATGCCCTGATGCGGCCCGAGAGCGGCTTCACCCACCGCCAGACGATGGCCGGCGCGGTGCGCTTCAACGCGCCGGCGCTGCACGAGGCGGCGCTGAAGGTGACCCAAGCGGGTGCCCATGCCCTCGCGGCGGAAGCGGCGCATCTGGAGGAGCTGACCGCGCTCGCTTTGTCGGCGCGGGAGGCCATCGCCGCGACCGCCGACGCGCTCGCGCGGCTCGACGTCGCCGCCGGGCTCGCCGAGCGCGCGGCGGAGGGTGGCTGGACGCGGCCGCTGCTCGTCGATCAGGCTTGTTTCGAGGTGGAGGGCGGACGCCACCCGGTGGTGGAGGCGGCCTTGGCGAAAAGCGGCGAGCGCTTCGTCGCCAATGACTGCCGCCTTTCCGAGGACTCGCGGCTCTGGCTCGTCTCCGGCCCGAACATGGGCGGCAAATCGACCTTTTTGCGCCAGAACGCGCTGATCGCGGTGCTCGCGCAGGCCGGAAGCTTCGTTCCAGCGGCACGAGCACGGTTGGGACTGGTCGACAGGCTGTTCAGCCGGGTCGGCGCCGCCGACAATCTGGCGCGCGGGCGCTCAACCTTCATGGTCGAGATGGTCGAAACCGCCGCGATCCTGGCGCAGGCCGGGCCGCGCAGCTTCGTGATCCTCGACGAGGTCGGGCGCGGCACCTCTACCTATGACGGGCTCGCCATCGCCTGGGCGGTGGTCGAGGCGATCCACGAGCAGAACCGCTGCCGCTGCCTGTTCGCGACGCATTATCATGAGCTTACCCGGCTCGCGGAACGATTCGAGGCGCTTTCGCTCCATCATGTCCGAGCGCGCGAGTGGAAGGGCGAGCTGGTATTGCTCCACGAGGTCGCGCCCGGCCCCGCCGACCGCAGCTATGGCCTGGCGGTCGCGCGGCTCGCCGGGCTCCCGCCCACGACCATCGCGCGCGCGAAGGCGGTGCTCGGCAAGCTGGAGGCCGGGCGCGAAAAGACCGGCGGCCTCGCGGCGGGGCTCGACGATCTGCCGCTGTTCGCCGCCGCGGCTGCCGCGCCCGAGCGCGAAGTCGACGCGCTGCGCGACGCGCTCGCCACGCTCGATATCGACGCACTCTCGCCGCGCGAGGCCCTGGAAGCGCTCTACCGCTTGAAGGAAATGGCGGGGGGCGCGCTCACCCGGCCCGGGCGCGAAGCCGGCGCTTGATCCGGCTGAACCCGATCGGCGTGACCCGAAGATAGCGGGCGATATCCTGCTGCGGCAGGCGGGCGAGCAAAGCGGGCGCGCTATCCAGCAGCCGCTGATAACGCTGCACGGGCGTCGCGCAGAGCAATGCCTCCTCGCGCGCCTGCTTGCGATCGGCCAGCCAGCGGCTGAAGGCGACGGCCGCGCCGACAACGGCCTGATCGGTGGCGATCAGGCCGTTGACCCACGCGGCGGGAAGCACCGCGATCTGGCTGTCCTCCAGCGCGACCGCGCCAAAGCGTTGGGGTGCGTCCTCCAGGTCGCCGAACAGCCCCTGATCCGCGACAAAGCTCTTGATCCACTCGTCCCCCGCCGGGGAGAGATAAGTAAGCTTCACCAGTCCGCGCAGCAGCACGAACAGCCGGCCGCCGGGCGCTCCTTGCGACAACAGCACCGCGCCTTTGGCGTGCGGCTGGGGCTGCCACCGCCCGGCCTGCTCGGCGCGATCGCGCAACAAGGGAATGATCTGATCGGCGGCAAGCATGGCTCCCGCCTTAGATGGGCGGCGCGCGGACGCAAGCCACGCTAAACCTGGGTTCATGCGCGCAAGTGGCGCCGGCGCTATCGACGCGCGGTTCATCAATGGGGCAAGGCATGGCGGGTTTTTCACTGGCGGGAAGGACGGTTCTGCTCACGGGCGCGGGGCGCGGCATTGGTCGCGCGCTGTTCGTGCACCTCGCGGCGGCGGGGGCTGGGCGCGTGATCGCCGTTGGTCGGGATGCGGCGGCGCTCGACGCACTCAGCACCCTCGCGCCGATCGCGACGCCCTATCCGGCGGACCTTGCCGATCCCGCCGAGCGCGCGGCGCTCGTCGCGTACCTGACTGAAAAAGAACCTGATTTGTCGGTGGTCATCAACAATGCCGGCACGCAACTGCCGACCGATCTCATCAATCCGGACGCCGCGCGTTACCTGCCCGCGCTGGCTGGCGAGATCGCGGTCAACTTCGCGGCGCCGATCGACTTGTGCGTGGCGTTGCTGCCGGGACTGATCGCGCGGCCTTCGGCGATGATCGTCAACATCACCTCGGGCCTCGCGATCGCGCCGAAGAGCGGCGCGCCGGTCTATTGCGCGGCCAAGGCGGGTTTGCGCAGCTTTACCAAGGCGTTACGCTATCAGGCCGAGGCGCGCGCGCCGCAGCTGCGCATCGTCGAGGCGCTGCCGCCGCTGGTCGATACCGAGATGACGCGCGGGCGCGGGAGCGGGAAGATCAGCGCCGAGGCCGCTGCCGCCGAGATCGTGCGCGGGATGGCGGCCGCCAAACCGGAGATCTATGTCGGCAAGGCGAAGCTGCTGCGCGCCATCCACAGCCTCTCCCCGGCGCTCGCGGACCGTCTGATGCGCGCCGGTTGACGCCAAAAACCGCTCCCGGGCGCTCCCGCGCGCGCTTATCCCCGCCGGAGCCGCGCCGCGAACTCGGTGCTCGCCTGGCGCAGGCCGCCGCTCTGTTGGCGGACTCCGTCCGCGACCCCGGCGATGCCTTGCGCGAGCCGGGTCGCCGCCTCGGCCTGGGCGGCGAGCGCGGTGAGTTCGTTCTGGACGTGCGCGCCGCCATCGGTCGCGACCGCGACGCTCGCCATGATGCCGTCGGTCGCCTGCGCCTGGCGGTCGATCGCGCGGGCGATGTCGTGCGCGCCCCCGGCGATGCGGGCGACATCGCCAGCGATCGCCTCGACCGCGCCGGCGACCGCGCCCGCGCTGTCGTCCATCGCCGCGATGTGATCGCCGATATCGGCCGCGGCGGTGCGGGTTTGCGCGGCGAGCGCTTTCACCTCGCCCGCTACCACCGCGAAGCCGCGCCCCGCCGCGCCCGAATGCGCCGCCTCGATCAGGGCGTTAAGCGCCAGCGTGTTGGTGCGCTGCGCGATGCGTTCGATCTGCGCGGTGATGCCGCGCACCGCCCGGCTGCGCTCCGCCAGCGCCTCGGCCCGTCCGCGCGCTTCCTCGGCGCGGGTCTCGGCGGCGACGGTCGCCTTGACCTGGGTACCGATCTCCTGCTCGATCGCGGTGATCGCCTCGCGCAAATTGGCGACGGCGGTGCGCACCGCCGCCATCGATTGCCCGGCGACCCCGGCGCTCGCCTGAACGGTGCGGACATGCGCCGCGCTCGCCTCCCCCAGCCGGAGCAGCGTATCGGTCGAGCCGCCAAGCTCGGCGACCGCGTCGCCCAGCGCCGCGATCACCGCCATCACCGAGCTTTCATAGCGCTGCGCGTGATCGGCCATGATCGCGCGGCGTTCCTCGGCCATGCGCGCTTCCTCGGCGGCGCGGGCGCGTTCGTGCGCGCGTTCGAGCGCCTGCTGCTGAGCGGTGGCGCGGCTTCGCTCCTCGCCGCGCTGGCGTTCGAGCGCCGCGATCTCCGCCGCCGCGCGCATCCGCTGCGCGTAGAGGTGCGCCTGGATCAGCGCCATCACATACAGCGTCACCACGAACACCAGGATCGCCGCGTCATAGAACAGCGGCACCGCCACCACGCGGTGAAGCTGGCGGGCCAGCTCGACGCTCACCACCCCCATGAAGATCAGCGCGTTGACCGGGACGAGCGTGAACACCTTGCTCCCCAGCGCGATCACCGCCACCGTCACGCAGGCGATGCCGACACGCTCGGTCCCCGCGCTCGCGCCGTCGATCAGCGCGAGCTGCACCGCCCAGGCAAGCCCGATCACGAACGCATAGAGATGCAGCGCCCGGGGTTGCTCGGCCGCCGGCACCCGCCAGCGCGGCGGCAGCAGATCGGGACGAGCCAGCGGCAGCGCGGCAAGCGTCGCGATCAGGACCGGCGCGCCCGCCACGGCGGCTTGCAGCGAGCGCGAGAGCACCGCGTACACGATGCTGAGCGCAAGCGTCGTCACCAGATTGAGCGGCACGATCCAGCCGATCAACTCGGCGGTTTGCGCGGCGCGTTCGGCGAGCGTTTCAGGCGCGATCCGGGGCAGCGCGGCGAGGCGCGCGAGGCGCCGGCCACGCGGCGCCAATTGCGGAAGGGCGTTCGCCGTCATTGGCCCATTGGTAACGGGCTATGGTTAAAGCGGACTTAGCATTCCTACGGTCGCTTTCTGGCATGACGATGGCCGGCCAAGCGCTTATCAGGCGATGTGATGAGCAACCGATTTGCCGGCCTGCGCCAGCGCCGCGCGATCATCGATCGCCGCGCGATCGCCGATGCGCTCCACGCGATCGAGGGCGGCGACGCCACCGCCCTGCGCGCCGCCGCGACCGCGCAGCTGCGCGCCGCGCTGGGGGCGGGCCGCGCCGAGATCGCCCGCCGGCTCGCCGAGCATCCCTCGCGCGGATTGGAAGCGGCAGCGGCGGGCGCCTTCCTGATCGACCAGATCCTGCGGCTGTTGTTCGATTTCACCACCGAACGACTTCATCCCAACGCCGCGCCCACCGCCGGCGAGCGGCTCGTGCTGGTCGCGGTCGGCGGTTATGGCCGGGGCGAGATGGCGCCGCATTCGGACGTCGACATCGCTTTCCTCACCCCGTGGAAGCTCACCGGCTGGGCCGAGCAGGTGATCGAATCGATGCTCTATGCGCTGTGGGATCTGCGGCTGAAAGTGGGCCACAGCGCGCGCAGCCTGGACGAGATGGTGCGCCAGGCCAAGGCCGACGTGACGATCCGCACCGCGCTGCTCGAAGCGCGCTATGTGTGGGGCGACATGGCGCTGTTCGACGAGGCGATGCGCCGCTTCCGGCTGGAGGTGCAGCAGCCGAGCGTACGCGCCTTCATCGCCGACAAGCTCGCCGAGCGCAACGAACGCCACCGCAAGATGGGCGACAGCCGCTATGTCGTCGAACCCAATGTGAAGGAGGGCAAGGGCGGCCTGCGCGATCTCCACACCTTGTTCTGGATCGGCAAATATGCGCACAATGTCGATCGTTCGGCGGGCCTCGTCGAGGCGGGGTTGCTGACGGCGGCCGAATATCGCCAGTTCCACCGCGCCGAGAATTTCCTGTGGGCGGTGCGCTGCCATCTCCACCTGATCGCCGGTCGCGCCGAGGACCGGCTGACCTTCGACGTGCAGCGCGAGATCGCCGAGCGGTTGCGCTTCGCCGAACGTGCCGGCGCCTCCCGGGTCGAGCGCTTCATGCGCTATTACTTCCTGCAGGCGAAGACGGTCGGCGACCTGACCGGGGTGTTCCTCGCCCATCTCGACGACGCATTCGCCGCGCGCGGGCGGCGCTTTGGTTTGCCGAGCATCATGCGACGGCCGCGGCGGCTGAACGGCTTCGTGCTCGATCGCGGGCGACTCGCGCTTCCCACCGACGACTTTTTCCGCCGCGATCCGGTGCGGCTGATCGAGCTGTTCGCGCTCGCCGAGCGCCAGGCGCTCGAAATCCACCCGCTGGCGATGCGCGCCGCCGCGCGCGACGCCAAGCTCGCCGACGAGGTGCGCGACGATCCGCGCGCCAACGCCCTGTTCCTGGAAGTGCTCACCTCGCGCCGCGATCCCGAAACCGTGCTGCGCTGGATGAACGAGGCGGGGGTGTTCGGCCGCTTCGTGCCCGATTTCGGCCGCGTCGTCGCGCAGATGCAGTTCGATATGTACCACCATTATACGGTGGACGAGCATTCGATCCGCGCGATCGGCCTGCTTTCGCGCATCGAGCGCGGCGAGCTGGTGCAGGACCATCCGATCGCGACCGAGATCGTGCAGAAGCTCGTCTCGCGCCGCGTGCTCTATGTCGCGGTGCTGCTGCACGACATCGCCAAGGGGCGCGGCGGCGACCATTCGGTGCTGGGCGCCGAAGTCGCGCGCCGACTTTGCCCCCGGCTCGGGCTGAGCGCGGGCGAGACCGAGACGGTCGCCTGGCTGGTGCGCTGGCACCTGCTCGCCTCGGCGACCGCGTTCAAGCGCGACCTGTCCGACTATAAGACGATCCTCGATTTCGCCGAGGCGGTGCAAAGCCCCGAACGGCAGAAGCTGCTGCTCGCGCTGACGGTCGTCGATATTCGCGCGGTCGGCCCCGGCGTGTGGAACAGCTGGAAGCGCCAGCTGCTCGGCGAGCTGTACGAACGCGCCGAGGAATTGCTGCGGCTGGGCCACAAGCAGAAGGGCCGCGCCGAGCGGATCGCCGCCAAGCAGGCCGGGCTCGGCGCCGCGCTCGGCTGGCAAGCGCCCGCGTTCGACGCGCTCGTCGCCCGCCTGCCAGAGGCCTATTGGATCGCCGAGCCCGATGACGTGCTGGCAAGCAACGCCCGGCTGGTGGCGGCGGCGGGCGACAAGCGCCTCGCGATCGACGCGCAGGTCTATCCCGAACGCGGCGCGACGCTGGTGACGCTCTATGCCGCCGACCATCCCGGGTTGTTCTACCGCGCGGCGGGGGCGATCCATCTGGCGGGCGGCAACATCATCGACGCGCGCATCCACACGACGCGCGACGGCATGGCACTCGACAATTTCCTGGTGCAGGACCCGTTCGGTCGCCCGTTCGACCGCGCCGAGCAGCTCGCGCGGCTGAAACAGGCGATCGAGGACGCGCTCGCCAACCGGATGCGGCTGACCGAGCGGCTCTCCGCCAAGCCGCTGCCCCGCACCCGCGCCGAGGCGTTCGACATCGCGCCGCAAGCCTTTATCGACAACGGCGCCTCGAACCGCTTCACCGTGGTGGAGGTCAACGCCCGCGACGGGCCGGCGCTGCTCAACCGGCTGGCGCACGCGCTGTTCCAGTCGAAGGTCACGGTCCATTCGGCGCACATCGCAACCTATGGCGAGCGCGCGGTCGACGTGTTCTATGTGACCGATTTGTTCGGCGACAAGATCACCAGCGCCCAACGGCTGCGCGCGCTCGAACGCCGGCTGATCGAGGCGGCGGCGAACGAGGATTTGGCGCACGCGGCATAACATGGCGCGGCGCGGCTGAGGGGAGCGAACGATGCCGGTAACGGGCCTGGGTGGTTTCTTCTTCCGCGCGCGCGACCCCGGCGCCTTGCGCGACTGGTATCGCGACGCGCTTGGCGTCGGCAATGGGTGCGGCGAGGGGGCGGACCGCCTCGACTGGGCCTGGTCGCCCGAATCCGGCCCGCTGATCTTCGAGCCCTTCCCCGCCGACAGCGATTACTTCGCGGCTGATCGGGCGTACATGCTCAACCTGCGGGTGCGCGACCTCGACTCGCTGCTCGAACAGCTCAACGCGCGCGGCGTGGCGATCGAAACCCGCGAGGCATGGGACAGTCAGGGTCTGGGCCGTTTCGCCCGCATCCACGATCCCGAGGGCAACCCGATCGAATTGTGGGAGCCGCCGGCGCGCGATTGAGCGCCCGGAAAACCCCGCCCCCGTCGCGCGATCACTGCTTCGGTTTGCGCCGCGCGAGCCATGCCTTCATTTGCGCGATCTCGCGGTCCTGCGCCGCGATCACGTCCTTGGCGAGCGCGCGGACTTCGGGATCCTTGCCATATTTCAGCGCGGTCTTGGCCATCGCCACCGCGCCTTCATGGTGGGGGATCATCAGCCGCATGAAGCTTTCGTCGGCATCGGCGGAGGCGGCGCCCATGTCCTTGTGCATCGCCGCCATCGCCGCGTCATATTCGGCGGCGGCGGGGGAGGACGGCTTGGCCGCGCCCTGCCCCATCGCCCCGTGCCCCATCGCCGCATGGTCGGGTGCTTGCGGAGCGGGGGGTGGCGCGGCGCGGTCGCACGCGGCGAGCGGGAGCAGCGCCGCGATCAATATCAGGCGTGGTTTCATTTCGGCGCGAGCACCATCAGCATCTGCTTGCCCTCCATCCGGGGGTAAGCCTCCACCTTGGCGATCTCGGCGGTGTCTTGCTGCACGCGCTGGAGCAGCGCCATGCCGATCTGGCCGTGCGCCATTTCGCGGCCACGGAAGCGCAGCGTGACTTTCACCTTGTCACTCTCACCGATGAATTCGACGATCTTCTTCATCTTGGTGTCGTAATCGTGATCGTCGATATTCGGGCGCACCTTGATCTCTTTGATCTCCTGCGCCTTCTGAGTCTTGCGCGCGGCGTTCGCCTTCTTCTGCGCCTCGTACTTATACTTGCCGACGTCGAGGAACTTGGCGACGGGCGGATCGGCGTTGGGCGAGACTTCGACCAGGTCGAGCCCGACTTCCTGCGCCTGCGCCATCGCTTCGCGCGTGTACATCACACCCAGATTCTCGCCATTCTCATCGATGACGCGGACGCGGGGCGATTGAATCCATTCGTTGAAACGCGGCCCGTTCATGGGCGGCGGCGCCATCGGACGCCGGTGCATGGGAGGACGGATAGGTATGGCTCCTGTTATGGGATAATCGTGCAATATAGTCGCGCGCGACGTTCTTGGCAAAGTCAATCGCGTGGGCGATTGTCCCTCGGCGCGGGCGGATCGCCGCGCCTTCAGATCACATAATCAACCGTCACCAGCTGCGCCTGCGCGCGCCGCTTCTCGACCAGCGTCGTATTGAGCGCGGCGATGGTATCGCTCCCCGCGCTTTTCCACATAAACGGCAGCAGCGCATGGACGCAGCACCGCGCCCCGCCCCAGATCATCGTCACCCCAAAGCGCGAGGCGACGGCGAAATGTTCGGCATAGCTCTCGCCGACCGAGGCGGGATGGGCAGTGAACAGGCGCAGCATGATGATCTCCGGTTGAAGCGGCGATGCTAACCCCGCGCGGCGAGTTGCGCCAGCAGGTCGGTGGCGAGCAGGCTCAGGCTGTCGTCGCGCGCGCCCATCACCACGATCCGGTCGCCCGCGCCTGCCTCGGCGAGCAGTGCGCCCGCCGCCGCGCCGCGATCGGCGATGTGGCGCGCGGGGGCACCGCTTGCCCGCAGATCGGCGACGATGTCGGCGCTCGTCACCTCGCGCGTCACGGTGCCGCCGAAATAGGCGGGATCGCACAGGATCAGCCGATCCTCGGGCGATAGCCGCGCGGCGAAGGCGCTCACCAGCTCGCGCCGCATCACTTTCAGCGGGCCAAAGCCGTGCGGCTGGAACAGCAGCAGCAGGCGCCCGGGGCTCGCGCGCAGCGTGTCGAGCGTCGCGCTCAGCTTGTCGGGATTGTGCGCGAAATCGTCGATCACGGTGACGCCCGCCGCCGCGCCCACGCACTCGAACCGGCGCTTCAGGCCGGCGAAGCCCGCGATCGCCTCCGCCGCCTCCGCCAGAGCGATGCCGAGCGCGCGCGCCGCGCCGATCGCCGCGAGCGCGTTGGCGACATTGTGCCGCCCCGGCACCCGCAGCCGCACCCGCCGCGCCGCGCCGCCACGCTCGGCGAGATCGAAGGTGATTGCGAACGGCTCGGGAACCAGATTGGTCGCGACCAGATCGGCCTCCCCCTCCACCGCGACCGCATAGAGTCGCTCGCGCTTCAGCCCCGCCGCGATCGCAGCCGCTTCGGCATCGCCGACATTCACCACCGCCGTTTCCGCCTTGGCGGCGAAGGCGCCGAACAGCGCGCGCAGCTCCTCGATCGATTTGTGATCGAGGCTGACATTGTTGAGCACCGCGATCTTGGGCGCGTAGAGCGCGATCGAGCCGTCGCTCTCGTCGACCTCGCTCACATACAACCCCGGCTCGCCGACCAGGGCGGAGGCGAAGGGCGCCTCGGGCCGTGCGAAATTCTTCATCACCGCGCCGTTCATCACCGTCGGCTCGCGGTCGAGCGCGTGGAGCAGCCAGCCGATCATGCCGGTCACGGTCGACTTGCCGCTGGTGCCGGCGACGCCGATCGCGGTTTGCGCGCGGTTGAACAGCCTGGCGTTGAGCTCGGCCCGCGTCATCCGCCGGCAGCCGAGCGCGTTCGCCTGAACGATGTCCGCCACCGTCTCCTCGACCGCCGCCGAGGCGACGACGATCTGCCGGTTGCTGGTGATGCCGCTGCCGTCCTGCGGGAACAGCGCGATGCCGAGCGCTTCGAGCGCGGCGAACTTCGCCGGCACGCGCCCCTGATCGAGCCCGCGATCCGATCCGGCGACGGTCGCCCCCTGCCCCGCGAGGATCATCGCGAGCGGCATCATCCCCGAACCGCCAATGCCGACGAAGAAATAGTCCATGCCCGCCGCGCTAATCGCCGGCGCGCGCGGCGGCAAGCACTTGGCAGCGCGGTCGCGACGGGGTTAGCGATAGGCGTGGCCAGCCGCTTGCACATCGCCATCGTCGCCCCCGCCCGTCCGCTCACCCCGGCGCTGGCGGAAGGCATCAGCGCGATCGCCGCCGGTTTTCCCAGCTTAGCGCTGCATATCCACCCGCAATGCTTCCTGAGCGACGGCCATTTCGCCGGCCCCGACGCGGCGCGGGCGGCGGCGCTGATCGAGGTGGCGAACGATCCCGCGATCGACGCGATCTGGTTCGCGCGCGGCGGCTATGGATCGAACCGGCTGCTCGCCCAAGTGATCGACGCCCTCGGCCCGGCGGCGATGGGCAAGACCTATCTCGGCTATTCCGACGCAGGCTTTCTGCTCGGCGCGCTTTATGCCCGCGGGATCGGGCGGCCGGTCCATGCGCCGATGCCGGGCGATCTGGCGCGGGCCGATGGCGTGCGCGCGGTGCGGCGCACGCTCGGCTGGCTGGCGGGGGGCGACGGGGACGCGCTCGAGCCTGGCCTGGGCGCGCGACCGGCGGCGGCGTTCAACCTCACCATCCTGGCGTCGCTCGCGGGCACGCGCTGGCTGCCCGATCTCACCGGCCATGAGCTGCTGATCGAGGAAGTGAGCGAGCCGCTCTACCGCGTCGATCGGATGCTGTTCCAGCTCGCCCATATGGCGGCGCTGCGGGGAATCGCCAGCGTGCGGCTGGGGCGGGTGACCGACATCGTCCCCAACGATCCGCCCTGGGGCGAACCGCTCGCGGCGATGGTCGCGCGCTGGTGCGCCGAGCTGGGCGTGCCTTATGCCGGGCAGGCCGATATCGGCCATGATGCCGACAACAAGCTCGTGCCCTTTGGCTTGGCAGCTATTCGCTAAGCTTTTGCCTTTAGTGCCGGGCGCGAAGGGATTGGCGATGTTGCGCGCTTTGGAAGACAGGATCAACCGGATCGAGGCGGCGATCAGCGCCGGCGAGGCGCTGATCAACGGTCCGCTGCCGACCGGCGCCGAGCTGGCCAAGCGCGCGCTCGAAGCCGGGCTGATGGTGGGCGCCTATCAGCTGCACGTGCAGCGCGAGTTCTTCGATCGCTATGCCACGCACCCCGATCCCGAAGTGCGTGACACCGCCGAGGCATTGCGGCGCGAATGCAGCGCCCTGCGCGGGCAGCTGCACGGCAGCGTCCGCAAGACCGCCGCCGAGGCGCCCGATCCCAACCATTTCGCGCGCACCGCCCGGCTCTACAACGCCGCGTTCCGCTCGCATTTTGGCAAGGTGCGCGCGCTGGTCGCGCGGGTCGAGGGCCAGCCGGGCTGAGCGGCGGCGCCCGCGCCGCTAGGCGACGCCGTTCGCCTTGAAGTGGGCGAGCAGCCGGCGCCAGCCATCCTCGGCATCGGCCTTCACATAGCTCGCGCGGTAATCCGCGTGGAAGCCATGCGGCGCGTCCGGATAGAGCTGGATCGACGAGCCGGTCTTCCCCGCCGCCTTCAGCGCGGCCTGCATCGCCTCGACATCGGCGGGCGGGATGCCCGTGTCCTTGCCGCCATAGAGCCCCAGCACCGGCGCCTTCAGCTCGCCCGCGCGCGCGATCAGCGGCTTCAGCTGGCCATACCAGGCGACGCCGGCCTTGATGTCCGGATCGACCATCGCCGCGCGCCACACCACCGCGCCGCCCCAGCAGAAGCCGGTGATGCCGATCTTCGCGCCGTTCGCGAATTTCTGTGCCTTGATCCAAGCCGAGGTCGCCTTCACGTCGCCATCGACCTGATCGACGCTCGCCTGGCTGACGACCTTGATGATTTCCTTGAAATCGGTGAGCGCGGGCAAATTGACGCCCGAGCGGTAGAAGAACTCCGGCGCCACCGCGACATAGCCGAGCTTGGCGAAGCGGCGGCAGATGTCCTTGATATAGTCATGCACGCCGAAAATCTCGTTGACGACGATCACCACCGGGTGCCGCCCGGCCTTGGCGGGGCGCGCGACATAGGCGGGCAGCGGCTTGTCGGCGCCGTTGGGGATCAGCGCTTCCTCGATGATCAGGCCATCGGCGGGGGTGGCGATCGGCTGCGCCTCGGCGGCGAGCGCGGCGACCGCATAGCCCGCGAAGAACAACGAGCCCACCGCGGCGCGGCGGGTGAGGTGGAGATCGGCGGGTTCGGTGCCTTCGGGGCGGGTCAGCAGCATCGCAGCACTCCTAAACGACGAGAGTCGGGGCTTCGCGAGCCTAACCATTTGCGGCCGCGCGGCAAGCAGGCGTGGCTTGCCTCGGTGCGGCGGCGCAGCGTAAGCGGGGCGAATTCAACTGAAGGTGAAGTCCATGTCCGCCCCCGTTCGTATCACGCTCCCCGATGGCGCCGTTCGCGAAGTCGCGCGCGGCACCACCCCGGCGGAGATCGCGGCGGCGATCGGACCCGGCCTCGCCAAGGCAGCGATCGCGGCGCGGGTCGATGGCGAGCTGCGCGATATCAACCGCCCGCTCGAAGCCGACGCCCAGCTCGCGCTGGTGACCGCGAAGGACGAGGCCGACGCGCTCGAACTCGCGCGCCACGATTATGCGCATGTGCTGGCGGAAGCGGTGCAGCAGCTGTTTCCGGGCACGCAGATCACCTTCGGCCCCTCGACCGACGACGGCTTCTACTATGATTTCGCCCCCAAAGACCGGCCCTTCACCGAGGAGGATCTGCCGGCGATCGAGGAGGCGATGCGCGCCATCATCCGCGCCGACAAGCCGCTGCGCCGCGAGGTTTGGCCGCGCGAACAGCTGATCAGCCGCTGGCGCCAGCAGGGCGAGACGTTCAAGGCCGAATGGGCCGCCGAACTGCCCGAGGGCGAGGAGCTGACGGTCTATTGGTCGGGCGAGGACTGGCTCGACATGTGCCGCGGGCCGCACCTCGCTTCCACCGGCAAGCTCGACGCGCAGGCGTTCAAGCTGACGCGCGTCTCGGGCGCTTACTGGCGCGGCGACCAGAACAACGCGATGCTCAGCCGCATCTACGGCACCGGCTGGCTCAACAAGAAGCAGCTCGACGCGCATCTGACCCGGCTGGAGGAAGCCGCCAAGCGCGATCACCGCAAGCTGGGGCAGGAAATGGACCTGTTCCATCTGCAGGCCGAGGCGCAGGGTTCGGTCTTTTGGCATCCCAAGGGCTATGCCATCTACCGCGCGCTTGAGGATTATATGCGCCGGGCGATCAAGGGCGCGGGCTATCAGGAGATCAAGACGCCGCAGTTGATGGACGTCCGCCAATGGGAACGATCGGGCCATTGGGGCAAATATGCCGAGAACATGTTCGCCGTTCCCGACATTGTGCCCGACGGCGAAGGCACCGCGCCCAAGGTGGCGGCCGACGCGGATTGGATGGCGTTGAAGCCGATGAATTGCCCGGCGCACATCATGGTGTTCCGTCAAGGCATCAAAAGCTATCGCGATCTGCCGCTGCGTTTTTACGAAAATGGGTGCTGCCATCGCAACGAAGCGCATGGCGCTTTGCACGGCATCATGCGGGTGCGGCAGTTCACGCAGGACGACGCGCATATCTTCTGCCGCGACGATCAGGTCGTCGATGAAGTGCGGGCGTTCTGCCAGTTGATCGACCGCATCTATGGCGATTTCGGATTCAAATATTCGGTCAAACTGGCCTTGCGCCCCGAAAAGCGCTTCGGTTCCGACGCCGATTGGGACAAGGCCGAGGGCGAGTTGCGCGACGCCGTGGTGAAAGCGGGCCTCGCCACCGAGGACTATGGCTGGGAGGAGCTGCCCGGCGAAGGCGCCTTTTATGCCCCCAAGCTCGAATGGCATTTGACCGATGCGATCGGCCGCACCTGGCAGGTTGGCACGCTGCAGGCCGATCGCGTCCTGCCCGAACGGCTCGATGCGAGCTATGTCGGCGAAGATGGCGCGCGCCACCGCCCGGTGATGCTCCACCGCGCGATCTTCGGCACCTATGAACGCTTCATGGGTATCTTGATCGAGGAATATGCCGGCAAGTTCCCGACCTGGCTCGCGCCGGTGCAAGCGGTGGTCGCGACGATCGTTTCCGAAGCCGATGACTATGCACGGCAAGTCGCGGCGGCGCTCGCGGCGGCGGGGCTGCGGGTCGAAACCGATCTGCGCAACGAGAAGATCAACTACAAGGTGCGCGAACACTCGCTCGCCAAGGTTCCGGCGCTGCTCGTGGTCGGCAAGCGCGAGGCGGAGGAGGGCACCGTGGCGTTGCGCATGCTGGGGCAGGAACGGCAGGAGGTGCTAAGCCTCGACACGCTGGTCGCGCGGCTGAAGGACGAAGCAACGCCGCCCGATCTGCGGTAGCGCGCGAGCGCGGGGTCTCGGGGCGCTACCCCTCCCCGCGCCCCTTGAACCCCTGCGCGATCACATACCATTCGGACGAGTCCTTGCGGCTCGCCGGCGGCTTGGCATGTTTTACCGTGGCGAACTGGCGCTTCAGTTCGGCGACCAGCGCCGAATCGGCGCCACCGGCGAGCACCTTGGCGACGAACGCGCCGCCGGGCGCCAGCACCTCGCCCGCGAACATCGCGCCCGCCTCGACCAGCGCCATCGTCCGCAAATGATCGGTCTGCGGATGGCCGACCGTGTTCGCCGCCATGTCCGACAGCACCAGGTCCGCTGGGCCGCCAAGCGCTTCGGTCAGCAGTCCGGGCGCGCGCTCGTTCAGGAAATCGAGCTGGAAGATCGTCACCCCGTCGATCGGATCCACCGGCAGCAAATCGATGCCGACCACCGCCGCCTTGGGCGCCTTTTGCCGCACCACCTGGCTCCACCCGCCGGGGGCGACGCCGAGATCGACGACCCGGCGAACACCACCCAGCAGCGCGAATTTTTCGTTCAGTTCCAGAAGCTTGTACGCCGCGCGGCTGCGGAACCCCTCGGCCTTGGCGCGCTTCACATAAGGATCGTTGAGCTGGCGTTCGAGCCAGCGGGTCGATTGCGGGGAACGGCCGCGCGCGGTGCGTACCCGGGTCCGTCCGCCCGATCCGCCCCGGCTCACGAACCGCCCTTCACAAGCCGCGGCCGTGCATCAACCGGCGCAAAATGCCCTCGCGAATGCCGCGATCGGCGATCCCCAGCCGCTCGGCGGGCCACAGATCGAGGATCGTCTCCAGGATCGCGCACCCGGCCACCACCAGATCGGCGCGCTCATGCCCGATGCACGGATAGAGCGCGCGTTCGGCGATCGACTTGCCGGCGAGATCGGTGCTGATCTGCCGCATAGCCGCGGTCGGCACGATCAGCCCATCGACCGCCGAGCGATCATAGCGCTCCAGCCCCAGATGAACGCTCGCGAGCGTGGTGACGGTGCCGCTGGTGCCCAAGAGCCTCGGTCGCGCGAGCCCCTGCGGCAGGCGGCGCGCGAACGGCGCCATGCTCTCTTCCACCACCGCGCGCATCCGCTCGTAAAGCGCGAGCCGCCCGGCTTGGCTGTCGGCGTGGCCGGTCGCCTCGGTGAGCGACACCACCCCCCAGGGGGTGCTGTGCCAATCGAGCACGCGCGGCGCGGGGCCATGGGTTTCAACGAGCACCAGTTCGGTCGATCCGCCGCCGATATCGAACACGAGCGCCGGGCCATCGCCGGGCTCGATCAGCACATGGCAGCCGAGCACCGCGAGCCGCGCTTCCTCTTCTGCGGATATGATGTCGAGCGCGATCCCCGTCTCGCGATAGGCGCGGTCGATGAACGCGGCGCCGTTGGTCGCGCGCCGGCACGCCTCGGTCGCGACCGACCGGGCAAGACTGATGTTGCGGCGCTTCAGCTTGTCGGCGCAGATGCCGAGCGCGGCGATGGTGCGCTCGATCGCCGCGTCGGAAAGCCGGCCCGTGGTCGCCAGCCCCTCGCCCAGGCGCACGATCCGCGAAAAGGCATCGACCACCGCAAAGCCGCTCGCCGAGGGTCGCGCGATCAACAGACGGCAGTTATTGGTGCCGAGATCGAGCGCCGCATATAGCCGATGGTCCGCGCACCCGGCGCGCGCCTCGCAAGAAGCCGAACTGGCATGGCTTTCGCCATGTCGGAACGGCGTTTGGGTCAAATCCCCCATGCCGTCTCACCATTATTATCGTGCGGCCCGCCTCGCGGCCTCCGCTGCCTGAGGTTGAGACTAGCGAAGCTACGCCAAGCGGGCAAGCGGGCCGCACCCGAAACGGTCCCGCCCAGGCTCTTGACCCTCTGGCGCGGCCTGCGTATGGCGACGCGCCTGATTGCCCCGTCGTCTAAAGGTAAGACTACGGACTCTGACTCCGTCAATCGTGGTTCGAATCCACGCGGGGCATCCAGGTCTTTCGCTTTAGAACAACGAGTTACCCCTTGCGGCGCGCGTATCGCCACCTCCGTCAACGATTTCGGTGATTGCAGGGGCTCACCAGGTAACGCCGGCTTTGCCTGGCCACTGCGGACAACATGAATACAGCACACTTGAACCGGCCCAATTACGTTCGCCGCTACGCCGCGCGGTGTAGTCCGCCACCCGCTCCAGTAATTTAGCCCGGCATGTGATGGTGGAAAGTTATCACCGTTGCAGCGAAGACGCCTAAGGCACCGAGACTCCACGGCTGCGCCAAGACCGCGCGCGGCATGCGAGGTGCGTTGCAGCGATCGCAAGCTTCGGTCGCGAGCCTCGCGAAGCTGTGCGGGATCAGCGAGAATATCGTTTTGAAGTGGCGGCATCGGCAGTCGGTTGTGGACATGCCGATGGGGCCGAAGCGACGCCGCCGCACGGTGCTTTCCCAGATCGAGGAAGTGACGTGATGGGGTGGACGGCCCCCGCACCCA